>Ga0307514_10000592_pt1 | contig 68079 bp, 60 predicted proteins | sample 16_EM_MG_FD_203088 | JGI IMG/M metagenome (GOLD analysis project Ga0307514, IMG submission 203088) | Populus trichocarpa ectomycorrhiza microbial communities from riparian zone in the Pacific Northwest, United States - 16_EM | ecosystem: Host-associated > Plants > Roots > Unclassified | place...
CTGCCAGCCCAGCGCACCGAGGTTCTGCTTCAGCTGTTCCTCGGTGCGTGCGCCAATCAGCACGCTGCTGACCGTGGGGCGCTGCAGCAGCCAGTTGAGGGCGATCTGCGGCAGGGTCTTGCCGGTTTCCTCGGCCACCTCGGCCATTGCATCGATCACTCGGTAGAGGCGTTCGTCGTCCACCGGCGGCGCGAAGCCGGCCGTCTCGTGCAGGCGGCTGCCTTCGGGCAAGGGTTGGCCGCGGCGGATCTTGCCGGTCAGGCGGCCCCAGCCCAGCGGGCTCCAGACGATGGCGCCCACGCCCTGGTCCGCGCCCAGCGGCATCAGCTCGTGTTCGTAGTCGCGGCCGATCAGCGAGTAGTAGGCCTGGTTGGCCACGTAGCGTTGCAGCCCCAGACGCTCGGACGCGGCGAGCGACTTCATCAGCTGCCAGCCGGCGAAGTTGGACACGCCCAGGTAACGCACCTTGCCGCTGCGCACCAGGTCGTCCAGCGTGCGCAGCACCTGCTCGACCGGCGTCATCGCGTCGAAGGCATGCAGCTGCAGGATGTCGATGTACTCGGTGTCCAGCCGCTTCAACGCGGCCTCCACGCCTTCGATCAGGTGGTGGCGCGACGAGCCGGTGTCGTTCGGGCCGTCGCCGCTGCGCAGCGAGAGCTTGGTCGACAGGATGGCCTGGTGGCGCCTGCCCTTCAGCGCGGCGCCGAGGATGGCTTCGGATGCACCGTTCGAGTAGACGTCAGCCGTGTCGAACAGGTTGACGCCAGCGTCCAGGCAGATGTCGACGATGCGGCGTGCGCCGTCCACGTCGGTGTTGCCCCAGGCGCTGAACAGCGGGCCCCGGCCGCCGAAGGTGCCGGCGCCAAAACCGAGGGCCGGCACTTTGAAGCCGGAGTTGCCGAGAAAGCGGTGTTCCATTTGAGGTTCCTGAATGAGGGGAAAAGATGTTGTTCAGGCCGCGCGCGAGAGCTGCGTTGAGACCGGCCGGCTGCGTTGTTCCAGCCGGCGGCTGACCAGCGCCAGCGCCAGGCCGGCCAGCGTCAACAGCGCGGCCACGCCGCCCAGCGAGCGCAGGCCGGGGCCGTGCGTCAGCGCCAAGCCACCCAGCCAGGCGCCCAGCGCATTGCCGAGGTTGAAGGCGGCGATGTTCAGGCTGGCGGCCAGGTTCTGGCCGGCGCCGGCGGCCTGCTCCAGCACGCGCATCTGCAGCGGCGCGACGGTGGCGAAAGCGGCCACGCCAAACACCGCGATGAAGCCGGTCACGGCGATGGCGTTGTCGATGAACAGCGGCATGGCCAGCAGCACCACGGCCAGCGCGGCCAGGCTGCCCAGCACCGCGGGCATCAGCGCCCGGTCGGCCAGCTTGCCGCCCAGCAGGTTGCCGGCCGCCAGGCCGCCGCCGAAGACCAGCAGCAGGGCAGAGACGGTGGCGTCCGACACGCCGGTGACCTGCGTCAGCAGCGGCTGGATGTAGGTGAACAGCGCGAACACGCCGGCAAAGCCCAGCACCGTCATCGCCAGGCCCAGCAGTACCTGCGGCCGGGCCAGCACGGCGACCTCGTCGCGCAGCTTCACCGGCTCGGCGTTCTCTTCCTGGCCCGCCTTGGCCGGCACGAAGATCGCGATCACCGCAAAGGCCAGCATGCCGATCACGGTCACGGCCCAGAAGGTCGCGCGCCAGCCCAGCTGCAGGCCTAGCCACGCGCCGGCCGGCACGCCCAGCAGCGTGGCGGCGGTCAGCCCGGTGAACATGATGGCGATGGCCGAGGCGCGGCGCTGCGGCGGTACCAGGCCGGTGGCGACCACCGAGCCGACGCCGAAGAAGGTGCCGTGCGCCAGCGCGGTGAGCACCCGCGCGGCCATCAGCCAGCCGTAGCCCGGCGCCAGCGCGCAGGCCAGGTTGCCCAGCGTGAAGATGGCCATCAGCGCCAGCAGCACGGTCTTGCGCGGCAGGCTGCGGGTGGCCAGCGTCAGCAGCGGCGCGCCAACGGCCACGCCCAGCGCATAGCCGGAAATCAGCAGGCCGGCGCCGGCGACGGTGACATGAAGGTCCGCCGAGACCTGCAGCAGCAGGCCCATGATGACGAACTCGGTGGTGCCGATGCCAAAGGCACCGGCGGTCAGGGCAAGAAGAGCGATTGGCATGATGGGCCGCACTGTGCGCGGCTTTTCGGTCGGTGACTAGAATGCCGCATGGACCATCAGCTGTGACTTGAATTCACATGCCACGCATTGAAGTCAACCGCTCCGGCGAAATGGAAGCCTTTGTGCAGGTGGTCGAGCGTGGTGGCTTCTCGGCTGCAGCCCGGGTGCTGGGCATGACGCCTTCGGCGATCAGCAAGCTGGTCGGCCGGCTCGAAGCCCGGCTGGGCACGCAGCTGGTGCACCGCTCCACACGCAAGCTGCAGCTCAGCGCCGAAGGCCAGCAGTTCTACGAGCGCGCGGTGCAGGTGCTGGCTGACATGGACGAGGCCGAGCGCGCGGCAGGGGCCGACGCCGAGCCGCGTGGCCGCGTCACGGTCAACACCAGCGTTTCGTTCGGCACCCATGTGCTGGTGCCGCTGGTACCCGGGTTCCTGGCGCAGCATCCGCAGCTTTCGCTGGACGTGGCGCTGACCGACCGTGTGATCGACCTGATGGACGAGCGCGCCGACATCGCGATCCGCTGGGGCCCGTTGCCGGCGTCCGACCTGGTGGCGCGCCGCCTGGGCGAGACCGGGCAGGTCATCGTCGGGTCACCGGCCTACCTGGCCGAGCGCGGTACGCCGCGAAAGCCTGAGGACCTGGCCGCGCACCACCTGCTGGACTTCAGCTACCGCCGCCGCATGCCGGACTGGCCGCTGCTGGTCGCAGGCAAGCCGCTGGACGTGCCGGTGCGCGGGCGCATTCGCGCGAGCGACGGCGAGACCCTGCGAAATCTCGCGCTGGCCGGTGCCGGCCTGGCGCGCCTGTCCCGGTACCACATCCAGCACGACCTGGACGCCGGCACGCTGGTGCCGGTGCTGGAGCGCTTCAACCCCGATGAGCGCGCGCCCATCCACGCCGTCTACCTGGGCCGCAGCGAGCGCCTGCCGGCGCGGGTGCGCGCGGTGCTGGCCTTCCTGGTCGAGCACGTTGGCTGCGACCCTCGCTTCACGACGAAGCCGCCGCTCAATCCGCGGTGATGTGCCCGGTGTCGATCACCTTCTTCCAGCGCGCGAATTCGGTCGCCTGGAAGGCGGTGAACTGCTCGGGCGTGTTGGCGACGATCTCGAAGCCCACGTCCAGCAGGCTGGCCTTGACCTGCGGGTCGTTGAGTGCCTTGACGATGCCGTCGCGCAGCCTGGTCTTGATGTCTGCCGGCAGGCCCTTGGGAGCGGCCACGGCCTGCCAGGAATAGACGGTGACGCCGGGCAGGCCCAGCTCGGTCATCGTCGGCACCTGCGGCAGCACCGGTGAGCGATGGGTGCTGGTGATGGCCAGCGCGCGCAGCTTGCCGGCCTTGATGTGCGGCACGGCGGCGTTGACGTTCATGAAGGTCGCGTCCACCTGGCCGCCGATCAGGTCGGACATGGCTGGCGCGCCGCCTTTGTAGGGCACATGCACCGCCTCGGTGGCCGTCTGCTGCCAGAACAGCTCGGCGGTGAGGTGGTCGCTGGTGCCGTTGCCGGCCGAGGCAAAAGTCATCTTGCCGGGATGGGCCTTCTCGTAGGCAATGACCTCGGCCACGCTCTTGAACGGCGAGTTCACCGGCACCGCCAGCACGTTGGGCGACTGCACGGCCACGGTGATGTAGTCGAAGTCCTTCAGCGCGTCGTAGCTCACGCCTTTCTGCAGGTGCGGCGCGATCACGAACGGCCCCAGCGACGCGACCAGCAGCGTGTAGCCGTCCGGCGCCGCGCGCTTGGCCTGGCCGGCGCCGATGGTGCCGGCGGCACCGGCCTTGTTGTCGACCACGAAGGTCGCGCCCAGGCTTTGCTGCAGCTGAGCGCCGAGCAGGCGGGCGATGTTGTCGGTCGAGCCGCCGGGCGGGAAGGGCACCAGCAGCGTGACGGGCTTGTCCGGCCAGGCGGCCGAGGCGGGGGCGATGCAGGTGGCCAGGCCGAGCAGCAGGCCGGCGAAGGTGTGCTTGAGGTTCATGCGGTTTGTCTCCGTTGTTGTGGGGGATGGTGAATCAGGTGCGCTGTCCGACTTCGGCGCTTTCCCGGGTCCAGGCCCGTGCCTGCTCGCTCAGGCTGATGCCCAGGCCCGGCCGCTTGGGCACCAACATGCGGCCGCGCGCTATCTCCAGCCGTTCGTTGAACAGCGGCTCCAGCCAGTCGAAATGCTCGACCCAGGGTTCGCGCGGGTAGGCCGCCGCCAGGTGCACGTGCAGCTCCATCGCGAAGTGCGGCGCCAGCATCAGGCCGGCGTGATCGGCTTGCGCCGCCACCTTCAGGAAGGGCGTGATGCCGCCCACGCGCGGCGCGTCCGGCATCAGGTAGTCAGCGGCGCGGTGGCGGATCAGGTCGCCGTGTTCGGCGGCGCTGGTCAGCATCTCGCCGGTGGCAATCGGCGTGTCGAACGCGGCGGCCAGCGCGGCGTGGCCTTCGTGGTCGTAGGCATCAAGAGGTTCCTCAATCCACACCAGGTCGAATGACTCGAAGATGCGGCACATGCGCTGCGCGGTGGGCCGGTCCCATTGCTGGTTGGCGTCCACCATGATGGGCACGCCGTCGCCCAGGTGCTTGCGCACGGCTTCCACGCGGCGGATGTCCAGCGCCCGATCCGGCTGGCCGACCTTCAGCTTGATGCCGCCAATGCCACGTTCCACCGAGGCCGCGGCGTTCACCAGCAACTGTTCCAGCGGCGTGTGCAGGAAGCCGCCCGAGGTGTTGTAGCAGCGCACCGAGTCGCGGTGCGCGCCCAGCAGCTTGGCCAAGGGCAGGCCGGCGCGGCGGGCCTTGAGGTCCCACAGCGCCACGTCGAACGCGCCGATGGCCTGCGTGGACAGGCCGCTGCGGCCGACCGAAGCACCGGCCCAGCAGAGCTTGTCCCACAGCTTGCCGATGTCGCTCGGGTCTTCGCCCAGCAAGGCCGGCGCAATCTCGCGTGCATGCGCGAACTGCCCCGGCCCGCCGGCCCGCTTCGAGTAGCTGAAGCCCAGGCCTTCGGCCCCCTGTTCGGTCTGCGCCTCGACGAACAGCATCGCCACCTCGGTCATCGGCTTTTGCCGGCCGGTCAGCACCTTGGCGTCGCTGATGGGCGTGGCCAGCGGCAGGTAGCAGGAGGAGATGCGCAGCCAGGCGATGCGATCGTCGGCAGCCAGGACGGGGAGGGCAGAAGCGTTCATGGGCAGGAAGCGAGTTGGATTGGTAACGTTGTCATTTCTGGGCGATGGCAGCTGATGTTCCGCTCGCCACCGAGGCCATCGGTCAAATGGTCTCGTGTGCGTCCAGTCGGAACCGGCCACCGCGGCGCTCGATTTGAAAAATGGTAACGTTGTCATTTCGATGCGTCAAGCGACCCGTCGAACGTGTCGGACAATGCGGCCGTCTCACGCTGCTGCCATGCCCAACGCCTCTTCCACTCCCGACGCCGCGCCCGCCTCGCCGCGTGCCGCCACGCTGCACGACGTCGCGCGCTCGGCAGGCGTCTCGCTGATCACCGCGTCTCGCGCGCTGGGCAACCCGGACCTGGTGTCCGAGAAGACCATCGCGAAGGTGCGTCAGGCCGTCGAGGCGACAGGCTACATCCCCAACCTGCTGGCCGGCAGCCTGAAGTCGCGCCGCAGCATGACGGTGGCGGCGCTGGTGCCGGCGATCTCCGTCGCGCAGTTCCTGCCCACGGTGCAGACGCTCACCGAAACCCTGGCCGCTGCCGGCTATCAACTGATCCTCGGCCAGAGCGGCTACGACCATGCACGCGAAGAAGCGCTGGTGAACACGCTGGCCAGCCGCCGGCCGGACGGCATCGTCTTCGCCGGGCTGGTGCATTCGACCAAAGCGCGCGAGCAACTGCGCCGGCTCGGCACGCCGGTGGTCGAGATCTGGGACCTGAGCGAGCGGCCGGTGGACATGATGGTCGGCTTCTCGCACCTCAAGGTGGGTGCCGCGGTCGCCGGCTATTTCCTGGCCAAGGGCTGGCAGCAGGTCGGCATCGCGACCGGTGATGACCAGCGTGCTTCAGTGCGGCGCGAAGGCTTTCTCTCCGTCATCGGACGCGAGGTGCCCACGGTGGTGGTGCCGGCGCCCAGCAGCCTGGCACTGGGGCGGCGCGCTTTGGGCGAACTGCTGAAAAAGTCGCCTGGCGTGCGCGCCATCTACTGCAGCTCCGACCAGCTCGCGCAAGGCGTGCTGACCGAAGCCACCGTGCGCGGCCTGCGCGTGCCGCAGGACCTGGCCGTCTGCGGTTTTGGCGACGCGGACTTCGCCGCCCACATGGCGCCTTCGCTGACCACCGTGCAGGTCGACGGCCCCGCCATCGGCCGCCAGGCCGCCGAGTTGCTGCTGGCCCGCTGCCGCGGCGAAACCCCGGCCCAGCCGGTGATCGACGTCGGCTTTCGCATCGTCGAGCGCGAGTCCACCGGCGGCGCGTGAGCCTTGGGTGGCGCAGGTGACGCCGCGCTGTCCCTCAGTCCTGTGACGTGGCACTGCTTGGGGTGGCGCTGTGGGCGGCATTCCGCTGTAATCCGCGCAGCCTGAAGTTCTGGCTGTGGCGTGGCTTCCCGGAGGAGCGTGCATGACCGAATCACAGAGCGAACTGCTGGTGCTCAGCGGACCGAAAGAAGCCATCACGGCCTTTCACCGTGAGGTCGCCGCGCAGCCCGGCAGCGAAAGCGCGTTGACCGAGCGCAAGAACTTCGACGGCAACTCCCAGACCTGGCTGGCGATCGCCAATGTCGCGGTGCTGGCGCTGCCGCACATCCTGGGCTTCATCAAGGACCTGGTGACGCGGCGCCAGGTCAAGAAGATCAAGATCGGCGACGTCGAGATCGAGAACCCGAGCGCAGAGGACATCGAGCGGCTGCGCAAGTCGATCGACAAGTCCCTGGAAGCCCGCAGCAACTCGGCGGCCTGAGCATGGCCAGCGCCGCTCGGCGGGCCCAGGCCGAGGCGGTGCTGGCCATTGAGCTGGGGCCGCGAGCCCGCTTCTTCCTGCACCAGCCGGCGCCCGGTTCGCCGATGGGCCTGGTGCTGGACCTGGTCGAGCGCCGGCTGGGCGCCGGGAGCTTCGACCTGTACTGGCTGGACCTCGGCTCGCCCGAGTTGTTTTCGCTGCCGGGCCTCAGCCCTTGCCCGGTCGTCTACAGCCGGCGCCACCTCTCGCTCTCGGCCTGTGTCAGACGCGTGTTCTCGGAGCCCTCGCTGCAGCAAGTGGCCGACGAATGCGCCGAGCAACTGGCCCTGAAGCTGATGGCCGAGTTCGCGCTGCGCCGTGGCCATGTCGACTTCGCGGTCCACGCCTTCCTGAAATCCATCGTTGGCAAAGGCATCTGGCTGGACGATGGCGACCAAACCCTGGTGCTGGAACAGGAGCGCAAGGGCGAGGCCTACATGGCCGTGTGGTTCTACGGCCTGCTGCACGAGCTGGGCCATGTGGAGGCGGCGCGCCGCCAGCAAAGCGGCCAGCGCCTGCTGTTCTCCGACACGCGCGCGCTCGGTTTTATCGACGTGGCCCTGGCCCAGGCCGTGCACTACCCGGCTGGCCTGAAAAACGAGATTCGCCAGCTCGCGCTGGCCGAGCGCGGCAGCTCGATGGTCGGCCTGGACCAGCTGCAGTGCGAAGCCTCGGCCGACATGTTTGCCGCCGAGTTGCTGCTGGCGGCCACGCAAGCCGTGATGCAACAGGACCGAGGCGATTCGCCCGACACCGGGCGCTACCTGCAGGAACTGGTGCTGCTGACCCAGGTGGTGGCGCTGATGGACCGTTGCCGAGGCACGGCCACCGTTGCCTGCCACGCCGGCGCGGACCTTCGTACCATGGCCTCTGCGCAGCTCTTGCTGCCACCGGTGGCCAACGCGGCCCGCGCTGCGATGGTGGCAAGCTTCCTCAAGCTGCTGCTGGCCAGGTGGGCCTGGGGCGACGGCTTCAGCGAGGCGCAGCTGGCCACGGCCGGCGTGTTGGTGGACGCGGCCTACGCGCAGTTCGCGCCCAGGGTCGACCGGGTCGAAGCAGGCCTGTCCAACGCCATGCGTTTTGCATTGCGCCTGGTGCCGTGGCCGAGCCTGGCCGAACAGCTGCAGGCGCTGCGGTCGGAGCTGGCCATGCCGCTGTGCCTGGACGAGACACAACGCTTCTGTGACCTGGCCGATCAGCTGGGGGCCGAAGGCGAACCGCTGGCGGCGCTGCGCACCATGGTGGCCAACGCCGCGCGGACGCACCATTGAATCTGCCGGTGCGGCTGCGCGGCATTCGCAGCTAAATTCCAGCCTTCGCTGTTGACCGCTCTCGCTCCACCATGCTTTTGCGTTTCATGCCACAGGCCTTGCTCGCCGCCGCCTGCCTGAGTTGTGTGCTGCCCGTGCCGGCGGCCGAGCTGGTCGACCCGTTGAGTTTGGATCGCATCCATGCGGACCCGCCGCTGCAGGGCCGGCTGCCGCGCGAGGCCACGCTGTCGCCTGGCGGCCGCTGGGCGGCCTGGCTGCAGCCGTCCCAGGCCGACGGCGAGGTCAAGGAGTTGTGGGGCCAGCCGCTGCCGGCCGGTGGACCACGCCGGCTGTTGGCCATGGCCGATCTGCTGGGGGGTGCGAAGGTGCACCTGACCGAAGCCGAGAAGATGGCGCTGCAGCGGCGGCGCATCGGCGGCAGCGGCATCCTCGAATACCGCTGGTGCGGCAACAGCGACCAGCGCCTGCTGGTGCCCTTGTCCGGCGGGCTGTACCTGGCCGAACTGCAGGCGGACGGCCTGCCACGCACGCGCTTGCTGGCGCAGGCGAAAACGGACACTCGGGGCGACGAACCGGTGCGGGACCCGCAGTGCGACAAGGCCGGCCGCCAAGTCGCCTTTGTGCAGGCGGGCGATCTGTGGGTGCAGCCGCTGAGCGCTGGCCCGGCGCGCCGGCTTACGCACAGCGCCAGCGCCACCCGCAGCACCGGCCTGGCCGAGTTCATCGCCGAGGAGGAGCTGGACCGGCACGAAGGTTTCTGGTGGGCGCCGGACGGCCGCGCGCTGTTGGCCATCGAGGTCGACGAAAGCCCGGTGCCGATCAAGGTGCGCGCGCAGATCGCCGCCGACCACACCAGCTTCGCCGAGCAGCGCTACCCCGGCGCCGGCCAGCCGAACGCCAAGGTCCGTGCGCTGAGGATCGAAATCTCAAACGGCAAGGCCACACCTTTGCGCCTGCCGCCCGAGGCCGAGTACATCGCCCGCGCCGGCTGGTTCGAGGACGGCACGCCGTGGCTGCAGTGGCTCACGCGCGAGCAGACCCGGCTGGACCTGGTCGAGTTCGACCGGCGCAGCGCCGCACCGCACACGCTGGTCTCCGAACGCGACCCGGCCTGGGTCGAGACCCATGACGACCTGGCCGAGCTGAGCGGCCGCCTGCTGGGCGGCAAGCCTGCGCTGGTCTGGTCCAGCGAGCGCAGCGGCCGGCGCCAACTCTGGTTGCTGGACCGCCGCGGCGGCGAGCCGCAAGCGCTGACGCAGCAGCCCGAGGCGGTGAGCCACGTGGTCTGCGCCGCCGGCCAGCGGGTGGTGTTCGCCGGTGCCACCGAGCGGGGCCGGGCGCGGGAGCTGTTCGTGGCCGACGGCGAAGGCCAGGTTCGCATGCTGTCGCCTGGCGAGCCGCGGCGCTGGCGCGACGCCAAGGCCGACGACGACTGCCGCCAGCTTTTGGTGACCGAGTCGCGCTGGGGCCAACCGCCGAAACTGTCGGCCGTGTCGCTGGACATGGATGCGGCACCGCAGCCCATCGCGGGCACGCCGCCCGAGCCGCTGCTCGCGCAGATCGTGCCCGAGGTGCAGGTGCTGGACATCGTGGCGGCAGACGGCAAGACGCCGCTGAACGCCTTCTACCTGCCGCCGCTGAAAGCCGGCGCCGCGCCGGGCGCGCTGCACCCGGTCATCGTGCGCGCCTACGGTGGCCCCACTGGCGCGGAAGTGCGCTGGGCGTGGGAAGGCGAGCTGCCGCAGCTGGCCTACTGGCAGCGCCTGGGTTTTGGCGTGATGACGGTGGACACGCGCGGCATGGCCAACCGCGACCGCGACTTCACCCATGCCCATTACCGCGCCTTCGGCCAGGTCGAGGTGGCCGACCTGTTCGCCGCGGTGCGCCAGCTGCCGCAGCAAGTGCCTGGCGTGGACCCGGCGCGCATCGGCTTCACCGGTTGGTCCTACGGCGGCTTCCTGTCAGTGCGCGCGATGCTGGACGCAGACACCCCATTTGCGGCCGCCTTCGCCGGCGCGCCGCCCGCCGACTGGACGCTCTACGACACCGCCTACACCGAGCGCTACCTGGGCACCGACCCGCTGGGCCGTGATGCGGCCACCTACGCCCTGGCCAGCCTGGTCGGCCGCGCGAAGCTGCTGGCCAAGCCGTTGATGCTGGCCCATGGCACCGCCGACGACAACGTGCTGTTCGAGAACAGCCTGCGCCTGATCGAGGCGCTGCAGGCCGAAGGCAAGCTGTTCGAGACGGTGATCTACCCCGGCAAGGCGCACGGCATCGACGGCCGCAAATCCAAGCTGCACCTGGCCAGGACCGAGACGGACTTTTTCGTCCGGCAGCTCAGGCCTTAAGCGTCCCGGCGGACCCCGGCCAGCAGCATCGCGTTGAGCGCGCTGGCCGTCGCGCCGATGTCCTGGTCGGCCGAGGTGCCGGCCAGCAGCCCGTCCACGTGCAGCGAGGCCAGGCCGTGGGTGAGGGACCAACCGGCCAGCGCCACCTGCTGCACGTTGGCGCCCTTGCGCAGCAGGCCGGCCGCCTCGCAGTCGGCCACGGCCCTGTGCAAGACACCCAGCGCCGCATGGCCGGCCTGCATCAGCGCCGGGTGGGAGGCCTTGTCGCACTCCGGGCCGAACATCAGGCGGTAAGTGCGCGGATGGGCCGCGGCGAACTGCACATAGGCCAGGCCGGTTGCCGCCAGCGCGGCCAGCGGTTCAGCAGCGGCCAGCCGCGCCGCGTCGGTGCGCCGTGCCAGCTCGCCAAAACCTTCGGCCAGCACGGCAGCCAGCAAGGCCTCGCGGTCTGCGAAATGCCGGTACGGTGCCGCGACGCTGACGCCCGCGGCCTGCGCCGCCGCACGCAGCGTCAGCCGCCCACCGCCACCGGCCTCGACCAGCCGCGTGGCCGCGACGACCAGCGCGCGCGCCAGGTCGCCGTGGTGGTAACCGGCTTTGGGCTGGTGCGGCAGCTGGACGCCTGCATCGGTCTGGGTGCGGGTTTTGGCGGGCATGTTGACGAGATTAACACTGGCCTCTAAGCTGCGCGCCAAGTTGAAGTTAACGATGATAACTTCACTGCGCTGCTCAATTTACCTGGAGGCTGACCATGCCCGTTACTTCCTTGCGATCTGCTGCGTTGCCACCGGCATTGAACGTCCCGGCCGTGGGGGCCGAGGCCGGCGCTGCCACGGTGCTCGGCGCGCGGCTGCTGCTGGTCGGCGCGCTGGGCCTCGTGGCCACTTGCCTGGGCTACGTGCTGGCCGGTCCGCTGGCCGCGCTGCCCGGGGGCGCGCCTGGCATGGCGGCCGGGTTTGCGGCCACGCCGGCGGCTGCGGGCTGGATGCGCGTTGCCGGCCTGGCGGGCATGCCCAGCGACGTGCTGCTGGCCGTCGGCGGGCTGCTGCTGGCGGCGCACGAGTACCGGCGAGGGGCTGCGCTGGCAACTGCCGGCTGGCTGGCGCTGGGCGTGGCCAGCGCGCTGTTCATCGTGGTCGACGCGATGGTGGCACTGGTGCTGCCCGCCGCGGCGCTGCAGGCCGGGCCGGACGGCTATGCTGCGCTGCGGCTGCTGTTCGACGCCTTGTTCACGATTGGTGCCTGGACAGCCGCACTCGGCGCCCTGGCCGCGGCCTGGCAGCGCGGCGGCCCGCTGTGGCGCCATGCCTGGGCCGGCTGGCTGCTGCGCGCGGCCGGCTTGCTCGGGTTGGTGGCCAGCACCGGCCACCTGGCGGGCTTGCCCGGCATCGCGGCCTTGATCGGCCCGGGCATTGCGGTGCTGGCGGTGGCGCTGATCGGCGCGGCGCTGGGGTTTGGGCGAGCAGACACCTGAAGCTCAGCGTGCGGTCTTCGCGGCGTAGATGTTCGCGCCGGCGGTCTGCCGGAAACGCTGCACCATCGCAGCCTGCGCGTCGTCCTTCCAGTAGGGATGCGCCAGGTCGATCACCATGACCTGCATCGGCAGCTCGACCTGCTCGCGCAGCGTGTGCCACCAGTCGGCTGCGCCGGGCTGGCCCATGACGCTGGAGCGTTCGACTACTAGCACCAGCAGCGCCCATCCAGGGGCCGCATGGCTGGTCTTGCGCAGCAGCCAGGCGCGTCCGGCTGCGGGTTCGCTGCGCAGCAGTTCCAGCGTCGGGCGCAGCACGCGCGGGCTGAGCTGCGCGGCGGCCAGCAGCGGCTGGTCGTCGAAGTCGTGCAGCGCGGTTTCAGCAGCCTCGGCTTCTTCGCCCAGCTCGCGCAGGCGAGGGCGCAGCTTCTTCAGGCCCTCGAAGTCCTCGCGCTGTTCCAGCACCTGCTCAAGCCGCTGCGCGGCTGGCAGCCGCCAGCGTGGCTCGGCGGTGCCGGAATGCAGGTGCAGGCTGCTGATTTGCTCGTAGGCCAGGCTGTTCAGCAGCTTCAGGGCTTCGGCGAGCGCGGGCGGCGGCTCGGGCTGGCGGGCCTGCGGCTGCACCGGGCCGGCGCCGTCCAGCAGCGCCATGGCCAGCAGCAGACGGGCTTCACCGGGCGGCGGCTGGGTGTCGGCGGCCAGCGCGTCGCGCAGGATGGGCTGGGCCCTGGCAGCGTCGTGCACCTGCCAGGCGGTGCGGGCCCACAGCATGTGATCGGCCAGTGGCAGGCGCTGCCGGGCGTGAGCTTCGGCCAGTTCGGCCAGCAGGCGCTCGCGCTGGCGGTGGCGGCGGTGGAAGCCTTGCCAGGTCGGCGTGGCCTCGTCGCGCCACTGGGCGTCCAGCGTCTGGATCAGCTTGGGCAACACGCTGCCCAGCAACTGCTCGGCGGCACTCTGGGCCGGTGGCGCGGGCAGCGCCGGCTGGACCTTGGCGAGTTCCAGGCGCTCGCGAAGGCTGGGGTGGGTGTCGCTGGCGTCCGGCAGGGCCTTGAGCGCCTCGCGCAGCCAGCGTGGCGCTTCGTCGTGGCGCAGGCCGTCCTTCAGCAGGATGCGCATGTCGCGCATCGGCGTGGCCTTGGGTTCAGGTTCGCGCTCGGCGGCGGCCCACAGCCGTGGCCAGAAGTGTTCGCTGAGGTAACGCGCCTGCACGGCAATGCTGACCAGGCTCAGCGCCGCCGGTTGCGGGCCGACGGCCTGGTGCGCCAGCCGGTCCGCCTCGACCTCCTGCTGGCGAGAGAGCACAAAGGCGCGTGCATTGAAGCGCGGGAAGAAGTGCTGGAAAAACAGGTTCAGCACCCAGTCCGCCAGCGAGGCGCCCACGCGCGAACGCTCACGCGAGACCGCCAGCAGCCACCAACTGCGGCGGGTTCGGTAGATCCACGCGCCGAGCTTGCCGTGGTCGCCGCGCAGGTGGCCGAACTCGTGCGCCAGCACGGCAGCCAGTTGCTTGAGGTCCAGCGCCATCAGCAGCGGCAGGCCGAGGATCAGCGTGTTGCGGTGCCAGCCCAGCACGCCCAGCCGCGGCTGCTGCACGATGGCGGCGTTGAGCTGGTTGTCGATCAGCACCTGGTCCAGCCGCGGGCCGCCGCAGCGCTTGCGTAGCCTGGCAATCAGCTTGAACAGGGCCGGCGCTTCGGCCGCAGTGAGCACCAGGCCGGGCGGTGCCTGCTGGCGCATCCACAGCGCGCCGGCAATCGACAGCAGCAGCGAGCCGCAGCCGGCGGCCAGCAGCAGGCGCCAGGGTTTGAACCAGCCGTGCGAGCCGTGGGACCCGCCGAACAGGCCGCCCAGCGCCAGCCACAGGCCGCCGATGGCCAGTGCCAGCATGCCCAGGATCATCGCCTGGCCGAGCCCGGCCATGAGTGCGGTGTCGCGCGTGAAGCGGCGCGGGTCGTCGCGGCAGGCGAGTTCGTGCAGCGACACCAGGCGGCGGAAATCGGCTTCGTCCAAGCGGGGCTCCTGAGCAGGGCAGGCCATCTCTCGGTGGCCCGGGCCGCGCCATTTTGACCGCGCTTTTTCCCGGCAGCGCCGTGCCCTGCTGGGCATGGGCACGCCGTCTGCCCGGCAGGCACCAGCACCACTGTTGACGGAGACCCCGATGAGGATGCTCGGCCAGAGAACCTACGCCACCGTGGCGCTTCCGCCCGGCTTGCGGGCGCACGTGCCACCCGAGCCGACGCTGCCGCCGCAGCCGAACCAGCCGCCGGAGCCCGCGCCAACGCCGATCGGCGACCCGCCGCCTTATGGCGTGCCGCCGATCGCGCCGCCGCCACCCATGCCCAGCCCACCCAGCCCGCCGCCGATGGTCGCGAGGGACAGGCGCTCCGCAGTTCGCGCCTGCGACAGCACAAGCTGCGGCACGAATTGCCGTGCCGGAGAGCCGCTGGATCGGGCAGAGCACGCGGCGTTCCATGGCCTGTCGCGGCGCATGGTGCTGATGGCGATTGCACTGTCCGGCTGCGACCCGAAGCAGCCGAAGACCGACCCCAGCGGCACCGCGAGCACCGCTTCACGGTCGCCCCATGGGTGACCTAGTGGTGGCAGCGCCCTGAAATGCCGGGCCCGCGCGTTCAGCTGGCTTTTGGGACGCCGCCTGGCTGTGCATCGGCCTCGGTCAGTCCCGCTTGTTCGGCCGGTGCAGTGGGTGCCGCTTCGACTTGCTGCTGGCGCGGCGGGTTCGCGGCAGGGCTGCCCATGGTCTCGCCGTCTTCCGTCTGGCGGTGCCGCATGCTGTTGTCGAAACCGTAACCACCGCCGCCGGTCTGCTGCGGTGCGCCTGGCGTGGGGGAGTTGCGTTGGGTCATGCGAAGCTTCCTCGTGTGGATGGCAAATGCCGTGAAGGCTTTGTCTTTGGCAAGGCGCATGCCCCGCAGCAGGTCCTACCGGGCGGGTGAGACCGGTGCCGGCCAGACACGGTAGGTCCAGTCCGTCAGGCGCTGCAGGCGTGTGGTCTCGGCGCCCATCTGCGTGGCCTTCCACAGCGCGTACTGCAGGAACTGCTCAGGCGACGCGCGGCCGTAGGCATCGGTGGTCTCGGCGTACTGGCCGTTGCCCATCGCGGCCAGCGGCGTGCGGCCCTTGTCCACGCAGAAGGCGAAGCCTGCTGTGGGTTCGGGCTCGCCCAGCTCGGTGTTGGCGGGGTCGCAGCGGCGCCAGGCCGCGGGGTCGGTGCTGGCATACAAGGTGTTGAACTGCGAGATCGCGCCGTTGAGCAGCTTCAGCGAGAGGCCTGGTTGATAGCGGTCCAGCGGCGCGTAGGCCGAGCCGGCGGTGCCCATGGTGGCGGTGGCGCGGTCCATGAAGTTGCTGGGCGCCAGGTGCTTCATGGCCTGGGCCCGGCTGTAGCGGCCGTGGTTGTTGATTAGGCTGCCGGTGTCGCTGGCCACGTAGAGCGGGATCGCGTTGTTGACGAACTGGGCGCTCTTGATGCGGGCCTGCAGCAGGCGCACGGTGCTGGCGTTGCCGAGTTCCTGCTGCGCTGGTGTGGCGCCGCCCAGCGTGCCGGTCAGCAGCTCGTCGAAGCCGGTCAGGTAGGGCCAGTCCATCGAGAAGTTCACCCAGTCGCTTTGCGCGCCGGGGTTGATGGACATCTGCATCTGGTACCAGGCGTTGGTGCGGTAGTAGGAGCCGATCACGTTATGGGTTTCCCAGGCATGGATCAGGTCGCGCGTGACCTTGCCGGAGGCGTCGGTGTCGGCCTGGTAGAGCATGTGCGGCGCCAGGAAAAACACGCTGACGGTGTTGAACGGCCAGCCCCGCACCTCGCCGCGGCCCTTCCAGGTGTTGGCGTTGGCGTCGTAGTCGCCAATGAACCACTTCTGCTTGCCTTCCAGCCCGTAGCCGGTGGCCCAGTGCCACTGCTGTACGGCATTCCACTGCAGCAGGCTCATCATGGCGCGCTCGATGAAGGCGTTGGTCGTGGCGGCTTCGGGTTCGCTCGCGGTGGTGGCGCTGGCGGCCAGCGCGGCCAGGCGGCTGGCACCGACCTGCGCGCCGTACTGGCCGCTGCTGGCGATGTGGTTGCCGCGGCCGCCGCCCAGGAAGCCGTAGGCGATCCAGCCCGAGTTCGCGAACAGCTGCTGGATCTCGTTGCGCTGGGCCGGCGTCGGGTGGCTCCAGTCGCCGTACTTGCCGTTGGGGTTCAGGTGGCCCTGCAGCCAGCTTTCGATCTTCTCGGCATTGCCGTTCGGGTCCTGCCAGCTGCTTTGCGAGAACTGCGCGCCTTTGGCAAACGAGCCGGCGGGGCTGAAGCCCTCTGGCCACACGTCCAGCGGGTGGGCGGCGGGCAGCCAGGCGTTCCAGTCCGGGTACTGCAGCGGCACGGCCATTTCGCGGGTGTTCATGGTGGCGCTGGCGTCCATCACCTTGTCCACGTCGGCCTGCGTGAGGCTCAGGGGCTGGCCGTCGATGGGTTTGCCGAACACGGCCTGCAAGGCCTGGGTGGTCGTGTCCAGCGCAGCGCCCAGGCCGGCGCCCGCGGCCCATTCGGTGATGGGCCGGCTGTCCAGCCCGGCGCCGGGCTGGTAGGGCGGGTTCCACGGTGCCGCCTGGGCCACGTGGGGCACGGCCTGCTGGCTGTAGCGCAGGTAGGCCGCGATCTGCTGGCCTTGCAGTTTGCTCAGGCCGTGGAAGCGGCTGCGCTGCACGATGGCGTTGTCCGAGTAGTTGAAATACTGCAGGTCGCGGCCGGTGGGCGCGTGGCAGGAGGCGCAGGCTGCCTGTAGCTTGCGCGGCACGATGGAGGACTTGGCCAGCACGCCGGAGGCATGCCAGAGGGTCTCGCCCGCGGCCACGTCTTCGCTCCAGGTCTTGCCGGCGTCCTTCTGCTTCTTGATGTTGGCGAACTTGACCGGATTGGTGGCCAGGTTGCGGCCCTGTGCGTCCTGCAGCTGCAGTGCAATCACGCGGTAGCCGTTGGACTCGCCATCGGTGCCGTTGAAGCGGAACTGGATCAGGTTGCCGCTGGCGGCAGCCACCAGCCTGGCTTTGGTGGTGGCGTCCAGCACCAGGGCGATGCGCGCGGTGTAGAGGCCGCCGCGGGCCAGTCCGCCTTGCAGTCGTTCGGCATCGGCCAGCTGCACGTTGGCATCGGTGATGTCCACCCAGGGAATGTCGGCGCCGGCATCGGCGCTGGTGCCGCCCAGCACCCGCAGGCTGGCCTTGACGCGGGCGGGTGCCTGCGTGGTGGCCTCGAACTCCGGCGGGCCGAAGAAGCCGCAGCGGTGGCAGCTGAACCACAGCCGGTCGACCTGGGCCAGCTGGCTGTCGTCCACGTTCAAGACGGCTTGCACGATGGTGGGCTTGCTGGGCAGGCCGGCGCCCAGCACTTCCAGCGGCAGTTGCAGCGTGGCGCCCACGGCCGTCGCCTGCGTTGCCGCGTCTGCGCCGGTGGCCGATGTGACCAAGCTTGCGGCCAAGCCGAGGGTCAGCCAGACGCTGGCGATGGCGGCGCGAATGTGGCCGCTTGTATGATTTGTCACGAGGTGCTTCCAGGCTGCGACGCCGGGGCCGGCTAGGCGGGAACGCCTCGCCAGCCGGCGTCGATACCGGCGGCACCATACGTGTCTTCAGGCCCTCTGCGGAAGCCCCGATGAGGTGGTTCTATGCTCCACCTTCTGGCCTGAGAAAGTCGACCTGCACGGGTGTCGACCAGCGGCGCATGTTCTGCTACAGCCAGCCATCAACCAGCCACCTGCCTAACCTTGCGCGCCTTCGTGGCGCGTGTCGTGGCCGGTAGCGTCATCGACGCGGCGCACGCCGTAGGCGTTGTCGTCTTCGGGCACCACGTGGCGGCTGTCCCAGGGCTCGGTGCCACGGGACATGCAGAGCCGGCCCTCGGTGTGGGCCTGTTCGTTGCAAGCCACGCAGGGCTCCTGCCGGACCAGGGTGGCTTGCGCTGCCTCCGGCAACTCGTCCGGCTGGACGAGCAAGGTGGCATCGAACGGGGTCGGGGCGATGGGTGGCGAAATGGCCTGGGTGGCGGGGCGCTGGCTCATGAGATGGCTCCTGTCAAATCGGGAGGCGCGGCACGCATCGGGCAGCCGAGGGCGGCGACGCCGACTCCCGGGCAAGTCGCATGCGTTGGCGGCCCCACTGCGCCGCCAAGGCATGCTGACTCTACGCCGGTCGCTGCCGCTTGGGCAGGTGGCGCATGCCCGGTATCGGGTTGTTTTGTTCAGTACGTGCCGCGTTTGGACTCCAGGGCTTCGCCTTTTTCGGCGTCCCGGCGCTGTTCCTTGCCCAGCGGCGGGGTCAGCCGGTCCGGATCCTGGCTGGACAGCGGCACGCCCTGCGGCTGGCCCTTGTCGCTGGCCGGCTTCCGGGTGCGTTCATCCAGCCATTCGCGCGGGCTTTCGCTGTCGGGCAGCGTGGTGGTGGCCGGGTCCGGGCCGACCGAGGTGCTGGTGCCGGGGCCGCCGGCACCGGCGTGGTCCGAGCCGCCAGAGGCCTGGCAGCGGAAGTGCAAGCGGTTCATGCCGGTGCCTCCTTCAATGCGAGGCCATCAGCTCGGCCTTGCGCGCGGCCAACTGTGCGCCGACGGCCTTGGTGTCCATGCCAGCCTTCTTGACCTTGGGGAACAGTTCGTCTTGCTCTTCCTTGACGTGGTGGTCGATCAACTCGCCCAGCACCTTGACCTTGGCGTCGTACAGATCGTCGTCCGGCTTGCCGGCCTCGATCTGGGCGATCAGGTCCTTGGCGCTGGCGTGTTCGACGGTGGCTTCGTCGACCAGATCGCCTTCGGGCAGCACTTCCCGGGCGGCAGGATAGAAGATCTCTTCTTCGATCTGGGCGTGCACCGTCAGCATCTCGCAGATGGTCAGCGCGACGCTGCTGCGATCCCCGGCTGGAGCTTCGGCCTTGGCCAGCTTCTCGTAGTCCTTGAACAGCTTCTTGACCTCGGCGTGGTCAGCGCGCAGCAGCGTGATCGCGTCAGGCGCGCGGCCAGTGGTCTTGCTGGTGTCGGGCGTACGCGACTTGGCGGGGCTGGCAGTGTGGCTGGCGGTGGTGCGCATGGGAAGAACTCCAGTTGGCGGAACTCGCATCGCGGTTCCTGGGTTGATGAGAGTGCCCTCAGACCTGCCGCTGAGCGTCAAGCCCCCCAGGGGGTGGGGAAACTTGGGACGGACCCGGCGTTTCCTCATGAGGCAATGAGGCCACTCTAGGGCGCATTGCCATGCCATGGCGCCATTGGGGCCACGGTTGCGACACCGGCTGACGCGCGCGCTTCGCCTGGGCCTACAGGGCGCCGCCTGAGGGGCCGGAAGATGGCGCTGCACACGAACGGAGCGACCGATGAACCAGGCAAGCTTGATGGCGATGTTCAGCTTCTCGATGTCACCGCTGGAGCTGGTGATCCGCGGCAGCGCGATGTACGTTTTCCTGTTCCTGATCTTCCGCTTCGTGCTGCGGCGTGACGTGGGCTCGATCGCGATTTCCGATGTGCTGCTGCTGGTGCTGATCGCCGACGCCTCGCAGAACGCGATGGCCGGCGACTACAAGACAGTGGCGGACGGCATGGTGCTGGTGGGCACCATCGTCGGTTGGAACTGGGCGCTGGACTGGGCGGCCTGGCACTTCGAGCCGGTGCACCGCTTGTTGCAGGCACCGCCGCTGCCGCTGGTGCGCCACGGCCGGGTGCTGCATCGCAACCTGCGCAAGGAGTTCCTGACGCTGGACGACCTGATGATGGAACTGCGCAAGCAGGCGGTGTCGGACCTGGCCGAGGTGAAGCACGCCCAGATGGAGGGCGATGGCCAGATCACGGTGATCAAGCGCGAGGGCGGCGCGCCGGCCGAGGCTCGGTAGCGGGCGATTGGCGGCGCGGCTGCCCGTCGCCAGCGCCGTCCAGCAGTGCGGCCGCGCTGCGCTGCAGCAGCTCGCGCAGCCAGCGCAGCGCAGGGTCGCCATCGTGGCGGGCGTGCCAGACGCAGGACAGCGTGTAGTCCGGCAGCTTCAGCGGCGGCGCTGCCGCCTGCAGCCCGAAGCGCTGGCGCCAGCCCGGCACCAGCAGCTCCGGCACCGTGGCCACCGCCGGCAGGCGGGCCAGCAGCCCTGGCAGCGAGCCGAAGTGCGGGGTGGCATACAGCACCCTGCGCTGCGCGCCGAGGGCCGCCAGTGCGGTGTCCACCTGGCCCTCGAAATCCCCCTGGTAGGAGATGAACAGGTGCGGCAGCCGCAGGAAGTGCGCCCGTGTCAGCCGGCCCGAGGGTGGCAACTTCACCTGATCGGGGTGGTAGACGCAGCGGTAGTTGCGCGTGCCCAGTGCTGCCATGCGCTGCCAGGCCGGGCCCGGGTCGAACACCGACAGGCCCAGGTCCATCTCGCCGGCTTCCAGCATGCGGCTGGCGCGGGAGCGGTCCGACGCGCGCACCGCCAGCCGCACGCCCGGCGCCTGCTGCGCCACTTCGGCCAGCACGCCGGGCATCAGCCAGGCCTCCATCCAGTCGGGCATGCCCAGGCGGAAACTGCGCTCGCCGCGCGAAGGGTCGAAGCCGCCGGACTCAGTCAAGGCGCCACGCACGCTTTCCAGCGCTGGCGCCAGCTGGTCGGCCAGCGCCAGCGCGCGGGGTGTGGGCACCATGCCTTGCGCGGTGCGCACCAGCAGCTCGTCACCGGTCAGCTCGCGCAGCCTGGCCAGCGCGCCGCTGACCGCCGGCTGGCCGAGGAACAGCTTGGCCGCCGCGCGCGACACGCTGCGCTCGCGCACCAGCACCAGGAAGCTGACCAGCAGGTTCAGGTCCACGCCCCGGAAATCGCGTTCGATGATGTGGCTCATGATTCCAATCGATTTGCCTGATGCGTCGGTGCCGGGAATTATGACGACCAGGCCAGCACCTTTGCGGGCACTTCAGGAGCGAAACATCATGGGCAAGAAAAAAGTGTTGATCGTCGGGGCCAACGGCACCGTGGGCCAGGCCGTGGCGCAGGCGGGCGAGGGCCTCTGGGAACTGGTCACGGCCGGCCGCAGCAGCGGAGCGCATCGCGTGGACCTGACGCAGGGCCGCAGCATCTATGCGCTGTTCGAAGCGGTGGGACGGGTCGACGCGATCATCGCCACCGCGGGCAAGGTGCACTTCGGCCCGCTGGCCGAAATGAGCGCCGAGCAGTTCAGCATCGGCCTGCAGGACAAGCTGCTGGGTCAGGTCAACCTGGCGCTGATCGGCCAGCACCATCTGAACGACGGCGGCTCCATCACCTTGACCAGCGGCATCCTGTCGGAAGCGCCGATCCGCCTGGGCGCCAACGCCACCGCCGTCAATGCTGCTGTCGAAGGCTTTGTGCGCGCGGCGGCCTGCGAGCTGCAGCGCGGCCTGCGCATCAACGTGGTCAGCCCCACGGTGTTGACCGAATCGCTGGGCGCCTATGGGGCGTTTTTCCAGGGCTTCGAGCCAGTGTCCGCGGCGCGTGCGGCCCAGGCTTACCTGCGCAGCGTCGAGGGCGTGCAGACCGGGCAGGTGTTCAAGGTCTGGTAACTCAGCGCTTGCGCACGGCGGCCTCGATGGCCGCGCCGACCTCGGCGGTGCTGGCCTTGCCGCCCAGGTCGGGCGTGCGAGGCCCCTCGCGCAGCGTGGCCTCGATGGCACGCAGGATCGCGTCGTGTGCCTCTTGATGGCCGAGGAACTGCAGCATCATCGCGCCGGACCAGATCATGGCCACCGGGTTGGCAATGCCCTTGCCGAAGATGTCCGGCGCCGAGCCGTGTACCGGCTCGAAAAGCGACGGGAACTTGCGCTCCGGGTTCAGGTTGCCCGAAGGCGCCAGGCCGATGGTGCCGGTGCAGGCCGGGCCCAGGTCCGAGAGGATGTCGCCGAACAGGTTGCTGGCCACCACCACATCGAAACGGTCCGGCTGCAGCACGAAGCGGGCGCAGAGGATGTCGATGTGCTGCTTGTCCATGGCCAGCTCGGGGTAGCCGGCGTGCATCGCATCGGCCCGGCCGTCCCACCACGGCATGCTGATGGCAATGCCATTGCTCTTGGTGGCCACGGTGATCTTCTTGCGCGGGCGCGATTGCGCCAGCTCGAAGGCGTACTTCATCACCCTGTCGGTGCCGTGGCGCGAGAAGACCGATTCCTGGATCACGATCTCGCGCTCGGTGCCCTCGTAGAGCTTGCCGCCGAGGTTGGTGTACTCGCCCTCGGTGTTCTCGCGCACCACGAAGAAGTCGATGTCGCCTGGCTTGCGGCCCGCGAGCGGGCAGGGCACGCCCTCGAACAGGCGCACCGGCCGCAGGTTGATGTACTGGTCGAACTCTCGGCGGAACTTCAACAGCGAGCCCCACAGCGAAATGTGGTCCGGCACCGTGGCCGGCCAGCCCACGGCGCCGAAGTACACCGCGTCCATGCCCTGCAACTGCTGCTTCCAGTCGTCCGGCATCATCTGGCCGGTCTTCAGGTAGTGCTCGCAGCTGGCCCACTCGATGGGCGTGATCTCCAGCGCAATGCCGAAGCGTTCGGCAGCCGCGTGCAGCACGCGCAGGCCTTCGGGCATGACTTCCTGGCCGATGCCGTCACCGGGAATGGATGCGATCTTGAGCGGTTTCATGGCGGACTCCTGGTTGGGCGCTGGGTGTGCGTTGGCGCATGTCAGGGTTGGCATCCTAGGGGACCTGGGGCTTTCTACAATCGGAGCTCTTGTGAATCCGCCATGCACACATCGTGAACAATGATCCGCTCGCCGAAGACCTGCGCGTTTTCAACGCGGTGGTGCGCAAGGCCAGCTTCTCCGGCGCTGCCGAGGAGCTGGGCGTTTCGCCGTCCTACGTCACCAAGCGCATCCAGATCCTGGAGGCCACGCTGGGCACCCCGCTGTTCCACCGCACCACGCGCCGGGTGGTGGTGACCGAGGCCGGCGAGCGCATCTGCCACTGGTCGCAGAAGATCCTGGATGACCTGGATCACCTGGTCGAGGAGATTGGCGTGACGCGGCAGGCGCCTCGTGGCACCTTGCGCGTGTGCAGCAGCTTCGGTTTCGGCCGGCGGGTGGTGGCGCCTGCGCTGTCGGCCCTGGTCGAGCAGCACCCGGCGCTGAAGGTGCGCTTCGAGGTGTTCGACCGGCTGGTCGACGTGGCCAGCGAAGGCTTCGACCTGGACGTGCGCGTGGGTGACGAGATCGCCCCGCACCTCATTGCCAAGCGGCTGGCAGCCAACCATCGCGTGCTGTGCGCCTCGCCAGCCTACCTGGCGCGCTGCGGCACGCCGCGCACGCTGGACGAGCTGGCCACGCACGACTGCCTGATCATCAAGGAACGCGACCACCCGTTTGGCGTCTGGCGCCTGCGCCACGGCCGCAAGGAAAGCACCATCAAGGTTCGCGGCCCGCTCTCGTCCAACAACGGCGAGATGGTGGTGCAGTGGGCCGTGGACGGCCGCGGCATTGCGCTGCGCTCGCTGTGGGATGTCGGCCCGCTGATCGCCGAAGGCAAGCTGGTGCAGGTCCTGCCGGACCACAGTCAGGCGGCCGATGTGTGGGCCGTCTACCCTTCGCGGCTGGACACCTCGGCCAAGGTGCGCGTGTGCGTGGAATTCCTCCAGGCGCACCTTGCCTGCCGGCTTCAGCCGCCCCCGTTGGCGCGCTGAAACAGCGCGGCCGTTCAACGCTCACCAGCCGCCGCGCATGTGGGCCACCACCGGACGTGGCAGCGAGGCCACCCAGTGCCTGTAGATGTGCCGGGCCGAGGCGTGCAACTGCGGCAGGCAGGTTTTCAGCTGGCGCAGGATTTCCTCGCGCGACTGGGCAGCAGGCCCGGCCGCGTGGGCCAGCTCCAGGGCCGACTCGTGGCACCACTCTCGCACGATGGCCTCGGTGACCTCGAAGTGGCACTGGAAGGCCAGGTGCTTGCCCATGCCGAAGGCCTTGTTCAGGCAGTGTCGGCCAAACAGCAGGCGCTGCGCACCGGCGGGAATCTCGAAGGTGTCGTAGTGCCAGTTGAAGGCGACGACCGGCTGCTCGCCAAACAGCCGGCGGCCGGCGGGCGTGACCTGCAGGTGGTTCCAGCCGATGTTGGCCCAGGCGTTGGTGCTGACGCGCGCGCCCATGGCCTTGGCGATCATCTGCCCGCCGAAGCAGTGGCCCAGCAGCGGAATGTCGGCGCGCAGCGCGGCCTGGGCCAGCGCGAGTTCGTCGTGGATCCAGGGCAGCGGCTCGTTGACGCTGCGATTGCTGCCCAGCATCACGATGCCGCTGAAGTCCCGCGGGTCGCGCGGCAGGCTGTCGCCTTGCTCGGGGCAGATCAGGCGGTGTTCGATGCCGACCTCTTCGAGGTAGTCCAGCAGGAAGCCGGGGCGTTGGGTCTTGTCGTGTTGCAGCAGGGCGACCGGTTTCATACAAGGGCGCGGCTTGGCGCGCAGTGGTGACGATGAAGCCACTCTAGACAGCGCGACCTCAGCCCGGCATCAAGAGACGGGCTCTCGTCATCAAGCCCGCATCAAACCCGCATCAAGCGCCCGCGTTTGATTTCGGCTTGATGCCGGCCGCCGCTTTCTTGATCCCGGCTTGAGGTGCTGCTTGCTGCAATGCCGGCATGAGCGTTCTCTCGCCCTGTGTTCCGTCCCTGCCGCGTTGTGCGCGCCAGGACTCGCCCGCTGCCGAGCCCTGGCTGGCCTGCGAGGACATCCTGCTGGACGTGGCGGCGCCGGACGGCGCTGCGGCGCTGCAGGTGCTGGCACGGCTGCTGTCGCGCCGGCTGGTCTGTCCGCAGGAAGCCGTGCTGCGCCGCCTGGTGCAGCGCGAGGCGCTGGCCTCCACCGCACTGGGGCATGGCCTGGCGCTGCCGCATGCCCAGCTGGCCGGCCTGGCTGCGCCGGTGGGCGCCTGCGTGGGGCTGCGCTCGCCGGTGGGCTTTGGCGAGCCGGATGGTCAGCCGGTGCGCTGGTTGATCGCGTTGCTGCTGCCGGTGCGCGAGCCGCAGGCGCAGCTGATCCGCCTGGCCGGGCTTGCGAGCCGCTGTGGCGAGGGCGTGTTCCGCCTGGCGCTGGCGCGCAGTCGCACGCCAGCCGAGGTGTGGAAGCTGTTGACGCTGCCGGCCTGACCGGGCGCCGCAAAGGGCGTCTTGATACTTTCTTGATACCCGGCTGCCGAGTCTTGGCACCGTCTTGATGCCCCGATTTTTACGATGAGCGCATGTTTCAAGGAGGGCGTCCCATGGATGTCGTTTACATCGCGCTGAGCGTCGTGTGCTGGCTGTTGCTGGTGGGCATGGCGCAGGGTTGCGCAAAGCTGGGAGGGACCGAGAAATGAGCGGTCTGGTCATCTTGAGTGGCATCGTCGCGGCAGGCCTGCTGGTCTACCTGGTGGCGGTCTTGCTGCAGCCGGAGAAGTTTTCATGAATGCACATGGCTGGACTTTGCTGGCCGTCTACAGCGTTGTGCTGTGGCTGCTGGCCATGCCGATGGGGCGCTACATCGCCGCGGTGATGGAAGGGCGGCTGCGCTGGGCGGGCCGCATCGAGGCCGGGCTGTGCCGGCTCTGCGGCGTCAAGCCCGAGGCGGAGATGGGCTGGCTGCAGTACGCGCTGGCGCTGTTGCTGTTCAACGGCCTGGGCGTGCTGGCGGTGTATGCGCTGCAGCGGCTGCAGCTGTGGCTGCCGCTGAACCCGCAGGGCATGGCCAACGTGTCGCCCGACTCGTCTTTCAACACCGCGATCAGCTTCGCCACCAACACCAACTGGCAGGGCTACGTGGGCGAAACCACGATGAGCTACCTGACCCAGATGCTGGGCCTGGCGGTGCAGAACTTCTTCTCCGCGGCCACCGGCATCGTGGTGGTGATTGCGCTGATCCGCGGCTTTGCGCGGCACTCGGCCAAGGCCATCGGCAACCTGTGGGTGGACCTGACGCGGGCCACGCTGTGGCTGCTGCTGCCGCTGTGCATCGTCTATGCGGTATTCCTGGCGCAGCAAGGCGTGGTGCAGAACTTCGATGACTACCCGGTGGTGCAGACCCTCGAGACGCAGCACTACGAAACGCCGAAGCTGGACGCCGAAGGCCAGCCGGTCAAGGGTGCTGACGGCCAGCCGGTGACGGAGCCGCAGCAAACCCGCGAGCAGACGCTGGCGATGGGCCCGATCGCCTCGCAGGAGGCAATCAAGATGCTGGGCACCAATGGTGGCGGCTTCCTGAACGCCAACTCGGCGCACCCGTACGAGAACCCGACGCCGCTGACCAACTTCGTGCAGATGCTGTCGATCTTCCTGATCCCGGCCGGGCTGTGCTTTGCGTTCGGCCGCATGGTGCAGGACAGGCGCCAGGGCTGGACGGTGGCGGCTGCAATGGGCGTGCTGTTCCTGGTCGGCGCGGTGGCCGCGATGAGCTTCGAGCAGCAGGGCAACCCGCTGCTGGCGCCGCTGGGCGTGGACCAGGGCATGAGCCTGGCCCAGGCCGGCGGCAACATGGAAGGCAAGGAGACGCGCTTCGGCATTGCCGACACCGCCTTGTTCGCCACCATCACCACCGACGCCTCCTGTGGCGCGATCAACGGCTGGCACGACTCGTTCACGCCGCTGGGCGGGCTGGTGCCGCTGGTCAACATGCAGCTGGGCGAGGTGGTGTTCGGCGGCGTGGGCACGGGGCTGTACGGCATGCTGATCTTCGCGATCCTGGCGGTCTTCATCGCCGGGCTGATGATCGGCCGCACGCCGGAGTACCTGGGCAAGAAGATCGAGGCGCACGAGATGAAGATGAGCTCGATTGCCATCCTCGTCACGCCGCTGCTGGTGCTGCTGGGCACCGCCATTGCAGTGCTGAGCCCTGCCGGGCAGGCGGGCGTGGCCAACCCCGGCGCGCATGGCTTCTCCGAGATCCTCTACGCCTTTACCTCGGCGGCCAACAACAACGGCAGCGCGTTCGGCGGGCTGTCGGCCAACACGCCGTTCTACAACGTGCTGCTGGGCATTGCGATGTGGTTCGGCCGCTTCGGCGTGATCGTGCCGGTGCTGGCGATTGCCGGCTCGCTGGCAGCGAAGAAGCGCATCGCCACGACATCCGGCACCCTGCCCACGCATGGCCTGCTGTTCGGCGGCCTGCTGATCGGCATCGTGCTGCTGGTGGGCCTGCTGAACTATGTGCCAGCGCTGGCACTCGGCCCGGTCGTTGAGCACCTGGTGCTCTGGAAGTGAGTGAGTTCCCATGACACGCAAGAGCTTTTCATTGTTCGACCCCGCGCTGGCCAGGCCGGCCGTGGTCGACGCCTTTCGCAAGCTGAGCCCACGGGTGCAGTGGCGCAATCCGGTGATGTTCGTCGTCTACGTCGGCAGCATCCTGACCACCGGCCTGTGGCTGCAAGCCGCTTTTGGCCAGGGCGCCACGCAAGGCTCGCCCGGCTTCACGCTGGCGGTGGCGCTGTGGCTGTGGTTCACGGTGCTGTTCGCCAACTTCGCCGAGGCCCTGGCCGAGGGCCGCAGCAAGGCCCAGGCGGCCTCGCTGCGCGGGCTGAAGAAGCAGACCTGGGCCAAGAAGCTGGAAGAGCCGCGCCACGGCTCGTCCTGGCATCCGCTGGAATCGACCGAGCTGCGCAAGGGCGCGGTGGTGCTGGTCGAGGCGGGTGACGTGGTGCCGGCCGACGGTGAGGTCATCGAAGGCGTGGCCTCGGTGGACGAGAGCGCCATCACCGGCGAATCGGCCCCGGTGATTCGCGAGTCGGGTGGCGACTTCAGCGCCGTGACCGGTGGCACCCGCGTGCTGTCGGACTGGATCGTGGTGCGCGTGAGTGCCAACCCCGGCGAAACCTTCATCGACCGCATGATCGCGATGGTCGAAGGTGCCAAGCGCCAGAAGACCCCCAACGAGATTGCGCTGACCATCCTGCTGGTCGCGCTGACCATCGTCTTCCTGGCGGTGACCGTCACGCTGCTGCCGTTCTCGGTCTTCAGCGTGCAGGTGGCCGGCGCAGGCACGCCCATCAGCGTGACCGTGCTGATCGCGCTGCTGGTCTGCCTGATCCCGACCACGATTGCCGGGCTGCTGTCGGCCATCGGCGTGGCCGGCATGAGCCGCATGATGCAGGCCAACGTGATCGCCACCTCTGGCCGTGCGGTCGAAGCCGCGGGTGACGTGGACGTGCTGCTGCTGGACAAGACCGGCACCATCACGCTGGGCAACCGCCAGGCCTCGGCCTTCATCCCGGCGCCGGGCGTGAGCGACGTGGAACTGGCCGATGCGGCCCAGCTCGCCTCGCTGGCCGACGAGACGCCCGAGGGCCGCAGCATCGTGGTGCTGGCGAAGCAACTGCACCCGCTGCGCGACCCCGGCTTCCAGGCCGAAGGCGCGAGCTTCGTGCCCTTCACCGCGCAGACCCGCATGAGCGGCGTGGACCTGCCGGCTGGTGGCAACACGCGGCAGATCCGCAAAGGCGCGGCCGATGCGCTGCGCCGCCACGTCGAGGCGCTCGGCGGCAGCTTCCCGGCGAACCTGTCGGCCACGGTGGAAGACGTGGCCCGCCGCGGCAGCACACCGCTGGCGGTGTCGGACGGTGCCCGTGTGCTGGGCATCATCGAGCTGAAGGACGTGGTCAAGAGCGGCATCAAGGAACGCTTTGCCGAGCTGCGCCGCATGGGCATCAAGACCATCATGGTGACCGGCGACAACCGGCTCACTGCCGCGGCGATCGCCGCCGAAGCCGGCGTGGACGACTTCCTCGCCGAGGCCACGCCGGAGCAGAAGCTCGCGCTGATCCGCCAGCACCAGGCCGAGGGCCGGCTGGTGGCGATGACGGGCGACGGCACCAACGACGCGCCCGCGCTGGCCCAGGCCGACGTGGCGGTGGCGATGAACTCCGGCACCCAGGCGGCCAAGGAGGCCGGCAACATGGTGGACCTGGACAGCAATCCGACCAAGCTGATCGAGGTGGTGGAAACCGGCAAGCAGATGCTGATGACGCGCGGCTCGCTGACCACCTTCAGCATTGCCAATGACCTGGCCAAGTACTTCGCCATCATCCCGGCCGCCTTCGTCAGCACCTATCCGCAGCTGGGCGCGCTGAACGTGATGCAGCTGGCCAGCCCGAACTCTGCCGTGATGTCGGCCGTGATCTTCAACGCGCTGATCATCGTCTTCCTGATCCCGCTGGCGCTCAAGGGCGTGCGCTACCGGCCGCTGGGCGCCGCGGTGCTGCTGCGCCGCAACCTCGCGGTCTACGGCCTGGGCGGCGTCATCGTGCCCTTCATCGGCATCAAGGCCATCGACCTGCTGCTCAGCGCCGCCGGTTGGGTCTGAACTCGAAAGCCATCATCATGAAAAACCTCATCCGCCCTGCCGTCAGCCTGTTCGTGGTGCTCACCGCGATCACTGGCCTGGCGTATCCGCTGGTCGTCACCGCCGTCGCGCAGACGGCCTTTCCCGAGCAGTCCCACGGCAGCCTGCTGCGCAATGCCGCAGGCCAGCCTGTCGGCTCCAAGCTGATTGGCCAGGCCTTCAGCGAGCCGAAATACTTCTGGGGCCGGCCCTCGGCCACCAGCCCGATGGCCAACAACGCCGCCAACTCCGCCGGCACCAACGTCGGCCCGCTGAACCCGGCGCTGGTGGATGCGGTGAAGGCCCGCGTGGCCGCGCTGCAGGCCGCCGACCCGGGCAACACGCAACCCGTGCCGGTGGACCTGGTGACCACCTCGGCCAGCGGCGTGGACCCGCACATCAGCCCAGCCGCGGCCGCGTACCAGGCCGCCCGCGTGGCCCGTGAGCGCAAGCTGCCGCTGGCCAGCGTGCAGGCCCTGATCGCCGCGCACACCGAGGACCGCACACTGGGCCTGCTGGGCGAGCCGCGGGTCAATGTGCTGCAGCTGAACCTGGCGCTGGACCAGCAGCCCGCGTCTTGAACCAAGTCCCCGCTGATGCGATCCTGATGCGCGGCCCCCTATGCTCTGGCAGTGACTGACACCCGACCCGACCCCGACCAACTGCTGGCCCGGCTGCAGGCCGACGAAGCCCAGGCCGCGCGCGGCAAGCTGAAGATCTTCTTCGGCGCCAGCGCCGGCGTGGGCAAGACCTTCGCGATGCTGCAGCGCGCGCAGGACCTGCGCCGCCAGGGCGTGGCTGTGCTGCTGGGCCTGGTCGAGACCCACGGCCGCGCCGACACCGAAGCGCTGGTGCAGGGGCTGGACCGGCTGCCGCTGCGCAGCGTCGAGCACAAGGGCCGCGTGCTGCAGGAGTTCGACCTGGACGCCGCGCTGCAACGCCGGCCGGCCCTGCTGCTGCTGGACGAGCTGGCGCATTCCAACGTGCCCGGCTCGCGCCACCCCAAGCGCTGGCATGACGTGGAGGAGCTGCTGGACGCCGGCATCGACGTCTGGACGACGATGAACGTCCAGCACCTCGAAAGCCTCAACGACGTGGTCACCGGCATCACCGGCATCCGCGTCTGGGAGACGGTGCCGGACCGCATCTTCGACGAGGCCGACGAGGTCGTCATCGTCGACCTGCCACCGGACGAGCTGCTGCTGCGCCTGAAGCAGGGCAAGGTCTACCTGCCGCAGCAGGCCGCCACGGCGGTGCGCAACTTCTTCCGCAAAGGCAACCTGATCGCGCTGCGCGAGCTGGCGCTGCGGCGCACGGCGGACCGGGTCGACGACGAGATGCTGCAGTACCGCCGCAACCGCTCGGTCGCGCCGGTCTGGCAGACCCGCGAGGCGCTGTTGCTGTGCATCGGCCCCGGCGATGGGGCCGACAAGCTGGTGCGTGCCGCCTCGCGCATGGCCGCGCAGCTGGGCGTGCCCTGGCACTGCCTGTACGTCGAGACGCCGCGCCTGCAGCGCCTGCCGGACGCCGTGCGCCAGCGCACGCTGCGGCTGCTGACATTGGCCGAGGAAGCCGGCGCGACGACCGCCACGCTGTCCGGCCGCTCGCTGCCGGAAGAGGTGGTGCGCTACGCCCAGGCGCACAACCTCTCTCGCGTGCTGCTGGGCCGTGACACACGCCGCTGGCCTCGCCCCTGGCGGCTGACGCTGGCTGAAGCGGTGGGCGCGATGGGGCCGGACCTGGACGTGATCCAGATCGCTTTGCCTGCGCGCCAGGACGAACGCGGGGCGCGCCCCTGGTGGGCCTGGGGCACGCCGGCACCCGAGATGCAGGGCTGGCGGCCGTATGCAATGGCGGCGCTGTGCTGCGCGGTGGCCGCGGTGCTGGCGGCGCCGCTGCAGTCGGTCTTCGAGCTGGCCAACATCGTGATGCTGTTCCTGCTGGCCGTGGTGGTGGCGGCCGTGCGCTACGGCCGTGGCCCGGCCGTGATGGCGGCCTTCCTCAGCGTGGCGGCTTTCGATTTTCTCTACGTCGCGCCACGCTTCTCGTTCAGCGTGAGCGACGCGCAGTACCTGCTGACCTTCGCGGTGATGCTGGTGGTGGCGCTGGTCATTGGCCAGATGACGGCCGGCCTGAAGTTCCAGGCCCTGGTGGCCACGCGGCGCGAGGCGCGGGTGGGCGCGTTGTACGCGATGTCGCGGGACCTTTCCGGTGCGTTGATGGCCGAGCAGGTGGCCGAGATCGCCGCGCGTTTCCTGGCCTCGCAGTTCGATGCCCGCAGCACGCTGCTGGTGGCGGATGCGAATGACCGGCTGGTCGCCTCGCAAGGTGCGGAAGCAGAAAAGTCGGTCGACCTCGGCGTGGCGCAATGGGCCTACGACCATGCCGAAGCGGCCGGGCAGGGCACCAACACCTTGCCGGCCGCGGCCATGCTGTACCTGCCGCTGAAGGCGCCGATGCGCATGCGCGGCGTGCTGGCGGTCGCGCCGCAGCAGCCTGCCCGGCTGGTCGGCCCGGAGCAGCAGCGGCTGCTGGCCACCTGTGCTTCGCTGCTCGCGCTGTCGCTGGAGCGCATCCATTACGTGGAGGTGGCGCAGCAGACGACGGTGCAGGTCGAGTCCGAGCGCCTGCGCAACTCGCTGCTGGCGGCCATCTCGCACGACCTGCGCACGCCGTTGGCAGCCATGGTCGGCATGGCCGAGTCGCTGACCATGCAGCCGCTGCCCGAGCCCGCGCGGCAGGCCGAGCTGGCGCATGCGATGCGCGAGTCTGCGCTGCGCATGCGCTCGCAGGTGCACAACCTGCTGGACATGGCACGGCTGCAGTCCGGCCAGGTGCATCTGCACCGCCAGTGGCTGCCACTGGAAGAAGCGCTGGGCAGTGCCTTGCGGGCGATGGACGGCACGCTGGACGCGCGCCGCGTGAAGGCGCAGCTTCCGGCCGACCTGCCGCTGCTGCAGGTGGACCCGGCGCTGTTCGAGCGCGTGCTGTGCAACCTGCTGGAAAACGCCGCCAAGTACACGCCGCCGGGCAGCCCGCTGGGCTTCGGCGCCGAGGTGGCAGGCGACTGGGTGCGCATCACGCTGGACGATGAAGGCCCTGGCTTGCCGCCCGGCCGCGAGCAGGCCATCTTCGAGATGTTCGAGCGTGGCCGGCGCGAGAGCGCCACACCCGGCGTGGGCCTGGGGCTGGCGATCTGCCGGGCCATCGTCGAGGCGCATGGCGGGCGCATCCGCGCCGAGAATCGGCCGGCGGGCGGTGCGCGCTTCATCGTCGAGCTGCCGCGCGGTGAGCCGCCGCCGATGGTGGCCGACGAGGCCTGGCCCGACCAAGACATCACAGAAGGACCCAGCGCATGAGTGAACCCGTGCCCCGCGTGCTGATCGTCGAGGACGAGGCCGAGATCCGCCGCTTTGTCAGCCTGTCGCTGGAGCGCGAAGGCTTCGAGGTGCACCAGGCCGAGACGCTGGAGCGTGGCCTGATCGAAGCCGGCACGCGCCGGCCCGACATGGTGGTGCTGGACCTGGGCCTGCCGGACGGCGACGGCGTGGCCCTGATCCGCGAGCTGCGCGGCTGGTCCGACGTGCCGGTGCTGGTGCTGTCGGCCCGCACCGGCGAGGCCGACAAGATCGAGGCGCTGGACGCCGGCGCCGACGACTACCTCGTCAAGCCCTTCAGCACCGGCGAGCTGCTGGCGCGGGTGCGCGCCCACCTGCGCCGCCGCGCCACGCCGGCCGCGGCAGGCGCGAACGCGGTTGGCAGCGCGATCGAGTTCGGCGAGGTGCGCATCGACCTGGGCCGCCGCACGGTCGAGCGCGGCGGCGAGGCCTTGCACATCACGCCCATCGAGTACCGGCTGCTGACGCATCTGGCCGCGCACCCGCACTGCGTGCTGACCCACCGCCAGCTGCTGCGCTCGGTCTGGGGCCCCAGCCATGCGGACGACACGCATTACCTGCGCGTCTACATGGCGCAGCTGCGCAAGAAGCTGGAGGACGACCCGGCGCAGCCGCGGCACCTGTTGACCGAAACGGGGATTGGCTACCGCTTCGTGCCTTGAGGCGGCGCGAGTGGGTTGATCAGTCCGCCGGTGTGACCAGCACCTGCACGCCCAGCGCAGCCAGCGCTGGCCACGGGCGGTCGCTCACGAGGGTGTGCACCTGGTGCCACTGCGCCACGCCGAAAGGCGAGACCTTGTCCAGCTTGGTGTGGTCGGCCAGGATCAGCGTGCGCGCGGCCGCGGCGATCATCGCCTGCTTGGTGGCAGCGTCCGCCTCGTCGGTCACGGTGGTGCCCATGCGCAGGTCCACCGAGCAGGCGCCGGGCACCGCCCAGTCGGCCCGGCAGCGGGCCAGCATTTCGCAGGCCGCCGGGCCCCACAGCGCGCGTGACTGCGGCTGCCAGGTGCCGCCGGTCAGCACCAGCTGCACCTGCGGTTCGCGGTCGAACAGCGTGGCCACGTCCAGTGCGTTGGTGATCACCGTCAGCGGACGGGCGGTGAGGGCGCGGGCCAGGCTCAGCGAGGTGGAGCCGGCGTCGATGATGACCGTCTGGCCCGGCTGGATCAGCGTGGCGGCGAGCTGGCCAATGGCCTGCTTGGCGCTGACCTGCACGCTGCTGCGTGCTGCGAAGTCAAGCCGCGCGGTGTCCAGGTTGACGGCGCCGCCATGGGTCTTGTGCAGCTTGCCCTGGGCCTGCAGGTCCAGCAGATCGCGGCGGATGGTGTGCTCGGAAACTTCCAGCAGGCGTGCCAGCCCCGGCACTTCGACGCGGCCTTTGGCCTGCAGCTCTTCCAGGATGCGGGCGCGGCGTTCCTCGCTGAACTGCGGCGGGGCAGAAGTCTTGCGGTCCATGCGGCAATTCTAGGCAGCTTGCGGTGGCTTGATTGCTCAAGTATGCTCGTTTAATTGTGAATTTGCTCGATTGAGCGCAAATCTGGAGCTTTGACCGAATGGCCGCCACCCTTGATGCAGGCGCTGCAGCGCCCCGTGCCGAACACCTGGCGATGGCCGCGGTCTTCTTCGCCAATGGCGCCGGCTTTGCCAGCTGGGTTTCGCGCATTCCTGCCGTGCGCGACAGCCTGCACCTCAGCGAAGGCCAGCTCAGCCTGGCGCTGCTGGCCATGGGCGCCGGCGCGCTGCTGGCCTTCCAGCTGGCCGGCCGTGGCATTGCGCACCTGGGTGCGCGGGCGCTGACGCTGGCCACCGGCTTCATGTTTTTCTACGCGCTGCCGCATCCGGTCATCGTCGGCTCGTTGCCGGCGCTGGCGTTTTCGCTGTTCCTGCTGGGCGCGGCCAACGGGGCGATGGACGTGGCGATGAACGCGCTGGCGGTGGAGGTCGAGACCCGCCAGCGCAAGCCCATCATGTCCGGCCTGCACGGGCTGTGGAGTGCCGGCGGCCTGTGTGGGGCGGCGCTGGGCGGTGCGATGGCGCATGCGGACATTTCGCCGTTCTGGCACCTCAGCGGCGTGGCGGTGCTGCTCGCGCTGGTCACGCTGCTGGCGCGCCGCTGGCTGCCGGCCACGCTGCCTGCTCCCATGCCCGAGGGGCCGCGTTTCGCGCGCCCTGAACCGGGCATGCTGGGCCTGGGCGCCATCGTCTTTTGTGCCTTCCTGATCGAAGGTGCCATGGCCGACTGGAGCGCCGTCTACCTGACCGGCACGCTGGGCACCACCGCAGCGGTGGGCGCGCTGGGCTACGCGGCGTTTGCCTTCGCGATGATGGCCATGCGCCTGGCGGGCGACAAGCTGCTGCTGCGCTGGCCGGCGCCCGCCTTGCTGCGCCTGGCCAATGCGTTGGGCGCCGCGGTACTCACCATCGCACTGGCCGCCCAGCAGCTGGGCTTGACGATGGTGGCCTTTGTTGCGGTGGCGCTGGGGGTGGCCACGGTGGCGCCGCTGGCCTTTGGCGCGGCGGCCCGGCGCTCGCACCGCGGCCCGGGTCATGGCATTGCCGCGATGGCGACCATGGGCTATGGCGGCTTCCTGCTCGGCCCGCCGATGATCGGCTGGCTCGCCCACCTTGGCGGCCTGCGTCTGGCGCTGCTGGTGCTGGCGGCGTTGGCGGCCGTCATCTCGGTGCTGGCGCCTCAACTGGCCGAACCTGCGCCGCAGGTGCAGCCGGCATGAGTCCAGGAGGAAGATGAGGCGCCTGAATTCCGTCCCTTCGCGTTGGCTGCCGGCTTGCCGGAGCAGCGGGCCTCCACCTTTGCGTTCACCGGGGACCGGAAGCCGCGTCTTGCGAGAGCTGGAAAACCGCCACGGCTTGCACCAGTTGCCGGGCCTGGGTTTTCAGGCTCTCGGCGGCAGCGGCGCTTTGCTCCACGAGCGCGGCGTTCTGTTGCGTGGCCCGGTCCATTTGCATGACGGCTTCGCCCACCTGCGTGACGCCGGCACTCTGCTCGTTGCTCGCGGTGCTGATCTCGCTCATCAGGTTGGTCACCCGCCGGATGGAAGAGACCACTTCGGACATCGTGGCCCCTGCCTTGTCGACCAACGTGGTGCCCTCTTCGACGCGCTCGACGCTGGCTGTGATCAGGCTCTTGATTTCCTTGGCAGCCTCGGCGGATCTGCCGGCCAGGTTGCGCACCTCGGTGGCCACCACCGCGAAGCCTCGGCCCTGTTCTCCGGCACGGGCGGCCTCCACGGCGGCGTTCAGCGCCAGGATATTGGTCTGAAAGGCAATGCCGTCGATCACACCGATGATGTCGGAGATCTTCTTACCGCTGTCGTTGATGCCCTTCATCGTCTGGATGACTTCTGCCACGACATCGCCTCCCTTGCGAGCGACTTCGCTGGCCAGTTTTGCCAGTTGCTCTGCCTGGCGAGCATTGTCGGCATTCTGTTTGACGGTCGAGCTCAGTTCTTCCATTGACGCGGCGGTTTCCTCCAGTGCCGAAGCCTGCTGTTCGGTGCGTTGCGACAGGTCGTTGTTGCCACTGGCAATCTCCGAACTGGCGGTGGCAACGCCCTGTGCATTGCGCCGGACCGAGCCCACCACATCGATCAACGACGACTGCATGGCGGAAAGGCTGCCCAGCAAGGGGCTGAACTCATCGCTGGCGTGATCGGTGACCGCAACGGTGAAGTCGCCTTGGCGGGCTCGCTCTGCCACTTGCTGCGCCTGGGTGACACGCCGGCGCAGCAGGCGTGCGATGTACCAGGAGAAGCCCATCAGGCCCACGCCGATGGCAGCGACCAAGCCCGCGAGCTGGATGCGAATCGCGTCGGCGGCTTTCGAGATGTCGCCCACCTCGGTGGCCAGCATCTTGCCTTGGCGGGCGCGCTCGGCGCTCAGCCAGTCTTGCATGCGCGCAAACGCCGGAATGGTGCGTTGCATCAAGGTGTCAAAGGCCTGCTCGCGTTTGCCCTCGCGCACCAAAGCGACCGTGGCTTCGGCGGTCGGCCAGGTGATTTTCTGCAGTTGCAGCCAGTCGCGCTCAAACGCGTCCCGTCCCTCCTGCGTCGTGACTTCGCGCAGGTAGGTGTCGTCGTTGTGGGTGATCTGCTTGCGCACGGCGTCGATGTCCCCCAGCGCGGCCTCGGCCTCCTGCGGCGTCTTGACCAGCATGGCCTGGCGAAGGTCCAGCAACGCGCGCGTGACCCCCAACTCGGTGCTGGCAATGAGTTCGAGCTGCAGTGCGCGCACGATGCCCACGCGATTGGCCAATTGCCCGACCTGCACCAACTGAAACCAGGAACTGACAGCCAGCGCAGACAGCGCGACGATCAACAAGAGGGAAACCGCGTAAAGGCGTTTTCCGATGCCTATATTGCTGAGGATGGTCATGGTGGTGGGTGAGTTGAGTGCGGTGTCGGGTCTTTGGTCAAACAATGCGCGGTGCAACCGTCGTCTGGTTCAGGAGTCGATGGCCAATCTCGCCGAAGGGGGCCGGGCCATGCAGACATCGACCACTTGCTTATCGGTTCGGGCCTGCGGGCAGACAGGGCCCGCTCGGCCATTCCATGGACCTGTTCGGCCAATCGACAGGTGAGCGAGCCAAGGCGTGCCGGACTGGCTCGGCATTGCCTTGCGTGACTGAATGCTTGAGCCCGGGGCTGGGCGACTGATCAATCAGTCCCAGCTTCGGCCTCGGCCGCGGGCGTCGTCGGGGCAGCGGGCCGGTCGCGAAGAGCAGTGGGCGAGTGGCCGGTCCAACGCTTGAAGGCCCGGGTGAAGGCGCGGGTGTCGGAGAAACCGGCCTCGGCCGCGATCTGGGCCAGGCCCCAGCGTTTGCTGGTCATCAGCTCCAGTGCCCGGGACTTCCGGCTGTCGTCGAGCAGGCTGCGATAGCTCAGGCCGTGCTGGGCCAATTGGCGGCGAAGGGTGCGTTCGCTGCGGTGGAGTGTTGCCGCGACCTCGGCGAGGTTCGCGATGCGTGGCAGGCTGCGGTGCAGCGCACGGGTCACCAGAGGGGCCAGGCCGGTCATTGCGCGCCATTGCGCACAGGCTTGCTCCAGCGATTGCGAGGACACCCGATAGGCCTGGCGGTTGGCCCAGGGCAAGGGAAAGTTGTGCCAGTCGGCCCCTGTCGTCAGCGTGTTTCTCGGGCAACCGAAACGCACGGGGCAGCCGAAGAACTGCTCATGGGCGTGGCCCGCAGCGGGGGCTTTGCGGACCAGTTCCACGCCAGCAGGCGTGTAGTTCGCCGCCGTGACCTGTCGGCACACAGCCACCATGGACGAGAAGGTCAGGTCGACCAGAAAGTCCTGCAGGTCCAGGTCGTCGGGAAACGGTTCTGCGTGCAGTTGCGGGCCTTGGGCAGAAGGCGTTTCCCAGAGGCTCAGCAGGCAGCCTGCACTTTCGGGGAACCGCAGCGCCAGCTTGATCGCATCGCCGAGCGTGGCGGCGGCCAACATGCCCAGCGCCAGGATGCCGCGCTCCGTGACGCAGGCTCGCATGCCCAGGGCCAGTCCGGCATCGTCGATGCGCAGGTCCTGCACGGCGCGGCGCACCACGGTGAGCGCTTCGCTGTGCGATATCGCCGTGCCAGGCGAGTTGAGGTCCTCTGCGGTGATCTGCAGGCCGCGGGTCAGCGTGTGGACGCTGACCCGCTGGCGCGCAGCTTCTGCCAGCACAGGCGCCAGGAAGACCGGGGCCAACATGGCTTGCCTGTCTTGTCCGGGTGGGTCGTGGCGCATAAATGCCGCATTGGGGTGCTGGTGACGGTTGGCCCAATTGTTGGACTGCGGCTGCCTCGGTTGCTTGCGCAGGCGCAAGTGCGGGGCTCGGGGCGCCGGGCTTGTTCAGCGTGGCCGTAAAATCCGCCCCCTTCGCGTGCGCCGCCGGCCTGCGCGCAGGCCGCGCCAGCATTGTTGAAGCGCCCGTGCATTCCGCCGGGCGCCAGTCGTCGCGGCAACCGCAACTCGCAGAAAGAGCCGCAGCCATGGGCGCGCAGTGGAAAGCAAAGCACAAGGACCTGGCGGCCAATGCCAAGGGGCGCCTGTTCGGCAAGTTGGCCAAGGACATCATGATTGCCGCCCGCCACGGCGCGGACCCGGCCGCCAATTCGCGGCTGCGCCTCGTGGTGGAGCAGGCCCGCAAGGTGTCCATGCCCAAGGACACGCTGGAGCGCGCGATCAAGAAGGGCGCCGGCCTCACCGGTGAGGCGGTGCACTTCGAGTACGCGCTGTATGAAGGCTTTGCGCCGCACCGCGTGCCGGTGATGGTCGAATGCCTGACCGACAACGTGAACCGCGCCGCCTCCGACATGCGGGTGCTGTTCCGCAAGGGCCAGCTCGGCACCTCCGGCTCGGTCGCTTGGGACTTCGACCACGTCGGCATGATCGAGGCCGAACCGGTGGCCCCGGGCGCCGACCCCGAGATGGCCGCCATTGAAGCCGGCGCGCAGGACCTGGAGCCTGGCGAAGACGGCGCGACCGTGTTCCTCACCGACCCCACCGACCTGGACCTGGTCAGCCGCGCGCTGCAGGGCCAGGGCTTCAATGTGCTGTCGGCCAAGCTGGGCTACAAGCCCAAGAACCCGGTCGACCCGGCGACGCTGAGCGCCGAGCAGCTCGAAGAAGTCGAAACCTTCCTGGCCGCGCTGGACGCCAACGAAGACGTGCAGAACGTCTTCGCGGGTCTTGCCGGCTGAGCCTCACCCCCGAATCATCAAGCTCCCATGACCGACGACACCACGACCGCTTCCGCCCCTACGCCTGCCGAGCGCCCCGCGCTGCCCGACCACCTCTCGACGGACGCGCGCAGCCCGCATTACAACGCCAAGGTCTTCGAGCACGACATCGGCATCCGCTTCAATGACAAGGAGCGTTTCGACGTCGAGGAATACTGCATCAGCGAAGGCTGGATCGCGGTGGCCGCCGGCAAGGCCAAGGACCGCAGGGGCCAGCCGCTGAAGATCAAGCTGAAGGGCCGGGTCGAAGCGTTCTACCGCTGAGAATTTGGTTGTCGAGCTACCTCAAGGAAGCTCGACATCGGGCATAGGACATCTAGGCGCGAGGGCGCGGCCGCCTTTCGGCGGTGCGTTGAGCGACGCAACGGGCACGTTCTTCGGCATTCATGACGGATGCCATCAATGCGGTCGAACCGTTAACATTGGCAGCAAATCGGTCGCCATTCCGTGTCTGCTTGGTTTGGCATCAACCCTCTCCAGCCAAAAGCTGCTCGACTCGGAGCAGGACAGCTGTGAATTCGTCATCAAATTCGTGGACTACCTGGGTGGCTAAGAGATTCAGGCACGAAGTGCGTTCCAGGCCCAAGCGCAATGCTAGTGTCCTAATTTCAGCATGCTTGCCCGCTGTGGAAGCCTCCTGCAGAGCCTCATTTAGGAGCGCGGAAGTGCAATTGAACAGTTTTGATAGTGTGTTAGGTATTTGCAGCGCTCGCTTGATAAGCCACTGTTCGGGCCAACGTTCTCCGGGTAGATAAGCTGATCTGTTTTTAAACCACGTGTCGAAGTCCGCATCAGCATTCTCCGCCATGCTCTTTGCATACCCCAAATTGGTATGCTGCTTCGCAAATTGATCTCCGTCAAATATAGCGAGAATCGGTTTCCTGTTTTTGATCGCGTACCCTGCGGATAATTGTCTTGCTAGTGCATTTGCCGAGCCGATTTCGGTAATGCTTACACGTGTGCGAAGATGATGCGGCAGGGCTGCGACCGTCAGTGCGTTCGCGACATCATCTTCCACCACGATCTCGCATTCGCGACCATTTATTGCGCTGAGTTTAGAGAACGCATACTCGGATGAAATGCCAACTGTAGTGCGAACTTCTCCTCCCACAGTCTCCACGTATATTCGCGCTGATTCGGGTAGGCTATCCAAGACCTCGCTGGAATGCGTTGTGCAAATTATTTGCACCTTTTGGGATTCACAAACCTTCTTTAGTTGTTGAACCAGTCTGCGCTGGGCTTCCACATGTAGGCCTAACTCGATTTCGTCTATTACGATGAGCGCGCCTTCGCCAGCGGAATGGATGACAGAGAAGATGTCAAAGAGGGCATTTTCCCCTGCACCCATGTTAAATCCAGAGTATGACACGTTACCGCATCGCACTAGGGGAAGGCTATATTTTGAATGCACCAGGTATCGAAAATCGTCGTATGTCTTGTTTAAAACATATCCGACAGCTGCCATCACCTTCGGTTCCCAGCCTCTGAGTGGCACTTGTTTAAAAGATCTGGAGTAGGAGCGGGATTGGCTCCTTTCTGCATGGGGTACCACGCGCTCGATTCCCAAGAATACTACGGTTCGGTGTGCTCTGGTGTCATAATCATTCCACTTGCCCCCGCTTACCTTTCGCCTGCGTTGCTGTGCTATCCCAACGCCGGTGGGTAGCTGAGAGTCAGGTTTCCAATGATCATAGGCAATCGTGTACATGATGGAAACATCGGAGGGTGCTTTTTCATTCGCGTGTTGAATGAAGAAATCAGAAAACGTATAGTATGAATGTTTTCGGCGAGGAAGTTTGAATCCTTCTGGCGCGTTGTGGAATGCACAGCAAGCGAGGGCAGTTATAGTTGACTTGCCGGCGCCATTTTTGCCGCAAATTGCTGTAATTGGGTAATCAAAGTTAATTTCTAAAGAATTTAATCCTCTAAAAATTCCCATTTCAAGGTGCATGCGTCGGAGGTGGGCCTTCGTCATGTCAGACGTGAACCATTTTTTTAGCTTCGCGTCCAGCTGGCTCTCTCGGTATTTCATCAGTCCCCCACTTGATGTGTGTAAATGTAGCTGAGGTCTAGTCACACCGCCTTCGGGAAAGCGTGGCCGCAAGAGCGCTGAAAATTCGGGCATGGCCAACCCGAAGTGTTGAAGCAATCAAGCCGCACCCGCGGAGGTGCTGATGCGCCGAGGTCGCGGCGCGGATCATGGCAAGTCTCGTGTTGGCTGAGGTTTACCACTGGACTTCGAGGTCCGGTTGCGCGATGAGACTGTTGGGTACCTTTGCGGCTGAGCGCTTTGGCGAGGCTCTACCCGAACTGCACCCGCTGCGCTTTCGCGGAGACCGAGCGCTACCGCGGGCACCATGCCCGCGCGCCGGAAAACGACAACTACTTGCCAGCGCCAGCGGCTCGGAAGCTCACACCATAGCAATTGACTACAACAGCGCTGATTCGCGCGGCGGGGCCGCAGCACACGCGCAGGCGGGGAGAGTTGCCAATTAGCTCGTCATGGCGCACCCTCGCCACCAGCCCGTGGCTGAATGAATCGCCAATCAGAACGTGGCAGGCTCGAGCGGCAAGGGTCTGGAGATGACGTCAACATGGCCATTGCAGACGCCAGGGCAAAGGCCGGCACCGACGTGAAGGCTGAGCACTTCGGTATAAACCTGCGGGGTCGGTGACCAATGCTGGCGACGGCGTGAAGTGCGTTATCGGCGAGACCCTGGTTGTCGAACTACCTCTCACGGCAGTTCGACAATCTCCACCCAGTTCGGGTTCTTGCCCAGCGCGTAGCGCTGGACCTGGCTCAGCGTGCCGTTGGCCGGGTCGATGGCGTGCACCGCCACGCCGTGCGAGTCCTGGCCGGTGGCGAGCAGCCAGCGGCCCGAAGGATCGATCGCGAAACCGCGCGGGGTCTTTTCGGTTGGCACGTGGTTGACCAGTTGCACCAAGCCGGTCGCAGGGTTGACCTGGAAGGTGGCCAGCGTGCTGGTGGTGCGCTCCGAGGCGTACAGGAAGCGCCCGTCATTGCCCAGGTGCAGGTCCGCCGCCCAGGGCTTGCCGGTGAAGCCGGGCGGCAGCACGCTGGTGCGCTGCAGCTGGCGCAGCGTGCCGGCCGCGGCGTCGTAGGCATAGGTGTAGAGCGAAGCGTCCACCTCGCAGAGCACGTACATGAACTTCTGCGCCTTGTCCCACACGAAGTGGCGCGGGCCGGTCTTGGCGTCGGCCATGGTCAGCGGCTGACTGTTCGCCGTGAGCTGGCCGGTGGCTTCGTCGAAGCGCCACGCGGAAAGCTGGTCGCCGCCCAGGCTGGTGGCGAACACGGTGCGGTTCGTGGCGTCCGCGTGGATGGCATGCGCGTTTGGCGCGGTCGGGATCAGCTGCTGGATCGGGCCGACGGCGCCGTCCTTGCCAATGCTGTTGACGGTGATCTTGTGGCCAGGGTAGGAGGCTGCGAACAGCCACTTGCCGCTGCGGTCGGTGTCGATGTTGGCCATGCTGTCGGCCAGCGGCGCTTCGCCGAGCTTGCGCAGCTTGCCGCTGGCGGGGTCGATGGCAAAGCTCAGCACGCGAAACGGCTGTGAGCGCAGCGCGGCGTAGAGCACCTTCTTGTCCGGGCTGACGGCCAGCGGCATCACGGTGCCGCCCACCGGCACGGTCTCGATGGTGGTCAGCGTGCCCTTGGCCGGGTCCAGCGCCAGCACCGAGATTTCCTGGCTGTCGGCATTGGCGATGTAGGCGTATTCGGCGCTGTGCGCGGCGGAGAGCGTCAACAGCGCCAGTGCGGCGGCGATTGGCAGCTTGCGGGAAAGAGAGGGGTGAGTAGGCGTCATGGTGGTTTCAGGTTGCATGTTGTCTGTTGTCGTACAACAAAAATGCAATGTCCGCCAGCCGTGGGCGAGGCGGGCTTGGGGCTTACCCCAGGCAGCACGCGCGGCTTTGCGAGTTGCGCGTCTACCGGTCAATGTGCTGGAGATCGCCCGCTGGATCTAATTGGCTTCAGCGTGCCTGGGCCGCTCCCGCTCACTGACAATTCGCACTACATGAATGAGTGGGAGAGAAGTGATGTTTGGAACGAGGTTCGTTGGCGCTGCACTTGTGATGGCCGCGTCGGCCTTGCAGGTCCAGGCGGAGCCGCTGCAGAAGGACGAGCGCGATGTGCTTCGAATCGCTCACGTCTATCACATCATGGGCGCCAGTCGCGATCAGCTGGATCGCGTTCGGTTGCAGTTGGATGGCGTACCGGAGCGGCAGTTGATCTCCACCTTTTCGCGCATCGCGCAAAAGGCAAGTTCGGACACCGGCTCGGCCGGTCAGGGCGGCGACCTCGGGTTCATCGCCGAAGGTGTGATGGATGGGCAGTTCGATGCGGCCGTATTTGCGCAAAAACCCATGCAGGTATCGCGGCCAGAGCAATCCAAGTTTGGTTGGCACCTGATCCTGATCACTGCGATGAGTGAGGAGCCTGTCAGAACAATCTGCGAGAACTCTATCAAGCAGGTTCAGAAGGCCGTTCCCATCGCCCCCGGTTTGCTGGAATTTTCCTTGACGACCAGCGGGCCTGCGGCGCTTCACCCGGCAGTGTTGAAATTCCTTGGTCAGGATTGGGGGGCGCCATTGAAAATGGGGGAGGACTTGGCTTACATGCGTCGGGAGGCGGATGCTCCTCCAGGCTTTCGAAGGGTCACCATCCACACCGAATTTCCGTATGCAAGATACGTGACTTCTCCAAAAGCCTGTGTGCGGTCGGAGCGTCGGGAATTCTTCGCTCGCTGCAAAGACAAGACGGTGGCACTCGCATCGTGGGCGGAGTACGAAGGCAGGGCAGCTTCCGGCAGGGCGTTGGCCGAGGCAAGGTACGGCGAGAGTCAGCGCAAGTTCCAAATTGCGGAATCCGGGCTCCTCTCGCAAGTCCTGGTGAAGGCTTGCGGCAGCGATCCGACTTGAAGCAACGAAGCTCAGCCCGTTGCGCGGCAGCCAGTTGGGGTGCCTTGCCAAGTCCGCTGTTTAACTCAGCTGTTCCCAGCTCAACCCGAACTTCTGCAGGTACTTGCGCAGCCGGTCCGCGTCGTTGACCACGCTGCGCTGCTTGCGGCTGACGTGGAACAGCTGCCGGCCGGCGTCCGACAGGCTCTTGGCGCTGAGGCACACACGCAGCACCGATTGCAGTTGCAGGCGGTCGAACAAGTCCAGCGCGTCCGCCGTTTCGTCGCCCAGCAGGGCGTGCAGGTCGACCTCGGTTTCGGCGCCGCTGCTCGGCTCGTCCTGCCGCTTCCACAGCCAGCGCAACCGAGCGATCTCTGCGTCCACCAGGTCCACGCCGATGCGCCCGCCTTCGGCCAGCGTGGCCAGCCGGGTGACGGACGCGCTGAGGTCGCGGAAGTTGCCGTTCCAGGTGGCTTCGGCTGACTGGGCGAAGCGCAGGTAGCGGGCCTTGGCTTCGGCGTTGAAGCGCACTGCGCGGCCGGTGTCCTGCGCGCTCAAGGCCAGCAGGTGCTCGGTGTTGGGCTCGATGTCTTCGGTGCGCTGCGCGAGGCCCGGCAGGTCGTAGGTCCAGAGGTTGATGCGGGCGAACAGGTCGTCGCGGAAGCGGCCGGCTGCCACCTCGGCGCGCAGGTCACGGTTGGTGCCGGCCAGCAGCTGGAAGTCGCTCGCCACCTCGCGGTCGCTGCCCATCGGGAAGAAGCGTTTTTCCTCGATGGCCTTCAGCAGCATGGCCTGCTCGTCCAGCCCCAGCTCGCCAATCTCGTCGAGGAACAGCAGCCCGTCGTCCGCCGTGCGCAGCAGGCCTGCGCGCTCGGCCGCGGCGCCGGTGAAGGCGCCTTTCTTGTGGCCGAACAGTGCAGAGGCCGCGCCGTCGCCCCGCAGCGTCGCGCAGTTCACTTCGACGAAGCTGCCTTCGAGCTGGTGCCGTGACTTCTTCAGCTCGTACATGCGCCGCGCCAGGAAGGACTTGCCGGCGCCCGTGGGGCCCACCAGCAGGATGGGCGCCTTCGAGCGCACCGCCACGCGCTCGATCTCGGCAATCAGCGCATTGAAGCGCGGGTTGCGCGTGGCAATGCCGCTCTTCAGGAAGGCCACCGCGTCGCTCTGCTCCTGGTGGAAGCGCTTGGCAATGCCGTCGTAGCGAGACAGGTCCAGGTCGATCAGCGCGATGTTGCCCGGCTCGCCCGCGCGCTGGCGCCGCGGCGGCGAGCTTTGCAGCAACACCCCCGGCAGTTGACGCGACTCGACCAGCAGGAACATGCAGATCTGCGCGACGTGCGTGCCGGTGGTGATGTGGGCCCAGTAGCGCTCGCGCTCGGCATCGAAGCGGTAGCCCTTGGCCCAGTCGTACAGCGCGGTGTAGACCTCGCCAAAGTCCCACGGGTCGGCCAGCTCGATGGGCACCAGGTTCACCGTGGTCTCGGGCGAAACATTGGCAATGTCGGCCTTCATCAGCTGCGCCAGCGCCAGGTGCGGCTTGGTGTACAGCAATTCCAGCCGATGGATCACCGTGTCCTCGTGCTGGACCAGCGAAATCGTCGGCCGCCACTTCTCCCACCGGCCCGCGCCCTGGCCCGAGTCCAGCTGCGTGCCGAGGAATCCGATGACAACGGTCTTCTGGGAGGTTTTCATTTCTGGCTAGTTGGCTAGCTTTAATTCTAGCAATCCGGAAATTGAAGATTGGCTCGGGCCATCTGTCGGTGCTCTAATTTGAGAATATTTCCTTTCGTATCAATCACTTAATGAATGATTGAAGTTCTTCAGCAAGGTCTGGCACGCCCGTTGCAACAAAAGAGGCCAAGCAAGACGAACTGACGAACAAGACACAAGAAAGCCCGAGGAGAGAAGCCATGTTGAAGACGCTCTTCACCACCGCCCGCGGCCCGCAACTGCCGGCCGCTACCGCGCTGAACCAGGCTCAGGCCCCGGCCTATGCCTACAGCACCAAGCACCGCCTGGCGCAACTGGCGGCCACCGGCTCCCTGGGCCAGACCTTCTATGCCTCTGCCGATGCGCAACTGGACGCCGTGCAGCAACTGGCTGTCGAACTGCCGTCGCTGTTCGTGGCCAAGGCGGCGATCTACGCCCGACAGGCTGGTTACATGAAGGACATGCCGGCGTTGCTGGCGGCGGTGCTGGCGCAGCGTGATGTGGCCTTGCTGCAGGCGGTGTTCCCGCGTGTCGTCGACAACGGCAAGATGCTGCGCAACTTCGTGCAGATCGTGCGCAGTGGCGCGGTGGGCCGGAAGTCGCTGGGTTCGCGCCCGAAGAAGCTGGTGCAGCAATGGCTGCTGGAGGCTTCTGAAGCGCAGTTGCTGAATGCAGCTGTGGGCACCACGCCTTCGCTGGCGGACGTGGTGAAGATGGTTCACCCGAAGCCGGCGGAGGCTTGGCGCGGCGCCTGGTTCGCGTGGTTGATCGGCCGTGCGTTCGACGAAGCGGTGCTGCCTCCTGCCACGCAAGCCTTCGAACGCTTCAAGCGTGCGTTGGCTGCGGGTGAAGCGGCCAGCGAGTTGCCGGACGTGCCGTTCCAGATGCTGACGGCCTTGCCGCTGGCGACCGCTCACTGGTGCGCGATCGCCCGCCAGGGTTCGTGGCAGATGGTGCGGCAGAACCTGGCCACGTTTGCCCGACACGGTGTCTTCGAGGAACCCGGCATGGTCGAAGTCGCGGCTGCGAAGCTGCGCGACGTGCGGGCCATCGCCAAGGCGCGGGTACTGCCGTACCAGCTGCTGGCGGCTTACAAGGCGGCGGCCGGTTTGCCGGGTGAGCTGGGCGAGGCGCTGCAGGACGCGATGGAAGCCGCGCTGGCCAATGTGCCGGCGCTGCCAGGCCGTGTCGTCATCTGCCCGGACGTGTCCGGCTCGATGGCCTCGCCGGTGACCGGTCATCGCGGCTCGGCCACCACCACGGTGCGCTGCATCGACGTGGCTGCCCTGGTGGCGGCAGCACTGGTGCGCAAGAACAGCGGTGCCGTGGTGCTGCCGTTCGAGCAGAAGGTCGTGTCGCTGTCGCTGAACCCTCGGGATTCGGTGATGACGAACGCGGCCCGGCTGGCAGCCGTCGGTGGCGGCGGGACCAACGTGAGCGCACCGCTGGCGCTGTTGAATCAGCAGCGCGCCGAGGTGGACCTGGTGGTGATCGTGTCGGACAACGAGTCGTGGATCGATGCGCGGCGACACGGTGCCACCGAGACCATGCGCCAGTGGGCCGCGCTGAAGCAGCGTTGCCCGCAGGCGCGGCTGGTCTGCGTGGACCTGCAGCCGGGCGCGACCACCCAGGCCGCGGAACAGGCCGACGTGATGAACGTCGGCGGTTTCTCGGACTCGGTGTTCGGCCTGATCGCAGCCTTTGCACACGGCGCCACCGGTGCCGAGCACTGGGTGCGCGTGATCGAGGATGTGGCGCTGGACCTTGCGCAAATGGATTGAAGGAATCAACCCGAGGGAGGGTGTCGTCGCGTGGCGAATGCAGGAAGGACTACATCCCATCAGTCTTTCCGACTGTTGGTCGCCACGCGGGGAGGCCCGACCTCACCCTGAACTGAACATGAAGTTTTGGCGAATGCCGGTGGAACTACAGACTCTTAATCTCGTGGTCGCGGGTTCGAGTCCCGCCGGTCGGCTCCCGAGCTGACCGTAGCTCAGTTGGATAGAGCACGACGTTTCACCAACCCTTGTCGCCAATTTTTTCGCGGTGAATGCAGATGGAATTACAGGTAGACGCACGTGGCGAAAGCTGCGTGTCTCAAGCGTGATCTTGAGACGCCCGGGTTCAACTCCCGGTCCAGAAATGGATGGCGGAGTGAAGATTTCATTGACTCTTGTCACCGCACCCCTTGCTAGCGTCTGGCATCGCGCCGGGCCCAGATGAACGAATGAACGAGAACACCATGAACTACAACGAAGAACAAGTCGAAGGCGGCGTGCCCATCAAGATGTGGACCCGCGGCGTGCCGGTCGAGCCCGAGGCGCATGCGCAGCTGAGCAATGCAGCGCGCCTGCCCATCGTCTTCAAGCACGTGGCGGCAATGCCGGACGTGCACCTGGGGATCGGCGCCACCGTGGGCTCGGTGATCCCGACGCTGAAGGCCATCATTCCCGCTGCGGTGGGAGTGGACATCGGCTGCGGGATGATGGCTTGCAAGACCACGCTGCGTGCCGAGGACCTGCCGGACAACCTGGGGCCGCTGCGTTCGGCCATCGAGAAGGCCGTGCCGCATGGCCGTTCGCCCAAGGGTTGGCGCCGTGACGAAGGCGCCTGGGAGAACCCGCCCAACCTGGTGGACCAGGCCTGGGCGGGGCTGGTGGACGAGTTCGAAGCGCTGTGCGAAGACCACCCGCGCCTGAAGAACACCAACAACCGCAAGCACCTGGGAACGCTGGGCACCGGGAACCACTTCATCGAGGTCTGCCTGGATGAAGCGGGGGCAGTGTGGTTCATGCTGCACTCCGGTTCGCGCGGGGTGGGGAACGCCATCGGCACCCACTTCATCGAGCTGGCCAAGAAGGACGCGGAAGTCCACCAGCGCAACCTGCCGGACCAGGACCTGGCGTACTTCGAGGAAGGCGCGCAGTACTTCGGCGACTACGTGCGTGCGGTCGGCTGGGCGCAGAAGTTCGCGGCGAAGAACCGTGAAGTGATGATGGCCAACCTGATCGCCACCGTGCGCCACGTGATCACCAAGCCGTTCGAGGCGCACGTTGAAGCGGTGAACTGTCACCACAACTACGTGCAGCAGGAACGCCACTTCGGTGAAGACGTGTTCGTGACCCGCAAGGGCGCGGTGAGCGCGAAGAAGGGTCAGCTGGGCATCATTCCCGGCTCCATGGGCGCGCGCAGCTTCATCGTGCGCGGCCTGGGGAACCCGGAAAGCTTCGAGAGCTGCAGCCATGGGGCAGGCCGCGTGATGAGCCGCACCAAGGCCAAGAAACTGTTCACCGTGGCCGACCAGATCAAGGCCACCGAAGGCGTGGAATGCCGCAAGGACGAAGCCGTCATCGACGAGATCCCGATGGCCTACAAGGACATCGACGCGGTGATGGCCGCACAGGCGGACCTGGTGGAAGTGGTCTACACGTTGAAGCAGGTGGTGTGCGTGAAGGGATAGAGAGCGGCGAGCATTTGCTTCGCCGCGGGAGAGTTGAGATGAAGAGCAACAAACAGCGGCGAGCGGAGATCATGGCAAAGCGCCATGAGCGGGCTGCGGCGGTGGACCCGACCAAAGCACGCATCAGTACCTTGCGGCTCTCGGCGGAGCAGATCGCTGCGGATCCTCGCTTGGTCGCGATGAACAACAGCTATGGCGTGCCACGACTTTGGTACACGGACAGCGCGTTCACCTGCCGTGATTGCGGAAAGCCGCAGGTGTGGACTGCCAAGAAGCAGAAGTGGTGGTACGAGGTCGCGCAAGGCAGCATCTACAGCCGCGCAGTGCGCTGTGCGCCCTGTCGTGAGGCGGAGCGTTTGCGTGTGAAGGTTGCGCGAAAGGCCTCCGCGGCCGGACTTGCAGGCAAGCTGGCACGGGTGGTTGATGACACTGAAGGGAGGGCGGCATGTCGTTCGCCGAATTCATGAACAAGGTGCTGGGTAGCCAGCCCAGCGTGGAAGCCGCCGCGGCCGCGCAGAAACTTCCCATGCAGCAGCTGACTTCATCCAGCGGTTGGGAACGTGAAAAGGCGCTGAAGACGCTGACGCGGGCGCCGCAGGCAGCGGCCTTGCCGCTCCTGCTGGTGCGGGTCAACGACTGGGTGCCGCAGGTTCGCGCTGCGGCGCGCGAGGCTGTGCGTGCGCTGCTGCGGCCTGCTGACGCGGCCGCCTGGGCACAGGCGCTGCCGGAGGTTGTGGCGCTCACGCGCGCCGGTCGAGCAGACCACGCCGAGCTGTTGAACGAGATCGACAGCTTTCTCTCGTCGCCCGCCGTGCTGCCAGCCCTGCAGGCCGCGGTGTTGCCGGACACGCCGCTGACGGTGCGGCGCCATGTGCGCCGCCTTGAGTGGCAGGCGGCGAGCAATGCTGCCGACCGCATGGCATGGCTGCACGCCGCGCTGGTCGGGCGCGACATCCCGTTGGCGCACTGGGCCTTGTCGAGTGTTTCGTCGCTGGCGGAGGCGGCCGACCGCGCTCGCCTGTGGGCGGCGGCGATGACGTCCCCGTTTTCGCGCATTCGGCTCTCGGCATTGGCCTGCTTGCGCAAGGACGCGCCAGAAGGCCTGCCGAGCGAGCTGCTGCAGGATCTGGCGCTGAGCGCTCATGCGGCGCTGCGCCGCTCAGCGTGGGCCATGCTGCCTGCGGCGCAGCAGGCCCAGGTGAAGGCCCGAGCCATGGCGCGCGTGGTGGACGCAAGCGTGTCTGCGCGCCACCGTGTGGCTGCGCTGGGCCTGTTGGCGGAGACGGACTTCGAGTGCGTGCGCCCGCTGTGCCAGGCCTGGGGTGCCGAGCCCTTGCCTTCGGTGCGCGTGGCTTTGCTGGCCGCGCTGCGTGCGCACGCCGACGATGCACAAGTCGAGGCCTTGGTATGGGCAGCCTGGGCCGACAGTGCGCCGCGGCTGCAGCAGTACGCGGCGCGGCAGGTCCAGCAAGGCGTGTATCTCGCCGATTCGGTACGGGTGCTGGAACAGGCCTTTCAGCATCAGACTGCCCTGGCACTGCGCCGCGCGCGCGAGATTCTCCGGCACGGTGAGCCGTGGGCGGTGCTGCTGCTCTGGCTGCAGGCGATGGGCCTGTCATTGGAGGCTGACCGTGAGGCAGAGGTCGCTGATGCAGTGGCTTGCTGGCAGCGGGACATGCAGCACATCTGCATGCCGCCGAAGCCTGTACAGGCGCAAGCCATCAAGGCGGCCTGGCTGCAGGTGGTTGCGCGCCTGCCGCGTTCGCTGCAGTCGTCTCTGGGCTTTGTCCTGGCGACGGCCGGCGTGTTGGACTGAGGAATGGTCATGGCGAAGAGAGACGTTCCGAAGGGGAAAGAAGTGCCTAGGGTCGTGCACGTTTGTCCACCTGCGGTGGCGGCTGGCTGGTGCCAGCGCTGGTTGGCGGTCTTTGGGCGGGACCGGCACGGCGTCAACGCCAAGGCATTTCTTTGGCACATCTTCAGCGGCGCCAGGTATCCAAGCGTGGCGGGCGAGGAGGCGAGGGCGGAATACGAGCGGCATGCCGCTGCGCGCTACGTCCTGCTGTCGAATGACCGGCAATCCGTCTTTCTGCTCGATCGAAAGCCTGTGAATTGGCCCGAGCGCGACTACAACGTATTTCCGGAGAACCTGGCCTGGAACATGGCCTTCACCCACGAAGAAGGGTGGCTGGGGCCGTACTTTGCAAAGCATGCCGACTACGCGCAGTTGGAGGCCGCAAACCAACAAGGGCTGGAGAAGCGCCGGCAGGCCGAGGTGGCTCGCGCCAGAGGATGGTGTTGAGCGGCGCGGCAGTGGAAGAGAGAACAACAATGCAAGACGTGATGAACAAGATGATCGAACTCGATGGCGCCGCGGGTGAGGGCGGCGGCCAGATCCTGCGCAGTGCGTTGGCACTGGCCATGTGCACCGGGCAGGCGTTTGCGCTGCATGACATCCGCGGGCGCCGGCCCAAGCCGGGCTTGATGCGGCAGCACCTGGCTTGCGTGAATGCGGCGCAGGCGGTGAGTGGGGCAACCGTGCAGGGCGCGGAGCTGGGTTCGCGGGAGCTGGTGTTCGAGCCGGGCGCGGTGAAGGTGGGCGAGTACCGTTTTGCGGTGGGTTCGGCGGGCAGTTGCATGCTGGTGCTGCAGACGGTGCTGCCGGCGCTGATGCTGGCGGACGGGCCCAGCCGCCTGACGCTGCAAGGTGGCACGCACAACCCGATGGCACCGAACTTCCATTTCATCGAGCGCTCGTTTGCACCGCTGCTGCGCCGCATGGGCGTGGGGCTGGACGTGACGCTGCGGCGCCATGGCTTCTACCCGGCCGGCGGCGGGGAGCTGACGGCCGAGGTGACGCCTGCGGCGGCGAGCGCGTTGCTGCCATTCGAGCTGCTGCAGCGCGGGCCCTTGCAGGAGGCCTATGCCGAATGCCTAGCGCCTGGCCTGGCGCGCAGCGTGGCCACGCGCGAGCTGGAGCTGCTGGGCGCGGCGTTGGGCTGGGAAGGCGAACAGTTGCGCACGCCGACTGCGCGGCAGAACGAAGGCCCGGGCAATGCGCTGATGGCGACGCTGGTGCACGCGCATGTCACCGAGGTCTTCACCAGCTTCGGCGAGCGCAGCCTGGCGGCCGAGCAGGTCGTCAAGAAGCTGGTGCAGCAGGTGCGCAGCTACCAGGCCAGCCGGCAGGGCGACGACGCGGCCGCTGCCGGCCCGTACCTGGCCGACCAGCTGACCTTGCCGCTGGCGCTGGCGGTGCAGGCCAGTGGCCGCGCGGCGCGCTACACGGCCACCGAGCTGACGCTGCACGCGCAGACCAATTTCGAGGTGATCCAGCGTTTCCTGCCGGTGCGCTGCAGCAGCGAACGGGCGGGCCTTGGCTGGCGCGTGACTGTCGAGTCGGCCCCGGAAACCGAGCCGGTCGTTTGACCCGGCCAGGATGTGGCATCGTGTCGGCCTGTTCTCCGGGTTACACGCATGCACATCCTTCTGGTCGAAGACGACAGCCCTCTCGCCGCGTCCATCGCGGCGGCCATGCGCGCGCAAGGCTGGCGCGCCGACGTGAGCGACCGTGGCGAGCCGGTGCCGGCTTCGCTGCTGCAGGACGCCTACGACGTGCTGGTGCTGGACATCGAGCTGCCCGGCATCGACGGGCTGGAGACGCTGCGCCGCGTGCGCGAGCAAGGCTCCAGCCTGCCGGTGCTGATGCTCACCGCGCGGGACGGCGTGGACGACCGCGTGCGCGGGCTGGAAGGCGGCGCGGACGATTACCTCGTCAAGCCCTTTGCGCTGAGCGAGCTGCTGGCTCGGCTGCGCGCGCTGGTGCGCCGCCACGAGCTGCGCCGCAGCGAGATGCTGGTGCTGTCCATGCTGAGCTTCGACGCTGCCGCCCGGCGCGCCCATGTGGACGGGCAGCCGGTGCACCTGTCGGCGCGCGAATGCATCGTGCTGCAGTACCTGATGCTCAAGACCGGCCAGATCGTGCCGCGCGACCAGCTGGCCGCGCTGGTGCCGGGCTGGGACGCCGCCACCTCGGCCAACGCGCTGGAGCTGTTGATCTCGCGGCTGCGGACCAAGATCGAGCCCGGCGGCGTGCGGCTGCGCACGGTGCGCGGCCTGGGCTACCTGCTGGACGCTGCGCCGTCGCCATGACCCAGGGCAACGGCACGGCGCCGCCCAGCCTGCGCCGCACCCTGTTGATCTGGTTGCTGGCGCCGCTGGTGGGGCTGGTGCCGCTGACGGCGGCGCTGATCTACCTGCTGGCCCGCAGCCCGGCGCTGGACGCGCTGGACCGTGCGCTGACCGGCACCACGGTGGCGCTGGCCGAGATCATCGAGTTCAAGGACGGGCAGGTGACGCTGCCGCTGAGCCCGCAGACGGCGCGCGCACTGTCGGCCGACGTGGTCGACGAAACCGTTTTCGCGGTGAAGTCGCCGGAAGGCCGCCTGCTGGGCGGCAGCTTCGACCTAGCCGCCCTGGCGCCGCCCGTGCGGGTCGACGAGTGGCACTTCCAGCAGGCCTGGCTGACCGGCAAGCCGGTGCGCCTGGCGGTGCATGGTGCGGCCTGCGGCGCGCAGAAGGCCCAGGTCTGCATCATCGTGGTGGCCGAGACGCTGGGCAAGCGCAACGCCGCGCAGCGTGCCGCCTTGCTCGCCGCTGGCGTGGGGGCCGCCGTGCTGGCGCTGCCGCTGGTGCTGTTCTCGATGCTGGCGATCCGCCGCACGCTGCGGCCGCTGCGCCGCGCGGTGGCCGACGTGGAGTCGCTGATGCCGCACCGGCTGGCGCCCATCGACGCGCAAGGCATGCCGCAGGAGGTGCTGGGCTTTGTCCATGCGCTGAACCGGCTGCTGGCCCGCCTGCACGAGGCCGCCGCGGCCCAGCGGGCCTTCGTGGCTGACGCGGCGCACCAGCTGCGGACCCCTTTGAGCGTGATGCGGGTGGAGACCGCGCAGGCGCTGGCCACGCCGCATTCGCCGGACCTGCACCCGGTGCTGGAGCGCCTGCATGCCGGTGCCGAGCGCGGCTCACGGCTGGCGCAGCAGCTGCTGGCGCTGGCGCGGGCCGAAGGCGCCGCGCTGGACCCGGGGCTGAAGGCGCAACGCCTGGACCTGGCGGCCTTGGTGGCCGGCATGGCCGAGCGCTGGTTGCGGCCGGCACTGGAAGCCGGGCAGGACCTGGGCTTCGAGCTGCAGCCGGCCTGGGTCGAAGGGCACGCCATGCTGCTCGAAGAAGCCATTGGCAACCTGATCGACAACGCCATCAGCCACGCCGGCGCAGGCACCAGCATCACCGTGCGCACCGAAACCCGCGAAGGTCGCAGCTGGCTCAGCGTGGAGGACGACGGCCGCGGCGTGCCGCAGGACAACCTGGACGCGCTGTGGCAGCGCTTCCGGCGCGGGCGGGACGCCAGCAGCCCTGGCAGTGGTCTGGGCCTGGCCATCGTGGCCGACATTGCGCGGCTGCATGGCGCGGAGGCGAAGATCGAACCCGCGGCGCAAGGGCAGCGCGGCATGCGCGTGCTGTTGATGTTTCCATTTGCAGCCGCCCTGCCGTCCTGAAAAAGGAACTGCCCGCAGGCGCGGGCAGTTTCGGGGGCGCTGGGACCTGGCTCAGGCCGTCTTGATCTCTTCGGCCGGGCCGTGTCCACCGGTTTCCGCCGCGGCCTGCTTGCCGCCTCCTGAGCTGCGGAAGAACACCACCAGCTGCCAGACGATGAAGGCTGCGATCAGCCCGATCAGCGTGCCGCTGATGGGCCGCTCGACGAACACCCCGAAGTGCCCGCGGCTGATCAGCATCGCGCGGCGGAAGTTCTCTTCCAGCATCGGGCCGAGGATGAAGCCCAGCATCAGCGGCGCAGCGTCCATGCCAAGGCGCATGAAGACATAGCCGCCCAGGCCGAAGGCCGAGGTGATGAAGATGTCGTCCAGGTTGTTGTTGACGCTGTAGGTGCCGATGCAGCAGAAGAACAGGATGGCCGGGAACAGCGCGTAGTACGGGATCTTGAAGACCGACAGCCAGTAGCGCACCAGCGGCACGTTCAGCACCAGCAGGAAGCAGTTGCCGATCCACATGCTGGCCACCAGGCCCCAGAACAGGTCGGCGTGCTCGGTGATCATGTTCGGGCCCGGCTGGATGCCCTTGATGATGAACGCGGCCATCATCAGCGCCATCACCGGGTTCTCCGGGATGCCGATGCTCATCAGCGGGATGAAGCTGGTGCGGGCTGCCGCTTCGTCTGCCGCGGCCTGGCCGGCCACGCCTTCGATCGCGCCGTCGCCAATCTCGTGGCGGTACTTGCTGACCTTCTTGTCCAGCGCGTAGGCTGCGAACTGGGCGATCACCGGGCCGCCGCCGGGCAGGATGCCCAGCGCCGAGCCCACGATGCTGCCGCGCAGCGCGCTGGGGATGATGCGCTTGAACTCCGGCCAGGTCGGCATCAGCTTGATCGCGCCGTTGAAGGGCGTGCGCTGCTGCTTCTCGTCCAGGTTCTTGGTGATCTCGGCAATGCCGAAGCAGCCCAGCGCCACGCTGACCAGGCCCACGCCGTCTGCCAGCGAAGGCAGGTCGAAGGTGTAGCGCGGCATGCCGCTGGTCACGTCGGTGCCCACCTGGCCAAGCAGCACGCCGATCAGGCACATGGCCAGGCCGTTAAGCAGGCTGCCGGTGGTCACGAAGCTCACGCAGACAAAGCCCACCAGCATCAGCGCGCAGTAGTCGGCCGGGCCGAACAGCAGCGCCACTTCACCCAGCGCCGGGGCCAGGCAGGAGATGACGATGATGGACACGGTGCCGCCGATGAAGCTCGACACGCCGGCCGTGAACAGCGCCAGGCCGGTCTTGCCCTTGAGCGTCATCGCGTAGCCGTCGATGCAGGCCACGATGCTGCTGGCGTGCGGGATCTTCATCGTGATCGCGCTCACGCTGTCCCCGTACTGGGCCCCGTAGTAGATGCCGGCCAGCATGATCAGCGCGCCGCCGGTGGGGATGGAATAGGTCAGCGGCAGCAGCAGGCTGATGGTGGCCAGCGGGCCGAGGCCGGGCAGCAGGCCGACCAGCGTGCCGACCGTGCACCCGATGGCGCAATACATCAGGTTCTGGAAGGTCAGCGCCTGGCCGAAGCCGAAAGCGAGGTTGTGCAGGATGTCCATCAGAACAGCGGAAGGTTGAGGCCGAGCAGGTGCTGGAAGCCGAACGCAACGGCGATCAGGCTGGCGGAAATGATGCAGTTGCGCTTGAAGGAATACGAGGTGGCCGCGAAGCCCGCCACGAAGACCATGAAGGTGATGCCCACCGCCATGTCCAGCAGCTTGGAGAGGGTGGCAAAGCCGCACAGCGCCACCATCAGCAGGCCGATGTTCTTCACGCTGAAGTGCATGGCGATCGGCGCGACGAAACGCGAGCGCACGATCATCGCCAGCGCGATGACCAGCAGCAGGCTGCTGACCATCAGCGGGAACAAACCGGGGCCTGCGCGGTTGAAGGTTCCCAGGGGGTAATGCATGTACGCGCCCAGCCCGAAGGCGAGCGAAACGGCGGCCAGGAACACGCCGCGGGCTAGGTTTTGGTCTGTCATGGGTTGGGTCCGCATGGAATGCTGAATTGCGGTACACCAATGTAGGAAGCTGCCCTCCGAAGCGTGCGTCGGTTTCCACCTACGACAGGCTTTCGACAGGTTTCTAACAGCTTGCGCCGCACCCGCCAGGCGCAGCCGGAACCGGGGCTACCTGGCCGGCGGGAAGCTGCGCAGGTAGGCCAGCAGGTCGGCGATCTTCTGGTCGCCGTAGCCCCAGCTGGCAAAGCGCATCCTGGTGCCCGGCACCACGCTGTCCTGGTCCTTGATGAAGGCTGCCAGCGTCTGCTCGGTCCAGACGATCCTCGAGTTTTTCATCGCGGCCGAATAGGTGTAGTCCGCGGTGGTGCCTGCCGGCCGGCCGATGATGCCGTTGAGCTGCGGCCCGAAGCCGCCGCGTGCCGAAGGGCCGACCTGGTGGCAGGACGCGCAGGGCGCAAAGGCCGCCTTGCCGGCCACGGGGTCACCGGCTGCATGCGCTTCGCACAGCAGCAAGGCCAGGAACGGCACCAGGAAGTTCAGCGGCTTCATCGGCAAGCATTCTGACCCGGCCGGCGAAGCCCCCGCAGCAAGCGCCCGCACAATTGCGGCTTCGCCAGCTTCCGCCGCGTGTTCCGCCCCGCATGTTCAGCCTGATCCGACTCACGATTCAACGCGCCCGCAAGGAGCGCCTGGTGCAGGTGGCTGGCAGCCTGACCTTCACCAGCCTGCTGTCCGCCGTGCCGCTGCTGGCCGTGAGCTTTGCGCTGTTCACCCGGGTGCCGATGTTCGGCCGGCTCGAAGGCGTGATCGACGACTACGTGCTCAAGGGCCTGCTGCCGGCGGACATCTCGCGCACGGTGTTGAAGTACCTGAATCAGTTCGCCGCGAATGCCGGCAGCCTGACCTGGCTGGGCTCGCTGTTCCTGCTGGTGACGGCCGTGGCGATGCTGCTCACGGTGGAAAACGCGCTCAACCAGATGTGGCAGGTCAAGCGCAACCGGCCGTTCTTCAAACGTGTGGGGCTGTACCTGCTGATGCTGGCCGTGGGCCCGCTGGTGCTGGGCTTGAGCCTGTGGGCCAGCTCCTACCTGCTGGGCGCCTCCATGGGCCTGATCGGTGCGCTGCCGCCGTCGCTGCATTTCGTGCTCGACCTGGGGCCGGCGCTGTTGTTCCTGGCCGCGCTGACGGCGTTGTTCCGCTTCGTGCCCAACACCCAGGTGCCGCTGGGCCACGCCTTCTTCGGCGCACTGCTGGCGAGCGCGGCGCTGGAACTGGGCAAACGCGGCTTCGCGGCCTACCTGGTCAAGCTGCCCACCTACAAGGCCGTCTACGGCGCCTTCGCGGCCTTCCCGCTGTTCCTGCTCTGGCTGTACTTCTCCTGGCTGGTGGTGCTGCTGGCGGCCATGATCGCGGCCAGCCTGTCGGGCAACGGCGCGCGGCGCGGTGGCGGCAAGGCCGGCAGAAGCGCCGTGCCGGCCAAACCGCGCCGCGGCTGAACTCACTGCGCCGTGTAGCCGCCGTCCACCGCCAGCGACTGGCCGGTCAGGTAGCGCGCCTTGTCGCTGGCCAGGAAGACGATGGTCTGCGCGATCTCTTCGGGCTGCGCCGCGCGGCGGGCCGGGATGGTCGCCAGGAAGCCGGCTTTGTTTGCCTCGTTGTGGCCGACGAAGCGGTCCAGCATCTGCGTGGCCACCGGGCCGGGGGCGACCGCGTTGACCCGCAGGCCGGCCGCGGCGCCTTCCAGCGCGGCGCTCTTGGTCAGGCCTTCCACCGCGTGCTTGCTGGCCACGTAGACCGAAGCGCCCGGCACGCCGACCTGGCCGGCCATGGACGAGACATTGACGATGGCGCCCGCGCCCTGCTTGAGCATCACGCGCATCTGGTGCTTCAGTGCCAGCAGCGTGCCCAGCACGTTGGTGCTGAAGGTGGCTTCGTAGTTTTCGGCGGTCTGCTCGGTGACGGCGCCCAGCGTGCCTTCGGTGCCGGCGTTGTTCACGGCCACGTCCAGCCGGCCGAAGCGTTCGACCACCTGGTCGACCAGGCCGCGCACGTCCGCTTCCGCGCGCACGTCGGCCCGCAGGTATTCGGCCTGCACGCCCAGCGCACGCAGCTCGGTGGCCAGCGCCTGGCCGGCTTCGTCGCGGCGGCCGGAGACGACCACGCTGGCGCCTTCGTGGGCAAAGGCCAGGGCCGTGGCGCGGCCGATGCCGGTCAGCGCGCCGGTGATCAGCACGACGGGGGTGTGGGTTGCGGTGTTCATCTGCGGTTCCTTCAAGGGGTGAATCGATGGGTTGGACTGTGATTCACGCCCGCCAAACGCACTAGCCAGTCGGTCCGCCTAACATCCAGTCCCATCTGGAATAAATGAGGGCAGACACATGGACCGGCTGGCGGCGATGCAGACCTTTGTGCGCGTGGTCGAAAGCGGCAGCTTCTCGGCCGTGGCGCGCGAGACGCGGTCCACGCAGAGTGCGGTGAGCAAGCAGGTGGCGGCGCTGGAGCGCACGCTGGGCGCCAGGCTGCTCAGCCGCACCACGCGCGCGCTGGCGCTGACGGAGGCCGGCCAGCGCTACTTCGAGCAGGCGCGCCGGCTGGTGGGCGAGATCGCCGAGGCAGAAGCCGCGGCACGCGAAGGCGAGCAGCAGCTCAGCGGCTGGCTGCGCGTGGCCTCGTCGGTCGCCTATGGCCGGCTGAAGCTGCTGCCGCTGGTCAACAGCTTCCTGGCTGCGCACCCGGCCGTGAAGATCGAGCTGCGGCTCAACGACGGTTTCGTGGACCTGGTGGAGCAGGGCATCGACGTGGCGGTGCGCATCGGCGAGCTGGCCGACAGCTCGCTGGTGGCGCGCCGCGTGGGCAGCACCTATCGCGTGCTGCTGGCCAGCCGCGAGTACCTGCGCGCGCTAGCGCCCGGCCTGCAGGCGCCGCGCCTGCCGGAAGACGTGTTGCAGCACAACTGCATCGTCTACTCCGAACTGAACAGCGCCATCAACTGGACCTTCACCGCCGGCCCCGGTGCGCCTGTGGCCGTGGGCACCCAGGTCTCGCTGCGCGCACAGGGCAACCTGCAGACGGACAGCAGCGAGGTCATCCGCGCGGCGGTGCTGTCCGGCATGGGCATCGGCCAGGCGCCCACCTGGCTGTTCGAAGCCGAACTGGCTTCCGGCGAGGTGCAGCGGCTGCTGCCCGATTGGCCTGCACCGCCGCTGCCCATCCACCTGGTGAGCCCGCCGCAGCGCCGCCAGTCGGCCAAGGTGCAGGCTTTTGCGGCGCACGTGGCCGCGGCGAGTTAGAGCGCCTTTTCCAGCGGCGGCGAGCGGTACACCAGCACCTTCAGCGAGCGCAGGTCGGACACGTCGGCAAACGCCGGCGGGTTGGCCACGCGTTCCACGAAGCTCAGCTCCGGCGCCAGTTCGCGTACCTGGTCCTGCAGGAAGGCCGGACCCAGCTCCGGCGCATTGAGGCACAGCAAGACGTGGCCGTCGGGCGCCAGCAGGTCCGGCAGGCGCTTGATCAGCCGGGCATAGTCCTTGGTCGCGACGAAGCTGCCCTTCTGGTAACTGGGCGGGTCCACGATGATCAGTCCGTAAGGCCCGCTGCGCGTCACCTTGCCCCAGGAGCTGAACAAGTCATGCGGCAGGAAACTGGCGTTGGCCGACACCTCGTTGAAACGGTGGTTCTGCTGGCCAATGCCCAGCGCGCCCTGGCTCATGTCCAGGTTCACCACCTGCCGCGCGCCGGCCTGCAAGGCCACCACCGAAAACGCGCAGGTGTAGGCGAACAGGTTCAGCACCCGCACGCGATGGTCCTCGGTGGTGTGCTCGGCCACATGCTTGCGCACCCAGCGCCGCCCCTCGGCCATGTCCAGGAAAAGGCCGTGGTTCTGCCCCTTGCCCACGTGCACGCGAAAGCGCGCCCCGTCCTCGCTGACCCAGTGCGGGTCCGGCACGGCGCCGGCCATCAGCTGCGTGCTGCTCTTGCCCTCGTGCCGGCACTGGAAGACCCAATTCAGCGGCTGGCCCGGCGCGAGCTGCTCCCAGCGCTGTGCCAGCGCCGCGCCAACAGCGGCCAGTTCCTCGTCCGCCACTGGCTGGAAGCTGGTCAGCACCCACACGGGCGGGAAGAAGTCCAGCGCCCAGTGTTCGCAGCCCGGGTGCAGGCCGCCGCGGCCGTGGAAGATGCGCAGGGCGTCGGTGGGCAAGGCCGTCGAGGCGATGGCGTCTAACAAGGGCTGCATGGGCGCGCAAGATCGAAAATGAGGATCGGGAGGCGAGGGCGGCGATTCTGTCGCAGTTCAGCCGCGAGCCTTGGCGCGCCAGAACTCAGTGTCGAACAACTGCTCGGCGCCACTGCGCTCGTTCACCAGCCAGAACTGCCGCCCGTCCGGGCTCAGGCGCGAAACCTCGCCGGTGTGGCGCCCGGCGCTCACGCGCTGGCCCAGCGCATTGGCCGGGAAGCCAGGCTGGCGCGCCAGCTCCAGCAGCGGCACGGCCTCGCGCGTGTCGGTGCCCAGCTTCAGCCGCTGCACCAGGGCGGCCAGCATCGGGTTCGTGATGTCGGCCGGCGACAGGTAGACCAGCACCTTGGCCTGCGCCCGGCTCAGCGCCACGTTCAACAGGCGCTGCGCCTCCTCGGTCTGCAGGAAAGGCTGCGCGCCATCGGCAGGGTCGAACAGCACGGCAGGCGCTTCGCTGCCCTGCGCCCGGTGCACCGTGCTGACCTTCACCGTCTCCGGCACGCCATGGGCCCACAGCCGCTGGCGGATCAGCGCCCGCTGCGCGCGGAACGGCGTCAGCACGATCAGCTCCTGCGGCAGCCACTGCCCGCTTTCCAGCGCCGCGGCCACGGTCGCGGCAATCAGCTCGGCAGACTCTCTGCGAACCGGCCCGCGCTCCATGGCCGACCAGGCGCCATCGGTCTTCAGCCGATGCACATGCACATGCGTGCCCGCGTCCGCGTCGCCCAGCGCGCGCTGCCGCGCGGCCAGCCAATCGGGCGAGGCCAAGGCGTCTTCGGCCACACGCAGCGCGCCGTCGTAGAACAGGTCGCTGACCAGCTCGCTGATCGGCCCGGCCATGCGTGACTGTTCGTCCAACAAAGCCACGGAAGCGCCACGCGGTGGCATCTCGCCAAACGCCGAACGGCCCAGCCAGCGGCGCGCCAGTCGGTCCGGGCTGCGCAGCACCGGCGAGAGCTGCTGCGGGTCACCCGCGAACAGCCGTGCGCGGCCCAGCGGCATCAGCGCCAGCGCATGCGCCAGGCTCACCTGGCTGGCCTCGTCGAAGACCAGCAGGTCGAACGGTGGCTCGCCCTCCTCGGGCGCCAGCTCGCGCAGCGTCTTCAGCGTGAAGGCTGCGCGCGTGGTGGTCATGCTCACCAGCCGGCAGCTGCGCAACACCTTCAGCGACTGCGCGCGCAGCTCTTCGCGCAGCGCGGCCAGCCGGTCGGCCCAGGCCTTCAGCTTCGCCGCTTCCCTCGACGACGGCCGCGCCGCCTCGGCCCGCGCCAGGCGGCCAATCAGGTCGTGGTCATCGGTGGGCAGCAGGTGTTCGCGGCCGGCATAGGCCGCCGCGTCGAAGCGCGTGCCCAGGCGGCGCACGGTGGCGCGCAAGGTCTCCCTGCGACCTTTCTGCAGCGCCTTGTCCACGGCGAGGGTCGCCAGGTCCACCGCCTGGTTGGTGGTGGACAGTAGCAGCACCCGCGCCTCTGGCCGCCGCTCCAGGTACTCAGCCAGCATCACGCCCAGCGTGGTCGTCTTGCCGGTGCCCGGCGGCCCCCACAGGAAGCCACTGCTGGCCCGCAGCAGCGACAGCGCCTGCCGCTGCGCCGGCCGCAGCCATCGAAACGGCTCGCCGGTCAGCACCGGCCCGTCGGCCAACACTTCCGGCCGCGCCAGGTCCGGCAAACAGCCCAGCGCCCGCTCGGCCCAGGCCGTGTCCCACCAGGCATCCGCCACCGCGGTCAGGAAGCGCGGCGGGTACAGCCGTATCAACAGGTCAGTCCCCGGCGGCGGCGAACTCGCGTTTTGCAGCACCAACTGGTCGTCTTCCACCACCACCGCCAGCACGCTGGCCCCGCCTTTTTCCGGCGAGCCCCACCAGGCCGAAGCCCCGTCCAGGCTGTCGTCCAGCAAGGCCTGCGCCGAAGCCTGCCCCGGCCGCTGCCCCTCCGCGAATACGTAGCCCGGCGCCAGCGTCACCCGCCACAGCGCGCCTTCGCGCTCGCTGCGCAGGACCTTGAAGTCGTAATACTCGGGCGTGGCCGCCAGCTCGGCGTTCAGGGCCGTGCGGAGGTCGGCGAGGGGCATGGGGAAGGTGCGCTGCGAGGGGCGGTACAACGAGGAGGGCGGACTATAGCGGGGCCGCTGGAGGCGAGACCTTGCGTCCAGAGCTGGTGGAACGAAAGCCTTTGGCCAGCTGTCGCCGTTGGCACAATGGGCTGTCCAGCGGCTGGCAAGGCCCGCGCGCATCGCAAAGCTGCGACTGGGTTGATTTGGGCGGTCCCGTTCGCCATGTCGATGAACACTTTGAGAGAGCGGCTTCGCATGGAATTGAGCACCACCGACGGCTACCTGCAGCTCTTGCAGGAGATTTCGGACACCTACACTCAAGGTCGGCTGCGGGCGGTACAGGCGGTCAATGCCCAACTGATCGACACATACTGGCATGTTGGCTGCCACATCGTCGAATTCGAGCAGGCCGGTCAAGCCCGGGCCGAGTACGGCACGGCGTTGATCCAGCGCCTTGCGATCGACCTGGGCCTGCGTCACGGCAAGGGCTTCAGTCGCAGCAACCTGGTGTACATGCGCCTCTTCTATCTGCGCTATCCAGCGAGCGCGCCAATAAGTCAGAAGCCTTCTCACCAATTGAGCTGGTCGCATTACGTCGAACTGCTGAAGATCGAAGATGCGCTGGAGCGAGGCTTCTACGAACAGCAGGCGCAGGCCGAACGCTGGTCGGTGCCCGAGCTGAAGCGGCAGAAGGCTGCCGCCCTGTTCCTGCGCCTGGCCGCCAGCCAGGACAAGGCAGGAATATTGCAGTTGGCCCAGCAAGGCCAGGTCGTCGAGCGACCCGCCGATCTGTTGCGCGAACCCTATGTGTTCGAGTTCTTGAAGATTCCCGAGCCCCATCAGGTGTCAGAGACCCAGCTTGAAACCTTGCTGTGCGACCACCTGCAGCCCTTTCTGCTGGAACTGGGCAAGGGCTTCACCTTTGTGGGTCGACAGTACCGGGTGACGATCAACGGCACACACCACCGGGTTGATCTGGTTTTCTACCATCGGATCCTGCGCTGTTTCGTGCTGATCGACCTGAAGCTGGGCGAAGTGCAGCATCACGACATCGGGCAGATGAACCTCTATCTGGGCTACTTCGCGAGCGAGGAGAACGTCGAAGGCGACAACCCGCCCATCGGCATCATCCTCAGCCGGCAAAAGGACGAGTTGCTGGTCGAGTACGCGACCTACGGCATGAGCAGCCAACTCTTTGTCCAGAAGTACCAGTTGTACTTGCCAGACCGGGAAGCCCTGCGACGCGAGTTGGAAGACACCTTGCGAGCAGCGGGACAGCGAAGCCCCAACGGGCTTGAGTGAATCGCGACTCGCTGCCGTCTAAGGCCGCTCGGCGGTGCGTTCTGGCCCATTGAGCGGATCGGGTGACCGACACAGCTTGTGTTGGCTGCCGGATTTGGCGTTTGGATTGGCCGTCCCAGCCGTGACGGTCCAAGCAGCATGTCCGTCCGCCACTCATCCCGCGAGACAGCGCTCCGCGCCGCCTTTCCAGCAGTTCGTCGCAAGCCGTTCGCAGTGCTTGGGCTGGCTCCATAAAGTACATCCATCGACACCCCAACAGCCACTGACTGGAGCCCCAAATGACCAACGCCAACACCCGCTTCTCTGCCGTTTCCAGCACCGCTCGCCTGAGCTTCGCCGGCCTGGCCGCGGTGGTCACGTTCGCGGTCCTAGGCAGCGTCACGCAGATCGCGAGCGCCCAGGTCAAGGAGGCACAATTTGCCCAGGCGCGCAGCGATGCTGCGCTGGTCGCGATGGCCCGCGTGGCCGACGCAGCCCCGCTGCAGATCGTGGTCGTGACGGGCAAGCGTGCCTGAGCCAAAGCCAGCACTCAATTCGCGCTCCCACTCAAAGCCCCGCATTGCGGGGCTTTGTTGTTTGCGCGACCCGCGCCCACTTTGGGATGCGCATGGAGGTGGCCGACCCGGCGTCCAGACCGCCGGGATGTGAAAGCGTCGGTCAGGCCTTGGCGCGCAGCCTGAAAGTGCCCACCACGCCGGAAAGCCGCACCACCTGGTCTTTCATCGACTGTGCGGCGGCGGCCGATTCCTCCACGAGCGCAGCGTTCTGCTGCGTCATCTGGTCGAGCTGGTTCACCGCCAGGTTGATCTGGCCGATGCCCGCTGACTGTTCGCCCGCGGCGCTGGTGATCTCGCCGACGATGTCGGCGACCCGCTGCACCGAGGTGACGATTTCCGTCATCGTGCGACCGGCATCGGCCACCAGGCGCGAGCCACCTTCGACGCTGTCCACAGAGGCGCCGATCAAGGACTTGATCTCGCGCGCCGCGGTGGCGCTGCGCTGCGCCAGGCTGCGCACTTCGCTGGCAACCACGGCGAAACCCCGGCCCTGTTCACCGGCACGCGCGGCCTCGACGGCGGCGTTCAGCGCCAGGATGTTGGTCTGGAACGCAATACCGTCGATGACGCCAATGATGTCAGCGATCTTCTTTGAGCTGGTGTTGATCTGGCCCATGGTCGAGACCACCTGTGCCACCACATTGCCACCACGCTGGGCCACCTCGGCCGCCGAGGTGGCCAACTGGTTGGCTTGGTGGGCTGCGTCGGCCGCCTGTTTGACGTTGCTGGTGAGCTGCTCCATCGACGAGGCGGTTTCCTGCAGGCTGGAGGCCGTTTGTTCGGTGCGCAGGCTCAGGTCGTGGTTGCCGGTGGCGATTTCGCTGCTGGCGGTGTTGATGCTTTCGGTGCTGGCGTGGACGTGGCTCACCAATTCCTGCAGTCGGTGCTGAGTGCGCTGCAGTTCGCCCAACAGGCTGCCGGCCGGGGGCAGCACCGCAAGCTTGAAGCTGAGGTCGCCGTCGGCCATGCGGCGCAAGGCCTCACGGGCCCCAGCGGGATCGCCACCGAGTTCACGCACCACCGTGCGGCGCATCGCCCAGCAAAGGCCAACCGCTACCGCAGCCGCCACCACCGCCAGCGCAAGCGTCAGCACCGTCATCTGGTTGGCGCGTTGCTTCGTTTTGGCATGTGTCTCGATGGCGGTCTTGCGACCGGCGTCAATCTGCTCGAGCAGCTTGGCGCGCAGGCTGCGCCAGGCCGGTGTCTCGCCGGCAGTCAAGGCCTTGGCCGCCGAGGCTGGATCGGTGGTCACCAATCCCAGCACCTCCTTCTGTTTGGCGGCCAGCCCCTCGCGCAAGGGCGCCAGGCTGTCCAGGCTGGCTTGGGCCGGCGTGCCGCGCACGGCCTGCCCGGTCTCGGCCCGGGCCTTTTCGTAGCCGGCTTCGGCGTTCGTGAAGTTGTCGTAGGCCTTCTTGTTGGCGGGGTCGAGCACGATGTTGCGCAGCGCCTGACCCATTTGCAGGCCCTGTGCATACATCTCCGACAAACCACTGGCGGCGGCCTGCTCGGTGCTGATGTATCGGTCGAACTCGTCTTGCGTGCGCACCAGGCTCCAGAGACCGGCGGAGAGTGCGGCGATGAACAGGGCTGCCGGCACCGCGGCGCAGACGAACAATCGAGAGCTGAAGTTCATGCAATGCTTCCAGAAGGGCGGCGCCCATGGCGCCGCTGTGGTGGTTGCCGGGCCTCGGATGGCGCTGCAATGCAGGGATATCGGCTGCCCGGTGAGGTATTTGAGTGCGGCCAGCTCGCGGACCATGGCTGGCGTGCCCCTCGCCACCGCTCATCCCGTCCTGGCAGCGCTCCGCGCCGCCTTACCTGCAGTTCGTCGCAAGCCGCTCGCAGCGCTTGGCGTGTCTTCATAAAGTACATCCATCGACACCCCAATAGCCACTGACTGGAGCCCCCAAATGACCACCGCCAACACCCGCTTCGCCTCTGTTTCCAGCACCGCTCGCCTGAGCTTCGCCGGCTTGGCCGCGGTGGTCACGTTCGCTGTCCTGGGCAGCGTCACCCAGATCGCCAGCGCTCAGGTCAAAGACGCGCAACTGGCCCAGGCCCGCAGCGATGCTGCCCTGGTCGCAATGGCCCGCCAGGCCGACGCAGCGCCGCTTCAGATCGTGGTTGTGACGGGCAAGCGTGCCTGACCCACTCCGATCCGCGCTCCGACTCAGAGCCCCGCGTTGCGGGGCTTTGTTGTTTGTGCGCCCAGCATGGGCGCACTCTTGCGGGTGCAAGTCCCGCCGTAAGTTGATCACGACGAACGAAGTGAAGCGCAACTGCACGAGGGTGACCGAGTGTGGGGAGGAAGCGTGGAGCGAAGCTGCGAGCCGATGGACAAGAACCGGATAGAAGGCGGTGCCGACCAGGGCGAGCGGGCAAGCAACCGCGAAGCTCTCGTGATCAAGGGTCAGGCGGCGTAAATCCGGCGGTTGTGCAGCGAAGGAGTGCGTTCTTACCTGGGGAGATCTCGCCTTGCGCCTGAAAGGGCGACGGCTGTGCCGGAGCGAGAAGTCAGCACAGGCCGTAGTAGTCCGAGTCGGGGGCTGATGAGGCGGGACCAAAAGGGCGAAGGGCCGAACGAGAGTGAGTGACCGAGGACATGGGGATGTCAAAGGCCAAGCGTCAGATGCTGGGGAAACCCGGGCGGGTGGGCCCCCCGTGCCAATATGACCTGCTACACCTACCCCCGAGAGA
>Ga0307514_10000594_pt1 | contig 67956 bp, 88 predicted proteins | sample 16_EM_MG_FD_203088 | JGI IMG/M metagenome (GOLD analysis project Ga0307514, IMG submission 203088) | Populus trichocarpa ectomycorrhiza microbial communities from riparian zone in the Pacific Northwest, United States - 16_EM | ecosystem: Host-associated > Plants > Roots > Unclassified | place...
CTCTCTATTTTACTTTTGTGGATATATTATACAGTATATTAGTGTGTATGATGCAGGCTGGCGAGAATTTTTTGGTGTGGGTGGTGCACCCAGATTAAACCCAAATGGGAAGGAGTAGTTCACACCCCGGAACTGAATGCTATGGTAGCAGGTCACATCCCTGTACTGAATGCTATGGCAGCAGGTCAGGATCCCTGTATGTGAATGCTATGGCAGGTCGTATCCCTGTATGCACCCCCTGTAACGGAATGCTATGGTAGTGTAACGTGAATGCAACACATAGCATTCAGTTGCAGGTTGCATGACCTGCACCACTCCATAGACCTAGTTAGGATGCAGTTGCAGGTTAGCTGACCTGCACTACTCCATAGACCTGGGTCGAGTAATATTTAGCGAGTTGTGGCTATCTTTACTGGACACCAAATGGATAAAATATGATATGAAAATGTAATGGTTATTATCAACAGGTAGTAGAATTCACATACCAATTAACTGAACGACAGTTGTTTCAGTTCTGAATGACACATGCATATCTCAACAGGTAATCTCACATTCAACAAGTTGTTAGTATCTTCACTAGACAGAGAATTTATAAATTATCATTCAAACATTTTCTGGACATTTTCCACACATACCATATCTCAATTATTTCAATTTCACATCCGCTGTTCAATCAATTTATATGGTATATTACTATCAAATCATTGTGAATTCAGGTACTTGCATGTTGTATCATTAGTCCTGACTAGTTAGTATCTTCATTCAATAAGGTATATCTCACATTTTGGTTGCTAGTAATCTGATTACATCCATAATATCAACATTGGTGAATGTGAATGAACTGGGTATATTTACGATAAACATTCCTCCAGACATAATATTGCAGTGTTCATCATATTATACTGTAGAGTCGATACTGAATATGAACAACATTACCAGTATTCCAAAAGAATGTAGATTCATTGTTTGTATTTTTGATCAGTTGATGGATTCTATGTACAAAAATCTCAATACTTCACCATTAACAGTCATGTCACGCTCACTATGGATATAAGCTAACTTGTATCTGAACTATCATCCTGCGTTTAATATTTGAATCTAGTACAAAGTGGATGTCACAACTCAAAGTTCGGTGATATTAGCATTCGCATTACTACATGAATATTCATTGTGCACTACTGTTAATGTTAGAAGAATTATTCCATTAAATTGCATTCTCAACCATATTCTTCACAATAATATCATTTAAGTTTCTCATGCATACTGCGTGGTTAATTAAAATTGAACTGCACCAAAATAAACTTTGTCAATCTCAGAATTTGTTCATTGACTTATTCGTATCTGGATAGGTGGAGTCACATGTAAAAAGTTGTTTGTATTGGGGTGGGACCCAATATTTATACAACATGATACTAAAATTATCTTCACATATTCCGCTGATACTAGTATACACATTCATATTATATAAACAGCTGCAGTATCAGTCCTCAACAACATAGTCGTAACTGGATAGGAGAAGTAATAACAACCAAGCAGTTAGTATCTTTACTGAACGAGATATTTGTACACTATGATACTCAAATACTCCTTGCATTTTGCCCTGATGTTATTGTTGAAATTCAAATTATAAAAATGACAGCAGGGTCATGTCTCAAAGACAAACTTGTATCTGTAGAGGTGACATAACATTTACCAAGTTGTTACTATTTTCATTGTACCCCATATATATACAATATAATACTAACATTCTTTTTGCATTGTTCAATGATAGTATTATTCATATTCAAACTATTTAAATGACTGTGGTATCACTTCTGAATGACATGTTAGTATCTAGATTAGTGCAGTTGCATTTCCTAAGTTGTTAGTATCTTTACTGGAAAGCATATTTATAAAATATAACACCAAACGTCTCTTTACATTATCCACTGAAAGTAGTATAAACATTGAAATTAACGAAATCAGTGAGGTATCATCTCTGAATGATATATACAAGTATATATTGTATGATACTAGACTGATGCTTACATAATCCACTAATACTAGTATTCAAACACAGATTGAATGAAAGATTGTAGTATCGGTTCTGAATGCCATATTAGTATCTAGACAGGTTCAGTATCATTTACCTTGTGGTTAGTATCTACACCACACAGCATATTTATACAATACGTCACTAAATTGAACCTTGCATTATCTACTGAAAATAGCATTGACATTCAGATTAAAGGAATGACAGAAGTATCAGTTATGAATGACATAATTGTATCTGGATAGGTGGAGTAACATTTAGCCACTAGTGAATACCTTACTGGACAGCGTATAAATAAAATATGATACTGAAATTATCTTTGCATGATTCACTGATATTAATATTCAGATTCAAATAAACTGATCAACTTTGGTACTAATTCTCAACACCATATGGATTTCTGGATCTGTGAAGTAACACATACCCAGTTGTTAATATCATAATGGAAAGCATAGATATTAAATATGATACTGAAATTCTGTCTGGATGATCCACTGATTATAGTTTTCAAAATCAAATTACATAAATGACTGTAGTATCAATTCTTAACGACATATTTGTATCTATACAGGTGCAGTAACATTTACCAAGTTGTTTGTATCTAGACTGAACAGCATATTTAAAAAATATGATACGAAGATTCTCTGTTCATTAACTACGGATACAAGTATTACCATTCACAATATAAAAACGACTGTAGTGTCAGTTCCGAACTATATATCTATATCTGGATCGGTGGACTATCATTTACAAGTTCTTAGTATGTTGACCTGATAGGATATCGATAAAATATGAGACAAAAAGTATCTTTCCATTATCGAGTGATACTAGTATTCACATTCTAATCAGATGAACCAATTTGGTATCATTTTTGAATGACATATTTGTACCTGGATAGGTGGAATCTGATTTTCCAAGTTGGTGTATCTTTACTGAGCACCATATTGATAAGATATGAAAATAACATGATCTGTGTACGATCCACTGATACTAGTTTTCACGTTCAAATTAACAGAAGAACAGTTAAATCAGTTCTGAACAAAATATCTGTATCTGGAAACGTGGTTTACCATTTAGTAAGTTGTTAGTGTCTTTACTGGACAGCATATTTAGAAAATATGACAGCCAAGTTTTCTTCGCATTATCAAATGATACAGGTATTCACGTTCTATTCAAACGACTGACCGAAGGGTCACATCTTCACAACCTAGTCATATCCAGATAGTTGAAGTAATATTTACCCAGTTAATAGTATCTTTACTTGATACCATATTTACACAATACGATACAAAAATTATCCTCCTATTTTCCACAGATACTAGTATTCAAATTCAAAATAGATGCAGAAGGATAGTAGCACTTGTTGACTACATTTTCGTATGTAGATAGGTGAGGCAACATTTCCCAAGGTGTTAGTATCTTTGCTGCACAGCATACACCTAAAATGTAATACTAGAGATCTGTTTGCATTATCAACTGATAGAAGTATTGATAGGGAGAATGAATAAATGACTATAGTATTACTTCTGAACGATATATTCGTATCTGAATAGGTGGAACAACATTTACCAAGTTGTTAGTATCTTTGCTGAACAGCATATTTTTACAACCGAATATTAAAAATTATATTGCACCTTCCAACTAAACTAGTATTCCCATTCGAATTCAATAAATGACTGTAGTATAAGTTCTCAACAACATATTCATGTCTGAAAGAGTGACTTATCATTAACAATGTTGTTAGTATTGTACGGAACAGCATACATATAAAATATGATACTAAATCCACTTTACATGATTCAAGGTTAATAGTATTCACATTCACATTAAATAAATGACATTAGTTTCAGGTCTGAACTACATATTCGGCATCTGGATAACTGGAGTAAAATTTAGTAAGTTGCTAGTATCTTGATTGAACAGTATATATATACATTATGATACAAAAATGATCTTCGCATTGTGTATAGATACTAATCTGGATATTCAAATACAATCAATGACGGGAGTATCAGTTCTCAAAGACATAGTTGTATCTAGACAATTGAGGTAACATTTACTTAGTTGTCACTATCTTCACTGAATAGCATAGTTATACAATATGATACAAAAATCATCATTGCATTTTCCACTGAGATTATTATTGACATTGAAATTAGATGAATAACTTTACTATCATTTCTCAACTACATATTCGTATCAGCAGTGGTGATGCAACATTTTCCAAGTTGTTAGTATCTTTACTGGACAGCCAATATAAAAATTTTGAGATTAAAATTCTCTTTGCATTATCAACTGATACTAGTATTCACATTCCGATTGTATGGACAACTGTAACAGCAGTTCTGAACAAATATTTGTATCTAGACAGGTGCAGAATCATTTACCAAGTTGTTGGTATCTTTCTTTAACAGCATATGTATATAATATGATACTCAAATTCTAATTGCATTTTCTACAAATACAAGCATTCACATTAAAATTTAAAAAATAATAGTGGTATCACCTCTGAACGATATATACTACTATTTATTGTATCATACTAGAATGATGCTTATATGATCTACTGATACTAGTATTCAATCTCACATTGAATGCATGATGTTAGTATTGGTTTGGAACGATCTATTGGTATCTGGATAAGTGGAGTATCATATACCAAGTGGTTACAAGCTTTACTGGATTGCATTTTTATACAATCTTATACTAAAATGATCTTTCCAATATCCACAGATAGTAGTATTGACATTCAAATTACATGAAGGAATGAAGTATCAGGAATCAATTACGTAATTGTATCTGGATAGATGGAGTAACATCTAACAATGAGTGAGTATCCTTACTGGATAGCATATATATACAATATGTTACCAAAATCATCTGTGCATGATCCACTGATATTAGTATTCACATTGTAATTAAATGAATGACTGATGTATCAGCTCTTAATGACATATTCATATCTGGATACATGGAGTACAATTTACCAAGTTGTCAGTATCTGTACTGTACAATATATTTATACAATATAATACCAAAATTATTTTTACATCTTCCACGTTTTCTAGAATTCACAGTTGAAATAACCAAACAACTATAGTATCAGTTCTCCAATACATATTCGTATCTGAATAGGTCAAGTAACATTTATCCAATAGTTAATATCTTCAGACAGCATCTACATAGAATATGATACAAATATCATCTTTGCATGATTTACTAATAATAGTATTTACATTCAAATTGAATGAACAACTGTATTATCAGTTCTGAACGACATATTTGAATTTGGATATGTGGTGTACCATTAACCAAGTTGTTAGCATCTTTGCTGGACAATACATTGATACAATATGATATAAAAATTATCTTTCCATTGTTCTGTGATTCTAGCATTCACATTTGAATTGAATAAACAACTGTAGTATCACGTTTGCATTACAGATTCGTATCTGGATAGGTGAAGTAACATTCACCAAGTTGTTATTATCTTACTGTACTGCATATATTTACAATATGATAAAAAGATTATATTTCCATGATCCACTGAGATTAGTATGATTTATATTCTGCAAAATCAACAACTACTTTCGATATGATGTTATTTTCAGTCTGAATATTTGTGAGTAGCTTCTCTTAATACTTACCTCTCATCCCTTTTATTTATTTTTACTCTCTAATGCAGGATTGTAAATAGTAAGTACTGACTAACAAGGTGAAACTATTAAGCTGGCATGATATATTTGGGGTGGGGTAAAACCTCCAGCTCATCACCTGTCGCATTTTTTGCTGTATTATTACAACTTCCACAGCATAATCAACAACTACTCAACAACCAATGCTATTCAGATTCTGAAATTTTGTTACCAGCTTCTCCTGATACTTATCTCCAATGCCTTTTGTTTATTTCTTCTCTCTATTTTACAATTGTGGATATATTATACAGTATGTTAATGTGTATGATGCAGGCTGGCGAGAATTTTTTTGTGTGCATGGTGCAATCAGATTAAACCCAAATGGAAAGGAGTTGTTCACACCCCGGAACTGAATGCTATGGTAGCAGATCACATCCCTATACTGAATGCTATGGAAGCAGGTCAGGACCTTTGTATGTGAATGCTATGGCAGGTCAGACCCATGTTTGCACCCCCTGCAACTGAATGCTATGGTAGTGTAACGTGAATGCAACACATAGCATTCAGTTGCAGGTTGCATGATCTGCACCCCTCCATAGCCCTAGAAGGCTGACAGAACAAGCAATGGATTGTCAATAGCCTTATAGATCTGTTGACATGGAATAATGTGTATAATTGGTAAAGAAAAAATTGCGTTTTGCGCGCAGATAGAAAGAACGCAAGGAGAGATTTTCCCGGCATCACCCATCACATTGCAATCCCAATGCAAGCGCTTACACAATGAATACCTTCCAATGTATGGTCACAGTTGTCCACAATACTGGAGTGATCATTCAAAATAGAAGACTGACAGAACGGGAATAAATAGTACAACAGCAATTGGAGGGCGACATGCAATGCGACAGATTGTACTCACTCCAGGCATTGATTATTCCGCCACCGGGGTGTCTCTAATGGCTCTGACGGAGAATGTTCACTCAGGCAGAGGTATTCCACCCGAACGGAATATTTTTTCGCTGATGTAATATTCCATTGGATTAGTGTCTTCTATAGTATGGGTGGAGAATCCTGTGTTACACATTCATTTTCCCTTCCGAGTATAAGCTCAGTGGGTATTTTGTGAAGTGTGTCCTGTCGTAGCGGTCAATTCGTGTCATTGCACTATTGGGTTCGTTCCTGTGGTTCCGGTATTATGTAGGTAGATGTCTTCCCATTATGAAGTCTATACCTGTCATTCCTGTTTTTGGTTGGTACCTGTCCTCCTGGTAATAGGACGGTGCTTGTCGTCCTGATGTCAGGTCAGTACCTGTCCTTAGAGCTTTAGGTTTCTACCCATCGTCGCGTGATAAGCTAGATACGTGTCACTCTACTGTTGGGTCTGTGCCTTCTCTTCTATATTCGACTCAGTATGAGGTAGTGGCCTTTTGTCCCATCTGCAAGGTTGGTGCCTTCCTTCCAGATGTTAGTTTGTTGCATTTTTTCACTGTATTCTTCCCTGTTTATGGTCGGTATCTTGCATCCAGTGTTAGTTTGGGGCAATTTCCGTGGTGTTCATCCAGATATAACATCAGTGTCTTTTTTCTGGTATTAGGTGGGCACAATGTTCTACTTGGTCTTCCCAGTATACGTTCGTTGCCCATTTGGTTCATAATTTTGCTATGCCTGGCTGACTACATCTGGTATTCCATTCCAACATTGTCGACACCATTCATTAGTTGATTCTCTCCATATTTTCCCGTATTAGCTTTTGGGGGTCTTTCCCACTATTCCCTACTCTGCTTTCCTAACCAGAATCCGCGTTTGGGCTCCATTTGTGGTGAAACAGCAGACCTAGAAGGGAGAGTACCCTACATCAACACTCAGCCATATATCTTTCAGCATTAAACAGGAGTTTGTTATAATAAGCGGTACTGGCTCGCGGAGCACATGAAGCAGGTGGGATATTGCGATATTACCCACTTGTGAGGATCAACGACATCTCAGAAAGTGTGAATGAACTTAATTATTGGAAAAGCTAAAAAGTGTATATTAGGTGTATGATGCATTGAGATGGAGGCTATCTACCCTGGAGTCTCCTGAATACATACTTCCTATCGCTCAGTCTGTCTCCGATACCCCTGTATATGTTTACTTTCGCTGTTGCCCAGGCCTCAGCCAACCTGAGTGGCGAAGGTGGTGAGAAATGGATTTTCCCGCCACAGTGTGTGTTGAGAGCAAACTTTGGTGTCTGTGGTTAGGCAGGCCGGGAGTGTGTCATTGCGTGTAATTGGTAGTGGCTTTGACAGCATCTTATAAATGTACTCTGATGTGTACTTGGGCGTGTCCATGGCCTTACTTGAGAGCATAGGTCAAGCACGCTGGGAGAGTACAAGCCTGTACAAACATGAGTGTACTTTAGAGTAAAAACTAAAAGGTATCTGGCAGCATGCATTCCAACGTATTGTATCCAGAGTAATGTATAGTATCCAGCGTACAATACAACATGCATATTAGAGTAATGTAGTCAACACGAGGGTCCATAGGATCTCATAGTGCCATATGTCAAGTATGCGATAAATTACAGTCTGCAATACAGCTTCTCCATGAGTTACATGTTGGGTATGGTTATTGTTCCTGGCACATTTCTCTGTACCACTACCCATATATCTCCTTTACTGGTGATTGAATTCTGCACAATGATGCCTGTCATGATTGAAACACCACAGTTATTTGCATTTAAACATGCTTTGCAAAGTGTGGGTGGAAATTTGGTATTTCTGACTGGACTGTCCTGCTGGCAAACCCAGCATCCCAGCTACTATCCCTTGTCAAGGTGGACGGAAAATTGCCTGTGGCTTCTGCTCCAGTTGAGGGGTAAAGATATTCACTCTTTGATATTCAACAAAGTTGGTTTTAGCCTTGTTTACTATGAGAGATATTGGTATCCCCCCCTCTGAGCCTAAACTCTTGGGCACAGTGTAGATATTATTCCTTGTGTATGATGGTATTTGGACTTCAGGGCATGTTCTTTGCACCAACGTTGAACAATATTTTGGTGTGTTATGGGCAGTTATGTTCATCTGCGCTGCACAGTGACATTTTCGAGTTTTTGGGGAGCTAATCTTGAGACAACCCTCCCAACAAAAACTGCCCTTTTTATCAGCACTCCATTCCTATACAGTCCTTAGTTTTTGCCCAAATACTCTCAAGACATAAGAGAGTAAGTTTATTATGCTCCCAGGGCACCCCCACAGAGTTTTGGTTGCATCGCTAACTGTTTGGGGGTAGGAAGTTGGCTGCCATGCCCAAACGGGCCGGTAATGCCAAAGTTATGATCCAGGGGATATCAAATGGTGCCAGGATGATATTAGGGTGGCAAGACAGAGAATTATCTGCAATATCTCATTCTTCACAGCATTTAATTCCACAATTCAGGTGTTAGTTTGCACAGCTTTTGGATAGGCCTGTGCTTACTATCAACTTATGCAGCGCAACGGCCACACAAAATGAATTTAAACTTGACGAAATCGAAAAATGGGTAGTGAAGATAGACCGTGATGTAGAACACACGGTCAAACGAACAATGGACTGCTTCATGACAGAAATCCGTGGTCGCTATGCGTCCAGTCTGCCATCAGCGCCATCAGGGATCTTAACATTCACCACAGCTTCCGTGAAGGAGGAGGAGAGAGAGGCATGGCGACAGGTTCGCAAAGCATTAAAGGAAAGTGGTATCCCCCCCACCACAATCCAGAAGAATACACCATCGATTATCTGTACCATTCATGATGCAATTGCAGGGGACATAACCGATAAGAGAGATTTCGCTTCTCTCCCCCCCCCCCTCAACAAGCATAACGACAACCTAGAACAAGCCAAACATATGCAAATATCAGGAAGCAGGCGCGACGATGTTCGGCTCTCGATAGACAGCCTGCTGACTAAAGAAACCCGCCAGCATTACCGCCAAGGCCTGCATTGCCCTTGAAATTCCCCTCCACGCACGGAATGGAATGTTTGATAGCAGCGGAGTACAAGAAAACCTGCCATCATTACCGCCAAGGCCTACGTTGCCCTCTAAAATCACCTCCACGCGCGGAAATAGAGCGTTCGATAGCAACGGAGTACAAAACAACCCGCCGGTACTACCACCCAAGCGTACCTTGCCTCCCAAAGACACATCTATGCCGCCTAGCGGCGCTTTAAGTGGCAGTCAGGTTTCTCGTTATAGGGAACCGAACAATGCCAACAACCCTCCGGAGCTTCAGTCTTCTCCACTCCCATCCGACAATGCTAAACATCGCTCTTCTAGGTCCCAATCTGCCCGATACCACGACTTCCCACGCACATACCGAGCAGGAATACTCAAGAAGGATTTCGATATTTCCCCAAGCTGCAACCTTCAGAAATTCACAGAAGTTCGTTGTCCTAAAAGACTGCTGCTGTGCGTCCCTTATCTGGCAGGCATAATTCAAAGTCGCTTAGTACCTGGAGAAGCCTTTCCGAAAAATATCAATCCGCTGATATGTCGTGGGAAGATTTGTTGCAATCGGTTGATAAAAACGACTTGTTGAAGACACAAAGACTCATTCGGATGGGATTGGACGTCAACTTCATTTCCGAGAAGGATGGAAGGACACCTCTAGAGATTGCAGTAACGAACGACAGTAGTAGTATGGTAAAATTGCTATTAGATTGCAGAGCAAACGTTCATAGAAAGAACAGTCATCGGGATAGGGTACTACATTTGGCAAGCGGAAGACGGGGGACTGAGGCTATTGTTATTGTCTGTAATCTGCTGTTATTTGGGGCTGATCCCATGGCAAGAGAAAGACGTGGGGTGACGGCACTGCATCATGCCTGTGGACACGGTGTCGATTTGGCAATAGTCCGGCGACTTCTGGAGTGAGGTGCCGATGTTGACGCGACCTCAGCAGATGGGTGGACTGCATTACATGTGGCTAGCGCCGCGAAAAATGTATTTGCAGTAAAACTGCTGCTGGGGAAGGTCGTCGATGTTAATGTAAGAACCAATTCGGGTGTCATGGCACTACACTGCGCATGTGCTTCCGGCTGCGAGAAGATAGTTCGGTTTCTACGAAACCGACGGGCAGACGTCACCGTGAGAGGCAGTAACGGCCATATGGCTCTTCATGTGGCCGTACTATATGGAACCCCGACAATCGTCCGTATGCTGCTCAAATCTGGCGCAGACATAAACGCGACAAAGTCCGACTTCACGACAGCCCTACATCTTGCTACCGGGGTTAAAGACGATGTCGAAATGATGCAAATCCTTCTGCAAAATGAAAGTAATTATCACACCACAGATACCGAAGGACGAACAGCACTTCATTCTGCGTGTTACTCTGAGGACACAGGCTCGGTGAAGTTGTTGCTCCAGTATTCCACCCAACTTGCGCAAGAGACGTCAAAGGTAATACGAACACCGTTGCATTATGCATGCCTAGCAAATCAGGAAGCAGTGGTGCGTTTTCTTCTGACATGTTCCACTCCGTTGGCGGATTCACTCCATCCGCGGACGGGGCGGCGGGGGAAACAGACGGATAACCACCACATTAATGCAGAGGATCAAGATGGGAATACGTGCCTAGACTATGCGAGCGCCTCAAGGATATTCCAGCTGATCTAGAGCTACAGTGGAAAACTTTCATCAAATATCCATGAAGATGTCGGCATCATAGCTTCAGAGTTCAGGATAGCAACTGCTGCCAACTCCCGCTTTTTGCGACAATGTCGGAAGAAGTACACATCACCTCCGGCGCTCATGAGATATAACGAAGGATCGTCGACCGCAGCTTCGTCATGTGTATGAGTTCACTGATTCAGTACTCTAACGTCATTGGCATTTAGGCCGAGAACTGTCTTTCCCGTACATTGTCATTGCACTGATGTGTCCCCGAATGCCGTGCACTAGCTTTCGGGTCAGTTGTTCCCAAGGATCTAAGTTACGGTGAAGGGGTGAAACTACACCAAACCAACTGCGTTCCAAGCAAAGGGTTGGTGGGGGCAAAATTACTGCTAGGAAGGGGAGCATTATATAGAGAGAGCCTGTAAAAAATAGTATAGTCAAATGACTCTGAGTTTGTGATAGAATTTCGTAACTGATTGGCAGCATTTTTTTAAAGCAGCCGGCTCATTTATTCTGGGTGTAGTGATAAGCTATGATGCTCTGGTAACCACTCGTTCTAAGGTCAAGTTCACTGTGTTCATTAGGTTTAATAACCCGGTATATTATCTCGTGCCCAGCCGAAGCTCTGTGCACACAACGGTTAAATTTAATGTGTAGATGGTGGAAATGGCTAGGTCTACTTTAAAACAGTAGGGCACGGATGAAACCCTGCTGTGCAGGCCGCTTGGGAGTTCAGTCACCTGGAGAATGGAGTATAATGTCCAGTGCGCACATACTATAGATCTAGCGCAGATTACTGCCACTGTACTATAGTTATCTAATCCACACGCAAGTCCATAAGACTTTACTAGCACTGATGGCGGCTTCGCCCTAGAAGAACATGAATCTGCTGAGCCACTCTCGAGCGGCACCCAATTTTGTTTTCTTGGAGTGGACTGGATCCGGGGGAGTATCCAGTCGAGTATGGTGCCCGTCTTTGTGTGCACATCGACGGACATAAAGTGCTGTATTTTAGTTCAGCATACATGCATGCGCTTGACTCCATACTCATACTCGACAGTATACTTCTAGACGTGCTCGACTCCACACCGCCAGGCACACTCGGCTCCATCTACCCAGGTGCGCTTGACACCATGGTGCTACGTACGCTCGACTACATACTCCCTAGCAGCGATCGATCCCCAGCGGGGGTCAACTCTCAAAATCAATCGACTACATACTCCCAACGGCGACCGATTCCCAGCAGTGATCAACTCTCAATGGGGATCAACTCCCAGCGGTGACTGACACCCAGCGGCAATTGATCCCATGCATACTCCTAGCTCCCGGATATAGTTTTGGGTTTTTGAAGAGGGAAGGCGGAGTCCAACACTCCAGGGAGCATACAGTCAACTACAGCTTAGATTGATCGGTAGTTAGAGCTAATCTCCGCTGGGAGTCAATTACCGCTGGGAGCATGTGGTCGAGCACACCTGGGTGGATGGAGTCGAGCGTAGCTAGCAGCATGGAGTCGAGCCAGCCTGGAAGTATAGAACACTTTGTGATAGGAGTGAAACTCGTGAACTTAGTTGGACGGGCAATATTGATTTCATATATTATTTGCCACAACCAGCCACACCACCTGTCAACCAATGAGAATGCGGGGATGCAATTTTGCCTAGGTGGGAAGTAGATGGGTCAGTGGCCTTGTGCCCTCAGTCGACGGAATACCAAGGAAGCGTCAAGGAAAAATAGTTAGGTATATGCCATGGCCGCAAGCGGCCGAATGCAATATGATTACAAACAAACAAACCAATGGGAATGCTTCGAGCTGACAACCATGTGTATAACTATTAGATAGTGTCCATGCACCAAATTTCCTATGGAATACCATCTGAGAACCGCTTGTCTATGACCTTGCGCATCGTGCAAGGCTATTTTTACTGGTGCAATCACAGAATGGGATCTCAATGGGGTAGGTACTTAAGACACGTACCACCAGTAAACCAATGAGAATGCTTCGTGGTGACAATGCATATACAGTTCCATGTGTACTCGAGTATATATAAAAGCGCAACCCTAAACCTCGAAAGGAAGGAGGACAGAACAAACGCAGTAAGTACTCCTACCTCAGCTCAAACAGATACCTACGTAAAGGGTTAGTTAATTTCGACTTTACTTCAGTTCGTACTTGTGATAGGAGTGAACGGAGGTCTGGTCGGCGACTTGGTGGCAGAAAATGGAAAGAACTCCAGCATGAAATTTCAGCATTGGTTTCGTTTCATTCTCAATGACAGAATGGAATAGCTCAACAGGAAAAATCAGTATGTACGGCTTGCGTACAGTCCCAAGCGCATTACCAGCCTTTCCTTATTTACTCATACTAGTTCCCCATTCAATCACCCCACCTTAACGGTCGTCATCCTCATCACACGCTGTCGCTTTCCCATTCTTCCATGCAACGTTCTTGACATACCGCCACACTTCCATTACATCTGCTACCATCTTTCTAGTGTTTGGTAATTTCTTGCATGCCGGTGTATATGTGAAAAACAGCGGCCAGGATATCTCCGGGTCCTTGTCGGTTGGCCTGAACTTGTTTTCTACAGCGATGGTCCCTCTGTCTAATCTTGCAAGAATGGGCTTGGGCAGATCTGTGTCGTTTGTCGTGTCTCCTAGGGCTTGGTATGTTTCTGTAATAAGATTGTAGTATTCCACCACGACACCGCTGTTCAGCAGGTTAGGATTCGACACCTATCATAAACAATGGCAGCTTACCTTTTCGTTCCACCAACTGCTTGCATATTTTTACGGGATGGCCGCCCTCCAATTGCATAGCTCCTCACCCCAATCTGCGTCAAGAGCTCCACAAGGTTGTGGCAAGTGGAGCTGCACAACCCGTTACTGACAACCACCACGTCTTCCTTCTTCCAAAAGCTCTTTCTCGGAAAATATCCCTTATCGACATCTTTCAGCATATCCCGCGTGAGTAAGGACATGGCCGTAAATGAATCCTTAAATTTGGGGTTATAGTACGGTCCCAGATATTGATCAAGCGAGGTATAGTTTACACCCATCAAGTTAGCGAAGTTTCCTTCATCAAAAGTAGATTCCGGTTCCACCTCGGCTTTCAAGAGTTTCACTAGCCCTGAGTGGTAGCGCCAGTTGACGTATTGCTCAGGTTCCTTATTGCCGTGGAATTCGTCTGGGAAGAGCATGCGGATTGCTCTCTTACCCAGCTTTGCTAATCCACCAGGGTTTCCACTGACATCGAGAAGCAACTTCTTAGTTCCCGAATCAGCAAGCTTTGTAAGGGTTGAGTTGAAATAACGGTCCCATGCTGTTACTTCATTGTTAAAGAGATTGAAGGTTGGAATACGGAGAATTGCGACAGAGGTGTCAGAGTCTGGATCTGCAAAGTGAACAAGACTGTCGATGGGACCACGAGAGACGGGTGTAGGGTAGCCAATTATTGATGAGGTGGGTGTGACATATGTCCCATTAGGGGGGGTACTAGAGGTTGTAATAGCGCTAGTACTAGTGGATACAGTTGTAGAGGTGGCATCGGAGGTTATAGGGTTGATGAATGAGGCAGTAGGTGTGGGTGTTGCAACCGCACTTGTGGATAGCACTGACGATACCATACTGGACCACGAGGTACCACTTGGATCCGCTTTGAACATGGGACCGGCAACATTGGGCAACATCAACTCATAAAACTTTGGATCCAAGTAGCAGATTGTGTCCGTGAAAGACTTTGTAGAGTTGAAAGGACCGAGCGTGGCGTAATCAGGGCGAAGTTCCGCTCTCCATTCTACTGTTACTTGCTTCCCACTTTCAAAGGTGAGCACCAGTTTCTCCTCTTCTTCCCCGGCAAAGAACAGCCGGAATGCAAATTTGCCGGAGCCCGGATCGGATGGGTAGTTCTCCATCAGTGTGTTCCATCTTGCATCTGGGTCGAGGAACCGAAAGACGGCTTCTGGTAGTGAATTTGACATTTTCAGTAAGAATTCCACTGCAGGAACTCCGTTGATGGATTTGACCTTATTTTGCAAGCGTGGCTTCCCAAATGTAGAGGTCGAGTTGATAGAAACCGTTGGATCGGTTGATGACGTCGAGTTTGTAGGAATTGTCGTGTTGACGGTGTATATTTCTCTCTCTCCATTCGCCTCGTTCGAAATAGCCACGATTGGATGGTCGTGAGTGTATATAAACATGGTCCCGGAACATAAGGGAAAAAAGGTTATGTGACCATCGCGGAAGCCGCTATATGCCAGAGCCACGGCCCTCCAGAATTCGAATCCATTCTTATAATAACCGCTATTTACGCGGGATTCGATCGTATCGAGGGTGTCGTTGATGTTGAAAGTAGGAATCTCAAGCTTTGGGAGGAGAGACGTCCGAAAATAGGCCTGACCGCCGATAAATTTGGTGTATATCCGCAAGTTCTCCACAAGATCGATGGCATGCGGCTTGGAGAATGGAACGGATCGTAGACATTTGAGCACAATCGCAGGTGAAGTTATATTGCCTAGACCATTGGTTACAGGGTGGTCAGTACGGTCCAACCAGACCACGGATAGACTTGGGGTTACTGACTTTGAACGAGTGCAGCTCCGAGAGTCGCGCACGGATCCCTTTGCGCTGTTTGTGCTAGCGAGGTTCTAGCAAAGAACATCAGGCTTATACCCTGAAGCAGTTGTGATATTAACATGATGATCGAGGTGATTGTAAAACAGACTGTCTACCACGAAATCGGTATCTACAGAGTAGATGTCTAGACACAATCCCAAAGCCAGCGGCAGTTACCTACCTTCTATAGATCTGGGACACTATAGCGTTTCATCATGCAGTTCAATATGCACGTTGCCTCAAGCTGAACCTGCACATCCAAAGTTCCTGAAATTCCGTATGTTGGGTGGGGTAGGAGGCGTGGTAACACAAAAATATGTCTTTTGGTGAGGCTGAAATATCTATATATATCAACCAAGTGCGAATGAGGTACTTACGCATAAATGTTGCCACAGTGAACTTTAAATATATGAAAAGGGCATGACTCGCATAAGTGGGAAAAATTCCATCTAGGGTGTCATAGTTCAGAAGCGCGGCTAGGCAAAGAGGACCACATAACTACAGTTCTATCGCGCAATTGGGAGGCTAATCGAAGTAGGCATACGTTTCGGTAATTGGTTGGGCATGCGGCTGCAAGGGTTTAGATCCTGTTCTCTAGCACTCTCAAGAAACAGACATACGTCAGAGGAGTGACTCGTGATTGGTTGACTCCGGCTATGGGGCTGGCGGTAGGATTAGGTGTTCGCTTTGATAGAAGTGCTTAGAAAAAGCAACTTAAGAAAAGCAACTTCCTACATATAACGACCCTTATTCCTGCAGTCCTCAGCCCGCTCTCTGCCTCAGGTCGCCACCGTTTACTTAACTTGCAAACTTCTGCAGGTCCTTTACACTGGTATTGGTCATACGGAATGGAATTTCCAGCCGTCTACCGGAAGCCACCGGGAGACACTTCACTTCTTGGCCTGTTGGTCCATGTGATGAGCGGTGGGTGTACCGTATCTTTGAGTTCACTCGAACCCTCTTGGAAATGTAAATTAGTGAGCATGACATCTTAGTGTGTGGTGCGTGTCTGGCTTCAGAATTCCTCGTACATCCAACCTTAACGGCATAATCAAGATCAATAGGAATCGCTTGACCAACATGCACAGACGGTCGGATCGACCGGTCAGGTCTGGCATTCGGCGGGTACGCCGCCCTTGCCTTAAACCAGCCCTCTCAACCGCCACTGTGCCAAAAAGGGTTGTAGGATGTGGTATCGAATGACTCCATAAGGTGAAATCTTCCCGTTAAGCTAGTACAGGCCCGCTGTATTCTCTCTGATGTGTATATCTAGGGCGATAGTCAACCATTGAGGCCTCTTTATCTGTAGATATCTGTACTGTCAGATGGACATCCATAGTCTGAAGACCTGACAGGTTAGAACATGTTTTGCATCGACCGGTTGTATCTGGCCTGTCTGCGGTGGTCACCCTTCAATGGCATGGCCGAGATCAACAGTAAGCTTTCGCCTTCGTTCTTGTAGCAAGACGTTCCTTCTTGAGGTATCGATCCAAGAATAGCTTTTCTTTTGAAGAATGACATGTTGTGTTAAGTATGCGAGTAAGAGGCGTGGCGGACCCCGCTTGCCACCCCCTAAGTTGTAATTGCGCCGAGCGAGCTTACGAAAGTCCGGGCACGAGTACTTACAGCGTGACCAATCCTTTCGGTGTTTTCACTAGCTCTGTGTGAGTGCGGCAATAATTTCGTTCATCAATCGTTTTAACTTCCAGTCTTACAGACAAAAGTTGGGAATCATGAAATAGCGAACATTGTACGTTGAAACAGACAGTAGTAATCTGATATACTCGTAGCTATGCTCAAAAACTGCGGCCGTAGGAACGATCCCGTACTGTAAAAGCATTCAGAACCAGAAACAAGAACAAAATAAGAAAACCGGAAGTCCTACGACTCCTCTCATGCTGACAATTCACCCGCGACAAACTGTATCGCTTCTCCCAGCAGTGACACAATCGTCCTCACCTCTGCTTCAGTGACATTATAAGGCGGACTTAGGATCAACAAATCCATCAGCATGTCCCCGCCTTCACCAGGAGATAGTAGCACCGCCAACCCCAGCTCCATAGCCCTCCTCGCCACTTTATGGGCAATCTTCAGCTCCCTGTCGAACGGCTGCTTCTTCGACTTGTCCCGAACGAGCTCCACTCCCCAAAGAACCCCGCGTCCGCGGACGTCGCCGACAATTGAGAGCGGGAGAATTGTATCTTTTAGTAGCGACTCGAGTAAGGTACCTTGGGTTACTACATTCTGTAGGAGGTTTTCGCGCTTGATTATCCTTTGCACTTCAGCTGCCGCTGCACAGGCTGTTGGATGTGCCTGCTTTCATTAGTACTAAAGCGCCATCTGGCAAGGATTGCAGAGCTTACTTGATAAGTATGCCCATGCTGCAGCACACCAGTACCCGTAGATAATGCATCCACCACCTTTTGGTTCATCAAGACACCAGAAATGGGTGTAAATCCACCCCCAAGGGCTTTTGCAACAGTTTGGATATCTGGCCCGGAAATCCCTTCCTGTTCCCATGCATGCATAGTCCCCGTTTTTCCCATACCACACATAACCTATCTTATTTAGCTCGTTGCATCTCGGGGGGCGGTGGAATGCACTTCGTCAAGAATCAACAACGCTCCGTACTGGTCACAGATCTCCCTGACAGCCTGAAAATAGCCCGGGAGTGCTGTGGCGCATGCTAAGCTAGCTCCACTCATCGTCTCGGCAATAAACGCCACCACTTCCGCCCCAACGCGTGAGAACTCGTTCTCAACTCCCTGGATCAACCTCTGTAGATATGCCGCATCATCCTCACCCTCCTTCTTCCCCCGGTAGGTGTAACAAGCGTCGACAAAGCTCACATTCTTGGCCAACATGTGTTCGTACAATGCTCTCCTTCCAGGATGTCCACTAACTCCCAACGCTCCGAGGGTATTGCCGTGATAGCTGTAGTTCCTGCTAATGAAACGAGTCCTCTTTATATCTCCGCGCTCGCAATGGTACTGCCTTGCCAGCTTCAACGCAGCCTCCATAGCTTCACTGCCGGAACATACAAAGATTGCTTTTTTAAACCCTTGATTGTCCCCCACGACCAAGTTGGCGAGGTCTTCGGCCGAACTGGAGGTGTACCCCGCGCCGGAGAAGATGTAGGAGATGGCTGACATCTGCTTGCTAACGGCGGAGATGACAGAGGGTTGTGTGTGGCCTAGGACGGCTGTCGATGCACCTCCAGTGGCATCAATGATGCTTTGCGAGGTAGAAAGTGTGATGTTGATTCCGGAGGAAGAGACTGCATGGTGGGGTGTCTCGGTTAGGTTTCGGTGGAGGATGCTGCTAGGTGGCGGAGGAGACGCGAGAGTCGACATAATAGTGCGGAGGTAGAGTTCGTAGTATGTTGTTGGTAGGAAAGGAGGGGATAGGTTATTTGAAGTAACTAGGGTTCTATCGGCACTAACCCGATTCGGGCGTTGCCCGCGACATGCCCTTCCTTGGTCCGACAGCGAGGTTGTAAAGTGCCGAAGATGTTGAGCTAGCCGCCGCCTAAGTCTGTATATGCGATCTAAGAGTAATTTAAGCTCGCCCTCAACGATTCGATGGATTGTGGCCGTCGGGAAGTCCGCTCCATACGTGACAGTGCGGGCTCTCCCGTTTGGGAACAAGCATCACGATGTTGCATCCAGCCGCACTAGGTACTTAAGTAGTTACCCGCCAACTGCATCTGGTTATACACTCAGTGATTAGGGAGTTGCTATATTCCTGGTTCTATGGACTTAAAATCTTGGCTCAAGTAGGAAATTCTACCCATCGCTTTCACAGTCACAGCTACTCTCATGCTGAGACTTTTCACTCTGCGAAAGTCACCTTAGTAAGTAAATAGATAGAGAGTAATTGCTATGATAGTGTGCATTCAAGCTGATCAGTTTCCACGTCTCCTCAATCAGAAATAAGTGGTCGAAGTTGGTACAATCATAAGTGACGACCAGAATGTGACGGTCAAAAAGTGACTGTCCGGTGTTGCGGCGAAATGAATGACGTTAGAAGCGCAGCGCCTGAGATACTTGCTCGTCGGAAACACAGCCCCACCCCGTCTCGTCTCATATCCCGGGACTAGTTTCCTCCCATGTGCAACATTACCCAGCACCTTTTTCTAGAGAATACTCGGAATTGTTTCCAGCCTTTTTAGGTCTGGTACCAAGTTAATTACTGTACATTAAATGTCCGTGGAGAGAAATCCAATTACCACAACTGTTTGAATCACAGATGTAAACTACTAAACCCAATCTCCAACTTCCCCTTCCTCCCCCCTACTACCTCCTCCTCCCCAATCTTCTCAATCTCCCCAGCCTCCAACTCCCAAAACTCATGTATTCCCTGCACCCATCGTTCCGTCGCACTCTTTACCTCATCCAACTCAATCGCTGCAAAACAGAACCTAAGATACTCATCCGCCTTCTCCTTGCAGCACTCATGTCCCGCAAAAATTCCCCCCGGACTTGGTAATGACATCTGTGTAATCGCTCCCCAGCTCCAAAGCTTCTCCATCATATCCGCCTTTGAATTTCCCCGTTCCAAGAACTCCGCGTACGCAGGGTGTGACGTGATCAGAATGTGGACCCAGATGAACATGCCGCCGTCTGGGGGGTAAAAAGTGTAGAACTTGGTTTTTGTGACCATCTCAAAATCCGAGGATGAGGATACATTGACAATTTCCCGGCCGTGTCCAAGGATTCCAGCCATGAGCTTCATTCGTTCTTCGTAGACGTCACGGAGTGATTCTAGCCATGTGACCCAGCCATCCATTCCCCATGAGCGGCAGAGTAGCTCGGATACCATAGCCTGGACAAAGCCACTTGGTTGTTGAGTTGATGATTCTGTGGCGGCGATTAGTACACCCTCGATGACTTTTTTCTGCGTTGTAATCCACCCCAGTCGGCAGCCGGGTGCGATAGTCTTGGAGAAGGTGTCAAGTCGGATGACACGCCCGGAGGTATCGTTAGTGAGGTAGCCCTTCTCCAAAGCCGCCAGAAACGGATACTTCACCTCTTTTCCAGACTGAATATCGTGAGAGGCCTCGGTATACTGCAAATTCCAATACGGGGTGTCCTCGATGATGATAATATCAAACATATCGCACAAGTCATATATCTCCTGCCGCCGCTGCTTCCGGAGCGTCGCACCGGTGGGGTTCTGTCCAACGGTAACAGTGTACATAAAATGTGGACTCCGCCCCATCTTTATCTCATCCCAATTCTCCAATACATCTCGCAGCCCACCCTTCCCTTCAGCCAACATCCCATACGCATCCAGCTTGATTGGCACGGTGCCTATACCGAACGGAGCAGTCATCATTACCGCGATAGTGTAAGAAAATTCTTCAACAAGCATCGTATCACCACGCGTCCCCAGCGCCCCGATAACCTTCGAGAAGCCGTCGGTATTTCCGCAGGTAAGAAGGATATCTGCCTCCGCCTCGTCGTACGGCAGCTCGCCCTGTAGCATATGCCGGAACGTAAACTCTCGGATGAAATCGGCGAGAGCGGGAAGTCCAGTAGCTCTGCCATACTGAAGCGTTGTTCCGAGATCTATCCTGGTCTCAGGTGGGCGATCGATTTCGAACTTGGGAATAGTGAAGTGCGCTGAATGCGGGTCTTTCCTGCGAGAAAAGAAGGATCTTGCTTTCTGTGGGGTGATACCGTGGAAAGCTGTGTCGACGAGACGCTCCGGGGAAGCGATCTGGGCCGAAAACTGGTCGAAGGGGAAGTATCCAGGGTACGGAAGACCTGGTACAACACTACATCAGTGAAACAGAGGAGGTGATCGAGGTGAAAGCGTACCGCCAGCTATATTGGACATGCCCGGAACGAGAAAGTACTTGTATAGGCTCTTCAAGGGGTTGGGGACCCGCGAGTGGACAACCTCATTGAAGTGGTGCCAGAGGTCGATAGGTTTGTGGACGGCAGTGTCTCGTTGCGTAGAAGCTCCGTTGGAATTCATTTGTGCCATCGCGATTCTGTTCGAGACGCGTACAGTGCCGGGCGGAGGCGAGGCTGCGGAGGTGTAGGATCAAATCCGGACTCGTAGGGAAGCGTACAGCGACTTGTGGGTGCAGCTGCTAATCGGTGATCTCACTCTCTTCTTGAAGTCTAAGTCTAAGCAATACGTACACAAGAACTGAAATTATTGGAGGCTTTTATTATAGATTACAAATGCCGGAGCCGGCTATAGGCTATAGCTAGTTGCCGGAACTCCTGTCCGCTTGATGACTGCATGATCCCAAGGCAGTAAAGCATTAGCCTTAGTCAAACATGATGTTTGGAATTGCTGTTTTTGGATGAAACATGATTTTCCGGGTGTTTCGGCAAAGCCAAGGAGCTGACAAAGGGTGGATTTCGGGAACAGACCTCTTGGCGCCGTGATGCAGAGCTAGAGTTACTAAATGAGGCAGGTAAAAAAACAGAACGGCCAGAGACAACAAGATGCAAAAGAGCCCTGATCCTACCTACCCATGCACTTCGAACATTGAATTCATTCCACTGTTCTCCACTCCTCATTTTCCTGCTCCCACGCATCCTAACACTTTCCTTCTCCCCTTTCTCTTCAAACGGCCGCTGTTGTACATACATTAAAATCTTCGGTATACGTATGTTTCGGCACTTCAGCTTCCTTCCCAGTTTCCGGGTCTAGGTAGAGAGTGAATGGCCCATTTGTTTGCATGAACAATTGTTCTGGTGGAGAAGAAAAGCCGGCGTATGTGTCATCTTTGATGAGCTGGTGCGGGACTCCACTGGCGGTGACAGGGGCATCGAATGACTTCTTTGACGATTGCGTGGACGAGGAGAAGGTCTGGAATATCGTCGAACTGGGGTAAGTGGTCGCTGCAGACGGTATCGACTTCATCCTGACCTAGTTTCTGCCACTCCAGAGAGCACACTATGCATTGTATTAAGGTCATCATTGCGGCAGCTGTGGTGCCGCTGCCGGCTACAAACATCGTTCCAGTAACCTAGGCACCTTCATCATCGCTGAGACCATACTCTTGCTGTCGTTCCAGGAAGTGCCGTGTGAAGCATTCCAGTGCTGTCCCCTTCTTCAACTCTCTTTGACGTCGTCTTGAAGCTCCCGGAATAGCGAAATCTCCTCATGGCACTTCCTCCCCTCCTGCTTAAACGGCGCCAGAAACTCCGGTATCGACCGCAGGATAAGTAGAGCATCGCACAAGTAAGCCCCAGGAGATGCGGCTCGCTCAAGAGTATGAACCACACCACGTTTGAGATCCGTCACACCACGTTTGAGATCCGTCACACATAGGCTACGTGCTCCGTCACGACGGTTTTCCCGAAGCCGATGCGGAAGATGAGGCCAGAGGAACAGCGCTCTAGATGGCGTAGGTAGTTAGTAGGTGATTAGAAGAAATCGTGTAGGAACTTTTTGAACTCGAGGGACTGCGCCAGTTTGTAGGAAGCTGCCCCAGACAAGCGGCCCCACTGTTCCTTAGTTGTATCTGTAATGGCGTAGAAAAGTGGATGGGAGGAAGAGCTAGTATTGCTTCAACCCTAGGACACCATCACCCTGGTGATTGCAGCTTCTGCAAGTTCAATATGGGCAAATGCAGTAGGGGGGATACTGCCACAGGCTGCAAGCCTAGAAATGGCGCCTGCTTACTTGAGAGATGGGGATGGAGAAGGAAAGCTGCACTCTGGGTCAGGTACTGGAAGTGTAGATGTTGACTCAGGGTTTAGCCCAAAGGCCATCGAATTGCTAGAAAGGTCTGGAAAGTGGTCGCGATACACTGAGTCACCGGGTGGTTTCATACACGTGGTAGTCATTTACATAGACTCATTCACACTTGCCACCTGTCACCCGCCACTCTATCATTTCCGTAGGATCTCCAGACTCTTTATGTATATAACGGCATAGATTTTACCCTTAGACAATCACTTGTGTACGATAGACAATTCAACCCCTTTCTTTGTGCTTGTTGATATCAATAGTAGAAATGTAAGGAAGACCGAGAGCTTCTAGTTCTGGTGTACGCAAAGGCCATTCTGGTGGAGGTAACCTGCTGGATGGTCTTGAGTAAAATAAGTTTAACAGGTGTTATGTTTGTTTGTTTGTAATCATATTGCATTCGGCCGTGTAGCGGCCATGGCATATCCCGTACATATGTCCTCCCCGCTTCTTCCATAACACAAGGAAACAAAAGCAAAGTCACGAGTCCTCTTCCCCAAAACAAAAGAAAACCGCCAAAAAAAACATCAACTTTTTACACCCCCCCATCACTCGACCCCTCATGATCTGAGTTCTCCACCTCCTCCACCACTCCGCTGATTCTGCCAACATCCATATGGAAATGGAAATCCAACAGTGCCTGTGAACATTTTTCTTCTGCAAAAACAAGAGACATTGGCAAACTGATCTTTGGCTTTTTCGACACCGTCATTCCCATCTTCCCCCTCTTGCCCATCGACCCAAGCTTTTTTTGTTCTCGTTTCCATCTTTTGCACCATTTGAACAAATGGTCCCTTGTCTGGTATTCGTGCCCACACCACCAGCATTTCATACCTCTTCTTTCTCCGATCCACCTTAAGTACTGCGCCATAAGTCCATGTCCAGACTTTAACTGGAAGAACCTTGCCATGATTGTCTTTCGAGCCTTCATCACCACACTGTTACCCCCCCTCTTCACCAAATCATACTGGTAACTGTGCTTCGACTTAACTCCCATCTTTTGGATGTCTTTCTTACTTTCCTCCCACTTCATCTCGGTTAACCTTCGACTAACATGGGTCAAAGAAACATAATCTAAACTTTGTAACAGATTTTGCGTCTCGGTATACTGTCCTCGATGCTTATACAACAGGTGTTATGTTAGTCTTGATATAATGGCCAAAACTCAGACAGTCAAAAGTGACGGCAGGGAAGTGACGGTCAAAGTGACTGTCCGGAGTCGAGCCGGGCTCTCTCAAACATAAGTACCTACTGTACTTGGAGTGACTTGTATTCGCATGTGTTTAGTGGCTCGCGCGGTAGGTTTCTCACTGTCTCTACCCTCCTTCACTCCGAATCATTTGGTAGACTACCACGCCCGCGATTCTCTGTCATACGGCAGCCTCTTGCAAAATGGCGGGGATCGTGTATATGTATTACGTGATGTGTATGTGAAAGATAGATTCCTAAGTACCTTCACATGAACCAATTAATATATGCAATCTCAAATTGAACTTGATCATATATCATCACATTGCGTTCCTAAACCTATTTACATTTCCATCCCATCAACATGCGCGGCATATCATCCGTAACCCGAGACGGTAAATCAAAAAAAGATAACAATCTAACGCCATAACCGCCATGCATGCTCGTCCCAGTTAACATATACAAAGCAAATCATTAATATAAATGCATAAACCCATCATTATCAAACAAATGCATTGCTACCCAACCCGAAAAAAACAAAACACACTTCACCTTTTACCCGATTCCTCTGTGTGGCGTCTAGATTTCATCGGCATCCGGTTTCGCCGCTCCAACCTTTCCAATATTCCTCAATCCGTAAATTACTGCAACAAGCGCAATCAGCGCAAATCCGACATTGACCCATTGTGAAGTCCTGATGCCCGCCAGCTCCACCCATTCTTCGAGGTCGTCTTTCTTGTTCTTATTCGGCGGCAGGTCTCCTAACACATTCCCTCCACCCTCTCTCACACTCACGTCTACCGCAGTCACTAGCGCCAACCCGATCGCTCGTCCCACCTGCGCGACGGTGTTGAAGATGCCACCAGCGAGCGCTTGGTCTTTCATCGGCATACTGGATGTTGTGTACAGCGAGAGACAAGGATAGATTGTGTCTGCACCCATTACAGCGAGTACCATTGCCTCAAACCCAAAAGCCCAGTACGATGTTTCCGGTGGAATTGGGGCGGCCATGAGAACGGAGGAGAAAGCAGTACAAGTTGCGCCTACAAGGAGCAGGTGCTGACCCGGAACCCGAGAGAGGAGGTAGCCAGAGACGACTGTGATGAGGGCTCCTCCTATTCCAGTTGGGAGGAAGCGGAGAGTTGTAGCGATAGGACTGAGATGAAGAAAGTCTTGATAACTACATTTTATCAGTACCAGGACACGGATAAGGGGAAGGAAAACATACAAAAACGTAGCGTAGACCATGTAGTTGTTAAAGCTTGCCCAGAAGAAACCGGTTACAACCATACTCATGGTGAATCCTCTGTGGTTCCACAAACTCAGCCTCATCAATGGTTCATTTTGTGTTTTGTGCTCCAACCACCACTCCCAACCCACGAATATCATAAAGAGGATGACGCATACTAAAATTAGACTCGGGATGTATGGCGCATGCCACCCTCCCGCTCCTGAGTTGCCTTGTGAGAGTGTAAAAATGAGGAGAATGAGACTTGTGGTGATAAGGAACGCGCCAAAATAGTCCAAAGTTATGTTTTTCTTTGGTTTGTTGGTTGCCGGAGGAGGGATGATAAAATATGCGATGACAGTGATAGCCAAGGATATGATCGCGACAAGGTGGAAGATCCACTTCCAGGATGCGTACTGTGTCACTACTCCTCCCTATTGATTGCTGTCAGTGTAATTCTTCTGTCAACGTTGCGAAGACCAACATACAAGCAATGTTCCACAAACGGCCCCAAGTGGTGCACCAGCCGAATATATCGCAAAAGCATAACTCTTGACCTGGCCAGGCGGGATACTTGTCCCTAGAATCCCAATCGCAGCAGGAACATTGGCCGCCGCACCCAAACCCGACAGCGCTCGTAATATATCAAATGCAATCTCGTTGGGACTGAAAGCAGTAGCTACCGATGTCGCAGCAACCCACAAACCCCCCAGAAGAAATACCAATCTCTTCCCGTAAATATCGCCGACTTTGCCCCACAACAGAAGGAAGCAACCAAATGTAAGGGAATACGAGGTGATAATCCATTGATATCGGCTTTCGGGCATGTTTAGGTCCTTTCCGATCGATGGCATGGCGATAACCATTGCTTGTACTGATAATGTCTACTCCTAGTCAGTTGGATAGTCTCTATTGACATTAACAAACCTACATTCAAAAACGCTGCCCCCATCAAGGTAAACGCCAACCCCATTGCCTTTGCCAACGGTATCGGTGGTATCCGGCTCATCTCATCATTAGGTGCGAGTTGTGTTGTACTGTTAATAGTTGTAGGAGTATCCGTACGCGTTCGTAACTTTTCGTTGGCTCGCTCGAGATCGTGAGTGTCTAGGGCTGGCCGTTTACCCTTCCCGACTGTGCCTCTGCGTGTTGGTGTCGATGCTCCATCTCTAGGCGTATTTTCACCACTATCCGAAACATCTAACCATGAACCTATCCGAAATTCCACCATGGTCGTACTGTGCTGAACGGGTTGATGGAAGGCGGTGATGACGGTGGGATAACTGAGTGGTCGTCGTTAGTGAATGAATGCATTTAACTGAAGCCAAAAAGTTCAAAAGAAATGGGTTGTAGCAACTTACGATGATAATATATAATTCAAATGTCCTCTCGGGCCGAAACCAGCAATGAGGAAGTAGGAGCGGAAAGCAAGGCAGATGTACTCGTAGAAAGCTGGGAACTCCACCAGTCGCCCCACTCGCGCATCCTGAGGATATCATTGCCATAAGTATAGAATAATCTACACTGCCTTCTACGAAGCCAAGTTCGGCCGATAGAAGGCTGATATTCCGCAGTGCTCTAGGTGTATTTGTTGTTAGGGGTGATCTCGGTATGTGGGGCTAGTACTTAGTAATTGCTTTTTCTCTCGCACGTTCCTGGAATTTGCCCGACCATGTGTCACTATTTTGGGACAAGTCGCCGCTTGGTACCTGCACCATCTCGTCATCCGCAGGTAACCTGCCCGCGATACATCGAGAACACAGTATCGATAGAAGCCCCTAGCTGTGAAGAGATTTGGTGGTTACAAAGCTCGTAAATTGCAAGTCGACCCGATATTAAAGCTGCACGGTGCCGAGCCGGAGCCAAGCGAACCCGAGTCCGAATCTCTCAGAACAATATTCTATGCACATCTTTATACGGTCCAATCGGTCTGAGATCGTCCCTCGTGGCTTGCTGCATATTCCCAAGAATTCTAAGTTCTTATCGGTCACCAGCTTCCGCATCAGCATGCGCATCCGCACCTGTTAGTGCTCCTCAACCACATCTGCATGCATCGTGTGTTGCGTTCAGAACTTAAACCGATGCAAGGGAAAGCTATTATGAATAAGAGAATTTCATATAGGCAAACACTCCAGGTAGTTAATTCTTCTTCAACTGTTAGGGTGTTAGAGTTGTCATCATGACAAGTGCTGCTGAGTGGGAGAAACTCCGAAACACAATGTTACACAAACACCGCCACCCTCACAGCCACAGCTATATCGCACGATACCATCAATAGGAAACGAAAATAGCCAAATGTGCCGCAATCTCTGCAAACTCCTGTTTTCTGTCACAGCCCAGCCGGATATGATGCCGAAGATAAAGCAGGCGCACAAGAACGGGGCGCATCTAGGCTCAGATACGAACACTCGGAGTGTATTGGCTGTTGGGCCGAAATACCTAAGTACTCGCCCGAGACGGTTGGGCACTGCTCATTCAACTCAACAACCGAGGCACAATATCGGCACGGCGCCATTCCAAGTACACCGTATTCGTCAGATCTTCTAAGTTCTAAGTTTGGGCTCGTTTGAGCGGTTACCGTAGTTCCGGTCGATATTTGCGGTGGGAGATATGGTGCCACAACTGGTAATCACGCCCGCTGTTTTGGTCCATGCGTCTCTCCCAGTGGAACATACTCAAGTAAACCGAGCTCATAAATTCCCCTACCCCTCATCTAACAATACGAAACCCACGTGCACAGCTTATTTCCTTGCCGACTTCCCCACTGCATTGGGTGCCAAGTCATGGGACCAGCACCACGTCAAGCAGCAGAAATAAACTCAAGGTTCCCGCCCAGAGAACACATAGTTTACTATCTCACGATCCTAATCTAAAACATATGCGACAACTGGCAGTGAAAAAAGTCGCATACATCCGGCCCTATGCTGTGTTTCAATGACAGCGGCACAGACTGGTTCAGTTGCTCAATTTGTAGGGGCACTCATAATTCCCGGACGCAGTACAGACCCGCGGCCGGTACGAACTGGTTTGCAACGGCTTATATAGCCCCGTACTACGTAACAACAGACCTCTCTGAAGCTGGTTCATGCGGTGCTGATTCGGTCGGTACATACAGATTAGGGTTGTCTGCAGGTGAAGACTAGTTGGACGCTATTTTTTGTTAGTTCCGACAGAATTTTTAGGGCCCACAAAGTGTCACTGTACCGCTCTGTACTCGACGTGTCTCATTATCATTGTATTCCCAGTCAGAAGTGTGAACGCTCCTAGACCATGCCGCATTGTACATACAGTGACAAGAACAAGCTGACCGCTCTCTATAGTCGGAACGGGCTTGAGTATATACCGCTAGTATCGTCCCCCCCTCCATAGTCGCACTATGTATCTCTGTTATGATGCCCGATATAGCCCGAAGAATCAACATTCTGTTATTGAGAAGCGAAATGCTAGTCGAATCACTTCCGATCGTGCACACGGTGTACCAGTGAGAACAAAATAGGCGGCATTAATTGATACGGTAAATATAATTTCGGAACTGAAATGTGGCATCGATGTTTGGTTTGTGTCTGTTAATTTGAGTATTTTGCGGTACGTGTATTGACTTGCGAGTGATGGCAGGTGACTCGGCCCCACATCATCTGATATTGCCCGCAGAATTGAATTTGCCCAGCGTGCGGCTAGGCACAACAATAGCAGACATCTGTCGTTGGTTGGTTGGTTGGCGGAAATAGGAGGATAATATAAGTTTGAGATTTAGTTATCCAGTAGATCTATAGATCTGGTACAACCACTCATAGGTTTAATTTGGAGCCGTGGTTTGTGAAAGTGATTACCATTCATGACGAACCTTATACAAAACTCAAAGGCTGGACAAAATGGGTTGACACAAATGTGACTGTCCGACAACAGGTAGAACAATATTACCCGATCTGTCATGATCGCTGGATAGTATGAGTACTTATTCACCATCGGGTAGTAGATCACTGTAGGTACTCAAGTTTTAGGGTGTGACAATGTAACCCGCTAACCAACGTATCACTACAGCATTGACAGCAGAGGCAGCGCTCATCTATCCTCGTTGATAGAGGTGTTCTAGGCGATTTGATTCCATGCGCATGCCTCACATGGATAGCCTGAAGGCACCGTATTATCTGACCGTAACCGGTTATTTGTAGCGTCGCATGAGGCCAGATCCGTGGCTTCTATTCGACCATTCTGTCAGCCGTGCTGGCTTCTATACAGTTTCAGCAAATAAAAGGCAGCCATTAGGACTTCATTTGTCAACTGCGACACTACCAAGAAACCGGTAACGGTCAGATACTATGGTATATCAAAGATTTTCTTATCTATGGAGATCATTCCTCAGTCTGGATTAAAAGTTTGGATTAATCCGTCTAAGTGTAGAGTAAGTAGCTTATGCAGCTTGCTTACCCGACCGCAACAGCAGTTTTTATTCGCTAGAAGGTTATGATAACTTCCGAGGTCAGTGAAGCTGGAAACTAGATAACTGGATAAACGAATCTAATCGCCTATGTATCCTGCACGCACTGGAGAAATGTCGGATCAGTCCGGTACATGCCCCACTGTCGACACGCTGTGGTTTCCTACTATTTCGGATCCCAGCGAGTCATCCCGCCGGTATGCACGTTGCTGTGCGTACTGCTAGGGCAAGGGGGATTAGTCTATGCCTAAGCGCTAAATTTGGACTACGCCACAGCTCATCAGATAGCAACTGCCATGTGCGTCTGCTTTATTCACCACTCAACATAATTCAGCTCATATATATTCCGAGCGGGGGGATGAGGAAAGGGCGGATAATAGGGGTCCGAGCACATAGTGCGGACAATTCCAATCAAACTGACAAAGCGCAAAGAATTTGAAATAAATGTGCAACTAACCGCTCCATATGTGAAATCTTCCTTTATGTCACTAGTTTATCCAGCTCAGTATGTTCGATGTCTACAGAAAGTAATACTTGACTTTACGAATGTGCAACTCCGCAAATTCACAGCCCACTACTCTACAATCCCCGCCGTGAGAGGCTAATAAGAAACGCCCCCAAGACTGCCCCTCCAAACTCCTTCAAAAGCGCCCACAAAACATAACTACACACTGCCCAGACGCAACACAGCAGTCGTAGGTTCCGCAAAATCCAGCCGAGTCCGCGGAGAGAGAGGTCCTAGATCACCGCGAGAACGGTAGAATAAAAGCCTAATGCTAAAATGAAATGATCTTGGAGCGATTTGGGCTGCTTTGGGATGACGCATTTGGTTGTTTCTGTCACCAATCAGTAAGTATATTAATATAAAGATAAGATGTACGTTGCCCGCAGTGGACTTGATTCTGCGGCCGTGGAAAGACTTCTCTTGGCTCTTTCCTCGTTCTCAAGTTCCTCTAACATCCGCCAGCTTAAAATTACCTTGCTCTCACGCGACCTCCGAGACCACATCGTCTGCGGAGTCTAATAGAATGTCTGCACCCGCATTGAGCAGAAAGCGCATATTTACTGAAATTGCAAGCACGCAGCTATTCCCAACGAGGTACGTAGCCACCACTCATTGTGAATTTGAATAGAATTAACCTTAGAGCCTTTAGACAACAGCAACGCGACACTTTCCACTAGGATTCTATAGGCTTGTATGAGAAGCAGGTTAATAGTTTTAGAATCCATATAGCCAATGTAATTTTGCCAGGTAGTAGTTTCTGCGTCGTTTAAGAGTCTTCTATACCACATGGTAACTGCGTTTACACCTGCAGATTCCAGAATTTCTAATGTACGCTCATTGCCGGAACGTATGAGTATATCAGTATGGAGGGGTCCTAAGGATCCAAATTCAGGGGGCAAAAGATAGCTCCGAAAGTAGCGGAAAGTGACTTTTGTTTTAGGTGCGCTTAGCGAGGATAGAATATCATTTGCAGCACCAGTGTTGCCTGTTCCGAATGCGTATTCCATTATCCCACAGAGCGCAACAGTGGAGCAACTGTCAAGAACCGTAAGTACCTCAGTAAGAATGGCATTTCCGCGGTCATAACTAGACCAAGACTCGTGAGCGTCTTCCCAGACACTCGATAGCCCTAACTTGCCGCAGTAGGCTCCAGCCAGCAGTATGGAACCCCTCCGGACTATCTCCCTCACTATCTCCCCAAGACATTTTACGGGAGTGAACTGCGCTTATTTACTTGGTTTTTGAATTTTCAAATGCAGAACTTCGACATTCTCCCTGGAGATTCTGGGAAAGATCTCGTAGCTTCTGTAACTGGCAGTGCCATCTGGCGAAAAGACTGTTGTCATGGATTTTCTACCGGTTGTCACTGGAAAAATGAATACCAGTATTTGATGGAGATAGTATGGATGGGGGAGAAGGAGCCTTGTCCTTGTCCGTCTTCACAAACAAGTTCATCATTTCTAGGCCGTACTACAAGGTTATCGTTTGTGCCATGGTCATGTGTGCTACAACCGAACAGCACCGGACACACAAGCATAGGGAAGATGATGGGAAATTGTGAGAAGCTGTGTGTCCTATTCCAGACTTCTTCTGACTCTCTTTCCGACCACTGACATATTTCCACCATAGCTCCTACCTCCCCTACCTGTCATATCGTCCCCAGTTATACCACTATATTCATCGAGCTGTCTATCTTTAACCCATCACAAGCCACCATTTCAAATGTTACTAACCGTGTACATTTATTTTTGAGCTGCTGTGCATTTGTGAACCCAAAAGATTCATCGTATGGTATTTTGTATTTTGTATTTTGTAGCCCTAGTCAAAGAACCGAAGAGATCGGCGCGTAATCGCGGTAAAAATTCTCGGGGTGATAGTAGGGTGATAGCCCGGAGGGGTCCCGCAGCAGTATAGCAATTGAAATTTTTCCCATTCATTGAAAGATTGCGGATTTCTGAGGAATAACCTTGGGCATTACCAGCAATAGTAGTTACCAATACCTCGAGGAATTTAGCGTCTAGATCCACTGGTGTCTCCAATAACGACAGAAACATCCAATGAGCAGTAACAGATAAGTCATTACAAGAGAAAATGACATCAGCACTAGCATCTAAGAGCATATCTACTGCTAGCTTCCCATTGAATATTTGGAAACTTACCTAATCACAAGATCAATCATACAGCATACCTCAGATATAGGAAGAAACCAAGATAATGAATAAATTGAGGTTACCTCCTCTATAAAGGTTTTACCATAACTGTCGACATCACCAACTCTTACTGACCTGTCACGGAGGAGAGTCTGAAATTTCGTCAAGTTACCTTCAACACTTCCAGACGGGGGGTCCGATAGCAAAACTACTGCAGCTGTTAGATTCCAGGTGATTTTCAGTCTAACATACTCGTTCCCATACTGCATCAGAACCATAGCCTGTGTAATGAAGGATTTACGTGGTAACCACGGTGCCGGATGGAATTCCCATTTCCCGTATAATACCAAACTTTCGCTGCTAGTTGGAGTCGAGTTGGACCCACCAACCGCATAGCCATACGCTATCCGTAGAATCCCAAAAGGAAGAAGATAATCAATATGCCGAGTTATGGCTTTCAGGGCTGACTGATCAATACCTGCTTCTGGTGTGTGTGATCTTGCCCTCGTCGTTGGGACTGAGCGTTTCGTCCCACGAAACTTAGCTAGAGTGCATGGGTTTTTTGACTTATCCCGTCTCGCGTGAACTGCTCCGTTAGTTTGGTTGACTGCGTAAAGAATTTCTGCCAAGCTTGCGATCATGGTGGGTACTTGAGTCCGGGAAAACTGTTCCAGAGTTCGGTGTATTTGATGGCTAAACGTTGATTTCGGTAACCATATCCGAGAAAGAGAGACCAACATACGACTCCATGATTTGGTGCAGCGATCTCAACATATCAATATCCCCAAAGAGAATTGCTAAATCTTCTTCGTGCGATCGCGATGAGACACATACCATTGCACTCTTCACATAACTACTTTCCTGTTCAACCTATCTGTAAACTTCTGAAATTCGTCAAAGTCAAGCTAAAGTTTCCGAGACTTTGTTTCCCAATGATGCCGAAGTTCGTGTTGATCGTCATAGGACTGCGTCTCGGCCAAGTGTAAGCGGTTGATTTCCGATAACAAGAATTGAAGCTCGGTTAGACGTGTATAAAGCTGCTTGATTTCTTTGGGTGCATCTTTAAACGAGCTATAGACCGTGAGAACGGTCTTGAGAGTTCAAATATAATGGTGATAAACCCAAGAATAGTCGCTCCCACTTCAGCCATCGATAAGTGAATGGGGAACAGTGAGTTTAGAATGTTGGTAACAGAGTGTATTGAACGTAAGATGAGGGAGAAGGTAGAATTTAAGTTAATGGATCTAGGCTGTGCGCGTAATCTGGTAGGGCTGAAATAGTTCTGTAGAGTATGTAGGCCTAAGGCAGTTCATTCGGCGATACACACATGTGTGATTGAGCCAGAGAACCTGCATAATTTGCTTAGCCTAGGAAGTACATACCTTATGGGGGTATGATAAAGGTGCTGAGCCTTTCTGGTTCCAGCCTGACAACCATTGGGTGGGGTCTGGGTACGAGAAGAGCTTGAGCCCAGTTTTTCGCCCATCATTTGTTACAACCGGGTCCTCATTAGGGGCTGCTAGAGCAGCAAGGCTCAACAGCCTTCATTGTGTCATTGCATCGTTGATTTTGGAACGCGCAGGTGAGGATGAATAATGAATAGACCGAACACAGGGAAACGTAATGGTGCCTATAACAAAATGCAATAACCCACCAGTCGTCGTACTTTAGAAACATGCCGACTTTTAAATTTTTTAGAATGCTGGCACATCTACCTCATATCTCAAACACAGCTTTGTTAATGTTTATGGTTGTTGACGGAGATAATGGGCTTTCGCCCGAGATCATCGGCCGGCATTATGTGATTATTTCGCTGTTACGTGGGTTGCCATTTCTAGTATAGCATTGTGAACTTCGTGTCCTTTTAGCTTTCTCCTTTTTTCTCTCTCCTTAGACTTTAGACTGGACAACAGACGAGTTTACCACCACCACCATTGCGTATAGGTGTCAACAATTGCGCTGTATAAGCCGGATCTCAGTGGGGAATAGAAGGCTGGAACGATTTGGGCTTACCATATTGTAGCTACTACGGCGAGCGGGAAACGAGTGGTGGGTGGCACCGACATGCTAGAGAGAAGTCCCGAAGGTGCGGGTGCGGGACGACGTTGCAACAAAGTTGCTGGGTATCTATATCGGAGATAGCCGAGACATTCTCGAAACGTTTGAACCCTGGCTTGCTGCGTGATTCACATGGCACCGTCGACCAAGGATCATGAGATCCAGCAACGCTGTCCCCATGCGACCAAGCTCCAACATCGCTCTCGATGACGGAAATCACGCGGCCAAGAACACGTTGTATCTCACCGGGAGAACGGCTAGTTTAGGACGCTTTCCATAAGTATGGGAGGCTTCCGCTACCACAGTTACGTTTATGATGGGCTCATGATGGCACCTCCAGGCACATTCACCATTATCAGAGCAGGTCAAATGGGCGCTGCGTATATAGATGCAAACGGATTTCATCACGACGAGTGATCATCCACATACTCGCACCCACCACTTCACTTCGCTGAGTGCTATATATCGTGCAAAGCATTGCCGCGTAGGCAAAATGCTACTCTTCTTTATATTTCCTTCTAATATTCAATTGTAGTCTTTAGGGAGAAGAACGACGAATCATGGACAGCTTTCGCCCCACCTCCACCCACGCATCCTCGAAACCATTCTACACAATCAACATGTTCCGCAGCTCTAGCTTCCGGGAGCAAAAAACATACGGCCCGTCGACTATCCAGGCTCCCGTCTTTCCCCAACTCTACTATCCGCCTCCACCCTCACGACCTCCTATTTCATACCAGTCCTGCCCCCAACTACAGCGCTCAAAGGAGATGAGAAGTTTCGCCGAATATTACGACCATTATACACGGCGCGAAAAGGAGCACCGCGGGCGACTTCGCGGGCACCGTCGACGAGAGCGAGAGGTGGAACGTCGCTCACACGAGCTACATACGCCGAGATCGGTCTACTATATGGGTACTCCTGAGACCGCGGCAGTTTTCCTGGGCGAGCGGGAAGCGAGGCGTGATCGGAGGTCGCAGCATGGAGGCCGGAGGAAGAGGAAGGAGTATGTTGAGCGGAAAAGTATTCCGCCTGCTGGGAGGGGGCTGAGAAGGGTTAAGAACTTCTTTAGAGGAGAGGGTGGGTGGTAACTTAGAGTTGTGAATGGCGATTAGCTGTTTCATATGTCATTTATCCCATAGATTGTTAGAGTCCATGAATCCATTATTATCATACAAACGTTAATGTTTCCCTCTCCGCATGTCATACACTTACACATACGAATCCACCTGTACATCTCTAAACTTTGAAAAGCTCTGAAACATCCTCGTAATCTGCCCCAGCGTAAACTCCGATATTCAACTATCATCACTCTATTCAACCCGTTAGTACATCAAACCACACCACGTCGCACAAGCCAACACTTACATAGCCCATAAAATTATGTATAGGATCCAATCCCTCAAGCCCCGCGCCCGTGCAGGTATCAGGATTAGGAGTTAGGAGTAGGACACCCAAAATGTGGGACTGATTTGAGTGCGGTCATCACGTGGGTTGGTTTAGGGTTGAGTGCGGCAGAGCCGCATGCACTTTAGTTCTTGTGTACGTGTCAATTGAACTTAGAGAGACAGTCAGTGAGTTTAGGTCAATAGAGATATTCAGCACAGCGGACACGGTACAACACAAAACTCGCATATGCCATTGCTGGAGTATCATCCACAAAGTCGCCGGTGGAACTGCAGCTCCCCTGGAATGGGTGGAATAGATTCAGCCAGTGTCCCAGCTCATGCGTCAATGTCCATCCCAAATCATAGGGTGCATCGCCTATGCCGGGGATGGTGTTGAATGATATCGCGCAGCCGTCCATGACATCTGGTCCTCCGTGGGATCGATTTCGGGGCTGAGGATGTTAGTCGGTGTGCGGCGGAGTGAACGGGGAGTTACAAATAGCACCATCCCAACACCCCTACCACGTCTGTGAAGAAGATGTTGATGTCCCTGTATGTACCCTGTCATAGTTCCTCTTTCATCTCCCGCTCCTCAATGGAGTTCTTGGCGAGTGTGAACCACTGGCTATTTATGGCTCGGGTCATATTGGCAACCTTGAAGGAGATCCCAGCGGTTGCGTAGTCATGGTTGATCACAAAGAACCAGGAACCGTGAATACAAATATCGTTTAGACTTCCAAAAGGCCTATACTTGCTTGTCCAGGGCTCTTCGCAACCTACGACCAGTCGGTGCAGTCTGGCCATCAGTGAAAATATGAACGTATACATTAAGCTCCAGAGTTTCTTTGACAAATTGTATCGCAATAGCAGTACTCATTCGCGCTTCCTCCGCAAGTCTTTCAGAGGCCTTGTAATTCGCTCTAGTATGATTCGAAGTGCCACAGCGGCTCCGAGGTGCTGCGGCCCGACGGCTGCTTGAATGGGCAGTTGCAGCCGCGCCCAAGAAATAAAGCAGCACGGAATGAAATAGCATTGCAGAGTACGGTGTGAAGTAGGCGATAGGGGAAGGACGAGGCCGGGAATTAGTAAGAGGTGGGTAGTTTGATTGCCGTTCGCCACAGATCGTATGTTTGGGGAGTTGCTTCTACTTATGTGGGCTCCGGTCGGCCAAATTGAAGAGCCCTCGGCTGTGGTTCATGCGGACTTGTGGCTGGTATCATTTGCGCGCATGGGGTATGTTGAAATACGGAACGCGGATTTGGGATTTGGATGGTGGGTCCGGGCCTTAAGGCTTTAAAGTAGAGGGTTTAGTTCAAGAATAGAAGGATCATGAATGCCAGAGACTTGAAGCTAGAGAAACCGGTTGCTTACCCAGATCCCAGAGATGCCATTAAACCCGGGATCATATATTGCCCGAAATTGGGGGCTAAGTCAAGAGTTCTTTCGTCATACCGACTACTACAGTAGGAACCCTGCAGCTACTAATGATGTATTTCACTAGTTATATAGAGTATTTAAAGGTGACTTCGTGAAGCTATAAAAAATTCTATCTCGTGAGAGCCGGGAACCCGTGTACAACAAATATCCATGTTAACAGTTTAGGGATCTCAACCTCTCTCACTCAGACAGTGAGGAGCTAGCGAGATTAGGGACGAGTTGGATCTCGGAACCATTCCACAGCTAACCCTCCGTAGAAATTGACTGCATGATCTAGTATGAATCGCTAGTTGACACTGGGTATTCTTTCATCTGTATCAATGCGATACCATGTATCCCTTGTCGATAACTACTGGTCCTACCGCAGTGCTGGGCAGTCATGCCACCGCAAGGCATCGCATAGATGCTTCTGTGTACTGCCGAACCTCTCCACCTGACGCGGGCGTCATACGGTGTTAGTTGAGAGTATGGATTTCACTTGTGAGGTGGAGATGATAAGATGACAATGTTGATGAGATTGATTAGATGGGATAGGCCTGCTTTAGATTAGATAGCGGAGGATCCTGCTAGAGGAGAATGCTTTTCTTCCCATTTTTCTCCATACATCACCTACATCTACGTAGCTACTACAAGGTACGGTGGCGGCTTCGCCGCCCTTTGGAGGCGCCCAGATTGATCTCCAGCCCAGCCAACCCAGAGTTGTCATTTTTAGCAGCTCCTATGCTTCCAGATATATATGGCTCTAACATACTCCTAGAATTCAAAATTTGTTAGATCTCTTGGCCAGCTCCCAGTGAGTATATCTCTCCAAGTCTGGGTGAGTCTCTATTGTTTCTGTGGCCAGAGCAAAGCATATTGGCAACTGGGAAGATGCCTTCTGCTGGGTAACTCCAATCAATTCAAGTTCATTTAAGTCCATGAGTTTTGCTCTGATCACAAAGTGTTCTATACATGAACTATGCATAAACAGGTCCTCTTTCACTTCCTGGTCTCCAATTTACTATATCACTAATATTCATAGTGCAGCTGTAAAAAATGCTCCAAAATACTGTTGATTCACAATTTCTGACTCAATATAAGAGATACCATAAATCTAAGACTTGGAGGTGAGAGGACATAGTTATCCACATGTTTTGTATAGGACACTTTGTAATCAGAGCCAAACTCATAGAATTAAAAGGGCAGGTCATTTGGGATCTGAGTTTAAGTGGTAGGTACTTGCCACAATCAGCCACTCAGCCACAGAATTACGACCAATCAGAATCGAAAAAAACACATGTTGTGTCCTTATATGAATAAAATAATACCTCGCCATCAACAAACACTGTCAATTACTTCACTCTTGAGATAGCATTGAGATAGCAATGGGTCAAGTACGTGCTATGCTTCATCTGGCAGTCGATTGTAGATATGAGTCAAGTTACTCTTCGAGTCTTCTAATAGTTAAGTTCTCGGGGGTCCCCAGACCAAAGATACCTTAACCTGACTGACACCACGTTGAATCTTAATTTTATCAAACTGCACTCGTTCCCTGTTTTACTTTTCGCTCGTAAGCTTTGGCCGAGGAACGAAAAAGTCTGGGCACGAGAGCAGCTTTAAACTCATAGCCACGCGATAATGAGGTTGGGGGGGTGGGGGGAAGAGGACTGCGCCCAACAATAGTTCCACCCCGCGACTGTCGTTTTTGAGCACTTTTGCAATAATTTTGAGAATTGGGAGAACGCGTAGCTGAGGGTAGGGGAAGATTTGCTCGACCCGTTTTCCAGAGCTGCGCATGCAGAAGGGGCCTCGAGCTCAGTTGAAAAAGGGGGATTTACCCGTAGCTGTATCCAAGCCATGCGGTCAAGTCTCCCAGTGGGGTAGCGCGTATGGGGTTAAGGTTCAGTTGAGAAAGCTTAACTCACGTGAGCTTCCGCCCATCAGTGACCTCAACAGTACCCAACGATCCGTGAGCAGAGACAGTGAATGCAGTGAACAGCCTCTGCAATTAAACCCCAGGTGTCTTACTCGCCATTAAAAACCCAGTACGGTACAAATTGTCTCCCGTGGGAAAAGGTACGAGCACAGCCACCTACTTCGCCACCAAAAACATAGCACCCAAAGCCTACCCAAAAAATACATGATCCCAAAAATCACCCTCGCCAAAAAATACCCTTAACAGTACTCCAACGCTTCTCCTTCAACACAGGCAGACACTCAATTCACTCCCCCCAAAACTTATCATAATGCCGGATGCAATTACCAATCCCCAACACAGGCAGCGGACACTCGACCCACTCTCCCGAAAACTGGTCATAGTACCAATTAACATTCCCCTCACGATCCAAATCGCACCACCCCTTTTGTCCCTTGGGGATCTCCTCCCACTCGATACTCGGCATCTTGATATCCTCTGGTTCCGCAGGAAATGTCTTCGCGTGACGGCACTGTAGTATGAATTCTACCCTCATCAGCACCAATCCACTTAGTTCACAGGGGGGAAAGAAACATACCGAGCTCCTGCCAAGCAGTATGCGGATTCTTCTCCCATCCATCTTCCAGATCAACGTAGAGAACGGAAGCAAGGTGCTCGCAACGGTGGATCTTCTGGTGTTCGATGATTCGCTGCACCTGTTTCCGGGAGACGCGGAAGTTCTTGGAGCAGTGGCGACAGGAACGGGAGCCGTCGGAGGAAGCGCGGGAGAGTTTGAATGGGTCACAGTGCACGACTGGACGGAGGTTACGGGGTTGGGCGGGAAAGGTGGGGGAGGCTGAGACCCAGCCGCGGTTGCGGAGGGGGTAGAGGTGGGAGTGGGAGATGGTTTTGGTGAAGAGACACATTGTCGAGAATATGAGAGAAATCGGGAGAGAGATATAGAGAGAAATATAGAGGCAGAGATGTCGAGAGATTGATATCAACAGAAAGATACCGAGAGATCGATGAGTAGCGAAAGTACCGTTAAGTGAACGGTAGGAGTGATGGAGGAAGTGGAGCTACGGAGGAAGGGACTACGGCTATATAGATCTGGCATTTTAAACTTCGATGGGACACTCAGTTAATCGTGATTGTGATTCCCACGGAATAGAGTTCGTGATTATCCCAAACGGACCAGTCGTATTTGAAACGCCCACCAAAGGGAGTCATAGCTCCACAGCGCATTATCTATTCTCCTAGCTGCTATCTCCCATCAAAAGACTTCCCGCCATAGACAGTGCAAACCTAAACCGCAAAATACCCCATCGCCCCTGCCACCGCCACTTTCACGAACCCCACATTCCCTATCCCACGAACGCCCTCGGAACTCAACGTACATCTCCCCTCCGCACTATCCACACACACCGAACCCACCGGACAGCACCCAGCGAGCGATCCCGTACCTTCACACATTAGCCCACCACCACCCCCCGGGAATACCCAAAGGGATCCAAACCACACATATTCTCCCCCTCTCTGCACCGCATCTCTACCATTCTCCTGCACACGCCGTCACGGAAACATGTACTCCCTAGCTGGCAACAGTAAACCTTGTCCAGGCAGACAAAGTAGTCGCTAAAAATTGTTAGCCTCACGACGGAAGACAGGCAGGAAAGTACGCGGGACAGCCGTAGACGAAGGCAGTGGCCGCGGTGCGTAGCGAGATAGTGGCGATTGGAAGGGTGAGGGCTAGAATTAGTACTGACAGGGTGATACCTGGATTCATTGTGTGTTGGAGGTTGCGAGGTGGCGGAGGACGAAGTTGTTTATGTTGTGGTGGTGAGGTGTTGGCCACACGGGTATGTGTATAGCGCATGCGCATGTGTACGAGATGATAATATTGCTTCCTGTCATGGCGGCACGGGAAGAGGGAGAGGGAGAAGTCTTGTGTCGAAGTACAGCTAAGTGTCACGCGAGCGGGCAAGGAGAAACGAAACAGGCCGTCCAGTCCAAAAGTCAAAGCTGTGCACTCCACCGCCCCCTCCACAGCCGCACAACCTCCCGTACCACCTCACCCCCCAAAAATACCTCCCCCTCATCCTGATAACTACACCTCCCCCGCATCCACCCCTCAACATACCGATCAACCTTCCCCGTCTCCTCTTCAAACACCCCACAAAACCACTCCTTCTCACTCCCCCCCAGCCCCAACGCCCCAAAAGCAACATCCCACATCTCTCCATCACCGGCCTCGGCATGCTCATAAAAACACGTCTCCCCGCACGCCCCACAAAACCTCCGCGTAACTTTCTCGGAACTCTTGTACTCCCGCAGCGCCGAGATGGAGATCATCCGTACCAGCGAACGGGGAACGAAAGTCCAGTTCCAGTAGGGGGCGCCGGTGGTGGAGCGGCAAGAGCGGCAGAAACAGAGGGTTGTTAAGAGTTTTCTTCCCCTGGGAGAGTCAGCGGGAGGTCCCGGGGGTGGGGGGGCTGTTACGGTTTAATCCATTCCCTCAGAACAGTGTTGTCGTAATAGTCCTCCGGTGGTCGGAGGATTGCGAATGTTATCGCGCCGCAGAGGCAGCGGCCTGGGAGCGAATCGGCGTTATCGTCGTCTTGCGTCGGTTTCTTCGGGATGCTCCCTACGCCGAGCTCGGACACGGTCGCGACGTCCGCGGATGAGTCGAGACAGCCGATAAGTGGGCTTATGCGCCCTGAGTTGTCTTGCGTGGAGAGTCGTGCGCCGCAGACGCTGCAGAAGTAGAGGATCGTGGAGGTTGCCAGGTGGTGGTAGGAGGTGAGCGCATTACCGGTGTTTGTGAGGACTTCTTGGGAATAACGAGTGTCTGAGGATGATACATTGGGGATGAGGGCCAGACCGCTGCGGGTGCAGTGGCAGGTGAGTCGGAAGGGTGCGGGCAGTGGCGTTGGCATGCGGGAGATACGGGAGTTGGAGGGGTAGGATGACGTCGGTTATTCTTCCTTGTGTTTACGCCGCCGAGAACTTCGTAGCCCAAAGAAGCTTGATCAATTGAAATGCTCCAATAAGTGGTCTTCTGCATTCACGTTGGACTGGGGTATTTCAAATTTCAAGTTCCCATATGCATGTGCTTTCGAAAAAGAAAGATTCTCTGGATGCATATTGGCGGTGGGACGATATCAACGAGGCTGCCCAGGTGGAGTTTATAAGGCTCAGCACATTTATCGTACCCCCTAGAAGGTATGTACCCATAGAATTTAACAGAAGCACGCATCCTACGCGCCCACTTTGTTGCATTTTTCAGCCCTGTGGGCTCATTGGTCGATCAGGCTCAAGGCTGTGCATTCCCAGGCCGCTGACTGGCCAATTGTTATGATCGGCATCCCAAACAGGAACGCAACAAATTAGAGAAATCGGGCGTGTATGGGGCATCAGTCGCGCTGCTGTTGCCAATTAACCCCTTTGACTCCAAACTCGCGCATTTTGCACGGCTGTGCAAAATCAAACTTCAAAACCCCTGCAGGGTACGATTGTTCCCCAGGCATCTCAGTCGTGCATCATTTAAGGCGCCGGTTGCCTGGGTAGTTAACAGTTCTAGATCTCGAATGGCAGCTTAACCATGAATGACCGCCTCCAACCCCTTGCTAGACACCTGTAAGATTCGTTTGATCGTCTATAAGAGTTTGTTCTCAAACCTGGGGATTTCCAGCCCTAGCGATACAGTTTTCCAAAGCGATAAACAAGGCTGAGCTAAAACGACTCCGACCATCTTAGTCTAGTGTGCTAATCGAACGAATCGCTTGCCGAGAACTAGCCAAGGCATGGCAGAAATGCAGACACAGCGGTTGAATCCTAACCACCAGATACGGTTCATAGGGTTTCTCTTTGAACCAGTACTACTTGCTTTCTTAGTTACTCCAATAGAGTAAGTACAAGGATGCCGAAGCTGAGAATGGAATACGTACCTACTTAACAGTACTTTTGCACTCACATAAAAACAGTAACCCCTAGATGAAAATGTTGCTATAGTACTTAGGGGAGAACCGTGTGTATATTCTATGATATAGTGAAAGACTCGATTTATATACAGATACAGAGGATCATCGGAGAAAACTTTGATCCTTCCCCACTCGCCACTCGCCACTCTGAGTCACTCGCCACTGGATATGTAACAGAAAATACGAGGTTACGTCTCCCCTCTCACTCCATAAACCTCTGCGTAACTTTCTCAGAACTCTTGTACTCCCACAGCGCCGAGGTGATGAGCATAAAGGTGCCAAACCTGCCCCTGCGTGCTCTCGCACCGGCATCAAGTGCCCTCTTGAATTTTCATGACTGCAATCTATACATCGGACCGATGGCCTCATCCTCACTACCGCCTACGCCCCCACATTCTGCAGGCTTTGGAGCCCGTCCATCGCGCCCGCCTTCCACTCAAGCTGCTATGTCACTGGCCAGCACTTCACATCTTTCCTCCCACAGCAGTCTCACTAGTCAAGAGATCACGGTTCGCCCAGATACTTCTTCGACTGATCCACCACGACCCGTCCTTCAGCGTGTGCGTGAGTTCTTTTCCGACAATGCAATCTCACTAGCTATCACAATCATCATTACGGTAGCTGGAATTGTGATTACCATTGTCCTTTCATCCTCGGGTAATTCTCTAGCTCAGAAAGACCTCGAACTAACACAGTGGACTGCCAAGAAAGAATTCCGGGCAGAGTGCGAAAAGAGCAAGGTATTCCTCCCTGTTTGCAGCTTTTCTCTGCTAAGAGTACTACGTTAGGGCGGACCCAACTTTTCACACGCATGTCAAAAAGCACTGGAAACCCTGCCAGAACCGCCGCCTGGCTCCTGGACCGTGATCAGTCCTCGTCACTTGCATCAAGTTCTCTTTACCGAGTACGAATATCACTGGGCCACTTTCGTCCGATGCATGCAGTTGTTTGTATCGGGTATCAAAATGCTACACTACTTCGTCACGTGTAGTGCACGTGGATTGAGCGTGTTTTTAGTTTCTCTGTGTTTGTCTGGCCTTCTGGCTCGGGCTACCTTCTACCCCGGCACGGCCCGGGTTATGTATCGCATGAGCCTTGGTTGTGATTGCGAAGATATTGATGGATTGGCACCAGCTACTATTGGAAAAGGGCATGGGCTCTGAGTCATTGGTGGCAGAAGTTGTTCCTTGGTTCATTTGGGTTTGCTCCGCTTCGTTGATGTTGATGGGTGTGATTGTTTGATCGTTTGTTTATCTCTCTTTTGCTGACAGGTGCGACAGTGGGGGGAAGTTCTTGTAGCGTGGGATATGTAACCAGAGTATGGAAGATTTGGATAAAACCAATATTGGAATTTAATCAATTCCCATTGCACCAACGTTGAAAAGCTACCCTGCACCGGCCCAGCTTTGGAGCTACAATTCAATACAAGCATCGTAACTTTGACCGTGGCGTAGGAATGGTGTGGGATAGTTCACGAGGTCAATTCGAATCCCCTCACAGGCAGTGTTGGTCCGCTCCCACAGCATGATAAAGCCCCCGCTAAAATCAACCAGATACATATGGTGCGGATCTTTGAAAGACAGGTTTATCCTGATTTCTGACTATGCTTCTTTCATCATTTGTGCGGTTTTCGGGAAGTCGAGTAATGCGAGTTAACTATAAGAATTAGCTATTTGTTTAAAATATCAAGTACCACTTATGTGTCTTGTTTTCTAAGCAAGTATATTGTCTATCTCTCTTTACCTGTTGTGCACCATGGTGTTGAGATTTTCAGCGACTTCTAGAAACGGTAATTTACCTCCTCTTAAGGGGTTGTAATTTTTAGACTTACGTTTTAACCTAGAACAATTTGGCGCAATTTCCAGTGTTTTCCTTCTGCGTGTATGCGTGTGCCGTATCGGCAACCGTATCCTAGTGACCTGCGGTGTGGTGGTGGTGGTGGTGGTGGTGGTGGTGGCGACGGAGATGGCGATGTGACGATCGCGATGGTGACAGATCCATGCCCAATTCGCCCCAATATTTACTTGTATTTGGAGGGAAAGTGGTGGATTATCCAGTGGTAAATACAAGTTTATATGGCAAGAAAGTGTACTTAAGTATTTTCCATAAATAAATATACCTAAAATTGGCTGTATTTCTTAGGTCCTGACATTCGAACGTCGACCACGGCGGCTAGTATAGTATCCGCCAGGATCCATTTCCACCAACTTTGCCCAAAAACTGACTCAGATCGGTCAGTCACCTGCCCGATATCACGGCCACGCTAGGGAACTATCCGTGATAATTTGGGATGATCGGTACAAAAGTTTTTGTACACATTAACAAAACCACCCTCATCAGATTCATACAAACGGTATAAATCATAAGATAAGGTGTGAAGCCACTCTACTGTATTATATATCTTTAGTCTTTCTCCTCTCTCTGTGCCATAGTCTACACGCGGTCGAACTGAGCGTTAGAGAAACAATCTCTCCAATGGTCATGAATATCACTAGGACGATTTCATCCGATACACGCAGTTGTTGTTTGTATCGGGTTTCAAAATGCTACATTACTCCGTCACGTGGAGTGCATATAGATTGGTCGTGTTTTTGGTTCCTCAGTGTTTTTTTGGCCTTCTGGCTCATGTTATCTTTTATACCGGCTCATGTCAGGTTATGTATCACGTTTGCCTCGGGATTTTGGTTGCTAAGATATTGACGGATTGTATGGTACCAGATTGCGGACGAAAGCATCAGCTCCGAACTGCTGGCAGTGGTATTTGCTGCTTGTTTTATTTAGATTCGTTCTGTTTGTTTGATTCTGTGAGATTTGAATGTTTATTTTCCTCTTTTGTTCAGCGTATGGATTCATTATGAAGGAAGCCTCCGGGCTGGTGCGGTCTCTGCGGATATATACTAAGAACAAGCAGGGTTCATGCATGCAACAAACAAACATCGAATTGTTATAGATTGGTTAGTATGGGTTTGTTTCTTTATGAGCATGCTATGCTTTTTTATGCTTCTAGGAATTCACAATCAACTCCATCTCTACGTTTATGTTATTGTGACAACAGCTACGACTTTGAAGTACAGTTCTTCTGTTGCAGGGATAAGCGGATCACGTTGTTGTAGCTTGCATGAGCGAACTTCTTGATACATGTAAAGAGGACAAAAAAACTTACAAAAAATTAATTGGGTGATGATGAGATTTATTAAATTAGCATTGAGCACATTGTTGGTATTGTGAGGATTTGTTGGGAATAATGGCGGAGCGCGGAACGACGGGAGAGAGCTAGACTGATGCTGATGTAAAGAGGTAGGTGAGCCGTAGGCGTGCTGGCGATTGCATTGGACCGTGACGTGGAGGTTTCGGATGACGTGAGGGAAGTTCGCATCCAATTCCACGTGGCGATGTTCCTATTTTCCAAATGTCAGTTCCTTGTCGATAATTGGGTATTGGCGCGCGTTAATCTTTCACTTTCAAACTTTCAAAAACGGAAACATAGAGGAAGACTAACGAAAACCAAAGGAATAGTAATGTTATACGGAAGAATCGCAAACCTGAACAGACCATATTCTGCGCACGCATGGTGACGAAATAAGTGGAAATGCGCAACCGGCCAACTCACTGGTCACATCAACGATTAACAGGCTGAGCAAAACCAAAGCTGTTTATTGATCAGCATCTCAAATTTCTAGTTTAACAAGTCAGGGAAAATTTGGGGATAGAAATCAGCAGACATAACTACTCGTTTTTAATGGGATATGGTGGTTTGCCAGTTATCATTAACTACAGCCGGGTTAGATTCGATTGCATATAGGGCGATTAGAACACCCAATCAGTTGGATAGTCGTATATTGCGCGGCGAAAACAACAACGAATAAAACAGCCGTGAGGAGAGAAGTGGGCAAGTCTGCCTAGTATTACCCAAATGCATGATGTGGAAGAGAGATGCATCGCTGAAATGCCAAATTGTTCAATGCAAACCTCTGGAGTACACCGCATCGTCAATTGCCGACGAGCTTTCTATTTTATGAGCGGAAGTCCAGTCTCTCATTTAGCGTCTATAGATGTACAGGTTCAAGCACTCTATTTCATCAGAGGAAGGCTTTTTCTTCTTCTCCGCTTCCGGGTTAGGGGTGCAAAAAGAAAGCACCGCGACATGCATCGATGCAACTGGTGGCGACCCAGTCAACATCCGACGTTGAGATGTGCTGTCCAATCTGTGGTGCGCTTCTCAGTTTGTCTCATCATAACACCTACTGTGCGAGAGATGGAAATAATTCGACAATCAGGAATCCCGTGATTTAATTACGACCATCTGGTCGTTGCCCACCAAAAATTTGGTTGGTTAGGGTAGTCGTGGCGACGACAACATGTTATTCCAAGAACTTAATTGGTCGGTGTCTCGGAACGAATGTTGTGTTTGGCCAACTCATGCCCGCAGGATATAAACCTTTACTTTGTCGCACACGTCTGCCTTCTCCATGGCCCAGTGACACGCCTGTTGCAATTATGCCACGAATGAATACTAGTCTACTAATAAAACATGGCCAAATCCTGCTAAATACCCTTAAAGACCCCTTCACACTCGCACTGCTGAAATGCTGGTAACACCTCCTCCTTCCCTCATAATCCCTGGGACACGTTCCCCCAACCCGCATTCAACTCGAGTACCACCACCATCACCACCATCGTACCCGAACACCCAAGCTTCTATGTCGACGCCTGGCACACCCCACAGCACACAACACAACATATCCGCTAATCCAACTTCCCTGCCCCTTCCCGTCACGAATATCCCACACCCAGTTCATCCATCCGGCGAAGCATACATGCGTTCGTTTCCCGCAATACAACCGCACTAGCTATCACAGTCACTATCGCGATACTTGGAATCGCAGTTTCTGCAGTGTATGCAGCCCGTGGGGTTTCTCTTTCTGAGGACGGACGTAGCCTGGCTCTGCAGAACCTCGCTCTGCACAGGTGGGCAGCTAGAAGAGATTTTCGAGTGGAATGCGAGAAGAATAAGGTATTTCCCCTGTGTTTCAGCTTTCTTCTGTGCTAAGAATGTTAGGGCAGGTCCAACTTTACATACGAATGCTAAAAGGAATTGAAAACTATATTAGAGCCGCCACCTCTCTCCATCAATGCTCGTCACTTGTTTCAACTCCCCTTCAGAGCACGAACAGCTCTGGGCTGCTTTCGTCCAATACATGCAATTATTTAAAATGCTTCATTTCTTCGTCATCTGGTGTGCACGAAGATTGGTCGTGTTTTTGATCACTCTGCGTTTTTCCAGCCTTCTAGCTCGCGCTACATTCCACCCGGGGCTATGCCAAGTTATTTATCGCTGTTGCGTCGGGGTGTTAATAGCCAGGTCGTTGATAGATTGGTATTAGATTCCGGAGAAAAGTATGAGCTTTGCGGCGTTGGTACTTGAAGTTGCTGCTTGGCTTTTTTGGATTTGCTCCGCTTCATTGGTGCTGGTGAAGAAGATTGGGTCGTGATTTAAGTATTTCTTTTCTTGTTTTTTTTGTACGACGGAGTGGATGCCTTCTGCAATTTGAATCTGGCGTTGATGGTTGTAGGAAGCCTCCGCTAATTCAACTTGCCGGTGGCTATGTGGATTCCAAAAGGAGTGTTCATACAACATCGGGTTCGTCGCCGAATACTGCTTGTAACTAAAAATGGGAATCAAAGATGAGGCCTATTCCCACTATTTTTTCACTCCAGCGTACTCTAGCGAAGCCACCAAGCCAAAAGAGTTAACCTAAATGAATTTAATCTTATCAGCTAAAATCATCCATCTAACCATGGCTGCAAGTATATGTATGCACAGTATGAAAGAAGGGAGGTTTTTGATGACGGCCTTAAGTAGGTTGTCCTTATAAACCCGTAGTGAAACCATTTAGGTACCATTTAGGTATAGTCGATAGATGGCGAAAAACGGTTATACAATCAAAACCTACTTAGGACCGTCGTCAAAAAAAGACTCTTTTCTTATGGTATGTGCTAGCCCCTGTGAAACTACGAATGCGAGCTTACGAATATCCCCGGGAATCCTTCCACTCATTACAAAAAGATTGGGGGCTGCTAAGGTAATGATCGAAAACTTGTTCCAACAAGCTCGCTCCATCTCCGCCGCACAACACCATTCATGCTTGCAACTGTCCTTCTAGATCTAACCAACTCTATCCCCCCACCCATAGGTTATCGTGTCAAAGTCAGTAGGTACAAATGTGGTGGGTTAGGGGCGGGAATAGGTGCCTTTCCGTGAGCGAACCCCAAGTCCTGTACCGAGAATAATGGTTCGGACAGGCTGCTGGCCGTGACGCTTTTTGTTTTAGATCCGCCCCTCTGTGACATCATTTCATTGTCAATCAGAGGTAGTGTGACATGAAATTTCTAATTGTAACGGACAGGATTAGGTGAGTATGATTTGGGATTACTTGAGGAACCATAGTTGGACACTGATTTCAAAGCGCAGAAAATAGGGTAGAGATTTCCTGTATAGTGAAAGATTCACATAAACATTATGACCTATGAAAAGGCTCATTTACACTTCGATAATACAGCAATCAGCCGCAGTTCTTCAACCCCAGACTACTCACGCCTTTGTGACAGCCACTTAACGTACCCTAGCAACTACGGACAGAATCGCTGTGATGCGTGACGAAATAGGAGTTTCTACGTACCGGACAGCTCTTTGTGACGCGTGACGTACGAACCTTTATGCTCGGTTCAGTAATACTCATATGAAAATTATATAAGAGCCTAAGTTTTGGTCCTAGGACACTCTGTCAGAGTGAGGCCTACAAACAAGCAAGCATAGCCAGCTGAGGTGCATACTGCAGGCTAATTCCGCCGTATGGTAGAACAATGATGACAATATATACGGCAGTAATTGGATGCCTTCTTCGAGTTCTGTGGTGTAGGGCAGACTTTGAGTGCGGTCATCACGTGGTGTTAGGGTTGGGCGGCGGAGCCGCATTCACTCTACTTCTTGTGTACGTGTCAAATAGATGAATAGACAAGTCAATATATGCATCACCAATTTGGCAGCTGCACCATAAGTCGACGTACGTTTCCCTCTGCGCCAGGATTGGTCCAACATCTGGAACCCAACAAAAGTTTCTTCCAAGGCCGATACATTCTCTGGACACTTTACAAGACTTGCTATTCCCATCTCGTTTCTATCTCTCAGCCTAGGACCTTGACAAAATGGTACTAGACCCTCTCAGTACGGTAGTTCTTATAGGCAACATCGTCTAATTCGTTGATTTCGCAAGCAAGATACTTTCAAAGTCACGGCGGCTCTATCTCTGTTAATGTGGCACTCCCAGAAAACACTAACATGGAGATGGCGACACAGCACCTACTCGAGTTATCGAGCGAGCTTCGGAGCTATGGCGATTCAGTGCTTGAGAACCTTTGCCAGTCCTGTAAAGATGTAGCTCATGAGTTGCTTCATGCATTAGGGAACTTGATGGTAGACGGAAAAATGGAATGCGGAAAGGCGTGAGAAAAGCGTTGAAGAGTATGTGGAACAAGGAAAAGATCAAGGGTATTGAGAAGCAACTAGCCGGATTCCGGGACGAGTTGAATTTGCATATCATCGTAGGCCTGAGGTAAGTTGCGCTACTCCTTAGGTTTGGGAGAAAGCATTGATAGGGTAATATGGCAGAAATCTGACAGCTCTGTTTATCACTACAATAGCCCCGATTGCATTGAACGCTTCGATGACAGGTCAGAAGCTTTCTTGACGCTGTAGTCAATAATCGGGGTGTGTTCCAAAATGAGCTACAACTACACAGGTGAGCTGGCAGAGATGCATGATCAAACAAACACCGCGGTGGGAGAAGAGCACTCGCGCTTCGAAATTACCGATGCGGTGCAAACCGTTGACAGTCATAACCGGGAAGAGCACAGGCTTGCGAGACAAGAAATGGCGCAGCTGAAAGACGGGTTAAAGCAACTAAGTGAGGAAATCAAAATACGAGATGCAGTGCATAGAGGACTGTTATTTGAGTTCACCAAAGTGAGCAGTCCAAAGAAGCAGATGATGCTGAAAGAAAGAACAAATGAAGTACGCGTCTCCGCCACAATGTTTGCCCTGGAAACGTGTACAGAACCTTGCAGGTAAGCATATATATTCCGCACGAGTTTAGTCTAGGTAATAACAATATGGATAGAAAATCCTAGCTAATCTCGAGTGAAAGGAATACACTTCTAATTAAAGAACTCCTAACTTGGCGCATCACCCTATACCCCACTCCATCAATCCGTTCGGCCCTAGACACGAATATTTCGAACAAAAACTTGATACATGGCTACCACTATTACCGATACTACCATCAGTACGAATATGCACACCAAATGGAAAGTCACACGAGGCGACCATATCTCAGGGCGGCGACCCAATCACATTTGACGACTTGCCATTGTCGTCCCTACTAGATTTAAATTCACTATCTAATAGAAATTATAAACTAGTATCTAGCTTCGTTTGGCTGGTAATCATCACCGTCATGGGTAAACTTGTTTCTGAAACTGTCCTCCGCGATGCTCTCTTGCCTTCTAGGCAAGTTCAGGGACTTTTTTCTTTCGAAAAGGTACTGCGCCCAGAAATCGAGATCTGGAATTTGATGAATTTGATTCGGCAAATCACAGGCCTTGGGGAGAAGGTTTTGGATTACTTGGCTGAATTGGAGCACGAAGACTGGAACGATTTATCGCCGCTTTAGGCGGCGGTTAACTTGAGGGTATAAAAGGCTTGTGTTTAGGCTCTTGTCCGAGTCAGGCGTGCATAGTGCGGAATGTCCAGATGTGCCGAGAGTGCCGGCTTTTGCCCTTATTTCTGTTGGTGATTACTGCGGAAGCGAGGGTGCATCGGCATGGCATGGCATGGCATGGCACGCCCTGGCATGCACCGAACCTCTCGGTAACGTGATGACTACTCAGTAGCCCATGCCCCATCTATTTACGAATGTCCCCCATGTGCCGCGGAGTTCGCTCGGTACGAGCATAGATTGAGGGCCAGTTCTTCAACAGGTTTTAAGTTTCTTTGCTTTTCGTTTACTGTTTCAACTATAACGAGTGTTTTCCCGTAGTTGATGGAATTATAAGAATGGATAGCCGCCACACCAGGCGGGGGTGTAACCACTATCTCTTATATTCACTCATATTTTTCTTTAGCCACATGTGTTATTTGGATGCTTGAAAGACTTGTTTGACTGATCTCTCGAGACCAGAAGGCCTGTATATATAAAGACTTGACCCCTATATCCATATCCATATCCGTATCCATATCTATATCCGTTTGCACACCCGTTTGCACTGATATGAGCCGCTCTCCTGATACAGACTATACATATCCTCATACGAAACACCAACTGCTTAGGAGCCAGCAAACAAACCTGAGACTGCAGACGAAGCTGAGACTCATGATGTAGGTACACATGCAATAACATGGAAGCTAGGTACGAGCGTATGATGTCACCAAACCTCCTGTGTTTTGCATAGGAAACTGTCATTGACACAATGATGCAGTCATGAGTAACAGTGGGGATTTAGTACTGCATCCTACTACTAGATACTACGTTTATATTTACAGACAATTGTAGTTACAAAGACACATGTACTTTCAAATCCCTGCAATCTACTTATCATTATAAAGTGAATAACTAAAGTTTACTTTTTTTCCAATGAGCACTTACATATCTTTCTGTCCTCCAAGATTTTAATATAGAGACGCAAGTTGTATGTGCTTCAACTTGGCCGCATGCCAGAATTTGATTTCTTTCTTCTATTACTTGCCTCATTTACCCGAGAATATTCCCTCAGATAGTAGGTAAACAGAAGCAAGGCAGGGCCCTGTTATGGTAAAGGTTGTTCTAGCTTGCTAGTGTCAGTGCAGAAGGAAACCGTTGAGTGACGCTCAGTAGTGTAGCTAGAACTTCACCCGGTACTGGTAGACTACCACATAGTCATGTTATCCTTATTTTTCCCATGCAGCCCATCGCCTTCATACTTTCAGCACTTGCAAGGTAGAAGTCATACCCTCAATTCTCCTTCCCTGGAGGCCTTTTAGTCTCCGCTTGGCTATTTACTCCTACGTGTATACTCTCCCATAGTCCCATGGCCCTCTGCCCACCTGCCCACCTTCCATCCTTCCATCCAACCAACTTCTGGGCTGGTGGCCGGAAAATAGACTTGATATTTACCACCTGGACCCTGACTCGACAAGCGCAACTTTCTAGTTATGTGGAAGGTGCTATTGTCGAGTGGATCAGGTAGCCACAGCATAGCGGAGCGCCTTCCAAAGGGCACACAGCTAGCTTTGCTGTTCAGAGAAGAGTATGAAGGCTGGCCAGGGGCTCTGTATGTCAGCGAGAACTATCGTTAATCACATAGATGATGGATTGTATCAGCTTGCCTGGCTTGCTGAGGAGGGGCTGGTGATTGTGTCGTCGGGAAAGTCGGGCAGTGGAATGCTAGTGACCATGACCACGGACTAGATCGGCTATCGGTATACGGATCCATCGTCCACTAACTCCGTTGGCTCGACTTTGCTCGCTCCGCAGGGTGTTTAGTTCGCACGAATATTACGGTAGCACCTGAGTTCATGATCATTACAAGGGTTTCCCCAAATTTACCACGCATAGCAGAATTGTTACTTTGGACCATTGTAACTAGATGTCTAGAGTAGCTAATACACATATATACTAAACTAGTCGACTGGGAGTGACGATTTCTTTTTTGGTTGGGTATTAATAATTTGGGTAATTCTCAAGACCTGTCTGACATCCCAACTACCATTATTACTTAGATACCCAATTCACTCGCAATCTCAACAGGAAGTGCAAGTTCTATGATATTACGGAGCGATGTATGCCTGCCGCTTTAGTCTCGGACGACTGCTGTGCTACGCCAGTAAATAGTTCGAGACTACTGTCGCTTAGCTATAACTACGTATTTTGGTGGTTTGGGTCAGGGTGTATCATGATAATATGTATATCAATAGTGGAAAGCCTAAAATGGATCTTCTGTACTCATGTTAAATGGAAGCCTGCGAAGATTTGTCTAGAATTTCGTGAAATTCACACAAGACTTCATTCTGTGCTAAGTATTTATCATGTGATTTGGTCTGTATTTTGACGGACTAAAACGTACATAAGCGCGTATGGCTTTGTATGTGCCCGAATCATACTCCATGAGCTTATAACATTCTACAAAACGCCTACCACTCAACATTTGATTCGTACACTTTAAAAGCCTAAAAAACACACGCCATATATTCCCCCCATTCCCCATCCAATCCTATCCCCTATCCCCATCCTGCAAAACCACAAAAAATGAAGAAAAAAAAAACATGATAAGTATAGCCCAAACAAATGCATCACCCACCCTTCTTATCTCGTCTATTCTCCCCTCCAAATCTAATCTACTCTACCCCACACTCGTCCCACCATCAACCACAATCTCCTGTCCATTCGTCCACCTCGCCATCTCACCCGCCAACCACACCGCCGGTCCCACTACATCCCCAGGTACACCAAGTCTCCCAAACGGGTTCTTCTTCTCCAGCCTCCCACGCACCTCCATATCCTCCACCACATCCTTGACCATCTTCGTCTGCACAATCCCAGGGGCGAGGGTATTACACCTGACTCCAAACCTAGCCAAACCCTGCGCACAGCTCCGCATCAACTCCCTAATCCCTGCTGCCGTAGGCGAAAAATGTGCCTGCTTCCCTCCCGCTTCCCCGCCAGAGGACGCAGAGACACAGATGATGCTGTAGTCGGGGTACTCGCTCTTTGGCATGTCGGCGGGGAGCTCAAGGTACTGACGTTTGAACTGTCTAGCGCAGGCCTGGACGAAATAGAAGTTTCCGTTGAGATTCACGTCGACGTGGCGGCGGAGGAGCTCAGGAGTTACGTCTAGGAAGTCGCGGTACTATTTTCGTCAGTCGGTGCAACATCGGGGAGGAAGGAAACATACCCAGCACATTCCAGCATTTCCCACAGCGACATCGAGGCGGCCGTACGTCTCGACCGCACGGCGGACGATGTTCTCGGATGTTCTCGGATCCGAGATATCGCCGAAGACGATGGTGCACCCTTGGCCGAGGCTGCGGATGTCGACGCACAGGGACACGATTTCTTCGTTTGCAGGATCAGATTTAGTGCCCCAGTAGTGCGCGATGATGTGTGCACCCTCTCTTGCGAAGCCGAGGGCGATAGCACGGCCGATTCCGCGGGAAGCTCCCGTGATAGCACACACCTTCCCCTCGAGGAGGCGGGGACGCATGGGCGGGGGCTGGGGCTCCGACTCGACGGGGGGAGTGGGAGGGGATTCGGGAGCAGCGGGCTTGTACATTTCCATTCTTCCGTCTTGAGGAGAGTGGGGGTCGGGGGAGCGGGGAGCGTGCAGATCCGGAGAGTGTGGGGAGCGGAGTTCCATGGCGCGTTCGCCGACTGGTTCGGGGTTGGCTTCGATTACCTGCACGGGGCCGGGGCCGTGGGGGGCAGCTTCGATTGCGCGGTGGTGGGGGTGGCGGGACGGTGAGGCGCTGCGGGAGCCGGGAGAAGAGGAGGTGCTGAGCTGGTGTGACTTGCGGTTTTTCTTTTGTTTGTTCTCTGAGATGGAGAGGACGATTTGGCCGCTGCCATGGTCGGCGTTGATTGAGATTTGCGTTTTGGTTTCTTGGAACTCGGAGACGGGCTCGTTGGGTGGGGTTGGGGCGGCGGGGGGGAGGTGAACGGCTGAGTGTGGGATGATAGCCGTGGGGGCGATGGATTCGGTCTCGGAGCCCGAGTCGGCGTTGCTTTGTGGGGGCATGGTGTAGGAGCGGGAGGGAGGGCCGTGGCGGCGGGAAAGCCGGTCTTCGGCACCCCAGCGGTCGAGGAAGCTGTTCTTAAGGTGATCGAAGCTCATGGCGTCGTTTTTACCTGCAGAAGGTTAGCTGAGGAAAGTATAAAGAGGAAAGACGGACGGACAGTCGTGGCAGTTTGGATCTTCGCAGGGTGGGTTGTCTCGTATCCATTGATCATCTAGGGAGGGTCAGCGGCATGATATAGAAACAGGGACGAGGCTGGCTTACTTAGTTCCATCAACCACCGGCTGGGTGTTAGGCCATTCCTCCAAACATTTGGGTCATTCGAATCGATGGTCTTGACGAATAACGACCTGCAGGGCTCCATTCTCAGCATTTGTGTCACCTATGCCAGATCAAGGTGCAGTATTCACCGCCACCACACTCCCAAAGTAGCAATAAAAAAACATGCACGAAACAAAACACTCACCATTTTCCAGCATCTGTAGCCCGAGGATACGCGGATTGTAGCAACCGTTCAAACTTTTGGATATGTTTCCATGCCGACGTTCGCGGCGTGAATTTGAAGTTTGCCAACTCGGCTGCGGCGTCCATAGTTGCTGTGGCGGTATATCAAAGCGGGGTTTGGTATGATTCTGTTTGCAGTCGGTTTGTGGGAATAAATGTGACACAACGGTACCGGGTTCCACAATCAAGGTTTTCGCTTTTAGGTATGAACGAGGAGGTCTATGAGATGTGTGAGTAAGTAAGGGAGTCTAGTTTATCGCTGATGACGATGACGAAATCTATGGATGAGATGGGGAGAGGAAGGAAAGCCACCTAAGCTTTATATATGTAGGACGAGCGAGGAGATGAGAGGAGTGCCGCCGAACGAAGGTAGGGAAGAGAAAAAAAAGCTCGGGCGGGAAAGAACGGGGGGCTTCGCTTTAGACTCACACTTGTTCCAGAAAACAACTGGTTCCGGTGGCAAGAACGAAACGCTGGCCGTAGGAAGGTTGTGGTGGAGGTTGTGCGTTGTTGTTGTTGAGAGGTGGTTGCGGGGTTTGTGGGCCAAATAATCCTGGTTTGATATAGCTGGGACGGGAGCGGGTATTTTTTTCGGCAGCTCTAGGACAAAGAACGAGGCGGAGCAGAGCAAAATGACTTGACTGACTGCTTGAGGAGCCAGAGGAGCAGTAGTTAAGGAATGTGCGGTGAGGGATTGAGTGGAGAGGAGAGAAGGAGGAGGAACAGGAGGAGGGGAGGTGGAGAGAGGGCGGAGCTTGTACACTACATAAAAAGAGGAGAAAGTGAATAAAACCGCATTAATTCGTCGACATCAACCTTCCTGAGACACTATATTTTGCTCAAATTTCTCTGCGGATCGCAGGTGGAATATGTGCAATCACAATTGTCTGGGGACGCAACTAACCGACAGGCGGTTACGGCCCCTAGCCACGACGACGTGTCAGCGGGCGAGTTGCTGCGATAGAGTGCTCGTGCAGCAGTAGCTCCACCAGCCACCGTCGCACTGGCGAATGGGAGCGGCCAACGTTGCTAACCTGACTCCTTCTCTGTTTTTAATTGTAGGATTCTTTGGATTCTTTATTTTTCTGTTCCGTTTGAGGCTTCGCGCGGCTCTGACCTCATCACGAGAGATGGAGCTCGCTGTTGTCGGACTGGTTTGGTTGGTGGGCTTTGTCGCAGGTGTGGGCTGGAGGTGCCGTAGCTGCTGGTGTGCGTTGTGCCCACCCTCCCGCTGTTTCCAACCCTGCCAGGGTTCTCGGGATGATCAAGCCTCAGCGGGGCAAGGACTGAGGGTGTCGGCATGCCGAGCCCACAGAAGCAAGAATGCCATTATCGTGTGCACCAGAGGCATTTCTTTTCAAGCTACAGCTTCACGACTATCGTTGCTACACGTCGACATCATTTTGTCGTCGGCGGCGTTGCGGATCTCTCGCGGGATGGCCATCTCAGTTCCCTTACCAGCAACCTTATCTCCAGATCGTCTACTCTATCGCCGAGCTTATCGAGACATCCCACGAGACCTGTCACTGTTCGCACCATGACGATTCTGCGATTCCCCCATGTTATAAGAATGGGATCTGTCCCCTCGTCATGATGTCTACAAGGTCCCCTCGTCGTCATCGGCGTTTGTACAACTCATCGCCCACGTGCCACCATGCCGCCGCGCATCACGCTGCACCCCCCTCTCCTCAACTCTGCCACACCCTGGGCCACCACCGCAGCGGAACTCGCCGCGCTGTACGCCACGCCCTACACCGGCGCCGTCACGACGCGGACCTGTCTCCTCCACGGCTTCCCGCACAACCCACGCTTCCACCAGCACACCCTCTTCTCCTCGTCATCCCTGAACACCTACGGCTACTCCCCGCACCCACTAACCTTCTACCTTTCCACCATTGCCTCCCTCGTCACCCCGCCGCAAAAAAAACCATTTATAATCTCCATCACCGGCTCCCCCGCCGAAGTTGCGGAGTGCATTACCGCCATCGCCACGTTCGCGAAACTCCACCACCTCGAGCTGTGGGCGGAGATAAACCTGTCCTGCCCCAACATCCATGGAAAGCCGCCGCCCGCATACACTGTCGAGGGTCTGACTGAGTATCTGTCACTTCTCCCTGCAGAGCCTGAGATCAAGCTCGGCGTTAAGACACCGCCGTATACGTACCAGGGCCAGTATGAGGCGTTGCTATCCGTGCTGACAGTGTTCCCGACCACACTGGCGTTTGTGACGGCGGTGAATACGCTGGGAAGCTGTCTGCATCTTTCTTCGCCGCCGAGTTTGGAGGTTGGGAAGAGGGTGTGGCAGCCTACGTTGTCGAGTGAGGCGGGTACCGGGGTGGGAGGGCTCGGAGGGGAGGCGGTGCATTGGCTTGCGCTGGGGAATGTGGATACGATACGGCGGGCGCTGGATCGGGGGGGGCTGCAGGATGTGGTTGTGATTGGGGTTGGAGGGGTTAGGGATCGCGAGGGGTGGTTGAGGATGTTGAGTGTGGGTGCAGGTGCGGTAGGGGTGGGAACGGCGCTGGGTAGGGAGGGCGGGAAGGTGTTTCGGAAGATATTAGAGGGGGAAAAGGCGCGGGAGGGGGACGAGGAGGGGGAGGGAAGGGGAGAGCCGGATGGCGTTTATGTTGAGACGTGAGGAGTACAGGTGCATCTCATGTTTCATGCAATGGGAAGCTTTCGGTCGAGATGAGCTGTTCGTTCCAATCACAAGGACACGAGTACACCACGCCACTGCAGGTGATGGCATGGCCTCATTGGTTGTGTGCGTAAGTGGTATACGTACGTAGAGTAGGGCTGTAAATCCACCAACGTATATTAGATGCCCTACTTTCATCATCCCGCCTCGCTCTCGTCTACACCATACATTACTACTATAACAATCGTCATCTCCATCGTAACGCGTTACCACATCTCATCGTATATCATTCACACATCCTACACTCCTCACACCCAATCCATATCCACGTCAACATCAATACAAAAAAGATGCAACACATCCACCACTAACCCACCAACAAGCAACCCCCAGCCGGAGAAGAAGAGAAACAAGAGTAAGAGGAGAGGGATGAACTAAAAACACAAGAGAAAAGAAGTGAGCGCACAACACTCACAAAAAGATATGCCAGGTTCAACCAGACAGAACGAGTGGCGGAGGTACATCACAGAAGTACCAAGTGGGAAATTTGCCACCCATCCACTTGGGAATATAAACGCAGAGCCAGTGCGTGGACGCTCCATCTCAACTCCACTTTTGCTTTGTGGCGTCTGTCGAATTTCGAAGTGCTTGGGATTCGTTGATACTGACATTTGCAGCTCGTTGGAGCTACCTTCCCGCCATTCACTCATTTACTGAGAATATCCGTTATTCACTTATTACTGAGGATGTCCGCCACGAGGATAGTGTCCCTGTGGTAGGGGTTCGTGCCCACGACAGTTCTTCCGATGCGACCTCAGGCTTGTGTCGCTAGTGAGACGCTTTCCACATAAATTGCATAGGTATTCCCCCTGATTGTGTTTGTCGGACATATGTCTGTCGTACTTGTTGCTCGGGACGATGGCGCCGCACTCCTTGCACTGGTTGCCATCTTTGTGCTCCTTCGCGAGGTGGTTGTTCAACGCTGGTTCCGTCCCGAATACCGCATTACAACCTCCGTAGTTGCAAGGCAGCCCCTGGCCGTGCTTCGTGGCGACATGCCTCTTGCGACTATACTCTGTAGACAGCGATTCGTGGCAGATCAAACACTGTACTCCGCCGTTATGTTTGGCCTGTACGTGGATTCTGTTGGATATCAACGAGTGTGCTGGGAAGGGGAGCGGGAGCAGAAGAGGGAAAGAGAGACAAACTTCAGGTCGCGGGGAAAAGGAAACTCAATAGTGCATGTATGGCATGTGCGATCGGAGCCGGCCACGGATGCGGTTTCGACGGTTCCAGCGACGGATTCTGCCGTTGGCTGCGAATTGGATGGCCTACTCCGCTTGGTTTTGTGTTTGCGGTAGAGTGGGGAGTGGTGCGTTGAATGGGTCACCGAAGGGGGGGCCATTGGTCGTGGCGCTTGCGATGGGAAGCTTGTGTACGACGACAGACCTCCGTGATTCCAACTCTGTTGTGACCGGAGGTATTGATCGATGTCAGAGTCAGCGCTGGAACCGGCTGGGACTTCCAACTCTTGAGATTGCGACTGAAGAAGATGGTACCCCCCACGACTACGTCGTCGATTATGGGGGGAAACTAGCCTGTCGGAGGGGCGTGCGGGCAGAGATCGGCTACTCGATATATCGGCTTCAGGCTCAAAATTGGATATGCCGCCGGCGGAAGGATTCGAGGTTTGCGCCGCCCGGTCGTCGCCATGTTTTCTTCGTCGCTCGTTATACCTCTGGTTACGCGGCTGTTGTTCCTGTGGCGGCAGGTCGCAGTCCACCGTACTCCCGGCACCACTCCCTCCAACACTATTAGTGCCATTAATAATATTCCCTAAGTAGTCTATTCGTTCGGCCAGAGCCTCTTGTCCTGTTGGTTCGTATGATAACACTAGTGGCGGCGGCGGCGGCGGCGGCGGCGGCGGATATTGGGTTGGGTATGCACCATACTGAACTTCAGCAAGCGCTACAAAATCCCGCACCTGCTGGTCCCCCTGAAGCTCTTGAGCGCCACGTTCGATGAACCGGATTATCGTGTTCCTGTCGTATTGCACATGTTGAGGAACGTGTAGAGAGAATGCCTGTGCGGCTTGCTGTATGGCATGGAGGATCTTGTCCTTGTTTCTCGAGTAGTGTATTTCGAAGTCGTTGGTGTCTTCCTGTCCGAATGCTCTCTCGTAGGTAGCGCCTTGGGTGGACATCAGGATTGATATTAAGAAAAAAAAAACTTGTTATTGGGGTATAGCTATCGATCGCAACTAGATCAGTAACAAGCCTCGTCTCAGTCAATGCAAATAAACGTGCGTCCTATAAATAATACCTGGTTCCACTCTTGACACGGCGACATACGTTACGAGAAATGGTGGGTAGCTCGACTCGGGATGAACGGGAACAATAAGGCTTTCGGAAATGTGCGCCGCAGACCTGGCCGAGCACGCAGCAGTAGGCAACGCCGGGAATATATGTCAAAGATCGGAAGCGAGAACGTAAGGATTGTAAAGGATAGTGAACGCGAACCTTCAAAGCCGGAAGGAAGATACGCGAGGTCGTGGTGGTGTTGGTCGGTAATGTGTTGGGGGGTGGTGAGGTAGTGATGTGTAGCGGAACAGGTGTGCGGCGGCGATGGAGTGGTGATCAAGCTGGCGAGGGTAACAGAATTGCGCACGGCACAGTGCACAACCACACGACTGATCACGGTGCTCACTCATAGCTCGACTGCATACGTGGCAGGGAGTCGTGGGCGTCGTCGGGAAGCAATTGCTCGGATGGCTTGCGCTCGAGTACAGACTGCTGGTAATATTTTTCGAGCGATCGCGGGATAGCCGTTCGGTCGCTAATCGATACTGCAAGCTGCTGGGCGGGGCTGTCGGCTCGTATGCCTTGAAACTGGCAAAAGCGATCGCTGAGGCTCGGCGAATCTGTACAAAACCGCAGTTGTGTCGAGTGCGAGTATTGTGTGTTTCTGTCGGTTGCGGGAGACAGGTCGGGTCGAGTAGCGAAGGATGGCTGTGATTGTTGGGCTACAGCCTACCGCTGGCGGGCAACTAGGCTGCCGCCTAGAGACGGTTTGTGGCTCGGTGCGGGGTAAGAAGTCGACTCGTTCGGTGACGTGCGATGCGCAACGAACGAACGGAGGGACGGCGGATGCGAGGAGATGCCTTTCAAGTGCTCCCGCGTACCGTGGAGGGTGCGCGGTTTATCAATCGGTGGGCGAGTTGTTTGCAGCGCGAACTGCCGGGGTCGCCGCCGCTGGGGGCAGGTCGATGCGACCGGCCAGTGGATTGGCGACGGTCTATATCGAGCGTTGCACCCACGCACGACGCCCTATTTCTGGTCGCTTCCTCTGCCTGGTGTGTTTCGTCGCGTTTTTGATGTATTACATTCGCTTCTGCCCGAACGAGTGGTTCCGGTCGCGGCGTCGCGACAGTTCCTGTGCAGTCCAGCATGCGCTCTTTCGGGCAACAGTTGCCGCGTGGTGACCCATCGTGCAGCTGCGTTCCGGCAGCGACCGCCGAGTGCGGAAATAGATATAGAGAGCCGCATCGTGTGCATTTCAGTGACTTTATCTTCCCCAGCGGAGTGCTCAACTAAGTATCTCTTGCCAGCTGTCCGCAATTGAGGCGAATTGGATCGTGTTCTTGTATTGCTGTGTATGTGCTCTTTGACAGTTGCTGCTCGAGCGACATACGCATGGCATTGGAGGCTCCTCCGGTTTGTACGACATGGCCGGTGACGTGCAAAGATTCTATATCGAGTCATCCAAAACAAACACTCCGGAATCGCTGCGCGGTACTACCTATAAAAGCCCCCCTTCTGCTATTCCGGCTGAAGTGGGTAAGATCTGGATTTGCGAGCCCCCAGATGGCCAGTTCCTTCCGGCGCATTATTATGAACTTACCGGCGAATATGTTGAGAGAAAGGTACCTAAGTTGCGAGGTTCTATACCCAGATTTGAGAAATTCGTTCCAGTTATCTACTGGTTTAGCAATCGAGCTGCCGATCAAGCTGATTCCACAGCTGTAGATCCCGCTACCCCGCTGGATGTCTGACGCCAATCGGATGCAATATTGTTTACCGCTAGTTAAGAGTAAGTACTAGAACAGATCCCCCAAACTCGAGTGTGAGGGCAGTGAGCTCTGAGATAGCGCCGCCAATCGCCCGTGCATCACAGATCTAGAGTATCTCATATCACAGCCCATGCAAAATGTTCCTTATCGAGGTGTTGGTGCCGACGGGTCCGTTCTTGGTCGATTTTTGGTGGATAGCTTAGAACCCTCCTTGCCCGATACCCAAGAAGCGGAAGTTCGAAAAGAAAGTTGGCCGCTGTATTCATAGCATCACCTACGGATTTGGTATTGGGAGACATCAGGCTGAGGTGTTCTGTCTACCGTGGAGTGCGGGCTGCTCGGGACAACCAAAACTACGTCCGAGAAATTTCACCGATTTAGCAAATATACCTGTAGCTGTGGGGTAGGAGAATCCTCACTTAACAGATCCGCTCAGGGCTCGAGTCCTCACCTCAAAGTTTAAGAATCCTTGCAGCCAAATACAATACGCGGGCCTGCTGATATATGACCATGAGAGAGATAATGATGAAGTTTATTCACGAGTGTTCTACCAAACTACATATGATCCGCTCAGGTTAGCAACATGTGAGAAAGTTCTCCCCAATCTAACCCTTGTCATTGCTACTAATCAATGTCGCTCATGAACACACAAATCAAGCTTATCACCTCTAGAGTCATCTCCGTCGTACGACACCTATGGAAACTACCCAAACGCCAGCGCATCCAAAAGATCAGAAACTACCAGCCGTATCCCCCGAGTCCCAGCGTTCCTCGATCCGCGAACACGACTTGCAAATCCGAAATCCATGACGTGTTCAATAATACTTCTGCCGTTATCCCCACCAGACACACCCAACAGCAGCAGCTCTTTGTCAAACCCATGCCTCGGAATCGCCGAGGTCGGAACAGACCTTGTGCTGGTCATACACATATTGGCACCGGAAGGGCGAGAGAGGTTTTCCACCTCTCCACCCAGGATATCCCATAGGGTACCCTTAGACCTGCCAGTGGTACGTCCTACCATAAGGATAGTGGTGTTTAAGCAGGGCTGATATGGCCGATATCGGGGTGTTTAATGCTCACGTCGTCCATCACGTTGGCACCTTGTCGTTCCAGATGGGAGCAGTGCTCCTAAGCAGTCAGAATAACCGCCCGGTTATCTATAGATTCGTAGACTGGTCAGACTCGGTCATCTCTGGGGAAGTCGTCCTTCGCATAGACCAACCCGGACAGTGCTCGCAAAGCCATCCAGAACTTGTTCAATGAGAGCGTTTGTGAGATTGGCGACTGCATTCAGATACCTGTAAATATCTGTAGATACTTATAGATAGATTCATCGAGAAGGTAACTGGCAAAAGATCCCGACCAGCCTCCGATACTCAAGTCATATCCAACAACCTCATAACGCAGCGGGAAAACACTGACCCAGAAAGTTGAAACAATCTTCAATTTCAAGCCGCTCGCGAAAAGCTTATCCTCGTGATTTTCCCATAGCGTTTTCGTCATCCTTGTATTTCTGGGATGATGACAACCAAACAATGTTCCCGCTGGCTGTGTCCTGAATCGACGATCGCTTCGAAGATGAAAAACGCAGGCAACCCTGCGGCAAAATACGAGGTAACGTCGTTCCGCATATGCACACAGAAGAAATCCAAGGAAAGCTGTGGCTCGAAGGTCGTTGTCACGAAGGCTCTACTTCACGTCGTTCGCGAGCCTTTGGTGATAACGGTAGCTATACTGCTGCTGTTCCGTCTACGACGAACACGCCGCTGAAGTCGTAAGATTAGGTGATATGGGACGACAGGACAGATCTCAGTGTAGTGGAACGTACCAGAGTATCTTGTATGGAGCCTTAGTGAATGTATCTGTCTCTTTCTCTCGATGGCTTAAGACAGAGATCTCCAACCGCTCGAGGGTATTCTCCTGAGCGCTTGGCATCTCCGCTATCTTATCTTATCTTATCTTATCTCATCTCATCTCATCTAAGCTTGGCGCTAAACCCCAATGGCACACTAAACCTTAAGCCACAGAGGATTGGAGGAGCCAGGCAACGTCAGCGATTTGCCGAGAGTGAGAAATAAGAAAGGACTGAAATCAAGAAGAGAAAACGACACACCCATGCGTTGGGATGGAATTGAAAGAGTATAGGTTGGCTGCAGCAACGGCACATAGAGTATTTGTGCTTTGCTAACAAGTAGTGCTGTAGTTCATGGTTAGAGAGTTCATCAGATAGATGGCTGCGGTGATTCTGGTGAGGATTTCAATGACACAATAGCTGCGGTGAAGCCCAATGAAATGGACTACCCTTAACTACTAGCATTTGTTGTAAACCTCATAAAGCTGTTTATCAAGGCCACTAGTGCCTCGCAGTGACCTTCCATTATCACCTACAAGTCACTAGCTTTATAAATGGAGCATCTTTTCATGAGACGGAGGAAGTAGACGATGAGATAGATAGGTGACTAGGGAGAGCGCTGGTATCAACCGGGTGAGGGGGCGACCATACGGGCGTGCGAGTATGGAAAGTGAGAGCGAAGAAGTATAAGACATACGACTTTTTCTTTGGGGGCTTGTTTAGGGTGGGCGGTTCCTTTTTTTTCACGAGCCAGAGCTTGTATTCAAGTAGGTGCGTGTTACACCGAACGGGGGATAGTTATAGGAAGGTGCGGCTTATGGCAAGGGCACGGCAAGTGGCTAGCTAGCAGTAGATAGACTCCCGGCCTAAGAGCAATCCAATAGACAGTCTTCCTGTCATCACTCACCTTTCTTCTAGTTCTTTTTTGCCTCTGTCCTTTAATAATTGTTATTTCTTCTCCCAGACTCACTTCTTTTCTGCCTTTACTTTAGTTTGCTCTCTTATTATAATGGTGCTTACCTAGATCGGTAAGGGTAAATCTTGTGGGTTGGAATTTCCGTATGTTATATACTATCTATTGCATGATAGGTCTCTGCCATCTTATGGCCGGAGATGACTCTCGTATGGCTGGAGGTGAGTCTCGTATGACCGGAGATGCTGTCGGGCTGATGGCATTCAGCCCGATCTATACATAGATACGTACGCACGCATTTACACTTGTATGCCATATATATATGGCCTTGTGGCCCTCTTAGATAGTACACAATCAAGTTTCTCTAGCATCACTATTTCAACACTATCACGAGCCTTGTTACCGAGTTGGATTTAGTGAATGGATAATAGCAGCTTTTCGGAATGTTTGAACCCTGGCCCATCATACGACTGAACAGCGAGGTACGGATACTGACACCATACGTCTCAACGACTAAATTCCGTCCATCTCTTTCGCTGATTGTGCTTGTGAAGGATCCAACCGGAGCCTACTCATAGGTAGGCTATCATCGGGATATAATATATTAAATCTCATCTTGGACCTTGGCTGGTGCTGCACCGGGTATGATGTTCTGAGGGGCAAACTCTTATCAGATAATCCTTACCCGACCTCTACTTGTGGAGATCGTTCATTAGGATTTACTCTACCCGTTCGATTTGCCGCTTGGTAAAGTGCGCGTCAATACTGGCGAATGGATGTGTATGCCTATCACGTGCAAGTAAATTTGTTACGAATGGGCAGAACTGTGTGTAGATAGAATTAAGGTACAGAGAAGAGAGAAGGGCTCAAGATATATACACGAGATATCAGCCCCGATTACAGTAAGCTTGTGTCAAGTCTATAACACGTCTCAGATCTCATATATGTAACATCATTAATGGTTACATGCCCGTGTGATAGGACGTGAATCCACCCGGAATTTACATTCTTTGCTTGGACATATACAGTACTAATCGATCCATGCAATTTTCTCCGCAATTCAGGCAATTCCAATTACCCTCCGGTGTGCAGTACCCCGCTCGCAATGTAATGGCGATTTTAATAATTTCTATCTTCCTATCCCTTTGCCGGTAACCGGGTTTGGGCCCACAGATGGGCCAGCTTTTAAAATACACATCACACAACCACAATCCAGCCAAATGCCCCCAGAATAAATAGAAATACTCTACATATGGTGAAAT
>Ga0307514_10000595_pt1 | contig 67797 bp, 60 predicted proteins | sample 16_EM_MG_FD_203088 | JGI IMG/M metagenome (GOLD analysis project Ga0307514, IMG submission 203088) | Populus trichocarpa ectomycorrhiza microbial communities from riparian zone in the Pacific Northwest, United States - 16_EM | ecosystem: Host-associated > Plants > Roots > Unclassified | place...
GCATCCCCTGGAATTCGAGCCGCGCGCCTGAACGCCAACCATAGCGCCCAGCTCAGCAGTCCGATCAGCAGCGCAGCCAGCGGTAGCCCCAGTTCCACCGCCAGCTGAATGGGCAAGTTGTGGGTATGGTCAAAAAATGCGACGGGCCGGGTCGGGAAAGGCGTCAGGCCCCAGGCGAAGTTGAACTCGCCCCAGCCCACGCCGAACCATGGGTTCATCTTGACCAGCGACCATGCATTGGCCCAGATGCCAAAACGCGAGGCCGACAGGTCCGCCTCGCCCAGCCGCACCTCGCCACCAAAGGTGTGCTGCGTGTAGTGCGCCCAGGCGTCAACCAGCAACCAGCACCCCAGATACACCAGCGGTGCCAGCGCCAGCGACCAACGGACTGAAGGGCGCAGCTTGCGATCCGCAATGCCCCAAAGGCATAACATGAACATGCTGACCATGCCGGTGCGGCTGGCAGTCAGCACCACGCCCAAAACCATCAAGGCGCCTATCGCGGCCGCGACCATGGCAGGCAGTCGCAGGCGATGCACCCGGCCCGCCTGCGCCAGCGGCACCAACGCCACCAAGGCCCAAAGCAGCACGGCACTCAGATGGTTGGGCTGGCGCACATTGCCCACTGCGCGGCCCGGCAGGGTGGGAGAGGCCATCAGCCAACCGTCGGTCCAGCCAGGCAGAAAGACTTGAGTCAAGCCAACCAGCGCGCCCAGAGCGCCGGCAAGCAACAAGCCCGTCAACATTGGCTGGATGGCATCGAGTGTTTCACCGGAGCTCGGTGCGCATTGCGCCATCATCAGCACGGCAGCGGCACAGCACAGGGTTGCCGCAGCTGTCAGGGCGATTGAGCTTGGCAACGCTTCAGCCCAGGAAATACCGATGGCAAAAAGCAAGAGGCCCAGTACCAAGAGCACGGGCCAAGCGTCTTTGGCCTGAGCCAGCCTGGCGTGGCCTGCAGGCTGTTGCCACAGCAGCAAGCCCCAGCAGGCCACCGCCAGCAATTGGTTGAGCAGCGTCGAAGAAGGGCCTTGCTGGACGCTGAGCAGCGTGGGTGCAGCCAGGGCCAGCATGCCGAGCCACCTCACCCTGTTTGAAGAGGGATCTGGGGCGCTCTCTGCGGTTGAGGTCATGGGCCGGCGAGCGCGTGCATGGTTGATGTGGTTACAGGCGCAGGGCCTGACAGCGGCTCAAGGCCCATCAGGCCATGAAAAAACCCCGCCGGCTTACGCGGCGGGGTTTGTTTTTAATTGTGCTGTCTGGTGCGCAGACAACACAAGATCACTTCCAGGACGTGGGCAGATACTTGGGGTCAACGGTGCCGCCGGTGGTGCCTTGCGAAGTCACAAAACCATCGGTGCCGCTCCAAGTCATGATCACCGTTTTGGTAGTGATCAGAGGACTGGCACTTGCAGTCAAGGTCGCGGTCACGGTGCAGACGCCGGTCGTGTTGTCCACGGCAACCGTGGTGTACTTGCCAGCAGGCAATGCGGCGGTGGGAAAGCCGCAGTTGGCTGCCGCGGAGTCGTCGCTCATCGCGGGAGCGATGGTGGCTTTGGCGCCGTCCAGCAAGCCAATGGGTTCAGACACCTGCGACTTGGCCACATAGTCTTGGTAAGCAGGCAGCGCGATGGCGGCCAGGATGCCGATGATCGCCACGACGATCATCAATTCGATGAGGGTGAAACCTTGTTGAACGCGCTTCATGGGTTGACTCCTGAGAGGTCTGGAAACTGACTGACGGATGTGACCGGCGGGAAGGCTGCCGGGGTTGTTTTGCACTCAGTCTTATGCGAGCGGCGTGCCAGCTTGTTTGGCTGGTTTTCAGCCTGCTTTTCTGACGATTCGGGTCACCTGCCGGCATTGGTTCCGCTTTCGCGGCGGGTGTGGGTGACCAAAAGTGTCAGGGTGCCGTGCCTGGTCGCGTCAAGTCAGGCCAGTGCGATGGTCTGGCCGGCTTGCAGGGTCTGCAGGCACATGCCGGGAAGGCGGCTGGCGAGGTCGGCGAGCACGGCTTCGGTTTCGCCGGGCTTGATGTGGGTGAGCATGACCTGCAGGCCGGCCGGGACGTGTTGCAGTTCGGCGGCCAGCGTGGACGGGCAGTGGTGCAGCGCGTCGGCGGCGATGGCGCGGTCCCGTTCCGGGAAGGCGATCTCGATCACCAGGTGGCTCATCTGTCTGCCGCGCAGGGTTTCCCACAGCGCAGGGTTCGGGCCGGTGTCGCCGGTGTAGACCCACAGCGGGCCGCCGTGTCGGGTGGCAACGGCGTAGCCGACCGCGGGCACGCTGTGGCGGGCCGGCAGCACTTCGATCTGGCGGGCCTTGGCGCCCAGCGTCAGGACCTGGCCGACCTGCAACGGCTGCAGCGCCAGCACCGGGCTTTCGGCGCTGGGCAGGCGGGTGAAGTCCGGCCAGAGCAGGTTGTTGAAGACGTGCTGGCGCAGCACGGCCAGGGTTTCCGGCAACGCGTGCAGCTGGATGGGCGGGCGGCCGGCGCGGCGGCGCATCACGGTGTCGGCCAGCAGCGGCACGCCCAGCACGTGGTCCAGGTGCGAGTGGCTGAGCAGGATGTGGTCGATGCGGGTGAGTTCGTCCAGCGTCAGGTCACCAACGCCGGTGCCGGCGTCGATCAACACGTCGTCGTCCAGCAGGAAGGCGGTGGTGCGGCAACCCCGGGCGATGGAGCCGGAGCAGCCGAGGACGCGAACGCGGGCTGTTGCAGCCTCCGCTTCGCGGTGTCCCTCCGGGAGGGACTGAGCGCCGCCTGCGGGCGACCGTGCGGGGGCGCTCATGTCGCCGATGCGGACGCCGGCGGCTCGTCCACGCTGGCACGAAGCCGGGTTTCGAGCGACGCGCAGAGCGTGGCCAGCACGGTGTTCAGCGCGGTGGCGGCAGAGGGAAAAGAAGGGGGGGATGTGTCAGCGGCGCGCAAGGCAGTGAGGTCGGCCAGCAGGGCCAGAGCTTGGGCAGCATGGTGGGTGCGGACGGCTGCTTGCGCAAGCGCCCAAGTTTGCAGTTGAAGCGCCTGCGCGGGCGTGGGCGGACTGGCGGTGCCTGCGAGCGTGAAAACCGTCACGCTTTGCTGGCGGCCCCGGACCTGGGTTTGATCGACCTCAAGCCACGCCGCGCCAGCGGGTGCGGGGCCGCAAGCGGCTTGTGTGCTGCTTGCGACCAGCAGCGGTGCGCCGAGTTCACGCGTCAGCGCTTCGAGGCGAGCGGCGAGGTTCACGGCGTCGCCAACTGCCGTGTAGCTGCGCCGCAGCGCCGAGCCCAGGTCGCCCACGCAGACCACGCCGCTGGCCAGGCCGATGCCAAAGCGGATGCCCGGCAAACCTTGGTCGCGCAGCCGCTGGTTCAGCGGTTCTGCGGCCTGGCGCAGGTCCCAGGCCGCAGCCACGGCGCGTTGTGCGTGGTCGGGCTGGGCTTGTGGCGCGCCCCAGAAGGCCATCACCGCGTCGCCAATGAACTTGTCCAGCGTGCCGCCGTGGGCGTGCACGACCTGGGTCACGGTGGAGAAGTAGTGGTTCAACAGGTCGCGCAAGGCCAGCGGGGGCAGTTGCTCGGACAGCGCGGTGAAGCCTTGCAGGTCGCAGAACAGCAGCGTCAGCTCGCGGTTCTCGGCTTGCAGCGTTTGCTGCTGCGCCGGGTTACGCGCGAGTTCAAGCGCCAGCGCGCGGGCGCGCTCGGGCGGCAGGTATTGGTCGAACAGCTGCAGCAGCGAGCGGCGGTTGTGCCATTCGCCCAGGTAGTTCCGGCCGACCAGCAGCAGGGACAGCAGGCCGCCCAGCAGCAGCGCGCTGGCGACCGGCAGCACAAGTGCCGCGCCGGCATACAGCGCGGCATTGGCCGCCAGCTGCAGGGCCATCACGGCGGCCACGCTGGCCAGCGCCAGCGGTGCAGCCTTGAGCCGGGCCGCCAAACCGCAGAGCAGCAGGCTGAGGGCGATCAGGCAGACCTCGTAACCGGGTGCCCAGGCGGGGCGGTAGGGCAGTGCGCCGTCCAGCAAGCCCGCCAGCAGGTGGGCATGAACTTCCACGCCGGGCGTGGCGTTGCCTGCAGGCGTGGGCCGCAGGTCCGCCAGGCCCGGCGCCGAGCTGCCCAGCAACACGATGCGCCCGGCCAGGCTGGCGGCCGGCAGCTCGCCAGCCAGCACGGTGGCGGCGCTGATGTAGCGAAAGCTGCCACCCTGCACGCCCGCCGGGCCGCGGAACGGCACGCGCCAGTTGCCATGTTCGTCGACCGGCAAGCGGCGCGCAGCCTGCCACTGCGGAGACACCCGCAGCGCGGCCACGGCGGCGCGGGGCTGGGCACTTGTGGCGGGCAGCCACTCGGCGGACACGCCTGCCGCGGCCGCCGGGCTGCCGGTCACCAGTTGCAGCGTGGCCAGCGCCAGCGAAGGCTGGAGTTGCCCTTGCACGACGGCCGCGGCCGGCACGCTGCGCACCAGGCCGTCTGCGTCTGGCAGCACGTTGAAGAAGCCGGCGTGCGGCGCGGCCTGGGCCAGTGCCGGCAGGCTGGCGGCGTAGCCGGTCCACAGCGGCCAGCCTTGCGGGACTGTGTTCGTGCTCGCCAGTGCGGCGGGCAGCTGGCCGGCGCGGTAGTTGGCGCCAGTGGCCTGCAGGTAGAAGCCGGCGACCACGGGTTGGCCGCGCCAGGCGGCGGCCAGCGTGTCGTCACCCTCGGCCGCCTCGGGGAAGACGAAGTCGAAGGCCAGGGCGGCCACCTGCTGGCGCTGCAGCAGTTCGCGGCTCAGCGCGGCAATGCGCTCGCGCGGCCAGGGCCAGTGGCCGACGGCCTGCAGGCTGGCTTCGTCGATGTCGACGATGAGGATGTCAGGATGAGGGCCGGCGGCATGGGCGGGCGCGAGCAGGTCCTGGCGCCAGTCATCGGCCGCGGCTTCCAGCCTGGCCAGTGGCGGCAGTGGCCGGACGGCGGCATGCCAGGCGCCCAGCAGCGCCAGTGCGCCGCCGGCCCACCACGCGAGGCCGCGCAAGCGCATGGCGTGCTCGTGCGGGCTCGGTCAGCCCTGGATGAACTGCATCTGCGTGCCGGCCAGCTCGATGATGTCGCCGTTTTTCAGCGCCATCACGCCGTCGCCCAGCGGTGCGCCGTTGATGCTGGGGCGGGCGTCGCCTTCGACGTGGGCCAGCACGTAGCCGGTGGGCCGCTTGGCGATCGAGGCGACCTGGGTGCCGGGCTTGCCGACGGTGGTGACTGCCTTGGACAGCAGCACTTCGCGGCCGGCGGCGCCACCGTTCAGCACCTTGACCGAGGCGGGCAGGGTCTGCACGGCAGGCATGGGCGGCAGGTGCGGCGTGAAGGTGCCGGGCCGCAGGATCATGGTCTTTTCGTAGTCCGGCACTTCGTCGGTCAGGTACTTCAGGCGGTACTTGCCGATCTCGATCGAGTCGTTGTGCGAGAGCAACTGTTTCTTGACCGCCTTGCCGTTGATGTAGGTCCCGTTGGTGCTGTTGAGGTCTTCCAGGAAGACGTCTTCACCGACGGCCAGCAGCACGGCGTGCTCGCCGCTGACGGCAAGGTTGTCGATCACGATGTCGTTGTACGGACGCCGGCCCAGGGTCGTGCGCTCCTTCTGGATCTGCACTTCCTTGAGAACCACGTTGTCGAGTGATACGACCAGCTTGCCCATGAAATCCCTCAGTTGTCCGCGTGCGGACGGCTCCTCTACACCCCTGCCAGGTCAGCGCCGGAAAGGCCACCAGGCCCGGGCTGACGCGTTCTGGCTTCCTTTTGTCCTGGCCAGAATCACGGAGATGTTATCCCTTCCGCCCGCCGCGTTGGCGGCATCCACCAAGGCATGGGCGGTGCTGTCCAGGTCGCTGTCGTGCTGGCGCAGCACTTGCGCGATGCCGGAATCCGGCAGCATATCGGACAGTCCGTCAGAACACAGCAAGATGACATCTCCCGGTAACAAGGCGTGTTCGTGCACTTCCAGCATCACCTCGGGCTCCACGCCGACCGCGCGTGTCACCAGATTGCGGTGCGCGGCGAACTGGGCTTCCTCGGCCGTCAGCAGGCCGGCGTCGATCTGTTCCTGCAGCAGCGAGTGGTCACGGCTGAGCTGGTCCAGCCGGCCGGCGCGCCAGCGGTAGGCGCGCGAGTCACCGAGGTGGCCGATCCAGACCTGATGGCCGCCGAACAAGGCGCCCACCAGCGTGGTGCCCATGCCGTTGTACTCCGGCACGGTTTGCGCTGCGGTGAAGACGGCGCGGTTGGCATGTTGTGCGGCAGCGGCCAGCGCGGCCTGCACGGCCGGGCTGGTGGGCGGGGTGGACTGGTCAGGTTGTTGCGCGGCCCATTCGACCAAGTGGTCCCGCATGACGCGTACCGCCATCTCGCTGGCGACCTCGCCGGCGTTGTAGCCGCCCATGCCGTCGGCCAGCAGGCACAGCGACAGGCCGGGGTCGACCAGCACGGCGTCTTCGTTGTTGTGGCGAGCGCGGCCGGTGTCGAGCGCGCTGCTGTAGTCGAGGCTCAGGGGCACAGGCAGGAATCCTGAAATGTGAAGTGATGCCGGGCAGGCATTGTGCGCTCAAGCGTCATGGGCTTTGGTGCGGGTTTCGGGCAGCACCGTGCAGCTTGGCACCAGGAGACGAAGTTCACGCGCGAGTTGCGTGCCGTCCACATGACGCTGGCTGGCGTGTTTGGACAGCAGCCGGGCGATGACGTCGGCCAGCAGCGGCGGCAACTCGGGGCGCAAGGCATCCAGCCGCGGGGCGGGTTCAGTGGCAATCGCCACCAGCAGCTGGCCCATCGAGGCATGGGCAAACGGCAGCCGGCCGGTCAGCAGCTCGAACAGCAGCACGCCGAGCGCGTACAGGTCGCAGCGCCCGTCCAGCGGCAGGCCACTGAGTTGCTCGGGCGCCATGTAGCCGGGTGTGCCGACGATCAGCCCGCTGCGGCTGCGCTCGGCGTCGCTGAGGCGGGCGCAGCCGAAGTCGCCCAGCTTCAGCATGCCGTTGGCCGGGTTGAACATCACGTTGGCCGGCTTCAGGTCGCGGTGCACCACGCCTTGCAGGTGCGCATGGGCCAGCGCCTCTGCCATGGCCGCGCCGATCTGCAGCACCAGGCCTTCCGGCAGCAGTTGCCCGGGTGTGGTGTAGCGGATCAGGTCGCCGCCTGGCACCCATTCCATCGCGATCCAGCCGTGCGCTTCGTGCGACTGGCTAACGACGCCTGATGCGAAGGTCTGCACGATGTGCGGATGCTTCAGGCGGGCCGCCGTTTCGGCTTCGTGCAGAAAGCGCTCACGGGTGTGTTCGCTGCCTTGCAGCCTCACCGTCTTCAGCGCGACGGGCTCGCCGGTGCGCGGCGCGTCTGCCAGGTAGAGCGCACCTTGCGGGCCCTGCACCAGCACCCGCTGCAGCGTGTAGCCGGCCAGTTTGCCCAGCGGTGGCGCTGGCGCTGCCGGCAATGCCGCGGATGCGGCCGGTTCGCTGGGCGGCGGCTGGCTGGTGGCGGGCCAGGCTTGCCGCCTGGCGCCTTGTTTGCTGCGGAACAGCTGCTGCCAGAAGCCCGGTTGGGCGGTTGCCATCGTTGGCGTTTCCCTTGGGTGAAATGGGGCTGGCTGACCTTAGCACAGCGGCAGCCCCGTCAGGTCCTGGGACTCGCCCACCCGCGGGGTGGCATACCTCCACGGGTGGATGCGGTGCGGCGCTCAGTGAGCCACGCCGGGCTGGGCCGCGTTGGTGTTGGCGCGGCGCTTGCGCCACCAGCCCGCAGCCAGCACGCCGACGACCACCAGCGCATAGGTCAGCAGGCGGGTGGGCAGCGAGGCATCGAATACCGCGTCCAGCAGCGGCTCGTCGATCACCATCTTGGCGGCAGTGAAGGCCAGCACGCCGGCGCCGATGTAGGTGATGGCGGGGAAACGGTCGACCAGCTTCAGCACCAGGCTGCTGCCCCAGACCACGATGGGCACGCTGATCAGCAGGCCGATGATCACCAGGTCGAAGGCACCATGCGCCGCGCCGGCCACACCCAGCACGTTGTCGATGCCCATCAGTGCGTCAGCCACGACGATGGTCTTCATCGCGCCCCAGAAGGTGGTGGCGCCCCCGCCTTCATGGCCACCTTCGTCGTTGGAGGCCAGCAACTGGTAGGCAATCCAGACCAGGCCCAGGCCACCGGCCAGCATCAGGCCGGGGATCTTCAGCAGCCAGACCACGACCACCGTCATCAGCGAGCGCACGACGATGGCGCCGACAGTGCCCCACAGGATGGCCTTGCCCTGCAGGTGCTTGGGCAGGCCGCGGGCGGCCAGGGCAATGACGATCGCGTTGTCGCCGGCCAGGACGAGGTCGATCAGGACAATGGCCAGCAGCGCTGAGAACCATTGGGCGGACAGGAATTCCATGTGTGTGCTCCAGGTTGTCGGTGGGTACGACACACCCTGTGATCGGGCGAGAGCCAAAGACGCGCCGGATCAACCGGTCGGGGATGCCTTCGAACTCCCGACGCGTGTCGCGCGGGCGTGTCGAAGGTCTTGCTCGACAAGCGGCTGTTGCGGCCAGCTTGTCCGACAGACCGGGGGCTTGCGACCCCGTATTGACGACCTGCCGATGGGAGCTACTCCCCTTCAGGCGACCATTATGCGGGACACCAAAGGAAAACCCCGCCGGGTGGCGGGGTTTGTCAGCGGAAAAGCGGCCTTGTAGCGGCCTTGTTTCAGCTGGCTTTGGCCTGCGCCGCGCGGTGCGCGCGCTGCTTCAGGAAGTGGCCCAGCGCGACGACGAACACGGCACCGATGGCCCCGGCGATCTCTGGCACGATTTCCGGCTGCGGGCCGATCAGTGAGACCACGCCCGGGTCGGTCAAGGCCATTTCACCGGCCAGGTAGCCCAGCAGCGCGGCGCCCAGCGTGATGATGATGGGGAAGCGGTCCATGACCTTCAGCAGCATCGTCGAGCCGAAGATGATCAGCGGGATGCTGATGCCCAGGCCCAGGATCAGCAGCAGCGTGTTGTTGTGCGCGGCGGCGGCCACGGCCAACACATTGTCCAGGCTCATCACCAGGTCGGCCACGAGGATGGTGCGGATGGCCGTCATCAGGCTGGTGTGGCCGGTGCCGTGTGCGTCGTCCTCATCGTCGTTCTCCAGCAGCAGCGAGGTGCCGATGTAGACCAGCGCCACACCGCCCACCAGCTTCAGGTAAGGCATGGCCAGCAGCTTGACCGCCAGCAGCGTCAGCACGATCCGCATCACGATGGCGGCGGCGCTGCCGTAGAAGATGGCCTTCTTCTGCTGGTTGGCCGGCAGGGCGCGGGCAGCCATGGCGATCACCACTGCGTTGTCGCCCGAAAGCAGCACGTTCGCAAGGATGATGGAGCCGAGGGCGGCCCAGAAGGCGGCCGAAGTGATGTCCATGGCGTGGGATCTCCCGAAGAATGATGTTGTGGGTGGCGTGGCCCCGGCCGCATGATGGCCGAATGAAAAAGGCCTGATGCGTCTGCATCAGGCCCTTGCGCAGGGCATCGACCTTGCGATCGATCCCCGGATTCTAGGCAAGCCTGTCAGGTGGCTGTCCGTGGTATTACGGACATCCCTAGGCTGTCGGCGCTGACCTTACAGCATGGCCTTCAGCAGCTTGGCCATTTCCGACGGGTTGCGGGTGATGGTGAAGCCGCACTCTTCCATGATGGCCAGCTTGGCATCGGCCGTGTCTGCGCCGCCGGAGATCAGCGCGCCGGCATGGCCCATGCGCTTGCCGGGAGGCGCGGTCACGCCGGCGATGAAGCCGACGATGGGCTTCTTCATGTTCAGCTTGCACCAACGGGCGGCTTCCGCCTCGTCCGGGCCGCCGATCTCGCCGATCATGATGACGGCGTCGGTGTCAGGGTCGTCATTGAAGGCCTGCATCACGTCGATGTGCTTCAGTCCGTTGATCGGGTCGCCACCGATGCCGACGGCGCTGGACTGGCCCAGGCCGATTTCGGTCAGCTGTGCCACGGCTTCATAGGTCAGCGTGCCCGAGCGCGAGACCACGCCGATGCGGCCCTTGCGGTGGATGTGGCCGGGCATGATGCCGATCTTGATTTCTTCCGGCGTGATCAGGCCGGGGCAGTTCGGGCCCAGCAGCAGCGTCTTCTTGCCACCAGCGGCTTCCTTGGCCTTCATCTTGTTGCGCACTTCCAGCATGTCCTTCACGGGAATGCCTTCGGTGATGCAGATCGCCAGGTCCAGGTCGGCCTCGACGGCTTCCCAGATCGCGGCCGCGGCGCCAGCCGGCGGCACGTAGATCACCGACACGGTCGCGCCGGTCTGGCCGGCGGCTTCCTTGACGCTGCCGTAGATGGGAATGTCGGAGAACTTCTCGCCGGCCTTCTTCGGGTTCACGCCGGCCACGAAGGCGTTCTTGCCGTTCGCGTAAGCCTGGCAGCCCAGGGTGTGGAACTGGCCAGTCTTGCCGGTGATGCCCTGCGTGATGACCTTGGTGTCTTTGTTGATGTAAATGGACATGGTGCCCCTCGTATGCGGTGTACCGCACCCGATCCCCCGAGGGGATCACGCCCGGCTTGGGGCGGCCCGGCGCTCGGGCGTGGTGCGATGGTGTGGATGGGAGTCAGGCGACGGCGGCGACGATCTTGGTGGCCGCTTCGGCCATCGTGTCGGCCGCGATGATGGGCAGGCCGCTTTCGGCCAGCATCTTCTTGCCCAGGTCTTCGTTGGTGCCCTTCATGCGCACCACCAGCGGCACCGACAGGTTCACCGCCTTGCAGGCCGTGATCACGCCGGTGGCGATGGTGTCGCACTTCATGATGCCGCCGAAGATGTTGACCAGGATGCCCTTGACTTCCGGGTTCTTCAGCATGATCTTGAAAGCTTCGGTGACCTTCTCGGCAGTGGCGCCGCCACCCACGTCCAGGAAGTTGGCCGGCTCGCCGCCGAACAGCTTGATGGTGTCCATGGTGGCCATCGCCAGGCCGGCTCCGTTCACCAGGCAGCCGATGTTGCCGTCCAGGCTGATGTAGGCCAGGTCGAACTTCGAGGCTTCAACTTCAGCCGGATCTTCTTCGTCCAGGTCGCGGTAGGCGACGATTTCCGGGTGGCGGAACAGCGCGTTGGCGTCGAAGTTGAACTTGGCGTCGAGCGCGATCAGGTTGCCCTTGGAGTCGCAGTTCAGCGGGTTGATTTCCACCAGCGACGCGTCGGTGTCCATGTAGCACTTGTAGAGCTTGGCGAACAGGTCCACGGCCTGGTCCACCGAAGCGCCGGTGAGGCCGATGGCTGCGGCAATCTTCCTGCTCTGCTCGGCCGTCAGGCCCACCAGCGGGTCGATCATCTCGGTGACGATCTTCTCGGGGGTCGAGTGCGCAACTTCCTCGATGTCCATGCCGCCTTCGCTCGAAGCGATGAAGGCGACCTTCTGCGTGCCGCGGTCGGTGACCAGCGAGACGTAGAGTTCATTCTTGATGTCGGCGCCTTCTTCGATGTAGAGGCGGCGCACCTTCTGGCCTTCCGGGCCGGTCTGGTGCGTGACCAGCTGCATGCCGAGGATCTGCTCGGAGATGGCCTTGACGTCGTCCATTGTGCGCGCGAGCTTCACGCCGCCGCCCTTGCCGCGGCCGCCAGCGTGGATCTGGGCCTTCACGACCCAGACCGGCCCGCCCAGCTTCTGGGCGGCTTCCACCGCCTCTTGCACGTTGAAGGCCGGGATGCCCTTGGGCACCGGCACACCGAACTGGCGCAGGATTTCCTTGCCTTGGTACTCGTGAATCTTCATGGGAGGGTCTTTGCGTGAGTGCGAAAACGGGGAAGGAGCAGCGGCAGTGCCGGCTCAGCGGGAAATGCTGCCAGCGGGACCGGCGCGCAATTTTGCGGCAGTTTCGTCGGCGGCAGCCTGACGGAACCAGCGGGGATAGTGCAGTCTGACCACCTCGCCATCGGTGACGAGGGCGTGGCAGCGGTCGAGCTGGAAAGGGGGTTCGTCGCCCTGGCCGTGGGTGTCCAGCACCTCGCCGGCAAAAGCCTGGACGACAGCGGTGGGCAGCAGGTCGCCCATTTCGGTCAGGTGGGTGCAGCCGCGAACGCCGCCCACGCGTTCGCGCAGCGCGCGCTTGAAGCCTTGCATCAGGTTCAGCCCGGCCAGCCTGCCGTAGGCGTCGCCGTGCTGGTTGCAATGGCCCGGATAGGGCGTGGCGCGGGATTCTGCGCCCGCTTCGAGGATGTTGAAGCGGGTGTCGACGACCAGCCGCAGCAGCAGGTCGTGCACCGGCTCGCCAGCCGGGCGCACCCCGTTGGCGGTGCTGATCGGGTGGGTCTTGATGTCCGTAATGCGGGCGTCGACTTCCCACAGCCCGTCGTCGCGAGCGAACACGATCACGCTGATCGCACGGTGGTGCTTCAGCTGGCGGGTGGGGGATGCAGCGGGCAAAGGCATGGGGACAGCTGCCCCGAACCGGGCCAGACAACCGAAGATTTTACACCCTTGCTGCATCGCAGCATGCGCGTTCCCTCAAGTGACCTGATGACTTGCCGGCGCGAGGCCAGTCCTCACGAACAGCGTGTAACCCGCATGTACCTGGTTTCGGGCATCACCTGGATGCCCGCGAGCAGTGCGAGTCAGTCGTCTTCCCTGTCGCCCACAACCCGCCGCACCACGTCTCCGGCAAAGCCGCGCGCGGCGAGGAAACGCATCTGCCTGGCCCGTTCGGCCGCTTCGCTTGGAGGGGTGTCACCAAAGCGCCGGCGCCACACCTCGCGGGCGCGTGCCAGCTCGGTCTGTCGCAGCTGCAGAGCGGTTTCGGCGTCCAGAGCCACACCATGCTGCGCCAGTTCCTGCTTGATGCGCATCTGGCCCAGCTTGCCGGCGCGGGCGTTGACGCGGCTCTCGATGAAGCGGGCGTCGCTTTGATAGCGCTGCGCTTCCAGCCAGTCCAGCACTTCGTCGACCTCTGCGCCCAGGTTTTCCTGCGCCAGTTCGTGCATGCCGGCATCCCCATCGTCATCCGGCCTGGCCGATGAGCTGGATGCGGCCGAATCGAGGCCAAAGGCGGTGGCGAAATCCAGGCCGGCGGCGCGCTCGGCCGCGCGGCGCTGGTCTTCGGCCAGCCAGGCAAGGCGCTTGCGGCCGTGGGCCAGCAGCTTGGTGCGCAGCTCGGCGCGGCTGTGCTCACGCCTGGCCAGCAGTGCCAGTGCCTGGGCTTTCAGGCTGGGAGGAGCGGTCTTCACGGCGGGACGGGCAGAAGGCGTCAGGAGATGACGCCTGGGCGATGGCTGGCGCCACCGCCAGGTGCCAGCGGCGGCTCAAGCCGGCTGCTGGCCCCGGTTCATGCTGCCGCAGTGCCGGCCGCCGCGTTCAGCAGCGGCACGCCCAGTGCAGCGCGCACCTTGTTTTCGATCTCGCGCGCCAGGTCGGCGTTTTCGCGCAGGAATTCGCGTGAGTTGTCCTTGCCCTGGCCGATCTTCTCGCCGTTGTACGAATACCAGGCACCGGACTTGTCGACGATCTTGGCCTGCACGCCCAGGTCGATGATCTCGCCTTCGCGGCTGGTGCCTTCGCCGTAAAGAATGTCGAACTCGGCTTCCTTGAACGGCGGAGCGACCTTGTTCTTGACGACCTTGACGCGGGTCTCGTTGCCGATGACCTCTTCGCCCTTCTTGATCGAGCCGATGCGGCGGATGTCCAGTCGCACCGAGGCGTAGAACTTCAGCGCATTGCCGCCCGTGGTGGTTTCCGGGCTGCCGAACATCACGCCGATCTTCATGCGGATCTGGTTGATGAAGATCACCATGCAGTTGGACTTCTTGATCGTCGCGGTCAGCTTGCGCAGCGCCTGGCTCATCAGCCGGGCCTGCAGGCCGGGCAAGGAGTCGCCCATTTCGCCTTCGAGTTCGGCCTTGGGCGTCAGCGCGGCGACAGAGTCGACGATGATCAGGTCGACCGCGCCGGAACGGCACAGCGAATCGACGATTTCCAAGGCCTGCTCGCCGGTGTCGGGCTGGCTGATCAGCAGTTCCTGCAGGTTCACGCCGAGCTTTTGCGCGTACTGGATGTCCAGCGCGTGTTCGGCGTCGATGAAGGCGGCCACGCCGCCGAGCTTCTGCATTTCGGCCACGACCTGCAGCGTCAGCGTGGTCTTGCCCGAGGACTCAGGGCCGTAGATCTCGACCACGCGGCCGCGCGGCAGGCCGCCGACGCCCAGCGCCACGTCCAGGCCCAGCGAGCCGGTGGAGACGACCTGGATGTCCTCGATCTTTTCGCCATCGCCCAGGCGCATGATCGAACCCTTGCCAAACTGCTTCTCGATTTGCGAGAGGGCCGCTTGCAGGGCCTTGGACTTTTCGGGGTTCAGCGTATTGGCGGGGGCGGGGGCATTCATGCAAGTCTCTCCTGGTGATGGCCGCGATTATGGCAGAAGCTGGATATTCGTACAGTATCTTGGCGCCGCAATTTGCGAGATTGCATCATGTCGCGTGGGCGGCACTGTGAACCTCGCCACCTAGAATCAAATGAGTCGGCCAGCAGGCTGCGAGGAGACAAGGCAATGCGCATCCTGATAGCCGAAGACGACCAGGTCCTGGCCGATGGCTTGCTGCGCTCGCTGCGCGGCGCCGGTTATGCGGTGGACCAGGTCGGCAACGGCAGCGAGGCCGACGCGGCCCTGGCGGCCCACGAATTCGACCTGGTGATCCTGGACCTGGGCCTGCCAAAGCTGCACGGCCTGGAAGTGCTGCGCAAGCTGCGCGCCCGCGGCACCTCCACGCCGGTGCTGATCCTCACCGCGGCCGATTCGGTCGAGCAGCGTGTCAAGGGCCTGGACCTGGGGGCCGATGACTTCATGGCCAAGCCTTTTTCGCTGCAGGAGCTCGAAGCGCGGGTGCGCGCGCTGACCCGGCGCGGCCTGGGCACGGCCTCCAGCGTCATCAAGCACGGCCCGCTGACCTTCGACGCCACCGGCCGCGTGGCCTACATCAATGACCAGATGATCGACCTGTCGGCACGCGAGATCAGCCTGCTGGAAGTGCTGCTGCAGCGCGCCGGCCGGCTGGTCAGCAAGGACCAGCTGGTGGCCCGTCTGTGCGAATGGGGCGAAGAGGTCAGCAACAACGCGATCGAGGTCTACATTCACCGCTTGCGCAAGAAGATCGAGCAGGGCCAGATCCGCATCGCCACGGTGCGGGGCCTGGGCTACTGCCTCGAAAAAATCGCCGCCTAGAGGCCCATGCGGCTGTTGCCCTCCGCCCGCCCTGCGCCTTCGGCCGACAGCAGCACGCCACGCGAACAACGCTCGTTGTTTGGCGAGATCCTCGACTGGATGCTGGCGCCGCTGCTGCTGCTGTGGCCGATGAGCGTGGCGCTGACCTGGCTGGTGGCGCAGAACATCGCGGCTCGGCCTTACGACCGCGACCTGGGCCAGCTGGCCCACATGGTCTCGCGCCAGATGGCGGTGGAGCTGGCGGCCAACCCTGGCCTGCCGGTGCGGCTGCCGGAATCGGCTGCGGTGCTGCTGCGCAGCGACGAAGTCGACCGGGTGTATTTCCAGGTGCTGGACGCCCAGGGGCGGCTGATCACCGGTGACCGTGACCTGCCGCAGGTCGACGGCGAGCGCAGCGCACCGGGCGAGCTGGCCTGGCGCGACGCCGAGGTGCGCGGCGAGCCGGTGCGCGTGGTCAGCCTGCGGCCGCTGCAGGTGGACGGCAACGCTTCGCAGCCGTGGCCGGTCGCGCTGGTGCAGGTGGCCGAGACGCTGGACAAGCGCTCGCGCCTGGCCACCGAGATCATCAAGGGCGTGATCCTGCCGCAGTTCGTGATCCTGCCGCTGGCGGTGCTGCTGGTCTGGTTTGCGCTGGCGCGGGGCATCGCGCCGCTTAATCAGCTGCAGCAGCGCATCCGCCAGCGTGAGAGCCACGACCTGAGCCCGATCGAGGAACACGACGCGCCTGAGGAAGTGGCGCCGCTGGTGCGCTCGATCAACGACCTGCTGGCCCGGCTGGACCAGAGCATGGGTGCGCAGAAGCACTTCCTGGCCGACGCTGCGCACCAGCTGAAGACGCCGCTGGCGGGGCTGCGCACCCAGGCCGAGCTGGCCCAGCGCGAGATTGATGCGGGTGGCGACGTGCGTTCGGTGCGCCGCTCGCTGCAGCAGATCTCGCTGTCCAGCCAGCGCGCGGCCCACATGGTCAACCAGCTGCTGGCGATGGCGCGCGCCGAGGACCACGAACAGGCCCAGCGGCGCCAGGTGTTCGGCCTGGTGCGGCTGGCCATCGACACGGTGCAGGACTTCGTGCCGCGGGCGATGGAAAAGCGCATCGACCTGGGCTACGAGGGCCCGGACGCCAGCGAGCGGGTGGCGAAGCTGCTAGGCCAGCCGCTGCTGGTGCGCGAGCTGGTGCGCAACCTGGTCGACAACGCGCTGCAGTACACACCCGAGGGCGGCACGGTCACGGTGCGGGTGTTCGCCGACCCGTTTGGCCAGGTCATGGTGCTGCAGGTGGAGGACAACGGGCCGGGCATTGCGCCGGCCGAGCGCGAGCTGGTCTTCCAGCCGTTCTACCGCGGCCTGGGCACCAACGTGGATGGCAGCGGCCTGGGCCTGGCCATCGTCAAGGAAATCGCCGACAAGCATGGCGCCACGGTGAGCGTCGAATACGCCCGCGAAACGCCGCAGCACGAAGGCCTGGGCACCTTGATCACCTGCCGCTTCCCGATCGCGCCGGCCGTGCCGGCGGCGTAGTGGTTCTCAAGAAAACGCCGGGCCGCCCCAAGTTTTCTTGGCCCCCTCGGGGGGCCTGACGCGAAGCGGCAGGTCTGGGGGTGCTCAGAACCGGATCGAGACGCCGGCGCCCCACTGGAAATCGGCGGTTTCGCGGGTCAGGCCGCGCGAGGCGGCGAGGTCCAGCTGCAGCGAGTCAGTCACCAGGTAGCTGGCGCCGAAATCGAAGCTGACGACCTTGCCGCCGTTGTGCCTGGCGGCGAGTTGCTGGCCGGCGACTTCGACAAAGCTGTGCCAGGCCGGCCCCCAGCCCTTGCCCAGCGTGACGGCGAAGATGCCGGCGGCAAAGCGCTTGCCTTCCTCGGTCTTGTCTGCGATCACGCCCGGCATCACGCCGACCGAGAAGTCATGCGGCAAGTCCCATTCGGCGACAAAGCGCAGAGAAGGGCGCACGCCCTGGCCGCGGAAGTCGCGGCTGCCCGAAGCCAGGTCGGCGTGCAGCAGCCAGGCCATGCCCGGCGCGCCAGTCTCTTCGTCACCCTCCTGCATGCGCCACTTCAGGCCCAGCGAGGTGTCGGCGAAGCCGTGGGTGGTGGTGGTCGTGTCGGCGGTCGTGTCCTGCGTGCGGCTGCGCATCGCGCCGTCGGTCTCGATTCGCAGTTCCAGCGCGTCACTGACGCCCAGGCGCAGCAGCGTCGGCGTGCTGCGGGTGCGGGTCTTCAGGCCGCTGCCGTCCTGGCGCTCGCTGCTGAAGCCGGTTTCGATCTGGAAGCGGCCGCGGCCGACCACGTCGCTGGATTCGACGAAATCCGGCCGGTCGGTGACGATCTCGTCACCCGCAAATGCCGGCAGTGCGCTGCAGCTGAAGAGCAGTGCAAGCGCGGTGTGCGGGGCGATTCGGAGCAGTGGCTTGGCAGCGGCCATGGGGTTCCTTCGCGGGGAAGTCCCCGTGCCCTGGCATTTCGGCCGGATGGCGCCGAACTGAAGCCTGCCTCAGCTCTGCATCAGCCGCCGGCTGCGGGCGATGGACATCAGCATGCCCATGGCCAGGCCCAGCGTGACCATCGCGGTGCCGCCGTAGCTGATGAAGGGCAGCGGAATGCCCACGACAGGCAGGATGCCGCTGACCATGCCCATGTTGACCATCGCGTAGGTGAAGAAGCTCATCGTCAGCGCGCCACCCAGCAGCCGCGTGAAAGCGGTGGGCGCCTGCGCGGCGATCACCAAGCCGCGCGCCAGCACGAAGGTGAAGCAGGCGATCAGGCCCAGCGTGCCCATCAGGCCGAATTCTTCTGCATAGGCGGCGAACACGAAGTCGGTGGTGCGCTCGGGAATGAACTCCAGATGGGTCTGCGTGCCCTTCATGAAGCCCTTGCCGGTCGGGCCGCCGGAGCCGATGGCGATCATGCCCTGGATGATGTGGAAGCCCTTGCCCAGCGGGTCGGTGGTCGGGTCCAGCAGTGTGCAGACGCGGTGCTTCTGGTAGTCCCGCATGGCAGGCCATTTCACGTCGTCCTGGCAGATGCGGTCGCCCGACATCACCAGCGCCGCGACGGCGATGGCGCCTGCCAGCAGCACCGGCAGGATCAGCTTCCAGGACAGGCCGGCGAAATAGATCACGTACAGGCCGCCGGAGAGGATCAGGATGGCGGTGCCCAGGTCCGGCTGCTTGACCACCAGACCTACCGGCACCAGCAGCAACAGCCCGGCGACGACGAAGTCCAGCGTGCGCAGCTGGCCCTCGCGCTTCTGGAACCACCAGGCCAGCATCAGCGGCATCGCCAGCTTCAGCAGCTCGCTGGGCTGGATCACGATGCCCACGTTGAGCCAGCGCGTCGCGCCCTTCTTGGTCACGCCGAACAGCGCGGTGGCGATCAGCAGCGCCACGCCCACGGTGTACAGCGGCACGGCGACGCGCATCAGCTTTTGCGGCGGCACCTGGGCCACGGCAAACAGGATGAACAGCGCCAGCAGCATGTTGCGGCCATGGTCGACGAAGCGGGTGCCATGGTCGTAGCCGGCTGAATACATGGTGACCAGGCCGATGCCGCCCAGCAGCACCAGGCCCAGCAGCAGCGGCAGGTCGAAGCCGTAGAAGACCGGCAGCACGCGGCGCCACAGCGGAGGACGTTCCAGCACCACACTCATGGCTCGACTCCCGAACTTGGCTTCGGCGCAGGCGCCAGCACTGGCAGCGCTGCGCTGGCCGGTTTGGGTGCCCCGGGCGGCACGGGGGTCGATGCAGGCGGCGCCGACCCCACGGCGGTCGCTGCCGAGGCGGCGCTGGCCGCGAGCGCAGCTTCGCTGGTGGCCAGCTCCGGCGTGGGCACCAGGCCCATTGCGACGCTGGCGCCGGTGCCGGTGGGCAGCGGAATGTCCGCCGGGTTGCGCGGCTTGCCGACCGGCGCGGTGGCCTTGCCCTGGCGCACCAGCGCCATGTCTTCTTCGCTGGGGTACTCGTTCCTCAGCACATAGTCGAACACGCGGCGCGCGATGGGCGCGGCCGAGGTCGAGCCGAAGCCGGCGTTCTCGACGATCAGGGCCAGCGCGACGCGGGGCGCTTCGAGCGGCGCGAAGGCGATGTAGAGCGAGTGGTCGCGCTTGCGCTCGTCGGCCTTGATGTCCTTGTAGGTCTGCCCCGCCCGCAAGCCGATCGCCTGAGCCGTGCCAGTCTTGCCGCCGCTCTGGTAGGCGGCACCGGCGAAGACTGCACGCGAGGTGCCTTCGAGCGTCACGCCATTCATCGCGTTGCGGATCACGTCGACATCGGCCGGACGCAGCGGCAGCGCGCTCAGTGCGTCGCTTGCGATGTGGCGCTGATCGTGCTTGACCACGTCCTCGATCTCGCGCACCAGCCGCGGCTTGTAGCGCTGGCCGCCTGTCGAGAGCGTCGACACGGCGGTGGCCAGTTGCAGCATGGTGAAGCTGTTGTAGCCCTGGCCAATGCCCAGCGAGATGGTTTCGCCGGGAAACCACTTCTGGTTCGCCGGACTCTTCGCAAAGTAGCGACGCTTCCAATCCTGCGAGGGCAGCACGCCGGTGACCTCGCCTTCCAGGTCGATGTCGGTCTTGCGGCCGAAGCCGAAGGGTTCCAGTTGATCGTGGATCAGGTCCACGCCCATCTCGTTGGCCAGGCTGTAGAAGTAGACATTGCTGGAGGTGACGATGGCCAGGCGCATGTCCTTGGGGCCGGCGCGGTCGCCCTCGGCACTGCCGAAGGTGCGGCCTCCGAAGCTGTAGGTCAGGTTGTCCTGGATCACCACGCTGGGCGAGCGCTTGCCGGTGTTCAGCGCAGCCATCGCCATGTAGGGTTTGAAGGTCGAGCCCGGCGGATAGGTGCCGCGCATGGCCCGATTCAGCAAGGGCTTGTCGGGGTTCTCGTTCAGATCGCGCCAGGAGTCGGCATCGATGCCGTCGACGAACAGATTGGGGTCGAAGGTCGGCTTCGAGACAAAGGCCAGCACCTCGCCGTTGCGCGGGTCGATGGCCACCAGCGCGCCGCGGCGCTCGCCGAACAGCTCCTCGACCATCGCCTGCAGCTTGATGTCGATCGACAAGTGCAGCTCGTTGCCAGGCGTGGGTGGGCGGCTGTTGAGCCGGCGCACTGCACGGCCACCGGCCGAGGTCTCCACCTCTTCATAGCCGGTCGCCCCGTGCAGCTCGCTTTCGTAGCTCTGCTCCAGCCCCAGCTTGCCGATGTATTCGGTGCCGCGGTAGTTGGCCAGCACGTCGTCGTCCCAATCCTCCATGGCCTTTTTCTCAGCCTGGTTGATGCGGCCGATGTAGCCCAGCATGTGGGACCCGGTTTCACCCAGCGGGTAGTTGCGGAACAGCCGTGCCTTGATGTCCACGCCGGCAAAGCGGAAGCGCTGGGCCAGGAAGCGCGCCACTTCCACGTCGGTCAGCTTGGTGCGGATGGGCAGTGACTCGAAGCTCTTGCTTTCTTCCATCTGCCGCTTGAAGCGGCGCCGGTCGCGCGGCTGGATCTCGACCACCTGCGTCAGCGCATTGATGGTCTCTTCCAGGTTCTCGACCTTGGACGGCGTGATTTCCAGCGTGTAGGCGGTGTAGTTCGAGGCCAGCACCACGCCGTTGCGATCCAGGATGCGGCCACGGTTGGGCACGACGGGCAGCACCGCAATGCGGTTGGCCTCGGCGCGGGTCGACAGTTCGTCGTGCCGGTAGACCTGCAGATACACCAGCCGCGAGCTCAGCAGCCCGAAGGCGATCAGCACGAAAAACGCCGCCGCGACCGAGCGCAGCCGGAACCTGTCCAGCTCGCGCTCGACATTGCGCAACTCCGTCATGCCGGCAACTTTTGCATGCGCTGTTTCACAGCGGCCGGGTCTTGTCCGGGTCCGGCGGACGGCGCTGCGGCGCCAGCAGCACCCAGCTCGCCACCGGCCACAGCAGGGCCTGGATCAGCGGCGCCAGGGCCAGCGTCCAGCCGGGGAAGGCGTCGCCGGCCATCAGGCGGATCAGCAGCGAGACCAGCTGGGCGATGAAAAACAGCGGCAGCACGTGCAGCAGCTGCGCGCCCCAGCCAAAGCCCAGCACCCGGCGGTGCAGCGCAATCGCGAAGTAGCTCAGCAGGCTGTACGACAGCGCATGCTGGCCCAGCAGCGCACCTTCGTGCACGTCCATCAGCAGGCCGAACACAAAAGCCCAGCCAATGCCGACGCGGCGCGGCTGGTGCACGTTCCAGAACACCAGCACCAGCGCGATGAAGTCCGGCATCGCCGCGTAGCGGCCCAGCGGCATCAGGTTGAGCGCCATCGCCAGCAGCAGCGAGAACCACAGGAAAACCGGATTGACCGGCAGCAGCAGCTGCCCGGCGCCGCGCGGCATGATCATCGGCGCTCTCCCTTGGGCTTGCTGCTGCTGGCGCTGGCGGCGGGACGGGAGGCGGCCGAAGCCGGACGCGAGGCCGCCGGATGCGGTGCGCTGGCCGCGGTGCGCGGTGCGCTGGCGGTTGCAGCACGCGCAGGCGGTGCCGCCGGCGTGGGGGCGGCCTCATGCGCCGGTTGCTGCTGCTCCAGCGGCTCCAGCACCAGCACGTGGTGCACGCCGCCCAGCGGTGCCATGGGCTGCAGGCCGATGCGGGCGAAGCCGGCGTCACCGCGCCTGTCCATGCGCGTGACCTTGGCCACCGGCAGCCCGGCGGGGTAGATGCCGTCCACGCCACTGGTGGTCAGCAGGTCGCCGACCTGAACGTCGTCGGTCGCCGAGACGAAGCGCAGCTCCATCTGGTTTTCCTCGCCGCTGCCAAAGGCCGCGCTGCGGTGCTGGGTGCGGGTGTTCAGCACCGGGATGGCGGCGTCCTTGTCGATCAGCAGCGTGACTTCGGCGCTCATCAGGTAGGTGCGCGTGACCTGGCCCAGCACGCCGGCTTCGTTGATCACCGGCGAGCCGTCGACCACGCCGTGGCGGCTGCCGCGGTCGATGAAGAGCTTGTGCGAATAAGGGTCCGGTGCCTCGTACAGCACCTCGGCCGCCAGCGATCGCACCTGCAGCCCGGGCCGCAGGCCCAGCAGCGCACGCAGCTCCGCGTTTTCGTGGGCCAGCCGGCCGGCGCTGGCCGATTGTTCGGACTGGACCACCAGCTTTTGCTGCAACGCGTCGGCCCTGGCATAGGCCTGGTGCACGCCGCCGAAGTATTCGCCCACGCCGTCCCAGGCCTGCATCGGCAGGCTGAGCACGCGCACCACCGGCAGCAGCGCGGTGGCCATCGCGTTGCGCAGCGGCTGGGTCAGCGCGAAGCGGTGGTCGGCGGCCATCAGGAAGATGGCCAGCGCAGTGCACAGCAAGAGCTTGGAAAGCGCGGGCAGGCCCTGCCGGAAGAAGGGCGGGGGGCTGCGGTCGAAGGTGCCCAGTGGCATGGCGGTCGGGCGCTTGTCAGGGCAGGAGCAGATGAGGCCGCGGCGTCAACGGATGACGTGCGGCCCTGCGGCGGCCGGTTACTCCTGCGTGAAGATCGAACCCAGGCGTTCCATGCTTTCCAGCGCCATGCCGCAACCGCGCACCACGCAGGTCAGCGGGTCTTCGGCCACCAGCACCGGCAGGCCGGTTTCCTCGGCCAGCAGGCGGTCCAGGTCGCGCAGCAGCGCGCCGCCGCCGGTCAGCATCATGCCGCGCTCGGCGATGTCGGCGCCGAGTTCGGGCGGGGTCTGCTCCAGCGCGTTTTTCACCGAGGAGACGATCTGGTTCAGCGGGTCGGTCAGGGCTTCCAGGATCTCGTTGGACGAGATGGTGAAGCTGCGCGGCACGCCTTCGGAGAGGTTGCGGCCCTTGACTTCCATTTCCTTCACCTCGGAGCCGGGGAAGGCCGAACCGATGTTCTTCTTGATCGCTTCGGCGGTGGGCTCGCCGATCAGCATGCCGTAGTTGCGGCGGATGTAGTTGATGATGGCTTCGTCGAACTTGTCGCCACCGACGCGGACCGAGCCCTTGTAGACCATGCCGCCCAGCGAGATCACGCCGACCTCGGTGGTGCCGCCGCCAATGTCCACCACCATCGAGCCGGAAGCTTCCGACACCGGCAGGCCGGCGCCGATGGCCGCTGCCATCGGTTCCTCGATCAGGTAGACCTCGGAAGCGCCTGCGCCCAGCGCCGATTCGCGGATCGCGCGGCGCTCGACCTGGGTCGAGCCGCAGGGCACGCAGATGATGATGCGCGGGCTGGGCTTCAGCAGGGACCGCGGATGGACCATCTTGATGAACTGCTTCAACATCTGCTCGGTGACGGTGAAGTCGGCGATCACGCCGTCTTTCATCGGGCGGATGGCCTCGATGTTGCCCGGCACCTTGCCCAGCATGGCCTTGGCTTCGTGGCCCACGGCCTGGATGGTCTTCTTGCCGTTGGGGCCGCCTTCATGGCGGATCGACACGACCGAGGGCTCGTCCAGCACGATGCCCTTGCCTCGCACGTAGATCAGCGTGTTGGCGGTGCCCAGGTCAATGGCGAGGTCAGTGGAAACGTAGCGGCGAAGGGAAGCGAACATGGGGGGCTCAGTCCAGACAATGGCAGGCCACGAGGTCGGCGGCCATCCACGTCCGTTGGACGCAGGGCGGGCTCAGTACCTCGAGGCTCATGGATGGGGGGTGTGCTCGTCGAACTTGCGGGCCTCGTGCCACGCAGCAGGATCGCTGGACATGGCATCGGAAGAGGTCGCCGATAGGTCGCGGATAACCGGAGATAATACCCCAAGCCCCCCGCAGACATGGGGTGCGCAGGCCCTTTTTTGCCCGCTGGAAGCCTGTTCCGGCCGCTTTGATTTCACCTTGAAACACCCATGGCACTCTCCCCCGCGGACGTGAGCCGCATCGCCCATCTGGCGCGCCTGGAACTCTCCGGCGCCGAGGCCGACGCGATGCTCACCCAGCTGAATGGCTTCTTCGGCATCGTCGAACAGATGAGCGCGGTCGACACCCGCGGCGTCGAGCCGCTGTACACCCCGCTGTCGGCGGTGCAGGACGTGACGCTGCGCCTGCGTGACGACGTGGTGACCGAAAGCAACAACCGCGAGCGCAACCAGCTCAGCGCCCCGGCCGTCGAGAACGGCCTGTTCCTCGTGCCCAAGGTGATCGAGTGAGCGTGCCCATGAGTCAACAAGATCTGCACACGCTGGGCGTGGCCCAGCTGTCGGCCAAGCTCGCGGCCGGCGAAGTCTCGTCCACCGAGCTGACCCAGCACCTGCTGGCCCGCGCCAAGGCCCACGCCGCGCTGGGTGCCTACCTGCACCTGGACGAAGCCGGCGCGCTGGCCACGGCCGCGGTGGCCGACGAGCGCCGCGCCGCCGGCAAAGCCACCGCGCTGACCGGCATTCCGCTGGCGCACAAGGACATCTTCGTCACCCGCGACATGCCCACCACCGCCGGCTCGAAGATGCTGGCCGGCTACCGCAGCCCGTTCGACGCGACGGTGGTCGCCCGCCTGGGCAATGGCGCGGACGACTTCGACGGCGCCGGCATGGTGTCCTTGGGCAAGCTCAACTGCGACGAATACGCGATGGGCTCGGCCAACGAGAACTCCGCCTTCGGCCCGGTGCGCAACCCCTGGGACACCTCGCGCGTGCCCGGCGGTTCGTCCGGCGGCTCGGCGGCCGCAGTCGCTGCGCGCCTGGTGCCGGCCGCGACTGGCACCGACACGGGCGGCTCGATTCGCCAGCCAGCCAGCTTCTCCGGCGTCACCGGCATCAAGCCGACCTATGGCGTGTGCTCGCGCTACGGCATGATCGCCTTCGCCTCCAGCCTGGACCAGGCCGGCCCAATGGCGCGCAGCGCCGAGGACTGCGCGCTGCTGCTGTCGGCCATGAGCGGCTTCGACACCCGCGACGCAACCAGCGCCGATCGCCCGCCGCAGGACTTCCATGCCGCGATGCGGGTCGCGCGTGACGGCGCCACCGCCGCCCAGCCGCTGAAGGGCTTGCGCATCGGCCTGCCGCTGGAGTTTTTCCCGGCCGCGCTGGCGGCCGACGTGAACGGCGCCGTGCGCGGTGCCTTGGCGGAGCTGGAGAAGCTGGGCGCCACGCTGGTGGACCTCAGCTTGCCGCGCACCGAGCTGTCGATTCCGGTCTACTACATCATCGCGCCGGCCGAGGCCAGCTCGAACCTGAGCCGCTTCGATGGCGTCAAGTTCGGCCACCGTGCCGAGCAGTACGGCGACCTGCTGGACATGTACAAGAAGACGCGTGCCGAAGGCTTCGGGCCCGAGGTGAAGCGGCGCATCATGATCGGCGCGTACGTGCTGAGCCACGGCTACTACGACGCCTACTACCTGCAGGCGCAAAAGCTGCGCCGCATGATCGCCGACGACTTCCAGGCCTGCTTCCAGCAGTGCGACCTGATTGCCGGGCCGGTGGCGCCCACGGTGGCCTGGAAGCTGGGCGAGCAGGGCGACGATCCGGTCAAGGCCTACCTGGCCGACATCTTCACGCTGTCCGGCAGCCTGGCCGGCCTGCCCGGCATGAGCGTGCCGGCGGGCTTTGGCGAACACGGCATGCCGGTCGGCCTGCAGCTGATCGGCAACTACTTCCAGGAAGGCCGGCTCTTGCACGCTGCCCATGCGCTGCAGCAAGCCACGGACTTCCACCTGCGCGCGCCGCAAGGTTTCTGAGATGACCGCACCCCAACTCATTCGCGGCTACGAGGTTGTCATCGGCCTCGAAAACCACGTCCAGCTCTCCACGCTGTCCAAGATCTTCAGTGGTGCCTCGACCGCCTTCGGCGCCGAGCCCAACACCCAGGCCTGTCCGGTGGACCTGGCCCTGCCCGGTACCTTGCCGGTGCTCAACCGCGCTGCGGTGGAGCGCGCCATCCGTTTTGGCCTGGCGGTGGGCGCCAAGGTCGCGCCGCTGTCCATCTTCGCGCGCAAGAACTACTTCTATCCGGACCTGCCCAAGGGCTACCAGATCTCGCAATTCGAGATCCCGGTGGTGCAGGGGGGCGAGGTCGAGTTCTTCGTCGGCGGCGACAAGAAGAAGGTGCAGCTGACCCGCGCCCACCTGGAGGAAGACGCCGGCAAGAGCCTGCACGAGGACTTCCAGGGCATGTCGGGCATCGACCTGAACCGTGCCGGCACGCCGCTGCTGGAGATCGTCTCCGAGCCGGACATGCGCTCGGCCCAGGAAGCCGTGGAATACGCCAAGACGCTGCATGCGCTGGTCATGTGGCTGGGCATCTGCGACGGCAACATGCAGGAAGGCTCGTTCCGCTGCGACGTGAACGTCTCGGTGCGCAAGCCCGGCCGCCCCTACGGCACCCGGCGCGAGATCAAGAACCTCAACAGCTTCCGCTACATGGTGGACGCGGTGAACTACGAGGTGAACTGGCAGATCGACCAGATCGAGGACGGCCTGCCGATCCAGCAGGCCACCGTGCTCTACAACCCGGACCGCGGCGAGACCCGCGCGATGCGCTCGAAGGAAGACTCGGCGGACTACCGCTACTTCCCCGACCCGGACCTGCCGCCGCTGGTGATCGCGCCCGAGTGGGTGGAACGCGTGAAGGGCGCGATGCCTGAACTGCCGCGCGCGATGGCCGAGCGCTTCGTGCAGCAGGACGGCCTGCCGGCTTACGACGCGACGATGATGACCCAGTCGCTGGGTTTCGCCCGCTACTACGAGGCCGCGCGCGAGGTCTGCAAGCAGCCCAAGCTGGTCGCCAACTGGCTGATGGGCGAGATCAGCAAGCGGCTGAATGCCGAGGACCGTGGCATTGAGGAGGCGCCGGTGTCGCCGGCCCTGCTGGCCACGCTGATCCAGCGCATCCACGACGGCACCGTGTCGAACAACTCGGCCCGGCAGGTCTTCGAGGCGCTGTGGACCGGGGCCGGCAGCGACGTGGACGCCATCATCGACGCCAAGGACCTGCGCCAGTCCAACGACAGCGGCGCGCTGGAGAAGATCGTCGACGAGGTGATCGCCGCGAATCCGAAGTCGGTCGAGGAATACAAGGCCGGCAAGGACAAGGCCTTCAACGCGCTGGTGGGTCAGGTCATGAAGGCGAGCAAGGGCAAGGCCAACCCGGCCCAGGCCAGCGAGCTGCTGAAGCAGAAGCTCTGAGCCGGCGGTTCAGCGCGAGGCGGTCTCGCCTGCCGGTGGGCGGCGTGACGCTCCGCTGCCGTTCAGCACCTCGGGCTCCAGCGAGGCCACGACCTTCTTGCAGATCAGCGTCGGCTGGTCCTTGCGTGCCAGTTCGGCCTGGCTCTTGGCCAACGTCAGCGTCACGCCGGCGTTGTTGACGAAGCGGGCGTCGGCCCGGTCGCGCACGCGCTTGAGCTGGTATTCCTGGCTGTCCAGCTTGAGCTTGGCGTCGCGCGGGGTCATCGTCGCGTTCAGCACCTGGCCGTTGTCGCAGCGATAGGTCGCCGGCGAGGCAGATGCACCCGCGGCGGCGCCGGCCAGCAGCAGCGCGGCGACGCAATGCGGCAGGTGGGCGCTGAAAGACGTCGTCAGGTTGACCAGAAGTGTCATGGGGTGGCGCGCTTGGCGGCAGGATCGGCCGCGCCCGGCGCGGCACCGGCCCACAGCTGCTGCAGCCGCGAGCGTTCTGCGTCGAACTGTTGCACGATGCGTTCCCGCTCCGCTTCCTGGTTCTGCAGGATGGTGCGCTGCGCCTCGGTGGCGCCCTCGTTGGCATTGATGCGCGAGCGCAGTTCGTCCGGAGACGACCGGTTGCCCAGTGCGGCACGTTCGGTGGCCAGCCCGTCGGCCTCGGCTTCCAGCGTGTGCAGCCGGCTCTTGGCCGCATCGATCAGCTTTTGCACCGGCGCCAGCGCGCGCTGGCGCGCCACGTCATGCGAGCCGGCGTCGGGGTAGCGCGTCAGCAGCATGCGGTCGCGCCGCACGGCTTCGTTCTGCGTCGCCAGGTCCTGCGATTGCTGCTTCTTCAGGTCTTCCAGCCGGTCCTGCTCCTCGCGCGAGCGCAGTGGCGGCACCACGCCGCGCTGGCTGCCGTCCCGGCCCAGCACGCGCTGCTCCTGCGACAGGCATTCGGGAATCGGCCGGTCCGAGCTGAGCCGGCGTCCGCTGGCATCGGTGCAGGTGTAGATGCGCCCATCGCCGGTTTGCGGCTTGGCATCGACCGCCCAGGCAGCGGGCGCCGCAGCGGCCAGCATGGCGCCGAACAACACACTCAGCAGAACTGGTGACGCCATGGACGGAGGGTGGGCAAGGAGAGAGGAACTTCGGAGGCGAGCGTACGTCATCTGGCAAGGGCCGGATGCGTCGGTCAGCAGGTGTTTCAGCGCTTAGATTCCGTAACGCGTGCGATAGGCCGCGACGCGTTCGGTGTTGGCCGCCAGCGTGGCGTCGCCGGTGGTGGCCAGGAATTGCATCAGGTCGGCCAGCGTGGCGATGGACAGCACCTGCAAGCCCAGTTCCTGCTCGACATACTGCACGCCCGAGCGGCGGTTGGCGGGATCGTCGGACGCGCGCTCCTGGCGGTCCATCGTGATGGCCACGCCCACCGGCGTTGCGCCGGCGGCGCGGATCATGTCGGCGGCCTCGCGCTTGGAAGCGCCGTCGGTGATCACGTCGTCGATGATCAGCACCCGGCCCTTGACCGGCGCGCCGACCAGCGTGCCGCCTTCGCCATGGTCCTTGGCTTCCTTGCGGTTGTACGCATAGGGCACGCTCTTGCCGTGTTTGGCCAGGCCGATGGCGACCGCAGCCGCCAGCGTGATGCCCTTGTAGGCCGGGCCGAACAGCATGTCGAATTCGATGCCCGAGGCCAGCAGGCGGCGTGCATAGAATTCGCCCAGCCGCATCAGCTTCGCGCCATCGTCGAACAGCCCCGTGTTGAAGAAATACGGCGACTGCCGGCCCGCCTTGGTGGTGAACTCGCCGAAGCGCAGCACCCCCGCTTCCACCGAGAACTGCACGAAATCCTGCGCCAGCGGGTCGGTATGGGGAACGGTCTTCATGGAGAAATTCAAATGGGATTCAGGCTGGTGACGCTGAACTTGAACGGGATCCGTTCGGCAGCGACGAAGGGCTTCATGCAATGGACGGAAAGCGTCTCGCCAGATTGTATGGGGGTGCAGGAAGTCAAGGCCCAGGCAGTCGACGTGAATGGGAAGTACGACACGGTTGCCGGCATGAATGGGCATTTCCACTACGCGCAGAAGAAGGGTTACTCGGGCGTCGGGGCTTACAGCAAGAAGGAGCCCAGCGATGTGATCACCGGCTTTGGCGTCGAGGAATTCGACTTCGAAGGCCGCTACATCGAGTTGCGCTTCGACACGCCCGCTCGCAGGTTCAGCGTCATCAGTTGCTACTTCCCCAGCGGCTCATCGGGCGAAGAACGCCAGCAGGCCAAGTTCCGCTTCCTGGCCCAGATGTACCCGTACCTGATGACGCTGAAGGCCGAGCGCGAGTTCGTGCTGGTCGGCGACATCAACATCGCCCACAAGGCCATCGACCTGAAGAACTGGAAGGGCAACCAGAAGAACTCCGGCTTCCTGCCCGAAGAGCGCGACTGGATGACCAAGCTGCTCGAAGAAGGCGGCCTGGTCGACGTTTTCCGCAAGCTCAACGACAAACCCGAGCAATACACCTGGTGGAGCAACCGCGGCCAGGCCTGGGCCAAGAACGTGGGCTGGCGCCTGGACTACCACCTCGCCACCCCCGGCATCGCCGCCACCGCCCAGCGCGAATACATCCACCTCGACCAGCGCTTCTCGGACCACGCGCCGCTGGTGATCGATTACGACTTCAGCTTGTGAAGGCGCGTCCGCACCGATAAAATCTGACCAGTCTGGTCTGAATGGAGCGAAGCGATGAACACTTGGCAGATGCAGGACGCGAAAGCGCGCTTGTCCGAATTGGTGAAGCTTGCCGAAGTGGATGGGCCTCAGGACATCACTTTGCACGGTCGCTCGGTGGCCGTGGTCCTGTCACGCGCCGCGTACCAGCGGCTCTCAGGCCAGGGCGCTTCTCTGACCGAGTTCATGCAAGCCTCGCCGCTGGCCGGCCTGGAAGATGAGCTGAGGTTCGAGCGCAGCGACAGCCTCACCCGGGACGTCAGCTTTTGAGCTATCTCGTCGATACCAACGTGCTGTCGGAACTGCGTCGCAGGCAGCCGGACGCGCAGGTTGTGCAATGGTTTTCGGCTCGACCTGCTGGCACCTTGTACTTGAGCGTGCTGACGCTGGGTGAAATCCGCAAAGGCGTTGAAGCCCTGTCCGATCAGCGTCGCAAGCTGCCTCTGCTGGACTGGCTCGAAACAGACCTCCCGGCATTTTTTGAGGGGCGCATCCTGCCCGTGGATCGCGCCGTGGCGGAACTTTGGGGACGCATGCAAGCCCAAGCTGGGCGTCCCCTGCCGGCCATTGACAGCCTGCTCGCAGCGACAGCGCAGCATCATGGCCTGATGCTGGTCACGCGCAATGTGCGCGACATGGAGGGCCTGGGCGCGTCCTTGGTCAACCCCTGGCATTCGTCCTGACAAGACTGGCAGGGCGAGGTTCTTGCGCTGGAACTAGGCACCGCTCGCCTTGTTGGCGATCAGGCCGGCCACCATCTCGTCGGTGAGCCGCATCGGCATGGCCTGGGCCGACAGCAGCGCCACCACCGCGTGGTCGGCCTGGGCGCTGTCGCGCGTGACCGGCACCCCACGCGGCGCGCCGTTGGCATTGGTGAGCGCGACCACCAGGGGCCAGTGGGCGCGTTCGCCGTTGCGCACCACCAGGCCCATCTCGCCAGAGGCCAGCTTGACCAGGCTGCCGGGCGGGAACACGCCGAAGGCCTTGATCAGCGCCGTGGCCAGCGGGCTGGCGCCTGCCATCTGGTGAAGTTCGCGCCCGGCCTGCTGGGCGCTCATCGCCGGCCGGTTGGCGCGGCTGTTCAGGCGGGCGGTGTAGACATCGGCCAGGCGCAGCATCTCGGCCAGTTCGCTGACGTCCGTCGCGCCGCTAGGGTAGCCAGAGCCGTCCGCCAGTTCGTGGTGCTGGATCACCGCGTCCAGCCAGTCCTGGTCGGTGATGCCGGCCTGGCTGAGCATCTCGGCGCTGCGGGTCGGGTGCTCGTTGATGGTTTCGCGCTGCTTGGCCGTCAGCGGCGAGACCTGTTGTGCCAGCCGGGCCTGCAGGTCGAACATCGACAGGTTCATCGTCAGCGCGGCCTGGAAGGCCCGGCGCTGCTCGGAGGCGCTCCAGCCCAGGTAACGCGCGGCCGCCTGGCAGGCCGTGGCGGCATGGATGGAATGGTTCACGCCATAGTGCCCGGCCCCGCTGTCGGGCTGGCGCACCACCTGCGAGAGCGCCATGTCGGGTGAAAACTCGATCAGTGCCAGCAACTGATCCGTGGTCTTGTGAAGCGCGCCAGCCAACTCTGCGCTGGGTGCGTTCAGCGCTCGCTTCACCTCGCGCGAACGGCGCTCCCACTCCTGCGGCAACTGGGCGTGCCGCTGTGCCGGGTTTTCGCTGCGCACTGCCTGCACCGCTTCGGCCAGTTCTTCCAGCTCGACCACCGCCCCGCGCTTGAACAGCGCCTGCAACTGGGCCTCGTCGACGATGACCTGGCCGCGCGCCAGCAACAGCATCTGGCTCGCGTCTCGCACGCTGAACGGCAGCGGCTCACCCAGCACGATGCGATTCTTGACCGAGGAGAGTGAGCAAACAGGCATGACGACAGTTGAGGGTTGCGGCCGCCGCCGCGTGTGAAGGCCGATGTTGCCATGCAACGCCTGCATCCATGCTGGGCCGGGCAACGCCCTTTTGACGTTTGCCTTGCCTGAGCCAGGAAGCAGGGCATGCATGACCGACCCGCCCAGGCCTGGATCATCCCGTTCACAAAGCTTCGCGAGCTTGGCTCAGCGTGGCGGCGCTGCAGGTGGCGTCACGCCGCCGGTTGGCGCGGCCAGGCTGGCCATGCCGGTCTGGGTGTTGACTTCGCTGCCGCCAGTGGCCTGCGCGCCAGGCGCGGAGGCGGCCGGTGTGGCACCGGCTTCTGCTGCGCGGCTGGGCAGGATGTTCTGCGCAGACGCTGCGCCTTGCAGCTCGGCGCGCACCCTGGGCAGCGCCTGCGGCTGGCTGCGCTGCAGGAAGGCGATCAGGCCTTCGCGCAGCAGGCAGCGCAGGTCCCAGTTCTGGCCAGCGGAAGGCGAGCTGACGATCAGCCGCAGCTGCATCGCGTTTTCGCTGGTCTCCACCACCTGCAGCAGGCAGACGCGGCCGTCGTAGTCCTGGCTGGACTGGGCCAGCCGCGTGGCCTCGGCGCGCATCGGCCCGAGGTCGGTCGTGTAGTCGACCCACAGCATCACGCTGCCGATGATTTGCGAGGTCGTGCGGGTCCAGTTCTGGAACGGGTGCTCGATGAACCACTGCAGCGGGATGATGAGCCGGCGCTCGTCCCAGATCTTCAGCACCACATAGGTTCCGGTGATCTCCTCGACCCGGCCCCATTCGTTCTCGACGATCAGCACGTCGTCGATGCGGATCGGCTGCGACAGCGCGATCTGCAGGCCGGCCAGCAGGTTGCCGAACACCGACTTGGCGGCAATGCCGATCACCAGGGCCGAGAGCCCTGCCGAGGCCAGCAGGCTGGTGCCGAGCTGGCGCGCGCGGGGGAAGGTCATCAGCATGAAGGCCAGGCCTGCCAGCAGCAGCCCGGCAATGGCGATGCGCGACAGCACGCGGGCCTGCGTCATTACCCGCCGGGCTTCGAGGTTGTCGGCGACGTCCTGTGGGTGCAGCAAGGCAACCGCATCGACCACGCCGCGCACCGCAGCGATCGCTGCGGCGGTGAAGGCGCCGATCAGCGCAATGCCGGTCCAGTGGCGCAGGCCGTCGATGCCGCGCAGCTCGTCCGGCACGCCGGCCCAGACCAGCTCCAGCGCGATCAGCGGCAGCAGCCACTTCAGGGCCGGCTGCAGCCGCACTGCCACGGCATGCAATACCGGCGAATGCTGGGTCACCCGCCGCACCAGCGGCTGGCTGAATCTGTAGACCAGCCAGGCCAACACCGCGGCACCCAGGCCCACCGCCAGCGGTTGCCACCATTCGTAGAGATCGAAATGCTGCATCGCGGCAGCGAGGCAAACGGCGTGCCGCCCTGCTGCGCCGCAGCATCGGGATCAGCCCGAAAAATCAGGCCGGGTAGGCGCGCTGCAGCAGCGCATTCACGTCCAGGCCCCGCGTGTCCAGCGCGCCGACCACACGGCCCCACTGGCCGTCACCAAAACGGGTGGCGATGAAGGCGCCGGACACCGCTGCCGGCGCGTGCTGGCGCAGCAGCCCCGCCTGTGCCACCAGCACCAGCTGCTGGGCAAAGCGCCGGCCCAGGCCTTCGAGCGCTTCCGGTGGCTCGCGCAGCGCGTCGCCCAGCGCCTGCAGTGCGGCGATCAGCCGCGGCTCGCCGGCGGCCAGGCCGCCGAGTTCGTCCAGCAGCGCCCAGGCGGCGTCGGGCTCGCGGGCAACCGCGCGCATCACATCCAGGCACATCACGTTGCCCGAGCCCTCCCAGATCGAGTTGACCGGCGCCTCGCGGAACAGCCTCGCCATCGGACCTTCGTCCACGTAGCCGTTGCCGCCGAACACTTCCATGGCTTCGCCGGTCAGCTCCACCGCGCGCTTGCAGACCCAGAACTTCGCTGCCGGCGTCAGCAGGCGTTTCCACGGCTTCTGTGCCGGCGTGTCGCCCGTCTCGAAGGCCTGCGCCAGGCGCATCGCCAGCACCAGCGCGGCTTCGCTTTCCAGCACCAGGTCGGCCAGCACCGCGCGCATCAGCGGTTGCTCGGCCAGCGCGCGGCCGAAGGCATGGCGCTGGCGGGTGTAGGCCAGGGCCTGGACCGCGGCCTGACGCAGGATCGCGCTGCTGCCCAGCACGCAGTTCAACCGCGTGTAGGTCGCCATCTCGATGATGGTCGGAATGCCGCGGCCCTCGTCGCCCAGCATGAGCCCAAACGCGTCCTGGAACTCCACCTCGCTGCTGGCATTGCTGCGGTTGCCGACCTTCTCCTTCAGCCGCTGGATCTGCACCGCATTGCGCGTGCCGTCCGGCCGCCAGCGCGGCACGTAGAAGCAGGAGTGCCCGCCTTCGGGTGTGCGGGCGACGACCAGGTGCGCGTCGCTGGTCGGCACCGAAAAGAACCACTTGTGGCCGGTGAGCCGGTACTCGGCACCACGCCCGCCCGCGCCCACCGGCGTGGCCTGCGTGGTGTTGGCGCGCACGTCCGAGCCACCCTGCTTTTCGGTCATGCCCATGCCGATCCAGCCGGCCGCCTTCTGGGCCAGCGGCACATCGCGCGGGTCGTGCTGCGTGCTCAGCAGGTGGGGGCCCACCTCGGCCCAAAGCGCGGGCTCCTTCTGCAGCACCGGAATGGCCGCCTGCGTCATCGTGGCCGGGCACAGCGTGCCGGCCTCGACCTGGCCGTGCAGGTAGAAGCCGGCCGCGGTCGCGGCCCAGCGGCCGGGGCGGTCGTTGTCGAAGGCCAGCGAGACCAGCCCTTGCCGGCGGTACAGCGCCATCAGCGCCTGCCAGCTCGGGTGGTATTCGACCTGGTCGACACGCCGCCCGCGCGCGTCGAAGGCGTGCAGCTCGGGCGTGTGGCGGTTGGCTTCTTCGGCCCAGGCCCAGGTCTCGGGACGGGCCAGTTCGGCGCTGAAGCCTTGCAGCATCGGCATTGCCCAGCCTGCTTGCGCGCGGGCCAGTGCTTCCTGCAGCGCCAGGTCCGTTTCGAGCAGCGGGTAGGCGCTCAGTGCGTCGTACTGGTTGCGAATCTCGTGGGTGGACCAGGCCATGGCGCGCTTCCGGTGGGAACAGAAGCACCCAAGTCTACGCAGCGGGGCAGCGCCCTGCGATCCGGTTAGGCCCCGTGACGCAGCCGCTTGTCGATGGCAAAGCCTGCCGCAGAAATTGCCCACGGCAGCGGGGCGACGCGGCGGCGCTCCGCAGGGCACGGGGATTGCCGGCACAGCGCATTCGACGCGCTGCCAGGCGGCGCGCCACCTCGCTGACACGCACCGAAAGGCACGCCATGAAAACCGCTGAAAAGTCCCGCCCTGACACCGTCAAGCAGAACGCCGACGCGACTGTCGTGCGCCAACGCGCCTTCCAGGCCCAGCAGGACGAGCAGGACCAGTTGAAACCTGCCGGCGAGAAGGGTTCGAAGGAAGAGAAGGCGGTACAGGCCGGTGCACGCGAGCAGCCGCGCACACTGGCCAGGCAGCATCTGCAAAAACCGGGCGTCGAGGCCGACCTGGCACTCGCGCCCCGCTTCCAGGCGCCGGACTACAAGGGCAGCGGGAAGCTCCAGGACATGGTCGCCATCATCACCGGCGGCGACTCGGGCATCGGCCGCGCGGTGGCGGTGCTGTATGCCCGCGAAGGCGCGGACGTGGCCATCGTCTACCTGCATTCGGACGAAGACGCCAAGGAGACCTGCAGGCATGTCGAGGCCGAAGGCCGGCGCTGCCTGCTGCTGCGCGGCGACGTGCGCGACAGCGCGTTTTGCATCGACGCGGTGCAGAAGACCGTCAACGCCTACGGCCGGCTGGACGTCCTGGTCAACAACGCGGCGTTCCAGGAACACGCCGCCAGCATCGAGGACATTTCCGACGAGCGGCTGGAAGAGACGCTGCAGACCAACATCGGCGGGTATTTCCACATGGCCCGCGCCGCGGTGCCGAAGATGCGTGCCAAGGCCTGCATCATCAACACCGGTTCGGTGGTCGGCCTGAAGGGCAGCCCGCGGCTGCTGGACTACGCCACCACCAAGGGCGCGATCCACGCCTTCACCAAGTCGCTGGCGCAGAACCTCATCTCGAAGAACATCCGCGTCAACGCGGTGGCCCCCGGCCCGGTCTGGACGCCGCTGAACCCCGCCGATTCGCAGGCCGAGCAGGTCGAGAAGTTCGGCCAGGACACCGACATGAAGCGCGCCGCTCAGCCCGAGGAGCTTTCACCGGCCTATGTCTTCCTGGCCTCGCCGGTGATGTCGGGCTACATCAACGGGATCGTGCTGCCGGTGACCGGCAGCGTCGGTGCGATCTAGCCGCGACAGGTCCTGCAGACCGGCACCGAGCTCAGTGAATCGGGGCCGATGCAGCAAGGGGCGGGGCGGCTTGTGCGCCTTAAACTGAGGCCGTGAATCAGCACTCGCAGCCCCCGACATCTGACATCGCATCCGGCGCCACACCGGGCATCACGCCTGACACAACGCCGGACACCCGCTACAAGAACCCCGGTTACCTGATGAACCGGGCCAGCCGGCTGCTGATGCGCAGGGCCGAGCGGCGGCTGGTCAAGTTCGGCCTGGCGTATGCGCAGGTGCCCGTGATGGTGACGCTCAAATACAGCGAAGCCGGCCTGTGCCAGAAGGACCTGGCCGCGTTGATGCAGATCGAGCAGCCGGCAATGGCCGAACTGCTGGCCCGCATGGCACGCGACGGCCTGATCCTGCGCGAGCCCGACCCCAAGGACAGGCGCAGCAGCCTGATCACGCTGACCGAGCAGGCCAGGCAACTGCTGCCGCAGGCGCGGCAGACCCTCAGGCAAGGCAGCAGCGAGGCGCTGGCCGACTTCAGCGAGGCCGAGGCCGAGCAGTTCATCGGCCTGCTGCAGCGGGTGGTGGCCAACCTCGAAAACTCGGCCGCGCTGGACTAGGCACGCCAGCCGGGTCCCGTCCCGGGCCATTGGTGTAGCCGCTGGTGCTGCCGGTGGCGTCGAAGAGCAGCTGGCCGACTTCGGCGAAGGGCAGCGAACTGTTCAAATCGATCCATGGCAACGTGAACTGAGAAGCTGTGAACGAACCAGACCCGCCCATGCTGAGATACCACACCATCCCCGTCACCGCCTTCCAGCAAAACTGCTCGCTCGTCTGGTGTGACGAGACGCTGGAAGCGGCGGTGATCGACCCGGGCGGTGGCCTGGAGCTGCTGTTGGCCGAGGTCGAGCGGCGCGGGCTGAAGCTGACGGCGATCTGGCTCACGCATGCGCACATCGACCATGCCGGCGGCACCGGGCAACTGGCGCGGGAGCGGGGGCTGCCCATCATCGGGCCGCACCCGGGCGACCAGTTCTGGATCGACCAGCTGGCGCAGCAAAGCCGCATGTTCGGCTTCCCGCCGGCAGAAGACTTCACGCCCACCCGCTGGCTGGCCGACGGAGACACGGTGGCGCTGGGCCACACCGAGGTCAGCGTGCGCCACTGCCCTGGCCACACGCCTGGCCATGTGGTGTTCCACCATGCCGGGGCGCAGCGCTGCTTTGTCGGCGACGTGCTGTTTTCCGGTTCCATCGGGCGCACCGATTTTCCCGGCGGCGACCACGGCACCCTGATTGCCAGCATCCGTGAGCGCCTGTGGCCGATGGGTGACGACACCGTGTTCATTCCCGGCCACGGTCCGGAGAGCAGTTTCGGCCGCGAGCGGCGCCAAAACCCCTACGTGCGCGGGACCTGACCGGGGCTGGGCAAACGGCGTGCGCAAGCCGCCGTGTTCACGAACTGTTGCACTGCCGCGCCTGCGCATCTCGTGCCAGCCTCTGTCAAGAAGCCGACACATGTCGCCAAGCGTGGGGACGGAGTGTGAATAACGCACACAGCCCGCAGGTCAAACTCCCCACCGGTTACGACTTGTGTTCCCTAAGCTTCCGACCATGGGTGGCCTGTGTTGCGCTGCCTTCTCAACCCGGGAGTTCTCCATGGTGGATCAAGGTCAGAGCCGCGCTTCTCGCAACTCCGCCATGGGCTCGTCGGCGCTGACGCTGGCCGGCAATGTGCATGCCGCGCTGTGGCCCTCGGTCAGCCAGGCCATGGCCTACCGCGGCCCGGAGCGGCGCACCGGCGCCGCGGTGATGGCGCGGCTGATGGCGCTGGCGCTGGACGAGATCGACTACGGCATGCTGGTCATCAACGATGAATACCAGGTGCTGCATGCCAACCATGCCGCGCGCGTCGAGCTGGAAGCCGGCGAGCATCCGCTGACGATGGAAGGCGGCCAGCTGCGCGTGCGGCAGGCGCAAGACCTGCTGGTGCTGCAGGAAGCGCTGCTGGGCGCCAGCCGGCGCGGCCTGCGCAAGCTGCTGTCGCTAGGCACCGGCGCGGCCCGTGCCGGGGTTTCGGTGGTGCCGCTGCCGGCGCTGCCGGGCGACCCGCTGCCCGGCGCCACGCTGCTGGTACTGGGCAAGAGCCAGGTCTGCGGCGCGCTGTCGGTGCAGGGTTTTGCCCGCGCGCACCGGCTCTCGCCAGGCGAAGAACAGGTGCTGATCGCCTTGTGCGATGGCCGCTCGCCGGGCGACATCGCCAAGACCCACGGCGTGGCGATTTCGACCGTGCGCACGCAGATTGCGAACATCCGGGCCAAGACCGGCAGCGTCAGCATCCGCGACCTGATCCAGCAAGTGGCCTTGCTGCCGCCGCTGGTCGGTGCCCTGCGCCAGAAGCCGGAAGCCCGCACCGCCGCGCCGGCAGGCAGCGCCAGCGCGCGGGCGATGCACAGTGCCGATCACCTGCTCGAAGCCCTGGGCGCGTTGACCAGCTGACGCGGCGGGCGGCGCGCGCGAGTTCACGCGCGTCAAGCCGCCTGGCGGCCAGGGCGCTACGATGGGGGGCATGCAAGATGCCCCCCACGCTTCCCCTTCGCTGCGCAGCCCTGTGGCCCTGCCCTTGCTGTCGCCCTCGCTTCAGCTGCTGGCGCAGCGTGGCGACCTGCGGCGCTACCCCAAGGGCACGCTGATCATCCAGGAGGGGGACAGGGGCGACACGCTCTACATCATCGTCTCCGGCCTGCTGCGCGCCTTCTCGGCCGACGAGACCGGCCGCGAGATCACTTATGGCGTTTACGGTCCGGGCGAGTACATGGGCGAGATGAGCCTGGACGGCGGTCTGCGCTCGGCCAGCGTCATCACCCAGGAGCCCAGCGCCTGCGTGGTGCTGACCCGCGAAACCCTGACCCGCCACATTGCCGAACACCCCGAGTTTGCGTTCGAGTTGCTGGCCAAGGTCATCCACCGGGCCCGCGCGGTCACGCTGTCGGCCAAGCGACTGGCGCTGAACGACGTGTACGGCCGGCTGCGCCTGCTGCTGACCCAGCCACCCAACGAAGCCTGCGGGGCCGACGGCCTGTTCAACGGCCGGCTGACCCACCAGGACGTGGCCAGCCGCATCGGCAGCTCGCGCGAGATGGTCAGCCGCCTGCTGAAGGACCTGGAGCGTGGCGGCTATGTGGCGCAGCAACGCGGCCGTCTTCAAGTCCTGCGCAACCTCCCGCCGCGCTGGTGAGATGACGCACCCGGCGCTGGCCCCGCTGGATGAGGCACCCGGCGCTGCGGGTACGCAGCACCACCCTCCGAGAGGGTGCGGGGCCGCTTGGGGCGGCCCGGCGCTGGCCCCGCTGGATGGTGCACCCGGTGCTGCGGGTACGCAGCACCCCCTCCGAGAGGGTGCGGGGCCACTTGGGGCGGCCCGGCGCCGGCCCCGCTGGATGGTGCACCCGGCCTTGCGGATCAGCGCAGGCCGGTGAGCGGATAGGCCAGCTGCTCAGGCAGGCCGCGCAGTTCGGGGACGCGCGGTGGCAGGTGCGTGACCTGCGCGTGCACGTTGCGCCAGGCGGTTTCGCAGGCCAGGATCTCGCCGGCCTCGGCGGCGGCGCAGAGGCGGGCGGCGCGGTTGGTCACGGTGCCGATGGCCGCGTAGTCCAGCCGTCCTTCGAAGCCGATGGCGCCCACCGTGGCCTCGCCGCGGCTGATGCCCAGGCCCAGCCCGGCCGGGCCGTGGCGGCCATGCCAGGCGGCCAGCAGCGGCGCGGCGCGGGCCTGCATGGCCAGCGCCAGGCGCACCGCGCGCAGGCTGTGGTCGGGTTGCGGGTCGGGGTCGTTGAAGAAGACCATGAACCCGTCGCCGGTGAAGCGTTCCAGCGTGCCCTCGAACTGGAAGATCAGCTCGCCCATGGCCGCATGGAAGCTGCGCAGCATCGCCATCACCTGGTCGGCGCTGGCCTGCTCGGCAAACGCGGTGAAGCCGCGCAGGTCGGCAAACAGCACCGTGACCTCCTGCCGGTGGCTGTTCAGGATCTCGTCGCGCAGCCGGCTGGCCACCAGCCGGGCCGCCAGCGCCGGTGAGAAAAAGCGCTTGAGCTGCGAGAGCTGCTGCATCTCGCCCAGTTGCTCGGCCACGCGGCGCTCCAGCTCGGTGGACCAACTGGCGAGCTGGCGCTGCTGGCGCTGCGATTCGTCGTACAGCGTCTTGACCCGCAGCAGCGAGCGCACCCGGGCCCACAGCTCTTCCTTCACCAGGGGCTTGGTGATGAAGTCGTCGGCACCGGCGTCCAGCCCGCGCACCCGGTCTTCCTTGGCGTCCAGCGTGGTCACCATCACGATGGGCACCGCGCGCAGCGCCGGCAGGGCCCGCATCGCGGCGCAGACGCTGAAACCGTCCATGTCGGGCATCAGCACGTCCAGCAGCACCATGTCCGGCGGCTCGGCGCTGGCCATGGCCAGCGCTTCGTGGCCGCCAGCCGCCAGGCAGACCTGGTAGCCGCGGGCCAGCAGGTGGGCTTCCAGCAGCCGGCGATTGGCCGGCAGGTCGTCCACCACCAGAATGCGCGCCGGTGGGGGGGCTGGAAAGGCCGGTGAGCCCTCGTTCACGACCGGCCCAGGTGCTCCCGCACCTTCAGCACGAACTCGCGCACGGAGGACAGCGGCTTGGCGATGAAGCCGTTGAAGCCCGATTCTTCGATGCGGCCGCGGTGCGCCGGCATCACCGAGGCCGTCAGCGCAATAACAGGAACCTCTTTGAGGGCCGGCTGCTCACGGATCCAGGCAATCACCTTGAAGCCGTCTTCGTCGGGCAGCTGGATGTCCAGCAGCACCAGGTCGGCGCCGTGGGCGCTGAGCTGGTCGCGGGCGGTGGCAGCGGTGCCGGATTGCAGCACCTCGAAACCGGCCGCGGCCAGCACGTCGGAGGCCAGCTTGCGGCTGCGCTCGTCGTCGTCGATCACATGCAGGGTGGTCATGGCAGGGTCCCGGGGGCAGTCAGATGATGGCGGGCACGGGTGCTGCGGCGGGCTGCAGCGGCAGGTTGAAGCGGAAGGTCGAGCCCTGGCCTGGCGCACTGTGCAGTGTGACCTCGCCGCCATGCAAATGCACCAGCCGCCGCACCAGCGGCAGGCCCAGGCCGGTGCCCTCGGCCTTGCGCAGCACGTCGTCGCCCACCTGGCGGAACTCCTCGAACACCGTGGCCTGGTCCTCCAGCGCGATGCCCACTCCTGTGTCGCTCACCTCGACCCACAGGCCTTCGGCCGCATTCTGCCCGGCGCGCAGCGTCACCTGGCCGCCGGCCGGGGTGAACTTCACCGCGTTGGACAGCAGGTTCAGCACCACCTGCCGCAGCCGCCGCGCGTCCACCGTCCAGACGTCCATGTCCTCCGGCAGCTGCAGTTGCAGCTGCAGCCCCTGGCGCATGCAGCGCTCGCGCATCATGTTGGCGGTGGCGGTCAGCAGCGAGGCCACCTCCACTTCCGACAGGTCCAGCGTCATGTGGCCGGCCTCGATCTTCGACAGGTCCAGCACGTCGTTGATCAGCGCCAGCAGGTGCTCGCCGGAGGCATGGATGTCGTTGGCGTATTCCTTCTGCTTGTCGTTCAGCGCGCCGAACAGCTCTTCGCGCAGCACGTCGGAAAAGCCGATCACCGAGTTCAGCGGCGTGCGCAACTCGTGCGACATGTGGGTCAGGAACTCGGACTTGTGGCGGTTGGCCAGCTCCAGGTCGCGTGTCTTCTCGGCAATCATGGCCGACATGTTGCGGTACACATGCTGCAGGTTGCTGGCCATGGTGTTGAACTGCAGCGCCAGGTCGTCCAGCTCGTCGCCGGTGCGGATCTCGATGCGCGCGTCCAGCTTGCCGTCGCCCAGCGCCTGCGCGCCGCGGTGCAGCGCGTTGATCGGCGCGATCGAGCGGCGCACCAGCACCAGCGCCAGCAGCACCGCGGCCAGGCTGGCCAGCAGCGTGATCAGCAAGGTGCGCAGCACCGTGTCGTACACGGGGGCCAGCGCCACGTCGCGCGGCTGCTCGATGACGATGCGCCAGCCCAGCTCCGGCAGCTCGAAGCTGCTGGCGATCACCGGCCGCTTGTCCAGCCCGCTGCGCGCGGTGGCGGCCGGCGCGTCGGGCCGGGCGGTGGCGGCGCCCAGCGCCTGATGCTGGGCCAGCATCAGCGTGGTGTCGGCATGCAGCACCACCACGCCGCGCCTGTCCACCGCATAAGCCTCCAGCCCCTTGCTGCGCAACACTTCGTTCAGGCCACGCGCGAGGCTGCGCAGGTTGACCCGCGCCAGCGTGGTGCCGGCGCCCAGCCGCGGGTCCGGCGTCACCAGCAGCAGGTGCGGCTCGTAGCCGTCTGCGTAGTCGATGCTGCCCTGGGCCGGCGGCAGGCCGTCCGGCCAGCGCAGCCGCGCCGCGTCGGCGAAGCTCAGCGTGTCCGGCCCCGGCAGGCTGGACAACTCCAGCCGCGAGACAAACAGGTCCGGCTCGCCGCGCGCATCGTGGTGCGTCAGGTCGCGCACCGCGGGCTCCAGCCGCAGGATGCGCTGGAACTCGTCACGCCGGTCCTGCAGGTCCAGCCAGCCAGGCATCTCCCAGGGCAGGCTGGCGGTGGCCCGCACATGGTTCTGGATCGAGTTCAGCGAACCGCGGATCGAGCCGCTGACCTCGCGCGCCAGCAGCGACTGGTTCAACGTCACCGCCTTGATCGCCTCGCGATAGGAAAACATCACTTCGGCCGCACCAAACAGCACGAAGCTCAGCAGCACCAGCCCCCCAAACGCCAGCGCCTGCTTGCGCCACAGGCGCATGCGCCAGAACGAAGGCTTGGGACGTGCGGGCAGTGGCTGTGCGGGTGGCGCGGACATCGAGGGCAAGAGCGGATCGGCGCCTAGCGTATCAGCCGGTCGGCTGCGCGCAGCACGGCCTTGCTCGGCTGCATGCCAAGTTCACGGGCCACCGTGATGTTCATGATCAGCTCAACGCCCTCGGGCCGCTGAACCGGAATGTTGGCCGGGGATTCTCCGGCCAGGATGCGACCGGCCAACTCGACGCCTCTGGCCTCGCCAGGCGGCTCGCGCAGCGGTGACATCGCCATCAGCGCGCCCATGGGCAGGAAGTTGCGTGAGCCGTAGATCGCAGGCAGGCGCAGCGACCGGGCTTTGGCGATGAGTGCGGGACCGGTTTCGTAGAACAGCTGGTGGTACGGCACCACCAGCCCGAGCGTGGGTCGCGGTCCGTGGTTGGCAGGCAGCCATTGCTGCAATTGGTCAATGTCGGTGAGCTCGCAGAGCCGCAGCACCCGAATCGGCCGTAGTGGTGACCGGGCAGCGCGGTACCAACTGGCAAGACTGGTGGCATTGATCAACAACGCATCGCGTTCTTCGGTGTTGTCGACGAATCCGCTGTGGCACGGTGGCATTGCGCGCGGCGGCGGGCAGTCATCGTTGTCAATCTCCGGCCGCCCATCGATGAGCATCACAAGCTGCTGCAGGTCGGGAAAGGCGATCTGCAGTGCTTCCACCATCTTGCCCTCGCTCTCGGTCGCACTGGTGTAGCCGGTGGCATTCGATTGCGGGTGGCGCAAGTTAAGTATCAGGCAGTTTTTGACGGGGTTGGGGGCACTGCGGAAAATCATGGGTACCGACAGCTTGGTTTGCGAGACCAGCTGGGCCGCACCTGCGGTGGTCGCCACAACCAGGCGCCACTTGCGCCTGCGCAGCACTTCGAAGGTGTAGACCTGCAACCTCCGCAGGTCTTCGCTCTGCGGCAATTCGACCCGTTCAATCAGCGGCGCCTGGCCGCCACCTGCTTGCAACTCCCGCTGCAGCACAGCCATCACATCTCGATCCTGTGCCGCGGACAACTGGGTCAACACCAGGACTTGCGGCGCAGCCGCCTGGGCGTGAATCGCGGTTGGCCACGCAAGCCACGTCAAAAAGCAAGCCACCAACCGCCACATGCAAGCTCGACCCCAAGGGTTACGGAACCCGGATAGCGTACAGGCTGTTGTTCATGAACATGGCACCGCCGGTCGAAGCGGTCCAGGTGTTGAGCGCCGCCAACGATTCGAACATCAGCACCCAGGTTTCGAGCGGTGCCGCAGGGATTTTGCCAGCCACCAACTGGCCAAACCAGCGCGGCAGGCTGCTGGTGAGCGCGGGCGGACACCTCACGCAGTTCATCGAAGGCGCAGGGCCGGGCCACGCGCGCCAGCGATGCACCACCAGCACCACATTGCCCGCGCCCACGTCCGTGCCGTCATAGCCCGACACCAGGCTGACGTCCAGTAGCGGCTGCACTGTGGGAAGGATGGACCAGGCGGTCGCGGCGGCCCCGTCTGCAAACGAGATCCACTGCAGCGAGGTCGGCCCGGCGACAAGGCCGGAGCCCATCAGCGAGTCGGTGTCACCGGCCCAGCTGGAGGTCTCGCCGGTCTGCGAAGTGAGCAGCGTGCCGCCGCCCAACGGGCTGCCGCTGTTGAGTGGCGTGCCTTGGAAACGTGGAATGCAGACATAGAACATCGAAATCCCTCCTGGACAAAAAATCCTTGAAGGTGTGATGTTTCAATTTGCATCCGGCCCTGTCCACCGACGGCGTCCTAAACGCTGGGGAGGAGGCGACGCTTGCGCGCCAATTCATCGTGAAAAAGATCACGCGAAGGCCAGCTGGAACCCTGGTTCACAGGGGTTGGCCGGCCGTGAGCCGTGTTCAGGCCGTAGGCGGGCCGTAGAACTTGGCCGGCTTGGGGGCGCGGTCGTAGATCGGCAGCACGCGCGGCAGTGCGCGTTCGATCTCGGCGATGCGGGTGGGGCTGGCGGGGTGGGTGGAGAGGAACTGGGGCGGGGCGCCTTTGTTGGCCTCGGTCATCTTGTTCCACAGGCTGATGCCCGCGCGCGGGTCGTAGCCTGCGCGCGCGGCCAGTTCCAGGCCGACCAGGTCGGCCTCGGTTTCGTTTTCGCGGCTGAAGCGCAGCGTCAGCAGCTGGGCGCCCATGTTGAGCATGGTGTCGCCGAGGTTGCCAAAGCCGAACAGCGAGCTGATCAGGCCAGCGCCCATGCGGGTGGCCGCTGTCTTGCCCATCTGCTCGCGCGCATGTTCGCGCAGCGCGTGGGCCATCTCGTGGCCCATGATCATCGCCACCTCGTCGTCGCTCAGCTGCAGGCGCTTGAGGATGCCGTAGTAGAAGGCAATCTTGCCGCCGGGCATGCAGAAGGCGTTCAGCTCGTTGGAGCCGATCAGGTTGACTTCCCAGCGCCACTGTCCGGCGCGTGGGTTCCAGGCCTGGCAGAACGGGATCACCCGCTGGCCGATGGCGCGCAGGCGGACCAGCTGCGGGTTGTCGTCCGACGCCAGCGCATGCTTGGCGGCGGCTTCGCGCTTCATCTGGCCGTATTGCCGGGTCGCGGCCGTTTCCACCTGCTCGGCCGAGACCATTTGCGCGAAGCTGGATTCCCGGCCGACCTGCGAGCGCACCCCTTCTTCGGTGCCTTGCTGGGCTCGCGCCACGGCGGGCAGCAAGCCGGCGCTGCCCAGCGTGACCACCAGCGCCGCACCCATGCGGCGGCGCGCATGCAGGTGGCAACTGCAGCCGCTGGCGTGGACCATCGGCGGCAGCGGCAACTCGGCGTCGGTGCGAAAACTGTGGGTCATGCTGCGGTTGTGGAAATTTGGAAACCCTGAGGCAGACAAGCAACAGCCGGGCCCGGCGGAATGTGACGTTTTCAGTCGTCTGCCAGGCCTGCGCTGTCGGTGGAGGCGGTGAGCAGCGCGATGCTCGCACGCAGCCGCCACAGCAGCATCAGGGCTGGTGCTGCCAACAGCGTCGAAACAATGAAAAAAGCTGGCCATCCGATGGATTCGGCCAAAACCCCGGCCAGCGGGCCGACCCAGACCCGGCCGACCGAAGCGAACGAGATCAGCAGCGCGTACTGCGTGGCCGTGAAGCGCTGGCTGCACAGGCTCATCAACAGCGCGACAAAAGCCGCGGTGCCCATGCCGCCCGAGAGGTTCTCGAAGGCAATCACCATCAGCAGGCCGCCGTCCACCGGCGTGTCCTGCACCAGCTTCACGAAGCCCCAGTCGAAAGCCGGGATCACCAGGCCGGGCATCAGGCCCTTGCCGGCCTCGGCCAGCCACCAGTAGCCAAGGTTGCTGACCATCTGCAGCACGCCAAACAGCATCAGCGCCCGCCACAGGCCCAGCCGCAGCATCAAGGCGCCGCCCAACAAGGCGCCGCCAATCGTCAGCCACAGGCCGACGATCTTGTTGACCACGCCGACCTCGGCCGCGCTGAACAGCATGCTCTTCAGCAGGAAGGGCGTCATCAACGAGTAGGCAAAGGCGTCGCCCAGCTTGTAGAGCACGATGAACAGCAGGAAGGCAATCGCACCGGGCTGTGCGAAGTAGCTGTTCAGGCCGTTGATCAGGGTTTCGAAACGCGCTTTGCGCGCGGCCCAGGCCGCCAGCGGCACGGTCACCCCCAGGCCGACCAGCAGCCCGGCCAGGTCCATCCAGCGCTGCTGCAGCGTGGCGGCCATGCTGCTGCCGGCGAACAGCGGCGTCATCGCCCAATGCGCCAGCGGGTTCCAGAGGTGGTCGGTCAGCAGGTAGCCGGCAGCGGCAGCGGCACAGACGGCGAAAAAGCCGACCACGTCATGCCGGGCCACGCTGCTGGGCATGGCGGCGTTGCGCAGCGGCGGCAGCAGCACGGCGCTGAAGACCGCGGCGCCTGCCATCAGCCCTGCCATCAGCCGGTAGACCGAAGGCCAGCTCCAGCCGCCGCCTTGCGCTGCGTCGGTCCAGATCAGCGCCAGGCCGCCGGAGACGATCATTGCCAGCCGGTAGCCCATCACGTTCAGCGAAGAGCCCAGGCCTCGTTCGCGCTGCGGCAGCAGGTCGGTCTGGTAGGCATTGATCACCACGTCCTGCGAGGCCGACAGGAAGGCAATGGCCACGGCGACCAGGGCAAACAGCTGCAGCGAGTCCTTGGGCGGAATGGCCGCCAGCAGCAGCAGGCCACCGGCCAGCAGCAACTGCGTGAGCACCATCCAGCCGCGCCGCCGGCCGAGCAAGGGCAGCTCGAAGCGGTCCATCAGCGGCGCCCAGAGGAACTTGAAGGTGTAGGGCAGGCCGATCAGGCTGAGGAAGCCGATGGTCGCCAGGTCCAGCCCTTCGATGCTGAGCCAGGCTTGCAAGGCCATGCCGGTCAGTGCGAGCGGCAGGCCTGAGGCAAAACCCAGCACCGTGACGACCAACAGCCGGTGAACGGTGCCAAGCCGTTGGCGGGCCGGTGAGGCAACAGCTTCGGGGACGGCCAGTTGGGAGGGGTTGGGCATGCGCGCGATTCTAGGAGTCGCGCACCCCCGGCCAGCCTGTCAACCGGCCGTCAGCTCAGCGCGGGTCCCAGCGGCCCGGGCGCTCGCGCCAGCCGCGGCCTGCGGGCTCCCAGGCGTGTGGCACGTAGCGGTAGCCGGCGCGCGGCGCTTCCCAGTGGCCGGCATTCCAGTAGTGCTGGTTGGCGCGCCAGCCCCAGAAGCCGCCAATCCAGAGCCAGCCGAGGGCCGGTGCGGGGGTGATGACTTCGTAGCGCGGCGGCGGCGGTGCCACGTCCACCACCACGCTGCCGCCGTAGTTGTCGTAGGCCGGGCCGTTGTTGTAGTAACCGTGGTCCACGTAGCCACCGCCGCCATAGCCGCGGGCTGGCAGGGGTGCGACCACGCATCCGCTGAGTGCGGCGGCAACGGCCAGTGCCAAGGCGGCGGCCGGGGCGGTGCGCAACAGGGAACGTGAAGCGGGAAGGGGTCGCATAGAGATGTCTCCAACAGCGGTGTTCAGTGCAGCTCAACGCCGCGCCGCGCCCAGCCGATGACGGCGGCCGCCCGGATTTACACCCCGGCCATCACGTTTCCAGGCGTGACAAGTCAAGCGACCTTGTGCAGCGTGTCCCGAAAGCGCCTGGCGTTGTCGACGTAGTGCGCCGCGCTGCCCATCAGCCCGGCCATCTGCTCGGGCGACAGTGCGCGCTTGACCACCGCCGGGCTGCCGACGATCAGCGAACCATCCGGAAATGTCTTGCCCTCGGTGACCAGCGCACCCGCGCCGACCAGGCAGTTTTTACCGATCACCGCACCGTTCAGCACCACTGCGCCAATGCCGATCAGCGAGCCGTCGCCGACGGTGCAGCCATGCAGCATGACCTTGTGGCCGATGGTCACGTCGTTGCCGATCGTCAGCGGCTTGCCGGCGTCCGAATGCAAAACACTGGCTTCCTGGATGTTGGTGCGCGCGCCGATGCGCACCGGCTCGGGCTGGTCGCCACGGATCACCACGCCAAACCACACGCTGCTGTCTTCACCCAGTTCGACCCGGCCGATCACCTGGGCCGAGTCGGCCACCCAGGCCGAGTCCGGTACCACCGGCTGCAAGCCGTCCACTTCATACAAGGCCATGTCGGGTTGTCTCCTGTCGGTTGGAATGGGGTGGCGGCTTCAGGGCGACGAAGCTGGCGCGCTGGCCGGCAGCGGCAGCAGTGCACCGGCGGCCTCCGCTTCCGAAGCCGCGTTCTCTGGCGAAGACTCGGCGCCCACGTGGGCCACGAAGCTGCCGTCGGCAAACTCGCTGTAGAGCCAGTCGCCGCCTGCTTCCTGCACGCCTTCGGGTACGGGGTAGGTCTGCACCGCCACGCCCTTCAGCGCACGCTCCATGTAGCTGATCCACACCGGCAGCGACAGCCCGCCGCCGGACTCGCGTTGCCCCAAGCTGCGCGGGTCGTCGTAGCCCATCCACACGACCGCCACCACCGAGGGCTGGAAGCCGGCGAACCAGGCGTCCACCGCATCATTGGTGGTGCCGGTCTTGCCGTAGATGTCCGGCCGCTTCAGCGCAGCTTGCGCACGCGCCGCGGTGCCGCTGCGGGTCACTTCGTTGAGCAGGCTGTCGGTGAGGAAGACATTGCGCGCCGGCACCACGCGGCGGCTGTCGTCCAGCGCGGCCGGCGTCGGCGCCTCGTACAGCGTCTTGCCCTGCGCATTGGTGATGCGCTCGATGACCAGCGGGTCGACCCTGTAGCCGCCGTTGGCCAGCACCGCGTAGGCGCCGGCCATCTGCAGCGGCGTGACGCTGCCGGCGCCCAGCGCGAAGGTCAGGTTGTCGGGCTGCTTGTCCGCGTCGAAGCCAAAGCGCGAGATCCACTCGCGCGCATCGGCCAGCCCCACGTGCTGCAGCAGCCGGATGCTGACCAGGTTCTTGGACTTGGCCAGCGCGCGGCGCAGGCTCATCGGGCCGTCGAACTGGCCGTCGGAGTTCTGCGGGTTCCAGTTGGCCGGTGCGCTGCCGTCGGCCAGTGTCAGCGGCTCGTCGTCGATCACGCTGGCCGGCATCACGCCGTGTTCCAGCGCCGAGGAGTACAGGAAAGGCTTGAAGCTGGAGCCGGGCTGGCGCCAGGCCTGCGTGACGTGGTTGAACTGCTGGCGCGTGAAGTCGAAGCCGCCGACCAGCGCGCGCACGCGGCCGGTCTGCGGGTCCATCGAGACGAACGCGCCCTGCGCTTCGGGCCACTGCGCCAGCGTCCAGCTGCCTTGCGCGTCCTCGCCCTTGGCGCCGGGCTTGGCATCCACATGCGACACGCGGATCACCGCGCCGCGGTCCAGCAGCAGGTCCTTGCTGGCCTTGGGCTTCAGGCCGGGCTGGCCCAGGCGCAGGCCGTCGCCAGTCAGGCGGATGTTCTCGCCGGTGGCCAGCTGGGCCACGACTTCCTTGGGGCTGGCCTTGAGCACCAGCGCCACGCGCAGGTCCTCGTCGTCGCGGTAGTCCTTGAGGATTTGGGCTGCCTGGACCTCACCGTCGTCGGCGTTGTCCGGCAGGTCCTCGTTGTCTTCCGGGCCGCGCCAGGGCTGCTTGCGCTCGTGGTCCAGCACGCCACGGCGCAGCGCGCTCCAGGCGGCCTGCTGGTCGGCCGCGATCAGCGAGGTGTAGACCTTGAATCCTTCCGTGTAGGCCTGCTCGCCGTAGCGCTCGAAGACCACCTTGCGCGCCATCTCGGCCACGTGTTCGGCGTGCACGTCGACCTGCGTTTGCGAGCGGATCACCAGCTTCTCGGCCTTGGCCTGCTCGTACTGTGCCTGGTCGATCACGCCGGTGGCCAGCATGCGCGCCAGCACCACGTGCTGCCGCGTGGTGGCACGGTCGAAATTGCTCAGCGGGTTGGCATAACCCGGGTTCTGTGGCAGCCCGGCCAGCATCGCGCATTCGGCAGTCGACAGCTGCGACAAGGGCTTGCCGAAATAGACCTGCGCCGCCGCGCCGAAGCCGTAGGCCCGGTGGCCGAGGTAGATCTGGTTCATGTACAGCTCCAGGATCTGGTCCTTGTCGAGCTGGTGTTCGATCTTCAGCGCCAGCAGCGCTTCCTTCAGCTTGCGTTCCAGCGTGCGGCGCGAGGACAGGAAGAAGTTGCGCGCGACCTGCTGCGTGATGGTGGACGCGCCCTGGCGCATGCCGCCCGGCGTCACGCTAGCCACCAGCGCGCGCAGCACGCCGATCGGGTCGATGCCGCCGTGCTCGCGGAAACGCGCGTCTTCCACCGCTAACAGCGCGTCCTGCATCTGCTTGGGGATCTGCGCGATCGGCAGGTACTGCCGGCGCTCCGAGCCGAACTGGGCGATCTCCACGCCGTCGCGCGTGAAGACCTGCAGCGGCTGGCGCGGCTGGTAGTCGGTCACGCGGTCCAGCGCCGGCAGCTGCGGGTAGATCACGGCAATCGAGACCACCAGCACCAGCAGCAACGCGCTGAAGCCGGCGCCCAGCATCAAACCCAGCTTGGCCCAGGGGCTTTGCGGCCAGTTGGCCGGCCAGCGGGTCCACAACTTGCGCCACAGTGCGGCAGCCTGCTGGCGCAACGCGGCCGAGTCGAAGTGCAGCCGCCCGCGCTGGCGGGTGGGCGGCACGGCACGGCGGACATCGCGGTGGGCGGGGCGGGGAGCAGTGACACGCATCAGGTCGGATCCTGGAACTTACGGCCGACCGATTATCGGCATGCCGCCAGGTCGCCCGCCGTCAAGCCCCGAAGTGGCGGGCGCATGGTCCGCTCTTTGGCCTGACGCGCGGGCCGCAAGCCCGCTAGCATGCCGCCAGCCCGAGCACGGCCCGGGCGAGGAGTGAGTTGCATGCCTGCCTGGTTGAATGCCCTGAACCGTCTGATTCCCTTGCGCTACCTCACGCTGGTGGCCTGCGCGCTGCTGGCGCTGGTCAGCTGCGTGGTGCTGGGCCTGGGCGGCCACCTTGGCGCCTGGGCCCTGGCGCTGCTGGTCGGCCTGGCCGGGCTGCTGCTGGGCCTGCGCGACCTGCGCCAGACCCGCCACGCGATCCTGCGCAACTACCCGGTGATCGGCCATCTGCGTTTCCTGCTGGAGTTCATCCGGCCGGAGATGCGCCAGTACTTCATCGAGAGCGACAACGAGGCCGCGCCTTTTTCGCGCCAGCAGCGCTCGCTGGTCTACCAGCGCGCCAAGGGCGACCCAGACAACCGGCCGTTCGGCACCCAGCTGGACGTGCAGCGTGAGGGCTACGAGTGGATCAACCATTCGCTGCTGCCCACCGTGCTCGATTCGCACGACTTCCGCATCACCATCGGCGCCAGCTGCACGCAGCCCTATCAGGCCAGCGTGTTCAACATCTCGGCGATGAGCTTTGGCGCCTTGAGCGCCAACGCCATCCTGGCGCTCAACGGCGGCGCGCGGCGCGGCAACTTCATGCACGACACCGGCGAAGGCTCGATCAGCGTGCACCACCGGGTGCATGGTGGCGACCTGGTGTGGGAGATCGGCTCGGGCTACTTCGGCTGCCGTGACGAGGCCGGCCGCTTCAGCGAGGAGCGCTTCATTGCCAATGCCCGCGAGCCGCAGGTCAAGCTGATCGAGCTGAAGCTCTCGCAAGGCGCCAAGCCGGGCCACGGCGGCGTGCTGCCGGGCCCGAAGGTCACGGCCGAGATCGCCGCAGCGCGTGGTGTGCCAGAGGGTGTGGCCTGCATCTCGCCGTCCTCGCACAGCGCCTTTTCAACGCCGGTCGAGATGCTGCAGTTCATCGCAAAGCTGCGCGAGCTTTCAGGCGGCAAGCCGACCGGCTTCAAGCTTTGCATCGGCCATCCGTGGGAATGGTTTGCGCTGTGCAAGGCGATGCTGGAAACCGACCTGCTGCCGGACTTCATCGTGGTGGACGGTGCCGAAGGCGGCACCGGTGCGGCGCCGCTGGAGTTCACCGACCATGTCGGCGCGCCGATGCAGGAAGGCCTGCTGCTGGTGCACAACAGCCTGGTCGGCCTGGGCCTGCGCTCGCGCATCCGGATTGGCGCGGCCGGCCGCATCGTCAGCGCCTTCGACATTGCCCGTGCGATGGCGCTGGGTGCCGACTGGTGCAACTCCGGCCGCGGCTTCATGTTCGCGCTGGGCTGCATCCAGGCCCAGACCTGTCACACCGGCAACTGCCCCACGGGCGTGACCACGCAGGACCCGGTGCGCCAGCGCGCGCTGGTCGTGCCCGACAAGATCGAGCGCGTGACCCGCTTCCACCAGAACACGCTGCACGCGCTGAAGGAACTGGTGCAGGCTGCCGGCCTGCACCACCCGAACGCCATCTCGGCCCGCCACATCGTGCGCCGCACCGCCGGCGACCAGATCCGCCTGCTGTCCACCCACCTGCAGTTCCTCAAGCCGGGCGAACTGCTGGCCGCCGCGGCTGGCCAGCAGCCCTGGCCGCACAAGGTCTTCGAGATGTACTGGCCCATGGCCCGCGCCAACAGCTTCCAGGCTGCGGAGGCCGAACTGGAGGCGGTGAGCTGATCAGGCCGCTGGGTTGGCGCGAGGGCGCGTGGCTCGTTCAGGCATTCGCGAAATCAAGAATGCCCTGCTCATCCTCTTGTGTCACGGTGCGTACCTTCAAGGCTTGCAGCTGTGAAAGGATGTCCGAGCAAGCCGACTGACGCTTGGCGTCTGCCTCCTTCGGTTGCGCGACAGCAAACAGGATGTCTGCAGGCAGCAGGCCTCGATTACCCAAGCGCCGCACTTTCTGGGCCCAGCTGTCGCCGTGCTCAAGGATGCTGTTCGATTCCTCGTGATCCAGCCTCAGTGGCTTGATGATCTTGCGCAAGGCGCCGCTTTGCTGCTTCTGAACAAACGGGAACGTGGCATGCACCAAGTCGTCACCGATCTTTTCCTGCCGGAAGGGCAGGCTCAGGTTGAGCGAGCCGATCAAGGTTCCGATGCGCTTGGTCATGAGCCCCTCGATGTACTGCGGCGTGGCGAATGCGCGCCCCACGTAGTGGTCAAAAAGGTGCTGCAGTTCTGCATTGGGGTCGGGCGTCAGAATGGCGCGCGGCGGGCCGAAACGGACCATGGCCTCGCGCGGATGGGTGAGCGAGGCGAACAGTTGCCGCAGCATTTCAGGGTTGCTCCCCTGATCGGCACCGCTGGCGATATTCACGACCCGTTGCAACTCGCTTTCGAAGGCCTTCAGTGCGCTCTTGTAGACCGTGCCATCAAGTTCTTCAAAGAACTGGGTGATGCGGGCATGCCGGCGGTTTTGCAGTCGGTAGTCGAAGTAGCCTGTTTGCGGGCATGCCAGCACGATGCCAACATTCGCGAACTCGCTGGTCTCGGTGAACGGCATGAACTGAACCACCGCGTAGCGGCACGCAAATCTGTTCACTTGGGCCTCCACAGTTCAGGGTCTTCACACCGCGCGAGTTGAGCCACCGCTTTCGCCACGTCAAAGCGGGCTGTGACGTCCATTTCAGCGTTTTCCCAGGCCCATTCCGCAGGTGCCATTTTGCACGCGGCATGGACCACAGGCATCACCGCGCTCAGCCGGTCGAGCTGTCTTGTCAGTGTGACCCAGTCCGAGCACATTGCCTGCCATTGAGTGGCGAAGATGTGATGTTCGCAGAATGCCGCTTCGTCAAAGTCCAGATCGAAGGCATTGTTGCGGTCAATCACCACAGGCGTCTTGGTTTCCGGATCCCACAGCAGGTTCGTATTGCCCACGGTGCGATCGGTGTTCCTGATCCACCAATCGAAAAGCACCAGATCCCGCTGCATGTCGCGCGGCACGGTTGAGAGCTGGGCCGGCTCCAGCCAGATGGCCGAGTGATATTTTTCCGAGCCGAAAGCAGGCCCCGGGCCAATGTCCCGCAGTGCAGGTGGTGTTTCGGGCAACAGGGCCGCGTCGATGTTCACGACGCGAAAAGGCGGGATTGACAGGCCCAGGGCGCGGCCTGCATGCCCGGCAATCCATTCGCTCCACAGGCTGGCGCGATTGGTTTGGCGGCCTTTGACGTAGTAGAGCAGGCCATCATCGCCGCGGCAAAGGTAAGGGCGGGATACGCCCTGTTCGCTCGGCCCGATGATCTCGACGATGTCCACCTGCCGCATCAGCGAAGGGTCCAGCAGTGCGCGCGTGCCGGCTGTTTCAGCGCCGGGCAGTGCGGGCAGCCTGGACATCGTCAATTGCGCCGGCCATCTGAACGCAAGGCGGTGCGGGCTCGATTTCTAGGCCGGCACGGTATCGATGAAGCTCTGCCGGGCGGCCAGCTTGTCGTAGAGCTTCTGCAGGTTCGGGTACGGCGTGCGCCAGTCGATCTCGGGGTAGCGGAAGTCCAGGTAGCCGAGTGCGACGCCGACGGCGACGTCCGACAGCGTGAAGTGGATGCCCACGCAGAAGGGCTTGTCGCCCAGGCCCAGGCTCATCGCCGCCAGCGCGGATTGCACACGCGCCATGTAGCGGTCGATCCAGGCCTGCGAGCGCTGTTCTTCGGTGCGGCCGGCCCAGTGCTTTTCCAGCCTGGCGGTGATGCTGGCGTCCAGCAGGCCATCGGCCAGCGCTTCCCAGGTGCGCACTTCGACGCGCTCACGGCTGTTGGCCGGAATCAGCTTGCCGACCGGCGACAGCGTGTCGACGTATTCCACGATGACGCGCGAGTCGAACACCGCCTCGCCGCCTTCCATCACCAGGCAGGGCACCTTGCCCAGCGGATTGGCCGCCAGGATGCCGTCGCTGCCCCAGACGTCCTCCAGCACGAACTGGCAATCCAGCTTTTTCTCGGCCAGCACGATGCGTACCTTGCGAACGTACGGGCTGGTGAGTGATCCGATCAGTTTCATGCTTGTTGTCGTCTTTGGGCTGTCCCTTGGCCGCGATTCTATCGAAGCGGCCCATGGGCATGCCGAGGGGCCTCGCGGGTTGCCCCCGTAAAATGGGGCGCTCCGCACATGCGCCCCGCGTGTGCGCCTTGCCTGGCTTGCGCCCCCGCTCCTATGCAGAACTCCCCCTCGCTGTCATCCCATTCGGCCCTGATGGCCCTGTCCCCGCTGGATGGCCGCTATGCCGCCAAGGTCGCCCCGCTGCGCCCGCTGCTGTCGGAGTACGGACTGATGCACCGCAGGGTGCAGGTCGAGGTCGAGTGGTTCATCGCGCTGTCCGACGCCGGCCTGACCGGCTTTGCGCCGCTGTCCGAAGCCTCGCGCGGCCTTCTGCGCGGGCTGGTGACCCGCTTCTCGGAAGCCGATGCGCAGGCCATCAAGGACATCGAGAAGACCACCAACCATGACGTGAAGGCGGTCGAGTACTGGCTCAAGGCCCGTTTCGAGCAGAACGCCGAACTGACCGCGGCGTCCGAGTTCGTGCACTTCGCCTGCACCAGCGAGGACATCAACAACACCAGCCATGCGCTGATGCTGAAGGCCGCGCGCGCCGAGGTGCTGCTGCCGGGCCTGGAACGCGTCATCGCCCAGCTGACCGAGATGGCGCACGGCTTTGCCGATGTGCCGATGCTCTCGCGCACCCACGGCCAGACGGCCAGCCCGACAACGGTGGGCAAGGAGTTCGCCAACGTCGTGGCCCGCCTGCAGCGCGCCCGCGAGCGAATTGCCGAAGTGCCGCTGCTGGCCAAGATGAACGGCGCGGTCGGCAACTACAACGCCCACTCGGTCGCCTACCCGGACAAGGACTGGGAAGCCTTCTCGCGCCAGGTCGTCGAAAGCGGCCTCGGGTTGACCTTCAACCCGTACACCATCCAGATCGAGCCGCACGACTACATGGCCGAGCTGTTCGATGCGGTGACGCGCTGCAACACCATCCTGATCGACTTCGCGCGCGACGTCTGGGGCTACATCTCGCTGGGCTACTTCAAGCAGAAGCTGAAGGACGGCGAGGTTGGTTCCTCGGCGATGCCGCACAAGGTCAACCCGATCGACTTCGAGAACGCCGAGGGCAACTTCGGCCTGGCCAACGCGCTGCTGGCCCACCTGAGCCAGAAGCTGCCGATCAGCCGCTGGCAGCGCGACCTGACCGACTCCACCGTGCTGCGCAACATGGGCGTGGCGCTGGGCTATGCGGTGCTGGCGCACGAGTCGCTGTCGCGCGGCCTGGGCAAGCTGGAGATCAACACCGACGCGCTGGCCGCCGACCTGGACGGCGCCTGGGAGGTGCTGGCCGAAGCCATCCAGACGGTGATGCGCGCCCATGCATTGCCGCAGCCCTACGAGCAGCTCAAGGCCTTCACCCGCGGCAAGCCGATGACGCGCGACATGATGCAGGGCTTCATTGCCAACCTGGCGTTGCCGCAGAGCGAAAAAGACCGCCTGCTGGCGATGACGCCGGGCAGCTACCTCGGCCTCGCCGCAGCGCTGGCAAAACGGGTCTGAACGGTAACGAAATGCAAGGGTGGCGGGGTGCATGCCCCGTGTCCCGCAAAAAGCACGTCAGGCCGGCAGCGGATTCACCTGTTCGGTCACCCTGCAGGCAGGGGGCGCTCATTAGAATCGCCCCATGCATTTCGCTTCCCAGTTGGCGCGCGCTTGCGCCCGCCACGAATCCCTGCTGTGCGTCGGTCTTGATCCGGACCCGGCCAAGTTCCCCGCCGGCCTGCGCGGCGACCCGTCCCGCATTTTCGACTTCTGCGCCCGCATCGTCGACGCGACCAAGGACCTGGTCTGCGCCTTCAAGCCGCAGATTGCCTACTTCGCCGCCCATCGCGCCGAGGATCAGCTGGAGCAGCTGATGGCCTACCTCCGGCGCAATGCGCCCGAGGTGCCGGTCATCCTGGACGCCAAGCGCGGCGACATCGGCAACACCGCCGAGCAGTACGCCCGCGAAGCCTTCGAGCGCTACCAGGCCGACGCGGTGACGCTGTCGCCCTACATGGGCTTCGACTCGATCGAGCCCTACCTGAAATACGACGGCAAGGGCCTGATCCTGCTCTGCCGCACCTCCAACCCCGGCGGCAGCGACCTGCAGTTCCAGCCGCTGGCCAATGGCGAGCGCCTGTTCGAGGAAGTGGCCCGGCTGGCGGCCGGCAAGTGGAACCGCGATGGCCGGCTGGGTCTGGTCGTTGGTGCCACCTTCCCGGCCGAGCTGGCCCGGGTGCGCGAGCTGGCGCCCACCTTGCCGCTGCTGATCCCCGGCGTGGGCGCCCAGGGGGGCGATGCTGCGGCCACGGTGCAAGCCGGCTGGCGGCCTGACGCACCGATCATCGTCAGTTCCTCGCGCGCCGTGCTGTACGCCGGCAGCGGCGAGGACTTTGCCCAGCAGGCCCGCACCGTGGCTCAGGCCACGCGTCTGGAGCTGCAGGCCGCGCAAAAAGCCTTGCCGGCCCGGTTGTCGTGAAGTGCCTGCCGGCTGCAGTCCCCGCCAGGTCGGCCCAGCCGACCGGCGCTGCGGCACGCTGACCGGCCCCCGCCGCGCAGGTTGTCGAAATGACCCGCCGTCCTGCCGGTCGCCCTGCGCGCCCCGCCCATCCGGCGCCGCCGGCCTCGCACCTGCGTGCCTTGCCGCGCTGGCGCGCGCTCGCTGGTGCCGGCAGCACAGGGCTGCTGGCGGCGCTGGCGGCCATGTCGTTGTGGCAGCTCTACCCTGGCGAATGGCCGGCGCCGCTGCGCTGGGGCCTGGGTGCGCTGCTGGGCGTGGCCGGCGGCGTATGGCTCAGCCTGCGCCTGCATCGCAGCCGCGCAGCCGCCGCCTTGCCCGCAGAGCGGCCCGCTGTTGCGTCTGAAACCGCGCCGCTCTCGCCGCCGCGCGACGCACTCGCCGCCGGCTTGCTGGCGATGACCGCCGACGCCGTGCTGACGCTGGACGAGCACGGCCGCTTGCTCGGCCTGGTCGAACAGGATGGCCGGCAGCGGCTGGCGGCGCTGGCCGCGTTGAGCGGCCAGCCGCTGTGGGCGCTGCCCGGCGCCCGGCTGCCGCCGCCTGACCTGCCGGCGCTGCAGCGCGCCATCAAGGAAGGCCGGCCCTGGCGCGACCTGGACTGGCACTGGCAGTCGCCCGATGGCCAAGCCTGGCATTTCGCGCTCAGTGGATTGCCGCGCCGCAGTGCCGGCGGACGCTTGCTGGGCTTTGGCGCGGTGCTGCGCGACCTGCGCGGCGAGCAGCGCTTCCAGGCCTTGTTTGCCGAGCTGCCGCAAGCGCTGCTGCTGCACCGCGGCCCTCGCCTGCTGGACGCCAACCTGGCTGCGCTGCAACTGCTGGGCGCGGCCGACCGCCAGGCCCTGCTGGCGCGTGACCTGCTCGAAAGCTTTGCGCCGGGCGACAGCCGGGCCCGCGCCGCTCGCCAGTTCGAGGCCGCGCGGCGCCAGCCGGCGGGCGCCTCGCCGCTGGTCGGCAGCTTCCTGCTCGGCACGGCCCAGTCGATCCAGGTGCGCAGCCAGGTGCTGGGCGGCGGCAGCGGTGGCGAGGCACCTGCCACGCTGTCGCTGCTGCTGCCCGAACACACGCCGGCGCCTGCCGCCACCAGCGGCCGCGCGGATGCCCTGATGTCGCACCTGGTCGACATCAGCCCCGACGCGATCTCGCTGACCGAGCTTGGCAGCTCGCGCTATGTGATGGTCAACGCCAGCTTCGAGCGCCTGATGGGCTACCGCGCGAGCGACGTGATCGGCCGCACCGCGCTGGAGGTCGGCATCTGGACCCACCCGGCCCAGCGCGGTGAGCTGCTGGAGGTGCTGCGCCAGCGGGCCGCGGTGCAGGACATGCCGGTCACGCTCACCGCGCGCAACGGTCGCCGGCTGGACGTGCTGCTGTCGGCCGCACGCTTCCACGAGGACCAGGTCGACTACATGGTGGTCACGCTGCGCGACGTGACCCAGGCCGAGCAGACCCGGCTGGAGTACCAGGCGATCCTGGACAACGCGCTGATCGGCATCGCGTTCGTGCGTGACGAGCATTTCGTGATGGCCAACCCCCGCTTCGAGGCCATGCTGGGCTGGCCGCCCGGCGCGCTGGTGGGCCAGCATGCCGCGGTGATCTGGCCCACGCGAGCCGAGCACCTGGAGGCCCAGCGGCGTTTCGATCCGCGGCTGACGGCCGGTGAGTCGATCGAGCTGGAGCACCTGCTCAAGCGGCGCGACGGCAGCGTCTTCCTCTGCCGCCTGATGGCCAAGGCCATCAACCCGCACAAGCCCGGCCCGCGTGGCAACCTTTGGCTGGCCGAAGACGTGACCGAGCGCCGCCAGGTCGAGCAGCAGCTGGCCAAGGCGCGTGACGAGGCCCAGGCTGCCAACCGGGCCAAGAGCGACTTCCTGGCCAACCTCAGCCACGAGATCCGCACGCCGCTCAATGCGCTGCTCGGGCTGGCCCGGCTGGCGCGCCAGCCCGAGGTCGGCGAGCGCCGCAGGCAGGACTACATCGAGCAGATCAGCGAAAGCGCCGAGACCCTGTCGGCCATCATTTCCGACATCCTGGACCTGTCCAAGATCGAGGCCGGCAAGATGCACCTGGAGCACCTGCCGTTTTCGCTGCAGGCGCTGCTCGACAGCCTCTACCAGGCCTATGGCGCACTGGCCGACAACAAGGGCCTGACGATGCGCCTGGCCTGTGATGCCGACGTACCGGCCATCGTCATCGGCGACTCGGTGCGGCTGCGCCAGATCCTCAGCAACTACCTGACCAACGCGCTGAAGTTCACCCAGGCCGGCCGGATCGAACTGGCGGTGCGGCGCATCGGCGGCAATGCGCTGCGCTTCGAGGTGCGCGACACCGGCAGCGGCATCGCGCCAGACGCGCAGGCCCGGCTGTTCACGCCCTTCACCCAGGTCGACAACTCGGTCAACCGGCGCTTTGGCGGCACCGGCCTGGGCCTGTCCATCTGCCGCCAGCTGGCGCACCTGATGGAAGGCGAAGTCGGCATGCTCAGCGAGCCGGGCCGCGGCAGCGTGTTCTGGGCCGAGCTGCCGCTGCCCGGCGGCAGCAGCGAGGACCTGGAGGCCAGCACCGGCAGCGGCGGCATGGACCCGGTCAACGGCGCACGCGTGCTGATGGTCGAGGACAACCCTGTCAACATGATGATCTCGGTGGCCCTGCTGGAGCAGTGGGGCGCGCTGGTCACGCAGGCGCATGACGGCGCGCAGGCCATCGAGGCCGTGGAGCAGGCCTTTGCGCTGGGCCGGCCGTACGACGTGGTGTTGATGGACGTGCAGATGCCCGGCATCAGCGGCCACGAGGCGACCCAGGTGCTGCGCCGTCGCCACTCGCGCGAGCAGCTGCCCATCATCGCGCTGACCGCCGCGGCGCTGGTCTCCGAGCGCAACCAGGCGCTGGCCGAAGGCATGAACGACTTCCTGACCAAGCCGATCGACGCGCAGCGCCTGCGCGCTTCGCTGGTGCGCGCGCTGCGCGCGCTGCACGGCGAGACCTGAGGATTGGCACTCCCCGGGCCGGGCTGCGCCCGGCCCTTTCAGGCGGCCAGCGTCAGCGGCAAGCTGCGCAGCCGCTGCCCCGTCAGCGCAAACAAGGCATTCGCCAGCGCTGGCGCGACTGGCGGCACGGCGGGCTCGCCAATGCCGGTCGGCGTGCGGGTGCTGGCGATGAGATGGGTCTCGATCAGCGGGCATTCGCGCAGGCTCAGCAGCGGCTGGTCCGGGAAGTTCTTCTGCCGGACTTCGCCGTTCACGATGTCGATGCGGCCGTAGAGCGCGGCCGTCAGCCCGAACACCACGCTGCTTTCGACCTGCTGGGCGACGATGTCGGGCTGCAGCACCATGCCGCAGTCCACTGCGCAAACCACCCGCAGCACGCGCGGTTTGCCGTCGCTCAGCGTGACTTCCAGCACCTGGGCCACCACGGTGCCGAAGCTCTCGTGAAGCGCCAGCCCGCGGGCGATGCCGGCCGGCAGCGGCTGGCCCCAGCCGGCCTTCTCGGCGGCGCGCTGCAACACGGCGGCATGGCGCGGCTGGTCGGCCAGCAGGCTCAAGCGAAAGGCCAGCGGGTCGGCCCCGGCGGCATGCGCCAGCTCGTCGATGAAAGCTTCGCTGAAAAACGCATTGTGCGAATGGCCGACCGAGCGCCAGTTGCCGATCGGCACGTCGTGCTGCGTGGCCACATGCGCCATGCGCTGGTTCGGCACGGCATACGGCAGGTCGAACAGGCCTTCGGCCGTGGTCTTGTCCGGCATGTCCACCGGGCCGGCCAGCTGAGGTACGTTGCGCGCCATCCAGCGCGGCGTGATGGCGTCACCCGCGCTGTGGATGCTGAGCGCCTGCAGCTTGCCGTCGCTGGACAGCACGCCGCGCAGCAGCGCGGCCCCTGCCGGGCGGTAGAAGTCGTGCGTGAAGTCCTCTTCGCGCGGCCACAGCAGCTGCACCGGCCGGCCGCCGGTTTCCATGGCCACGCGCACCGCCTGGCCCACGTGGTCGGTCTCCAGCCGGCGGCCAAACCCACCGCCGATCAGCGTCATGTGCAGCGTGACCTTTTCCAGCGGCACGCCGGCCACGCGTGCCGCGAGCTGGCGGGCCATTTCAGGCACCTGTGTCGGGGCCCAGATCTCAACGCCCTGGTCCGTGACCTGCACGGTGCAGTTCATCGGCTCCATCGTCGCGTGGGCCAGGTACGGTGCCTGGTACGCGGCTTCCAGCCGGCGGGCGCCGCCTTGTTCGTCAGCCTGCCAGCTGGCCGCCGCGTCCCCCAGGCTGTAGAAGCCAAAACCGTGGCTGGCGTCGGCTGCGCTGCGCGCCGTCTGCGCCAGGCTGGTGGTAATGGCGGCCGAGTCCAGCGCGCCGGCGGGCCGGCCCTGCCAGCTCGCGTCCATCGCCAGCGCCGCCTGCTTGGCATGCCAGCTGCTGTGTGCGACCACCGCGATGCCGGCGGTGCTGCCGGCCACCGGGCCCAGCCGCACCACGCGCTGCACGCCGGGCCGGCGCAGCAGCGCGTCCATGTCCACCGCACCGGGGGCGCCGCCCAGCGCAGGCGCATGGCGCATCACCGCGAACAGCATGTCTGGCCGCCGGGTGTCGATGCCGTAGCGCGCCGCGCCGGTGCTCTTGGCCAGCGTGTCGCTGCGCGGTTGCGGCTTGCCCAGCAGGCGCCATTGGGTGCTGGCTTTCAGCTTGATGCCGCCGGCCGGCACGGTGGCCGCCGCCTCGGCCAGCTCGCCGTAGCCGGCACTGTTGCCGCTGGCAGCGTGTTGCACCACACCGTCCTGCACCTGGAACTCGTCCACCGGCAGGCGCCAGCGCAGCGAGGCCGCGCCCAGCAGCTGGGCCCGTGCGGTGGCCGCGGCCAGGCGCAGCGGTTCCCAGGCGTCCGCCACCGTGGACGAACCGCCGGTGATCACGATGCCGAGCTCGCGCGCCACCTTGCGCACCATCCACTGGCCCAAGCGTGCGCCGGTGGTCTCATGGCCGGGTTCCAGCGAGCGCGGGTGCACCGGCAGGCTGGCGGCCAGCACGGCCACGTTGCCGTAAAGCGTCTCGCCCGCAGCTGGCGCGGTCAGTCGCACGCGGGTGGGCGCCAGGTCCAGCTCCTCGGCTACCAGCAGCGCCAGCGTGCTGTGCACGCCCTGGCCCATCTCGGCGTAGGGCATGGCCAGCAGCACGTCACCATTGCGCGCCACCTTGATCCAGCCGTTCAGCCCGACCTCGCCTGCCACTGGCGGCAAGGTGTCGGCCCGGCCCGGCCGGCCGCGTGGCGGCAGCCCGCTCCAGCCCACGATCAAGGCCCCGGCGCCGGCCAGGCCGGACCACAGCAGCGTGCGGCGCTTGAGCGTCATGCGGCGCTCCGGTCCTGGTCCGCCAGGGCCGTCTTGACGAGCGCCTTGGCCCCGGGCTTGACGGCCGGCGCCAGCGCTGCGGCCGCGGCATGGATGGCCGCGCGCACCCGCGGGTAGGTGCCGCAGCGGCACAGGTTGGTGATGGCCGCGTCGATGTCGGCGTCGGTCGGCTGTGGTTTCTGGCGCAGCAGCGCCTCGGCCGCCATCAGCATGCCGCTCTGGCAGTAGCCGCACTGCGGCACCTGGTGGGTGACCCAGGCCTGCTGCAGCGGGTGCAAACCCGTGCCCGCCAGGCCCTCGATGGTCTTCACCGCCTTGCCCTGCACCGCACCGACCGGCGTCACGCACGAGCGCACCGCCTGCCCGTCGACCTGCACCGTGCAGGCGCCACAGGCGGCCACGCCGCAGCCGTACTTGGTGCCGGTCAGTCCGAGTTCATCGCGCAGCACCCACAGCAGCGGCATGTCCGGCGGTACGCGCTGATCGTCGAGGGCATGGGCTTGGGTGTTGACGGTCAACTGCACGGGCGCGTCTCCTACGCTCCTGGAACTGGGAGCGCCGCGAGTTTGGCAGAAGCCGGCCCGTTGCCGACTGTCGCGAGGGTGTCCACCGGTGACAAGGCCGCCCGGACTAACCCGAGGTGACGCGGCGTTTGAAGCTCACTGCCCCTTGAACAGGCCCTGGAAGTGGCGCGACACCGGCAGCTTCTCGCTGCGGCCGCGCAAGGAGAGCACCATCGTGCCCTCGTCCACCCGCAGCGCGCTGGCAATGTGCCGGTGGTTGACGATCACCGAGCGGTGCACCTGCCAGAACTGCTGCTCGTCCAGCTGCGCCAGCAGCTCCTTCAGCGGCGTGCGGATCAGCGCCTCGCCCGGGCCGGCCTCGTCCTGGTAGACGACCCGCGTGTAGCGCGCGTCCGACTCGAAGTACACCACCTGCTCGACCGGGATCAGCCGCACCTCCTTGCCGATGCTGGCCTGGATCATCGGGGCCGGCCGGCGCGCCGGCAGCAACTGCTGGCTGAGCTGCGCGAGCAGTGCCGTCATGTCCGGTGTGGCGGGCGCGGCTTGCGCGGGCTGCAGGCGCTGCTTGAGCCGCGCCACCGTCTGCGCCAGCCGGGCAGGGTCCACCGGCTTCATCACATAGTCCACCGCGCCAGCCTCGAAAGCCTGCAGCGCATGGTCGCCATAGGCGGTGACGAACACCACCTCGGCCCGGCCCTGGATGCGCTGCGCGACCTCGATGCCGCTCAGGCCCGGCATGCGGATGTCCAGGAAACACAGCTGCGGCTCGTGTTCGAGGAAGGCGTCCCAGGCGTCCACGCCGTTGACGGCCTCGGCCACCAGTTCGAGTTCCGGCCAGGCCTGCTGCAGCGCGGCTTTGAGTTGCGCGCGCGGGGCTTCTTCGTCGTCGGCGATCAGGGCGGTGATGGGATTCATCGGTGTGCAGGCTCAGGCAGAAAGTGGAAGACGCAGCAGCGCACGGCAGCCGCCCTCGGGTCGGTTGGCCAGGCTCAGCTCGGCCTTGGTGCCGAAGGCTTGTGCGAGGCGGGCGCGGCTGTTGACCAGGCCCACGTGGCCTTCGGCAGGGCCGGGCAGCAGCGGCAGGCCGGGACCGTCGTCGTCGATGGCGATGCAGAGCTGGCCGGCTTCGCGCCAGGCGCTGAGCTGCACGCTGCCGCCGGCCAGCTGCGGCGAGATGCCGTGTTCAACGGCGTTTTCGACCAGCGTCAGCAGCAGACCGGGCGGCAGCGGCGTGGCGCCCAGCGCGGGCTCGGCGCGGATCTCGAAGCGCAGCCGCTCGCCCAGCCGCGCCTGCATCACCTCCAGGTAGCGGCGCACGGCTTCCAGCTCCTGGTCCAGGCGCAGCAGCGGCCGGTCGAACAGCGGCAGCGTGGCGCGCAGGTAGCCGGTCAGCGAGTCCAGCAGCGGCGCGGCGCGCGGGTCGCCGCTGGCCACCCAGTGCTGCAGCGAGGCCAGCGTGTTGAACAGGAAGTGCGGCTGGATCTGCGCGCTGCCGAGCTGGCGGGCCATTTCCAGCGCGCGCTCGCGCTCGTCCAGCTCGGCCAGGCGCAGTGCGATGTGCTGGCTGCGGTGCATCGCGGTGAACCACAGGCCCACCATGCCCATGCCGAACAGCGCGCCCAGCACGCCGGGGCCGGCCGGCACCGTCGACAGATTCTGCGCGGTGTGCAGCACCTGCCCGAACGACCCGCCGTAGGTGAGCATCGGCACCAGCAGGAAGCCGCTCGCGGTGGCCATGGGCATCACGTAGTAAGCCCAGCGCCCGGCCCGGCAGCCCGGGTCGTGCCACAGCGCCCAAAGACCGGCGAGCAGGCCCAGCAGGTAGAAGCCCATCACGAACCAGATCGGCGCGGGCACCACGGCATGGAAGGCGACGGCGTACAGCGCCATCACGAAGATCACGTTGAACAGCACCGCGCCGACGATGGCGGGCGACGGGCCGTGTGGCACGGCCCGCGCCAGTTCTGCGGCCGTGAATCGCCGTTTGGGCAGCATCATCATCACGCAGTGCCAGTCGAACCATTTCGCACGGGGCTCGGCCGCGGGCGAGGTGGGCGTGGCGCGGGCGGTGGTGGCGGCGTCTGGCACGTGCGCGAGTGTCGGCATGGCGGGCAGGGTGGCGTTGCGCATCATGCCGCCTCCGGCAGCCACAGCGCCGCCCGCGTGCTGCCGTCGGGCTGGCGCTGCAGCGCCAGCGTGGCCTGCGGGCCGGCCAGGCGGCGCAGGCGCTCGCGGCAGTTGCGCAGGCCCACGCCTTCGGCTGGCAAAGGCTGGGGCAGCGGCTCGCCGGTGTTGTCCACCCACAGCGACCAGCCGCCGCGCACCGGCTCGCCACCCAGCGCGATGCGGCCGCCGGCCAGCGCCGGGCCAATGCCGTGTTCGATCGCGTTTTCAGCCAGCGTCAGCAACAGCCCCGGCGGCAGCGGCAGCGCGCCAGCGCCGGGCGGCAGCGCGATCTCGCTGAGCAGCCGCGTGCCCAGCCTGGCCTGCTGGATGGCCAGGTAGTGCGCCAGCGTGGCGGCCTCTTCGGACAGCGGAATGGACTCGCGGGCCAGCGTTTCGGTGCTCGCGCGCAGGAAGCCGGTGAGGGCGCGCAGCAGGCCGGGTGCACGCGCATCGCCGCTGTCCACCCAGTGCTGCAGCGCGGCCAGCGTGTTGAAGATGAAATGCGGCTGGATCTGCACCTGCAGCATGCGCAGCCGGGTCTCGGCCACTTCGCGGGCGGCCAGGTCGCGCTCGCGCTTGAGCTGCAGCGTGTCCAGGGCTTGTTCCAGCTGGGCCTTGCGCCCGGCCGAGATCAGCCAGAGGAACAGCATCGTCATCAGGCCGATCAGCAGCTGCAGCGGCGTGGCAGCCCAAAGCAGGGCCGGCCATTCGTCCCAGGCCGGCCAGCCGGCGCCCTCGCCACCGCTTTGGCGCTGGCGCCAGGCCAGCGCCAGCGTGCTGGAATAGGTGGCCACGGCCATCAGCAGCGCAATGCGCAGCATGCGCTTGCGGCCTTCGGGCGAAACCATGCGGCCGGGCTGGCGCCAGGCGCGCAGGCCCACCATGCACAGGCCGGCGAAATACAGCGCGCTGAGCAGCAGCGCCACCGGCCAGCGCAGGCCGTTGGCATGCAGGCCGGCCGTGGCGCCGATCACCGCGCCCAGCAGCCCGGTGCCCAGGCCCACACCGAATCGGCCGACGATCAACCGGTCCAGCGATTCGGCCAGCTCGCGCTGCTCCACCGGCCAGGTGGCCCGGTCCAGCGCCATGCGGGCCAGCAGCCAGCGCTGCAGGACGTTGGGCGGGGTGCTGGCGGCCGGGGCGATGAATGTCATGGCCTCAGCATCGCAGCGGCTGTGGCCGCTGGGGGGTCTGTTGCGGCGAATGGCGGGATCGGCCGCGTGAAAGGTGGTCGCTGCGCATGAATGGCAGTCGCCCCGAACGAACGGTTTCAGCCCAGCGGCTGGCCGTCGACAAACACCTTCAGCTCGCCGCAGGTGAAGGCGGTCCAGGCTTCGTGCTGGGTCAGCGGCTCGGTGGCGATCACGGCCACGCGGTCGTTGGGCGTGGTGTGGTGCGCGAAGTTCACGCTCATGTCTTCGTCGCGCAGCGCGACCGCGCCGAACGGATGCTGGCGCACGACCCAGTGCAGGTGGGTGGACGCATGGGCCCACAGCGCCTGGCCGTTGGACAGCAGCATGTTGAAGGTGCCGTGGCGGTGCAGCGTCGGCATCAACTCGGCCAGCGTGCGGGTCAGCTCTTCAATGGCCGGCACGCCCGCATGCGCCTTGGCGAGTTCCTGCATCAGCCAGCAGAAGGCGCGCTCGCTGTCGGTGTCGCCCACCGGGCGGAAGGCAGCGTGCAGCCGCGGGTGGAAGTCCACCAGGTTGCCGTTGTGGGCGAAGACCCAGTAGCGGCCCCACAGCTCGCGCTGGAACGGGTGGGTGTTCTCCAGCGCCACGCGGCCCTGGGTGGCCTTGCGGATGTGGGCGATGACGTTGTCGCTGCGGATCGGGTAGGTCTTGACCAGTTCGGCCACCGGCGACTGGCGGGCGCTGTGGTGGTCCACGAAGAGGCGCACGCCGCGGTCCTCGAAGAAGCCGAT
>Ga0307514_10000596_pt1 | contig 67766 bp, 63 predicted proteins | sample 16_EM_MG_FD_203088 | JGI IMG/M metagenome (GOLD analysis project Ga0307514, IMG submission 203088) | Populus trichocarpa ectomycorrhiza microbial communities from riparian zone in the Pacific Northwest, United States - 16_EM | ecosystem: Host-associated > Plants > Roots > Unclassified | place...
AGGCACTGTTGGATTTTCTTTATTTGACAGATGTTGGCAGAATTAGTGGAGTGGTGGAGGAGGCGGAGAACTCAGATCACGAGGAGTCGAGTGATGGGGGGGTGTAAAAGTTGATGTTGTTTTTTGGCGGTTTTGTTTGTTGTTGGGGGGAGAGGACTCGCGACTTTGCTTTTGTTTCTTTATGTTACGGAAGAAGCGGGGAGGAAATGTGTACGGGAAATATGCCATGGCCGCCAGCGGCCGAATGCAATATGATTACAAACAAACAAACCGAAGTGATGACTATGGTTATGGTTATAATCTTGGGTGTCGTTGGTAGTGTCACTGCATCTCACTCATGTCAGACCTCGTTGAGGTAGCGAAACCGTTGTTTGTTCTCTGGCGCGCTTCCTACAAACCTCCACAAACACTATTATTGTATCACAGGGGCTGCCCGTTTTATCCCCCATTGCTGCAACGTTGCCATCCTTCACCGCGGAGAAAATGACCGAAATTAATCAACATGGCCTCGACAATCACCTACTCAACTCGCAGAATCACAAACCAGACTTTTATTTCCCCAAACCGCCACCAATTACAACACCCACGACTTTCAGATTCCCTGAATATGGATCTACGGAGTGGCAACGCCGTAAGCCAGACTTTCACACGCCCCTAGCACGGTCCCGGAATCTACCCAAGGGACTCATATCAACAGCTGATGGATCTGGCGGGGGCATGCTCGACAAGCAACATTACAAACCAGACTTCGGAATACCGACCCGGAGCCTCGCTATGACACTAGAGACATACGAGCCACCGACGTCGTGGTCCTCCAGCTACCAAAGCAAATTGAGTACAGTGACCCCTACAGTAGGCTTAACATGTTTGTTAATTGTGCTACCAGGAGATGCCGAACGTACACCCCACAAGACACACCATACCTTCACCAAAAATGAACGAAACAGTGACGACTACAAGTACCCGGTAAACAATCTCACAAAAGCTGTGACCAAATTCCTTCTCGCCTTGACATTTGCACCAATCGTTGTCACCGTTTGGGCAGTCAAGGCGTTGCGGAAAGGAATCAAATACGAAAAGGCGCAGAGGGAGGCAAAGGCAGCAAGGGAGATTGCATCAAGGCCGCCATTTTGGGAATCGACTGCAGAAGTGGTTGACATAGACTCGTTGAAGGACTCAAAATCTCTTTTAAGGGAGACTATGATTCGAGAGGCTTTACAGGTTGATAGGACATCGAAAGGAGCAAGTCTAAAGCCACTCAAAACTCTATATCTGGAATCAGAGACGGTTAGAAGTGATTCAATACAGCTGCTAAAGTTGTGCAGTCTTGACGGTGCGGATGATACAGATATAGAGGAAAGTGAGGATGATCGGGATGGAACTTTCCCAACAGCCAAGTCGACTGCTTCAGCAGAGACTACCGTTCGAATTCGAACTCATCCTGTTCGACCGGTTGATTCCGTCTGGCCAGGGTCTCTCTCCCCTCGATTCCGATCTTATAGATCTCTTCCTAGGTCCATCTCACAGTGTTCATTGGAGATGTCTACCTTCGACGGCTCAGGCAGCTCGATGCAGAGGAATGAAGTGCGCTGGGCGCCCCTCACCAGTCCCAAGTCTTCACAGGCAGGCGGTATTAACGAGCCTTCCACGAACACTGCCGAAGTGCTTGTGGACGTGGCTGGACCAACCCCAAGAAAACATGTGACTGGACCACGAAGAGCTGCCTCTCAATCGTCTTTAAGAGGTTTTGGTGTTAACGGATCTGATCTGGGAACGCTTCCACCTGCTGAGGACTCACCGAGAGCTCCAACGCCGTTTGTTTCCGAAAATTTCTCAGTTGGACCTGGTTTAGTAGCACCACCACCTACTGATGAATCTTCTGGTATTACAGCACCATCCCCCTTCGCTACAGGGAGAGAACTGTCAGCCGGTATTATATATAATGTTTCTCACCATCAAGCATCTTCTGCCACAACCATCAACCACTGTTTTCTATTACCATTCCAGACGGCATCCCCCGCGACAAATAGATATCATTCCGAAACTCCGAAATCAACTGTGGAGGGGGACTCATCCCCACCAGATTCGGAGCTTGAAATCGAGCTACACAATCCGGCCCCAGTCGTCGAAGTCACCATCGAGGACCGTGATAACCCACAACCCCCAGAAAACCCACAATCCCGGACATTGACCCCCCATGTCCAGATGCAAATGGATCTCTTAGTACTGCAACTTGTGGATGCAATCAGAGGACTTCTACTGCTGGCGGCGAGACAGAAGAATCCGAGAGATTTGCTATTGGTGTTAATGGTTGCCGGGTTGAGGTTTTGGCAGTGGTTCTTGAATGCGATGGCAGGACGGGTTAGGAATAAGTTGATTAAGACTGATAGCAGAACTGGGGAGGGTGGGGATTGATGTGTACAGTCAAGGGCTAGGGCCGTAGGATAGGCTGGGCTTGATTGAGTTGTAGGCAAAAAAGACGCATTTTCTTATCCTTTGGGATCGCCATGCTAGTACTAGAGCCTGTAACCACTCGGTTATTGGTTCTTAGTGAAGTATTCTTGTTGGAATTGTACGTTTCTTGGAAGTAAAAAACGGCAGCTCTGGTGGCATGCTTGGTGGAATGACGGAATGGGCAGTTGTATTTGAGTCGGGTATGAGTCCTTACCTGGGATAGCATTCATACGCATTGTATTTGAAGCAAGAAGCAATCCTTTTCCTTCACTCTTCACTTTTACTTCGGGATACAATTTGTACCCTTGAGCGCTCTACAACTCTCCCCTGATCCTGGCTGGAAGGTCGAACTGAGGGGTTTGGAAAGCCATCTTTTGATCTGGACTTGGGAAGGGCTGAAGAGTTGTTTGATGACTTGGATATCGTAGGACTCAACTATTGGAGGGCTCGTGGATCGGCATTGAATCTCGAGGCTTCGGAACCTGACAGCAGCCTAGTCTTTTTATCTTCCTTATCTCCGCGGAGTACCTCCGAGCATCGTCCTCGAGCTGCTTTACTTTGCCTATGCTGCTTTTAAGATTGGGTTTCCATGAGCAATGACTTCACTGTCCTTCTAGAGACACGCAAGTTCAGACGTGTCCCTGAGGCCCTAGAGGATCGCCGTTTAGTCTGGTTGGCTTTCGAATTTTGGAATGTAACTCATACTGGTAGGTCTTCCCTCTCCAGTCCTCGATCAACAGTCGAGCGGTCCTGAAGTGTTAACCCCGAGAGTCGCTAGAGGTACCTGGAAAAAGTTGGGCGCCGGCGGTTTTTCCTAAGCTAGTCGGTTTGGCGTCTGTCGGACATGAATTGCGGGACTCACCCAACAGATTGCAGATTAATTAAGCAATATGAGATCATGCCAACACTACTATCTCCCCGCCAAGTGACTCCGTTCCACTCTTCTCTCGGGAATCGGGACTGTATCTTAGGTAGTGCGGCTTCGGTTCCGAAGCGAAACGGATGGTTCCCGGCGCTTGGGGTTCCATATAATGTTCCATAGCGTGCTCGGCTGCGTCTCGGTAATAGCCCGACCCGGCGCCATCCGATGGCATGAGTGACTTGCTTGTGGTTATTATTGGCGGGATAATGTAACGCCGGACTAACGGTTATGTGAGACTTTGACGATTTGGGAAAGAGCAAACCTGAGATGCCACATAGAAGTTTAGTATGTTAAGGAGTAAGTGTCTCAGTATGCAGTAACTGGAAATATTGAGTGCGAGTGAGAGTAGTTGCTTGAAGAATCGAGGGTGCGAAATCCAGCTTTAATGATTGGCGTTGTTGCCCTCACAACCTAAACGGAGCTAGCCCAACGTTATTTACCCCGCAGTTTGCTAAATGTGGCCTCTCGTCGCAGCACACCCTCATTCTGAATTTCTGTCGTCGAGCATCAAGGAAAATGCATGACATGATAATGGACTGATAGTGGCTGCGGTGAAAGGACATAAGATGGCTCTGGTCCGTGGTTATTCCTCTTCCTCATTCTCTATCTTCTGAGTTTTCTTTCTCCCCTTCCCTGCGCCGAGTATGGTTGATATGGCAGGCCTCCACGGCTTACTCGACTGGACCTAGCCCTTGATAGCGTCATGCACACTACTAAACAGCAACGATAACGACGCGTAGCCGACACCGAATGCATCACTCCCGGCGCCCCGACAGCAACGCACGCACACCGAGCGCAATGGGTCGGAGAGCGACAGCGGGGGAATTGGGCAGACGGCACGCCGACGCTTCCGTCCGTGGTGACTATCCAGAACGAGAGGCGGCGGCTGGTTACGGAGGAGACGTGGAGGACTTGACACCCAGAAAACGGCCGCCGAGTTTTACCGAGGATCTTCTGCGGGATCCCCGTTGCGGGCTGCTGTGCAGTATCTCGAGCACTCAGCGATCGATATACTGAACGGGTCGTCAGCACAGCACATGCACCCAAACAAGGAACGCATCCACATATGTCCAAGTAATTAATCCCCAACAGATCGGATTTTCCACACACCATCACGCGATAATACCTCGCCTTCGTAAGCTGTCTCCACTCCACCACCACAGCCTCCAACCGTTCCCCCCAACTCTGCAAAGAGCAAAAAAAGGTACACAACTGCAGCTAGAACTTCTTTGTCGCCTTCGGAAGCAGCGTCTGTTGCGGTCTCGCAGGTTTCGGTTCGCACCTTTGCGTACGCCACAGCTTGGAATCCAGCTCCGGGATTATCGAGAGCGTTTGCAACGGACGGCAATTCCACCACTCCCACTCCCTGCTGCACGTCCACACCTTGCCTTCTATTTGTTCTTATTATTCCCCGTCCCGTCCCCACTTCCCTCCTCCCTCTCTACCCTCGTACATACTCCTCGTCTGAACTGACCACGATACGACTTTCGTACTTCACTCGTCCATCATGTCGGCCTCAGCTCCCACACGCTCCGCTGCCCGTCCTGGCTCCGGATTGATGAAGCACCCCGCCATTACCGCTGCTCTGCCGTTCATCAATGGAGGTGCGGCGGGGATGATCGCTACCTCTATTATCCAACCTGTCGATATGGTTAAGGTAATTCGCGACAGCTCTCTTTTGCATTGTTGTTTCTTGCGGGGTTGCCGTTGTCGTGTGCCCTCGCTTCCCTCTTACCGTCTGACGTCACTGCCTGTTTCGCATGCACTAACATGTCTCCAAACCAGGTCCGTCTACAACTAGCCGGCGAAGGACTCGCGGGCGCCGCACGTCCCTCCCCCATCACCATCACTCGCGACATCATCAAACAAGGCCGTTTCCTCGACCTCTACTCTGGTCTTTCCGCGGGCCTCCTCCGCCAGGCTGTGTAACTTCCCTACCCCGCCTTTCCTTAGCGTCCCGCTAACCGATAGCTTAGTTACACAACAGCACGCATGGGTTTCTTTTCCACCTTCATGGGCACCTTCACGGCCAAAGCCAAAGCCGAGAACCGCTCCGTAACCTTCATGGAGCGTTCGGGGGCCTCCCTAGCCGCCGGTGGTCTCGGTGCCATCCTTGGAAACCCCTGCGATCTCGCCCTAATCCGAATGCAATCCGACGGTCTCCGACCCGCAGCTGAGAGGAAGAACTACACCTCTGTCATCAATGCGCTCGCACGGATCACGAAGAGCGAGGGCGTGCGCGCGCTGTGGAACGGGTGTCTTCCTACCGTTGTCCGTGCGATGGCGCTCAACTTCGGACAGCTTGCGTTCTACTCGGAGAGTAAAGCGCAATTGGCAAAGTTTGGCGTGTTTGAGGGGTACAAGGGACAGGAGGCGATGAGGAACCTGGGTGCTAGTGCGGTCGCGGGCTTCTTTGCGAGTTTCTTCAGTCTGCCGTTTGATTTTGTCAAGACGAGGTTGCAGAAACAGACGAAGGGTACCGATGGAAAGTTGCCGTATCGAGGGACTTTTCACTGTGCGATGAAGGTGGCGAAGGAGGAGGGGTTGTTGAGGTTTTATAGAGGGTTTGGAACGTGAGTATCCCCATCTCCCCCGAGTGAAAGAGAGTGGTGGTTGCTGATAATGATGGGAAACAGATACTATGTTCGTATCGCGCCGCATGCGATGTTGACAGTGTTGTTTGCCGATTGGTTCTTGCAGTTGACGAAGGCGGGGACTGTTTAAGGGTGACGACGATGTTAATGGATTGATGTTGTGAGGAGGTGTGCATATTTATATCTTTTGGTTATTGGATTGCAGATTGTAAGCGGGAGGTTTCTTTTTGATTTCTTTTCTTTTTTTCTTTTCGGAATTTTTTTGGGAGTATAGTATCGTTTGATTTTGATGATACCGTGTTGGCAGAGGTTGCAAATTGGCGATGGACAGATTTAGTTGATATATGTTCCGACCCATACGCCAAATTTTCTCGTTGGCCAACAGGTCGACCGATTAGCAAAGCGGTCAACCTTTTGGTGTACAGAATAACCTATTGGCCAATGGGAAGATTTGGCATATGGATCAACCCAGTGGCCAACCGGGAAATTTGGTGTATGGGTCAACCGGTGTACCAAGTTCACCATGCTAATTCCTTCCGCCAAATTACTAGTATACACTCCCAGCCAACCACTCAACCTATTCTTCCTCCTCCCCCTGCGCATGTCATCCTCTTGTCACTCTTGCTGTACTTTGTTCTCCAACTGTTGTATTGGTTCTCTTTCTTGCACTCAGTCCGCCAGCTACCCCAGCTCGCTCTAGGCCCAGGGTTCGATTTACCAAGGCAATTTTAGTCCAGGTGGTAAGTGGTGATAAATCTCCAGTCATGCTCTTCAGCGTGACTGTGCACTGAACACTGAACTTGATTCTTCTTGTAAACATAGAAGCGGAAGTTAAGGAAGTCATTGTTGTAGGCGAGGAAATTTTTGGTGGAGTTGGAAGAAGAGGATAGGATAGAATAGACACAATAATGAAGTAGGGTGATGTAGAAGTTCAACAGTTGAAAAAATATGGTGCTTTATTGCGCCTCCCTAAACTCCTCCTAACCTCCTACTTGGCACATCGGTCAGTACCCTCAGGTGGTGTATAGGTTGACTTATTCACCAAGCTGACAATTTGGCATATTGGTCGACCTGTTGTTGTTTATTCATACTGTATTCACTCTTACTAGAGTATGACAGGACCTAATAACCCCTCCGCCTCCGGGCGAGCCGGCTAGATGGCGGAGCTCCCCCCCCCCGCTACCCCTCGTCCCCGCGTTTGGTCGACCTGTTGGCTAATGGGAAAATTTGGCGTATGGGTCGGAACATATAGGAATTGTTGGGGCTGCGTTCATTTTGACGTATCTGATCGTCTAGCCAGTGGCCCGTGTAAAAGGTGACAACCGGGGTTGCAGCCGGGGACCTTGGTGTTTGCAGCACCGGGAGCTACTGCGGGTTTCGAACCTGCATTTGTTGGTGTTTCTAGCACCATGCTCAACCAGATGGTAGGGGGGTTCGCTTCTTGTTATAACCATGGCCATGCGGAATTTATGGCTAGCTACGGTGAGGATTGAGGTGGAAATGATGTACAGCAATTACAACGGCCGAATGATATCCGAGGCTAGAGCAACTGTGTGGGAATGTGCCGGGTCCATGTGAAAAGAAAGCAATCGCTGGGTTTTGAGCCCGGTACTCTTGGCTTGGTGTTTGTAGCACCTATGGAAAAGTGTAGGTTTCCAGCATTGGTGTTTATAGCACTGCAGGGTCCGTGCCTATCGCGACGTCTGCTGGTGTTTGTGGCGTTAGATTGATGGAGGGTTGGTGTTATAGCACCCATCGTACACTACGGGTTTCTAGCCGGTGATATTTGTAGTACCATGTTCAGCCTAGCTAGCTAAAGTACCACTGATTGTTATATGTAGCCGTGGCCCTTGCGGTGAGGATAGAGCGCGATTTTTCGTCTGTCGGTGGCAATCACATGCGGCCTTACTCCATGGCCATCGGCACCCCCGAAATATACCGCGGAGCGACGGGTTTATAGACATGCCAGCTTCGTACTCTATGATTCCTTCATACATCCAGGTTGCACGGCAAAAGGAAGCAAAAGATGAACGTAGGTTTTAAACCCACTCGGTGCTTACAGCACTTGGTGTTTATTGCACTATACTTTGCCAGTCTGTTGTTTACATTACGAGAACTTGGCACACAATATCTAGCGACGCGGAGCCCAGCAAATTATCTACGGATCACGCTTGCGTTGTCTGGCGTGGGAGGTGGCTAAAATAAGATGACTCGAGGCTGTGATAAGTTGGTGGTGAAAAATTTGTGTTCTATTTCCATATCGTAGTGTTGTATGGTTATGGCTATAACAAGAATTATCTCTTTACTTAGCTGGCTGGGCATGGTGTATGAAGCACCAACAGGTGCAGGTTCGAAACCTGTAATGCTGTAAACACTAGGCTGGAAACCTGCCGTTCTTACTCTTTTGCTCTGCGCTTTCTTTTGATATGGTAGGACGGTTGCTGTACAGCATTCTAGTGCGCCACCACCTGCTCCCCCAAGGACGTTTGACTCAATCCTGCAAATAAACTGTAAGAACATGTGTAGATGTGTGTAAGCTTTTTCATGCAGCTGGAGATACGGCAAACAAAAGGTGACAACCGCAGGTTTCCAGCTGGGGTCTTAGTGTTTACAGCACATTGAGGTTTCGAGCCTGCATCTGGTGGTGTTTCTAGCACCTTCTGGAGGTTTCGAACCTGCATCTGACCTTAAGCTTGGTGTTTCTGGCACCATTCTCGGCCGGGACCGCTTCTTGTCAATTCGATCATTTAGCCATCCATGACTACGCAAGATTTCATACTTTGGCGCCTGGTCATGGGCTATCACTCAGCAGGAAACAAATACACCATGAAGCGGTCGCTTAGCTCAGTCGGTTAGAGCGTGGTGCTAATAGCTCAGCTAGAACACGCCAAGGTCGCAGGTTCGACCCCTGCAGTGATCATTTCTTTTAGTTTTTGGCTTGGTGGTCCGTTTTCGTGGCGGGCTGGCGGGCGTTTGGTGGTTGTTGATCAGTGACACATATAGGCTAGTTCCTGGAGTTTGCGAAGCGTGACAGTGACACTTTAGTCACCTTATTTATGGCTACTCAACTGAACGATGAGTTCGGGCCGCGAGTTTGTATACTGCATTAAGCGTCGCGAATACCCATTCCAGCGAGTGATGCTACTATACCGGCTGGCTGGTTTCGTGAGGCTGTGGGATTAAGAATTGTGGATTGTATGTACAGTTTCAAAGACATTGATTCGATATTGATGGAAATTATGAGGCGAATGTATATGGCAAATTTGCAGCTAGAGATAGCGCTTTACAACACAAAGGCGAGCAGAAGATAGCACATAGGTTTCTAGCTTAGGCCTTGGTGTTGGTAGCACCCACTGAGTAATGCAGGTTTCGAACCTGCACTCGGCGTTTTTGGCACCTAGAGTTTATAGCGCCATGCTCTACTAGCTAAACCAAGCCGTTAGTTCTTGTAACTTTAACCATCACCCTGGAAAAGACTTGGCCTTGATCTGGTTTTTAGGTAATACAATGCGGGAGGAGGTTGAGGAGGCAATGTAAGAGGAGGTTGAGGTGGTTGAGGTGGTGGTGTGGAGGAGGAGGAAGAGGAGGAGGAGGTGTGGAGGAGGAGGAGGAGGAGGAGGTGGTGGTGGTGGTGGTTGTTATTTTGGATGCTTCTTTGACTTGATTGATTGACTGATCTTCTCGAGCCAAGAAGGCCCGTATATATACAGACTTATCTCCCATATTCACAGCCATATTCGTCTCCATATCTATCTCCGTTTGCTCATCCGTTTGTACTGATATGAGCCGCTCTGCACTGATACGAGCCGCACTCCTGAGGCATATCTTCATACACCAACTGCATATCAAACGGAGCTGAGCTGTGAGGCTCACGATGCAGGTACACATGCAACAGTGGTGGTGGTGGTGGTGGTGGTGGTGGGATGGTGATGGATGGTGATGGGATGGTGATGATTAGCTGTATCAATTAGAGGAGTGGCTAGTGAAGACATCTCGTCTTAATGGCAAAGTAGAACGTGTCCGCCGGATATTGCTATCCGGCTGATGAGATATCATCACCCACAAACTCAAGCCCACTCAAGACGTCTAGTTTCATGGCTATCTCCAGTCTTACCAGTATTGAGTCAACTCTGACATTTGATGGACTGGAATGCTGCACAACAACTATAGTGGCAAAGGTGGTATTCGAGCTGTCTGAAATATGCTGGTACTTTGTAAAAGGGTGATAACTGTAGGTTTCGAATCTGCATCTAGTGGTGTTCTAGCACCTAGCGTTTAATGCACTATGCTCTGCCGGCTATAATACCACTAGTTCTTGTATATGCAGCAATTTTGGCCTTAATCCTGGCTCAAGTAAATTCAAGCGCCATCTACAGCTGCCCATGATTCGTGATGCCCATGGAGCAATTGAGGTGCTCAAAAGGCTTGTGGTACTCGAGAGCTGGAGGTGAGTTGTGAGTATTGTTCCTCGGCGGGCTCGTCGTTTATGTCGTAGACTTTGGAATTGGAATCCGGGTTCTTGCCCTCGCCCACGGTATTGAGATGTACGTTCGCTTTTAATCATCTGTAACATCTCTTTCAGCATAACAACATCCTGCAAGTCCACCGGAAAACAACACGTCGCACTTCCCATCACTCGACATTACCCCGCTATGTTACCCGGCCCCTAATGAATCAACTTGTTAACAAATCTTTTTCTTTCACCTTGCCTCACCACCCCGCAATGGCCTCCGCAACTACCATCAATTCAGTCGCACAACCCGCCCTATTCACGCCCCTCCAAACTGAAAAATGGGAGCTCGGCGTCTCGCTAATCCTCAACTTCTGGCAGCCTCTACGGGACGCGGTGGCGTGCGGCTGGGGCGGACCCGACAGCAGCGACAAGCGCGACTGGCTATGCGGGGTAATCGCGGATCTGTGGAGCGAAGACCCCGACGCGAATGAGGACACAATCGAGTACCGACTGCTGCAGGTCATGGAGGATGAGTTTGAGGTAAATTTGGAGGATGATAGCGCTTTTGAGGTATGTCGCCCCGCGCGAGTGCGCTCATGAGACTGACGGAAGGGATAGGTTGCGCGCCAGGTCATAATGTTAAGGAAAGAGATTACCGACGGAACGTTTGCGACGGTGGATATGCTACACCAACGGTTTTTGGTGATGCCACGGAATTCGCCGCTGCCGCCGAAGGTTGAGGAGGTGGAGCAAGAGGCTGGATCTAGTGATGATGATGAGGAGGAGGAAGAGGATGAGGAGATGGGGGATGCTCCGACTCCCGCCACGGAGCCGAGGGAAAGGCTAGAACGTGTGGTGGATGAGGATGGGTTTGAGTTGGTGCAGAAGGGGCGGAGAAGATAGACTACAGATAGGGAAGTTCTACGATTGGAATGGGTCGGGTTGGTCATCAAAAGTTTTGTCGTATTAGATATACAGATACTGCGGGCGTTAAGGAATTATAATTTAAATTCAACCCTCTTCCTTAGGTTGAGTTGAAAACTGTCAATAATTATCTGGTCTTTTTGACCGTGGTGATTGCGGGGAGGGGGAGGAGTCAATGCTGATATTGAACCCCCTAATGTGTTGAGTTAGATGATGACTTGTATTCAGATATAAGGGGGAGAGAAACAGCCCATATATATCACATGGAGAAGGAGAACTTCATTGGGCGAGAACTCCGAACATGAAATAGCCCAAGTCGGAGTATACTGGAGGATTAATATCAAACATTCTAATCCCTTTACTGCGCAGACTGCACGTCTAAAATACATAAGACTACCTAGGTAACTTCGGCGAATTTTCAAAAAGGTTTGCCTGATAATGTTCACGCGTACTGGTAGGTAAGCTATTAAACATTACACAGGCACAAATAATAGCAAACGACACCTAGACAACCATCTAGCTCAGGTTGAACCTTGTCATATTATATCCCCTAGCTAAAAAGACGCGCCTAGTACGTTCGGCCACATCGCACTTACTCCACAATAATCTACGCTAACAGCACAAGGTTCGTCTCAGGAGAGGCGCAGGTCAGAAAGTCGGCGCTCATGATTACAATATATTAACAGTTTGGGTGAGGTAGTGAAATATCGCTTCCATCTTTCTCCGCCATAACTAGATACAGAAACATTCTCAAAATACGATTCCTTTACTCCTCTTCCACCCCACTTTAACCGCCCCGATAACGATGCTAAAACTCAATCCCACCACCATATCCCCTCAATCCCCCTCGCTTAGGCCTTTGAATGCGGCTATTGAGCTCCGCTGACACAGTACGCATCGCCAGGAATGAGATTAGTGCACTGTTCATTGACCTGGGTATTCCAGAAACGCAGTTGTTCCATGGTGATGGAGTACTGGTTGATAATGTTGAAGCAAATATCGCCCATCTGGACGGTGTACCACTCGAAACATTGATCGGTCGTTCCTAGAGCAGGCGAACGTTAGGTTAACTGTAGAAGAGGATTAGGATGGAATCTTACCAATAGGGGTGGGAGCTGGGGGGGCCTCAATTTGCTTGGGTGGCGGAGGCGAATTCCAGTCTTTAGTTGGGAGCACGCAGTAGTAGACATTTGTGAGGAGGTTGTCACAGGCTGCGCTGAGGCCAGAGTTGATCTTCATGAAGAGGTCCTTGGGGATCTGGAATTCGTTCGACACCATATCACAAGTATCAAACTAAACGAGACTTGTCAGCTGCTAGTTTATTCACGGACTATAAGGTCACTTACCATTTGAACCTTGTAGTATTGGCCACAGTTGTGGGTGGTACCGGATGCAACAGGAGTGGGAGCAGGAATGGCTGCGTCTGCATAGTGGGTGGAGATTGCGCGTCGCACTCTTGTCCTAGTCGCAGGAAGAGGACCAACACAGTAATTTATGCCGGCGATCAAGTTCGTGCACTGGGAGTTGATCGTTGGATTCCATGCCATGAAGCCTGCAAGGGTGAGGCCATGGTTCTGTGCAACAGTAGTGCAAGTCTCGCCATTTTGGGGGGCGTAGAGCAGGCAAGATTTCGGGAGGCAGATCGTAGATCCAAGGATCAGGTCGGTGCATTGGGAGTTCAGGCCGTTGATGGAGATGATCTCCTCGGTAGCCACACTGTTCTTGGAGGAGATAAGTTGGCAGTTATCACCCTCAATGACTTGGTATGTCTTTCCGGAAGCACATGTCCGACGTCTCAACTTTGCGCCGGCGGCGGGGTCCTTCTTGTTGGACCCAGGAGCGGTAACGCAGTAACTAATACCAGCAAGCAAGTTCGTGCAATCCTTGTTGATCGATGGGTTCCACTTCTTAAACTTTGCAACGCTGATGCCATGCTCCTTTGCAACAGAGCTGCAAGTCTCACCGTTCATGGGGGCGTAAATCGTGCAAGATTTTGGGAGACAGATCGTAGATCCAAGGATCAAGTTGGTGCATTGGGAGTTTAGGTTGTTGACGGTGATGATCTCCTCAGTAGGCACACTGTTCTTTTCGGCGACAACCTCGCAAGTATCACCCTCAACGACCTTGTGTTTTTTTCCGGAAACACATGTCTCACGTCGCATCTTCTTTGCGCCGGCGGCGGGGGCCATTGCGTTAGGGCCGATACAATAGTTCAAGCCAGCAAGCATATCGTCACAGTTCTTGTCGATAGACGGGTTATACAAGAAAAAGTCGGCGGTGGAGATGCCATTCGCGGCAGCAATACTATTACAGGTATCACCCTGCTTCACCTTGTATGTTGGGCATGCGACAGGGACGCAAATAGAGGCCCCAAGCTGGAGGTTGGTGCACTGGGCGTTAAGGCCGTTGAGAACCATGATGGGGTCGGTAGCGACTTCCTCCTTCTCAGCAATAATCTGGCAGGTATCGCCCTTAACAACGGTGTAGTGCTTCTTGGAAGGGCATTTGCCAACACAGTAGTTCAAGCCGGCAAGCATGTTGGAGCATTTACTGTCGATCGACGGGTTCATTGACATGAAGTCAGCCAATGTGATGCCGTTGGCACTCGCAATAGCCTTGCATGTGTCGCCGGACTTCACCTTGTAGGTTGCGCATGGCACCGGGAGGCAAATGTCGGATCCAAGCTTCAGGTCGGTACACTGGGCATTGAGAGCATTGAGAGAGATGATTGAAGCAGCATCAGTACTGGTCTTCTCGGCGACAACCTGGCAGGTATCGCCCTTAACGACGGTGTAACGATCACGGGAAGGGCATGTAGCTCCGGGAGCACGGACACAGTAATCCATACCGGCGAGCAAGTTCGTGCATCCGCTGTTGATCGACGGGTTCCATGACATAAATTGCTGGGTCGTGATGCCCCTTGTAGCGGCAACGGAGTTGCAGGTATCGCCAGATTGAACTGTGTAGGTTGTGCATGGGATGGGGAGGCAGATCTCGTCGCCAACCTTCATGTTGGTGCATTGAGCATTAAGACCATTGAGAGAGATGATCGAAGCAGTGTCGACGCCGTTCTTCTGGGCAACAATCGCACAAGTATCGTTGGCGACGACGAGGTAGCGCTTTCCGGAAGGACATTTGTGAACGGGGCTTTTTCCGGGCTCGCCGAAGCAGTAGTTCTCGTTGGCCTTCAAGTTGGAGCATTGGGTGTTGACCGCAGGGTTCCATGCCAAGAATTGCTGCATGGTGACACCCTTCGATTCCAAAAGCGCAGCGCACCTAGTCTCTTCGCCCTTCTGAATCATATACAACGTGCACGCCTCTGGGAGGCAGATCGGTCCGATCTGCAGGTTAGTGCAGTCGGCGTTGAGTTTGTTGAGAAGAATTACTGACTCAGTAGCAACGCTTTCCTTCTCGGACACAATCTGACAAGTATCCCCCGAAACGACGTTGTAATGTTTTCCGGAAGCGCATGAATCCGTGGAATTTGTCTTGGGAGATGGAGTTGCCGGTCCGTTTGCTGATGATTTCGGGACTAGGGGGCTACTATTGGGGTTGACGGGGATTCTGGGCAAGAAGCTGCATTTCGCTCGAATTTTCGACACTTGTTGGGCCAAGTTTCCATAGTTGTGGAACGGCGTGTTATTGATTTGGTCGAGGATTTTGGTGGCGCAGTTGGAGCAAAGTTTTCTATTTGGGACATCTCCTCCCTTCAAGTATTTACCGATAGTTTCTGTTCAAATCAGCAGTGTTCTCCAAGAATGGAGAGCTAAGATGTACCGGTGCAATAATCTCCCGTCCTCGTGTCTGTCAAACAAGTGAGATTATAAATGGCGTATGCATTATCGCCGTAGTATGTTGCTGAAAGCCCTGGGAAAGGCTGAGGGTCGGAAGCACAAGCCTTGGCGACAGAGGTGTGATATGCCGCCAGTGCAGTGCCACACTCAGGTTTGCAGACTGATTGCTGAAGAGCAGTATTATTAAGGGGTTCGTAGCAGTTCTTCTTAGTGAAGATTTTGAGGTAAGGATCGCAATTCAGAGGCGCCTTCATCGCGGCTTCACAACCGGGTGAGACATGTTTTGCCTGTGGGTCGAGTCCATCGGTATTAGGGAAAAAATAACTATCTGCAACAACGGAATTGGTGAAATGAGCGACAGCGAACAGGGCGACTCCGAACAGAGGCCTGGTCATCATGTTGGTGTAGATGTCAGAGGTGACGGCAATGTGAGGTTGAAAAAGAGTGACTGAGGATTAGAAAATGAGGGAGGGAATTTGAAGGAATATATAGAGATCGAGCAGCCTTATTGCTGCTTTGTTTGGGTTTGCAGGCGATAACCTGATCCAACGGTTGAACGGCACGTCCCCGGCACGCTGTCCGGGTTTCCCCTGAAGGGGCCCGTCATTTGTCTCTTGGGGGTGAGGCTCGGTAATAGAAGTGCATGGGAATAGAGTGACGTCCGATAAATGGGCTAGGGTTCTTGCACCCTGACGTTCCTGCAGTAGCTCCGTTCTCGAATGTTGTAGATATTATTTCAGTTTGATTAACTAGAGTATAACTCTAGGGTTTGTTTGCCACATCGACCAGATTTATAGAATTATAGGGTGTTTGATCTGTAACCTGGTAGCCGGAAGCTTACAAAAACCAACTATTTAAATACTTTTAGTGTCGGCAAACTGTTTGAACTTGAAGAATCCAATCTATTTAGTAATGTTGGTTATAAACTCTACTCCATAGCATTCCATTTTAATATCCCTTACTTAATATTCAAATGCACTTACACCCAACAACGTATGAGCCACGATCCTTGACGCGCCGATCATACTGGCTGACTAGGCTTCACCGTGGAGCACGCGTCAACTAGCCCCACTATTTTGTGGTGCGTGGTGAATTCCGTAGATTACGACCGAGTGTCCCCTTGCTGCGGATGGGAGCGGAGAGCCCGTTGTGACCAAACCGCAATTGTGGAAAGCCGTAAACATTGTGACATTCAGGATACCTTAATGTACGTATTGGGTATGCGACTTCAAGGTTATAGACTGGACCCACTATGGAGTAGCACTTACACCAAAATCTCACTTTCTGCAACCTGCACTGCGAAAGAAGCGAACAAAATGTACTCAACCAATCGTTGGACTATAGGGCGAAACGTCCTCGGCTGCAGCTGACCGGGGAAAGGGGGACTGACTCGAGGGGTAGGCTGTTTCTCGAGCCTAGATACCGGCACGTGTACTCGGACAGTCTGTTAGACGGCTTGGATACAGCGGGTATCGCATCTAGCCATCTGTCAGACTAGGACTCGGAAACGGCGGAACTGATGCTTGGAGTGCAATATACTTCTCAATATAAGTTTAATGAGTAGGATGGTATCCTTCGACTGGAGATCTAGAATGCTCACGCTTATAAGGCGTACCCTTGCGACCCACATGGCCAAGTCTAGTAGGTACACCCACTATGGCAGGCAACAGAACTCTAACTTTCGTGTGTTTTCAATTTACTTTAGCGGGGGCCCTCCGTTTCGTATAAGGCTCATATGAGGTTGATCTTGCAATCACCTTGATTTTAATTTTGCATACTCATGACAGTACTGGCACAGTTGATACCAGATAGATTTGCAGCGGTTGCAGCCAGCTGCAAGCTTGGCACTGTCTTGCCTGCTCGGCTCACATCAGAACCCTGACAGGATTTTGGTAACCGCCCTCACAGCCGCGCTTCAAGCACCAGGTGGGGAATGAGTACTTAAGGTACACAGCAGCACACACCTTCACCGTGACCCGTAAGTCCATGACAACCATCATCACCATCACCATCACCACATTGTAAGGGCATACGTCCGTGTATGGTCTCGTATGAAGGTATATGAGAAGATACGGTTGCAAACGTGGATGTCAATATTGTAGAGTAGTATAAAGGTAAGATTATCTCTAAAGATCTAAGGCTCGTGTAAGCTCGTGTACCAGCCCCCGCCCCGATCCAGGGGGGGGCTGAACGATTTACGTCCCCGAATAGGTGATCAGTTTTACGGTGCAACTCCGAGGGTTGAACACCCGAACTGAACACCGAAAATCTGGAAAGAAGTTTTCGGTCACAGCCTATATAGATAATAACTGCTCTAGTAGTCTGCCTGCACTTGACCGAAATTGTTTGTGTGTGGTGGAGGTACTCCAGCATATCCCTTAATGTCATGCAGGATAGACCCGTGTTCGGCCTACCTCAGAATGAAGCATCGGCCAACATTGAGGGCACCTCCACCACACAGAAACAATTTCGGTCAAGTGCAGGCAGACTACCAGAGCAGTTAATATCTACATAGGCTGTGACCGAAAACTTTTTTTTTGATTTTCGGTGTTGAGTTCGGGAGCTCATTGCCTCTCCGAACCTCGGAGTAACACCGACGACTAAGTCGTCCAACCCCTCCCTGGGGCGGGTATTCATTCCCGCACCAGGAAGGGGCTGGCATGCGAGCCGACTATATAACGCGGGTGTTACCCGGCCCTGGACACGTCACGTGCAGCCGTGCCATTACATTATCTCCCTCTTTAGGTGCAGACCTCGTGGACTGCATAAACCCGTACAAGAGTAGGAAAGGAAAGGAAAAGAAAGGATCAAACAACCATTCCTCGTATACCATCATACGAACCCATAAGTCCCGCAACCAATCGGTACCACTTTATGTACACTGAGAAATCAACATCCATGGATGTCGGCAGTTGACGGCCGGGGACGGTGAAAGCTCCGTTATCGGCCGTCCTAACCGTCCGTCGCCGTCCCGTCCCCGTCCTAGGTCAGGACGCACGGACGGGACGGTTGAGAACACTGCTTGTTGAGTCTTCTGCTGGTGCGCTTGTCTAATATGAGTGCAATCATGCTGTTTGCCTTGTCTGCGCTGTGCAGTGCTTCCTCCTAGCACTTCCGGTACTGTGGTGCACTCATTCGTTGACTCTTCTTCATGGGCTTCTTGATTTATCTGTAGGTGCATTTGGCATCACTTCTCTGGGAGCACTTTTCGCTGCTCTGCGAGTACAACCGTTCATTCTTCTCCATGTGCACTTGCCGTTGCTAGCCTTCTCTATTGGTGAATGCATTTCACGGTGCTTCGTTTCTGCACTTCCAGTACAGTAATTGTTCACAGTAGGGGCTGTTGCAATTCCGGTACAGTCATCCCCCTCTTTAAAGATCGTTGCTCCGCCAAAGACTAGTCTCATATAGCTTCATGATGTGCGGAATTAACATTGTAGCTGTGTGACTCAGGACCTCATTCAGCACCACATTCGGCACGTAACTCGGGCATGTAGCTGCTGAATTCGGTATCTCTGAATAGTGCTCTGAATAGTGCTCTGAATGGTAGTCGGTGGTGCCATGCCACCGGTAGTACATCGTGTATCTGGATATCTGCACTCGATTGTAACTTCGTAGCTTGAAATAAATGTAATTGATCTTGAGAATGGTAAAACTTCACATAACCTCAATATCTTTATAAATGGAAGGAGACTGATTGTCATCCGTCTCCCGTGATCCATCTCCTGACATCCATTTCTAGTCATCCATATCCGGTCAATTATCTCTAGCCGTAATGCAGTTGGCTTCTGCCATTCATTTATACCCTCGTCAGGAAAAGCTTCAGCGTTACCGTTACCGAGATTTGTTATGGCTGTTAGCGCAGTACTATGATACGTTATTGATAATACCTCCGTGCCATGGCACATTATGGATTTATTACTGTGAGTTACAGGATTTTATAGTACATTCGCTTATATTTTTACTGTTTGCAAGATATTATGGCATTTCATGTGTGAGACCTCAGCTTATCCGGGGTCAACGTCTGTCTCCCCCACACACACCTTCGACAACCACACTCTCCGCTTAAGAACACCAAGACTTCATACGTGGCACCAATCACATCGATATCTGCGGTCGCACTTTGGCTTCATGAGTTTGGTTGTGTGTGTCCGCTCTCTCTAGGGAGTGTACCAACTCAGGATTTGGGATTTTGGGATCTTGTGACTCTACACCACTCAGTATCGACTATTGGCCGGTAGTCTACCCAGCAACTCGCCGGAACAGATGTTTTACACCAGTTGTATGATCAGCAAACTCTTAATTTCTCCTCCTCCTCCTTCTCCTCCTCTCCCTCGGCACTCGCACCCCCGATGACACGTGCAGTACCACCCCCATCTTGAAACAACACATGAACAAACAGACTCAAGCGATGCACGCATACAACCTCTACTTCCTGGGACCGGTAATGGGCCTCTTCGATAATGGAAAAGGAATGCTGGCTTCAGTTGGCCGGTTGGGGTATTCCACTGCGATAATATCATATGAAACCCTGCATTCTCGATCCTAGAGGAGACAGCAAAGAAAGGCGACCCATGATGCTTCGGTATGCACACCTGTTGCGACAAACGTTGTCGGGCGTTAGAACTAGGGGTGCGGTGGTGGTTGTGAGTGGAAAGTGTGAAGTGAAGGATGGGCTTATGAATTTCCTTTGTCACTTACATTCATTTTAATGGAGGGGAGGCAGATGGGCTTTGAGGCCGTGGTATTGAAGTGAAAATACCCATAGTGCCCACCATTGTGTAGCGGTAGTAGATGGGGAAGCCACACCTTTTGACTTGATGGGTTTTCCTGAGAGTAGTGGCATGGAATTTAGGGTACTGTCACACTCTAGTCAGAGTGAATACAGAATGAATAAACAACAACAACGTCTGTCTCCCCACATCTATTGTTCACTCGTAGGCATTACAGCACTGATTATTGATGAAGATTATGAAACTTCATTGGTGAATCGTAGGGGCGTTGTAAATATCCGTAGCGGTTACTGTCACTTGAGTAACTCCGGCTCCAAAAATGAAGTAAGGTTGAAAGGTAGGGTTAGGGCTGGAAAGTGGTAATTTCCAACAAGACAGTCCAATGCAGGATCTTCCCTCAGCAAACATTGTATATAAAGGTTTAATCAAGAAGTGTCTTTGATATCGAATGCTTAGGATATTCTCGACTCGGTATATCGACTACAATTATGCAGCCCCTACGTATTATCCACCCTTCCTTCCAACCCCGCGCCTTCATATCTCTCCATACCACAACCTCAATATTCTCCAGTCGGTTCACTTTTGCACCAGCATGCGCTAAAATACCGACGCAATCAGACTATTTACCACCAGGTTGGACTGTAGAGAAGATCAAGACCGCTACAGAAGCAGAATACGATGCACTAACTAAGGAGGTACGTCGTGTTTTCCTTCTCGTACCTTCCAGTGCTAAAGATCTCTTTGTAGCAATATCAAAGGCTCGTGGACAGAATGTCTGCCGAAGTGATGCAATTCCATGAGATCAATTTGGCCCCTGCACTCACGCCGCACCTAGGCCCGCTGTTTTCGTTGAAGCAATCGCACAAGAAAATCTGGACATATGGGACTTTGTGATGGTCCGCACAATATACGGTGATGATGCATAGTGGCAAGAGTTTCGCCAGCGCTGGCATAAGGCGATACAAGGTCAGATGGTGGCAGAAAAAGGTTCGGGAATTGAAGAGGTGCGAGACCGGTTGCGGTTTCTATGGGTAGAGGATCGTATGTTGGATGGTACTACGCCGGACACGGTTAGAAGGTATGTCTGCTTGTCTATACGGGCGATGCTTGCGAATAACAATTATACAGACATGTCCATAGTATGAAAGAAAAGGATGAGATCACACGCGGCTTGGACTGGGCTATGTGTTTGTCTGTTGATAAAGCATCGCTCAAGTCGCTGGTCGAGGCACCACCGATCCTCCCTCATCTTGACCACGAGTCCGCCATTTGTTGTCGGAGTTGATGTTGATTATGATAACGAGGATGACGACGCTACGTACACGGGATATTTAAAAGTTGCGATTGCGACCTTGTTGAACGAGCTTTTCCCGCATCTGGCAACAGAGACACTGTCTCCCGATGAGTTGGCGACTACAATCGAAGAGGATCATGGCGTTTGGCTATGGGTGTGATGAAACACTGCTACGGCATTCTGGTTTACTTTGCAATACTTCTGGGGGTTCAATGGCTGCACTAGGTGAGGGCTTGCTGATATTCCAACATCCAAGCATGCAGTTACGTCCAGATACAGGAGGGTTCAATCCTGGATTCGCGGTGATTACTGAGCAGAGCCGCAAGCCCCGCTATTTTCCATGCGAGGGTCGGAGGAGCGGTTAGGGAAATTTCCCAATTGTATATATGGATCGGGGCACCCATGGAAACAGAATAGATTAGCTAATTGAGGTGATAAGAAGCTTAATGGTTGTGTGGTCTCGGGAACCGGCCGAGCTTAACTCCGGGACTAAAGGCTTTAAAGATGTCAACGGAAGACAAATGGCCCGTTTATCGAAATAGCAAACAGACCACTATTGCAACAGCGCGGCCTCACGGCAACGACTAGCCGTTACGCTAACAGAACCGATGCTCAGCGCGTCAGTGGCCATTCAATATGAATAGTTCCTGCCGGTCAAAATACACCGTTTTGTGGCTTTAAGAATTCATTAATTTTCATGGGGGTACGGCAAATCCCACGCTACAACATTTGCCAAACAGCAAACCATATCCCCAATATTGCTCGCTTCCATTCGCAGCCCACGAGCGACCGTACAATCATGCAAAGTGGCAGCCTCGGGAACCCCCGTCCCCAAACGTGCCCTAAATGAATAGCCTAACAGCTAGCTCAGTCTAAGTAGGATTGTTGAGATTCTCACATGGGCGTCGACTCAAGTAAATGAATTAGCGTCGATCTCTTTTTATTGCAGGAGACCTACGGAGGTATATAAAGAATGTCGTGTCAGTCACTCCACGATGATTCTTAAATGGTGATGACGTCGACAGCTTGACCGACCGGCTTTCTGAAAGACCTATTCCACTAATGTGAAACCGGGAAATCGCCCTGCCGCCGGCTCGAAACCTGAGTCCACAGGGGCGCAAGAATCGGATATGGCCAGTGAGTAAGAGGGCTGAAGTAGGTGATAGTGAGAGTATTTTCTGTTGTGTTTGATGGCAGATAATTATTATTCGAGCTATGAAATTTGTAGAATGGGGTGGTCGTAGCTATGGTCATTATTCATATAAGGAGACGACATGCCGACTCTTATTGGTCAGAATTCTGTGGCTGAGTGGCTGATCGTGGCAAGTGTCAACCACATGAACTTAAGTCTGCATGTTTGACTCTGATCACAAAGTGTCCTATACACCAAATGTGCATAACTATACACTCTTTCACATCCCAGATTCAGATATACGATATGTCTAATATTGGGTGAGTAGTTGTGGATTAACACTTCTATTAGTATGTTTTTATACTGTAGCACCATAAGAATTTGTGATATACTAAATTGGCAACTAGGAAGTGAAATAGGACCTATTTATGCATATTTCATGCATAGAACCCATTGTGATCAGAGCAAAACTTGAGGACTTAATTGGACTCAATTGATTGAAATAGCTAAGCGGAAGGCATCTGTTCAGTGACAATGTTTGGCCATGGCAACAGTAAAAATCACAGGGACTTGGAGAGATACACTTGCGCATCGAGCATACCGGAGAGGTTGGAGTCGAGTGTACCTGGGAGTCGGGCTGGTGGCGATCTATCTAGGTACTACTAAAGGGCGGCGAAGCCGCCACCGTAACTTGTATACTCTAGCCCTGCAATTGTGAGTGAATCCATTCACTTCTCAGCACCCACCCAAGGGATCTCCACATAGCCCTCTCTCTGTAATGCATGTGTATATACTATGGTACAGTGGGAAGAGAGTAGAAAAACTCAAAATATATACAAGATAGTTGAGTGCTTTGTGCCTTACCATCAGCTCAGATCAACACCGAGAAATTTATCTATCTGGGGTGTTTAAATTTAACCCCGCGTTTTACCGACGGATCAGTGAGCGAAAGATGGCCACTCAGACACCGATATGCTCGCAACCACCCTTCCCATTTGGCGTGTTTAGTTACCCGTTCGTACCTCGTTTAATAACCAATACTTCGTTAGTAAGGTAGAGGCCCAGCGAAACGATTAGGGCTGAAGGCTACTCCGCCTGCCAACGCCTGGAGCTTCAACCCCATAACTAATATCACTGAGACCGTCACCATGGCCGACTACTACCGTCTTGGTCGACACCGTGACCGCCGCCGGAGCAGGAGTCGCCCCCCATTCAAAGTGCAAGCCCCGGTCGCGGCGAACGCAACTACAATGGCCGCAGCTATATGATCCCTGCTCCTGTTCTAGTTTAGATAGACTCAGCATGATATAGAGCAACCTCTCTACCGCAGCCACCTACGCAGCAACCCACACATCCAAGTGTGTTAGATTTACTCTAGCAGACTATTCATATACAAATCCCAAGTGTCGTACAGCCTACGTAGCTGCCTGAGTGACCCATAATACCAAAAACGTAGTAACCTATTGGCTCGCGACAAGCATTCTCCAAACTCTGAGACGCTCATTACTACAGATATTTGAAGCCCATCCTCTAGCCAGAGCTGCTAGGAGTAGGTAATTAATTCACCCAAGCTTGAAATTATCACCAATCTTCCATGACGTTGGAGAGTCCTCCACTTTTTCCAGACACTAAAATCCCTGGTTACTCGCCGTGTGTACCCTCACCACCCAGACAGTCAAGGTTGCCGGGAGACTGTAAAGTCCATTGGAAGTGGCGCGGAGGGTAGAGGACTTTTGAGCACTGATGTCAGACAATAGGAATACCTCCAAGTTCTGGGCCAGGAATACTATTTTATGTATAAAACTAAGGCTCAGATGTACTACTTAGACCCTGTCGAACCACAACCCACTAATAGACTGGTACCAGGTACGGATACATCATTACAAACAGAGAAGTTCTTTGCATTCGTGCCGTAATCAGAAATCCTCTCGCTGCCTATAGGCGTATAGATGTCACAAGCCCTTACCCGTTAGCGAGAGATCTCGCAACGCCCTCCCCACTTTTCTCTCTCACTCTATCTTCCTTTCCCTCTTTTCATCTCTACTTTAGTCCCGATTATCGACAGTACAGCTTCTCTACATCCATTCGCCTCGCCTCGCCATCGCTCAAGGGATGGCTGCTGCATATTCACCTTTGGGACTTGCTGCCGGTCAATTCAGCGTTTTTTGTGTCTGTCCTGAACTATTGCTATTAGGCTCGTTGGAGGAGGATGATTCGCTGATGCACAAATGGCAAAGGTCCACAGATCAGGTGGCTTTCGTGAGAGAGAAAGCGGTGCTTGACACTCCACAGCATGTCGATATATTACCCCATCTTGGGGCGCGGCATAACTAATCACCATCGAGCGATATGGAAATCGTAGTAGCCGTTATGCCCTCTTGCCCCTAATACAGTCGAGTGAGCACCTAGAAACAAGGTCGTATAGCTAGCTGGGACTTCGCACCTGAATGTTGCATCAGGTATTGGCCTTACAGGACAGTCAAGAGTTCCCAGACTTTCGCGGGCTTTCGGGCTGACAATTTGAAAAGCTCACGTGAGCCGGCTTTTTATTGAAAAGCCCGCAGGCTTTGTAAGGGCCGCAGGCCGAACTGAATATCTGAAACCTCCGAAGCCCGCGATCGGCCGGGCCTACTCTGAAAGCCTGGCTGCCGGCTTCAAAATGGTGAAGCCCGGCCCTTTGGGAACACTGGAGCAGCCAGATCATCATATTTCCGCAAAAGCAGACGTGGCCCGCGACTTTACCATCAGGCTATTGCTTTATGCCGCATGTATGCCAAGGTGATGAATTAGTTGTACAAAGTCTAGCAAAGCTGGTATGAGACGCTTCAGTCCGCCACTGTGCTAGTATATGCAGTGTTCTCAACCGTCCCGTCCGTCCGGGATCACGTAGGACGGGGACGGGACGGCAAAGCGCCGTCCGTCCGAGTCAGGATGGGGACGGACGGATAGGACGGCCGGGAACTGAGTATTCACCGTCCCCGGCCGTCAACTGTCGACATCCATGGATCTTTCTCAGTGTACATAATATTCATATAAAACTTATTACAATTATCCTGACCTTCAAGAAAGGTCCTTTAGCATCGGTTCCATCTGTGCAATGTCTGATTCCGTTGATCAAGTCTTGCTGTATCCACGATTTCAGATGCTTGTATGACATCATCTGCCAAGCGGTTGCGTAGGTCACTTTTGCACTACGGAATATACGTTTGGTTCATCTGACATTGCAGGAATACTCATTAACTCTACTAGGCATAGATACATTCATTTATAACTCTTACCACGCGCTTTCAGGACTAAATTGTTAATCATCTAAGTATATCCTGTAACCGCCCCATAACGGCTGGGGATGGTGGATGACTGCCGATGACGGTGTTTTCACCGTCCCCGGCAGACAACGGGCGTCCAGCCGTCATTTATATGCTAGGACGGGACGGACGGATTTTGCGCCGTCCCGTCCGTCCCGGCAAGAACTCGGACGGCACTACCGTCCCCGGCCGTCGGACGGGACGGTTGAGAACACTGAGTATATGAGTTCGATAAAGTATCCGCTTCAGCTATTCTGCGCTACCTGCAGTACAATGCGGCGATTATGGAGCGTTTCTTCATGATGGAAGTTCGTCGCCTTGCCTAATCTTGCACATCAACATTCTGACTGTGGTATAGACATTGTATACTCACATCCGCCTTCACGTTCTTGTTAGCTTGCTCTGCGGCGAATTCTACAAAAAAGTTATCAGGCTTATCGAACAGTATGTTTCTATGACTATTGGCGACCTATGCGGCTTGAACAAGAAGTTAGAAGACGAGACAAAAAAGGTTCAACACGAATACTGATCAAAGGCGTCGTTGGTTAGACGACTTCGCGGCGCATGAGGTTACGGCTTACAAGCAGTACTTAGAGAGATATCCGGTCCATGTCAGCTTCTACCGTGTTATGGACACCCTTAAAGTCTCTTACCAAGCCTGGATCAAGCCCAAGAACTTCAAGTCTGTTCGAAATGCGGTCGCTAATGAGGAGTTCCTGAAAGACAAGTATGAAATGATACGATTGGATTGGGCTCCCCATTAAAGCGCGCTTTAGAAAAGTAATGAGGGACCCTAAAAAAACAACCTCATGGCTGTGAGGAAGTCATTGTTGTCGCGCAACGGTTGTGCGAGGAGTTGCCATGGGAGCGTATTTACCGATGGATAGATGGCATGCCGAGAAGGGTCCGTACCCTGCTTCGCTACAATGGTGGTCCTACACGATGGTAGAGCTTCTTACATGTGTATACTACTTGCGATTTCATTCTTATTGACCTGCGTTGTGTTGAGAAATCGGTTTTTGAATGTTATCCGTGGGTCGCAAAAATGCCAAGCGTCCGCTCACTTTCTTCACTCGTCTGGCAGGAAGCCAAAGACTTGTTGATCAATATTGCAGCGGCCTTGAACAGGTAGACGGCGAGAGTGCGACGCTTGCACCTGGACTTTTCGGGCAAGCCACGTCGACCCAACCATCTCTCGTAGTTATCGATCCACTCTTCTTTACAAATTACCAGATATCATACTGATAAAAAAGGCTCTCAAACGTCGAATGCTCATGTAGAGACTTGGGCAGGACCAGCGTCGCAGGACATTATTGAGATCGTTGAGGTTGATTCTGCCAGTGCGTAGAGTCTCTGAGGTTTATAACTAGTTTCTCAGTTTCATCTGATCCGTCTATCATTCGAAGCTAGTCCTCGGCGGTCGCCTCATGTTTGGGGCCTGACATCGCGATTTTTGAAAATGGGGAAGAGTGTTGCTCTGGCGCTTATCGTTGAATCCATGGGGCAATGCATGATATACTTTTGGAGGCAGAAACGATTAGGCAGCAAAAAAAACAATAAATGAACGTGTACCGAATCATGATACCAAACATGCAGATCGTTAATGTCCAGAACATGCATCCCTGCATTGTGATTGGACAGGTGGTAGACAATCAGGAGTGTGAGCGGTAGGCGAGAATGGCCCTGCCATGATGGCCAGAGAAGCCTCGCGAGTAACTATCCATCGAGGTGCTGTTGTCCAATGCTGTAACAGAGAAATAGTGTATTCCTTATTCTAAATACATTGAAGTGATAGAAATATCATCGCGCCCATATTGTCGCCTAAGCCCTAAACCCTAAACCCTAGACAGGTCGCGCCCAGCGCCATACTAAACACAAAGATTACAACCGTGTCGTGGCTACCCTACGACAATAACAGCCAGAAGCACCTCTATTAACGGATTGTGTTGGGTTTATCGATGGCAAAATGCATAACATCACAAGACCAAAATGTAGGCAATATACATGCTTTTCTAAACACAGGCGAAGCACCATTAATCTAATCAAGCTACAATCACATCGGTGGAATAGTTGCTCATTTTTTTGTCTAATTGAAGGTCGGGATCATGATCGATGGCTGTATAATCAGGGTTTGTAAACCATGCATATCTGCCAAATGGACAGCCAGCATGCGTATGGGGCGATCCCGGCTTAATCCACACCTTCTATCACCGTACCAAGGAATACATCTTACTCCTTCGCAGCTCAATTCAATAAACACATGAAATCCCTTCGAGTTTCGATTGAGTGACATTTGGGCATATTCGGTTTCTTGCATACACATTAAGTTAACGTTCTTACTACAGCATGTTGCACAATACTTTGGTTTGCTTGCGTGGTGGTCAAGTGAGTCGGTATTTTGGAATAGAAACACCTGCACTTGAAGAAGTTTTCACGGCGGAGTTCATTGGGATCCAGAAGACCATGAATGGGCGTCGCGATCGGAATAGCTTGGACACAGATGTAGAATAACATAGCAGACTGAAGCTGGTTTGCTTCATGTTGAACTATCATACATTGACTCGGTGAAGTGACTGTCAAAATTGACTGTCTAGAATCATGGCGTGCGGCTGGTGACAAAATCTGGATGATAGGTGATGCATGCCTTGAGGGTTGTATGTGGTGGGTCTGGACCATGTGGTATTGTCCAATCTACAGATAGGATAATCCCGCGTGCGGGATGCAACAACCGGGCAGCGCCGCACAATTCCATAGGTGGACTAGAATGCATCCTGGCATAGGGTTGTCGGTATATGCGGATGTGCCAAGGACTGCTGGTGCCTGATATCGCATTTGAGGGGGGACAAATTGGTGCGGGGTGGGGGTTTGGTGTTGAGGAGTTATTTGCGGTTCTCAGTAAAAGTAGGAAATGAAGTGATTGGTGGGTGATGGGGCATGTACACTACGCAATCGTGAAATATTAACTCTTGGAAACCTGCCAGTCATAAACTACAAGCCAAACAACCCCCAATCTGGATCCTCATCATCGGAGCTTTCTGAAAGGACTTCCTCCTCCCCTCCTTTCGATAACGTAGGTTTTAATTCTTCCGCCTCTTCGACTTCTTTCGGTGGTACAGGTTTTAATTCATCCACCCCCTCCCCTGACGCAGGATTTAATTCTTCGCCCGGAGCATTATTTTCCACGGCATCTGATAGCAGCATATCATCACCACCACCAACGCTTTTCTCAGCGGGATCGGTAGCTACGGTACCGCTCCCCTCATCAGCTGCATCCGGTAAGAAGCCCCCACCTTCATCTTCATCTTCGTCTTCATCTTCGTCTTCAGACTCTCGGAAGAACCCACCGCCGACCGAATCATCCCCATCAAAAAGGAATCCACCACCACCGCCACCAGAAATCTCATCTTTACTAGCATCTGGTAGGAACCCTCCAGATTCCCGTTCTTGGACAAATCCCCCACCGCCGTCAAAAGAAGCGTCATCATCGTCAACAATGAACCCACCGGCCCCATCTTCTGCTTCAAACCCACCAGCAGCCTCTTCCTCCTCTGCCTGACTGTCCGCCAGAAACCCTCCACCAGCCTCTTCCTCCTCCACCCCACTATCCACCAAAAACCCACCACCACCTGCATTGTCATCACCTTCGTCCCACGTATCCTCTCGCTTCCCCCTGCTTCTCCTTTTGCCCTCCCCCTTCCCCTTCCCAATATCCTCTACCGTTTCCTGCATCCTAATCCCCGGCATCTCATCCGTGCCCATACCCAATCTCTCCCTTATTCGTAACCTCAATAACCAGCGTCTCCAAAGCGCCAATGCCTCTGCAGCCTTCTTCCTCTCTCTCTCTTTCTCTTCCTCGGTTTCAAACCCCTTCACCACCTCCCGCACTGCCTCCTCATACTCACTTGCCACAACCACGCCTTTGATAACCGCACTCGCCTGTCGGTTCCGAAACTCAAACCCCGTTACTGCGTCGGAATAATCGATTCCCAGCAGCTTTGCAGCGCGGGCGGCGAGAGCATGGTGGACGTGCGCGCCGCCTGCAGGAATCATGGAGGGGACAAAGATGTCCAGATTTCCGAATTTGTTCTTTGGAACGAGGCCAGCGGTGACAGGCGGTGGGGTATACAGTGTAGTCTGGGAGATCGCAAAGAGAGGTTGGTGAGGCTTCTCGTCGTCTGGTTCATCTTTGGAGTCTTCGTTTCCTCTTCCAGCTCGCACACGCCTCGGAGCAACCGTAAATTTCATGGGAATCTCATCTTCGCCAACCATGCGGCCGAGTTTGTACCACTGCTCCCGAGTCTTGACCTCCTTCACATCCTGTCGTCGAAAAATTGTCTCTATCCTCCCGCGGCCAGTAGAAACAGTGCCTACCTTTCGCTCCGGCCAGATAACCTCTCCGCGTTTTAGATGGCGTTTGAGCGCAAAAATTGGATGGTCTTTTAAGTCTTGTACATTGTTTGGTACCGGCTCGTCGAGTGTCAACTGTGAGAACTCTGCCGTCTCAAGCTGGTCACGGTCGATTTCGAAACCGCGGTGGAAGTTGCGTAAGAGTTTACGGTACCATATTTTACCGCCTTTAGTGGTGGTTACACGTGAGCGCCGGGTCTTTGCCGAAAGAAACTTTGCGTAACGACGGGTTACGTCGATAGAATGTCCGGTGTCTTCGATTGCGATGGCGTAGACGAGGGTGTTGAGGGTATCTGATTGAGGAGGCTCGATGAGCTGTGGTTTGGCGACGGAGCAGGTGACGAAAGGGTCAATGGTAATCCATTTCTGGGAGGGGATTGACCATGCTTCAACCCAGTAAACTGGGTATGCGCTCTCCGGTGTTTCTGGTGTCGCGGGCTTTGGTTTAGCCTTTGGTATTGTGGGTGTGCGAAGAAGGGGGCGTCGGAGGCTACCAAATCGTCGGGGAGTAGGTGCTTCGCTGTCAGAGGCATCGGAGGATATTGAGATAGCAGTTTGTTGTGGCGGTTGTAGTTTTTGCTTCGAGATAAAAGAGAAGGGAAGAACTTGAAGAGAGCAGACGAGACGTACAGTTATTCCAGCGGAACGGAGAAGTGCACAGAAAAGTTGGGCGCCGATATCACGGGAGCCCGTGAGCGTCGTAGACGCCTGGATGAAATCGGTTTTGGTTACTAGTTCTATGCCCGGAGGAGGAGACCACTGCCGAGTGATCAATTATCATATTGTAGAGTAAGACGGAAGAGAATATACATTTTTGAGGGCTTCGAGTTCCTGCCAATGGGACGCAACAAGGCCTCTACGTGTAATACGGAATTTCTTGCGGAAGGCGTTGGCGGCTTCATTCAAACCGTCGATAAAGAGTTTGGATCGCCGGAACTGTTGGTCCGTAGAATCGTGGTTGAGTTTGTCGTACGCTTTCTCAGGAAGGAGTGGCCGTAGATTTGCCTAGGCATAACTTAGGATGGGCTTGCGAAGTGCTGTGGTGGCAAAGATACCTTCAATTCGGAGTTGTTGCACCATCTGCTTCTAATGTACGCGTGGTAAAGAAGACATATAAGGTGTAGCTTGTGAGTTTCGAGTCTTATCCTTCGTTCTACGGCAGTAATCTTTCGTCGAGGTTCGGCAGCTTTTCGAGTTGCTGGGTTGTCGAGGATGAGCTCCAGAGGCGCTGGTTTCGGGGGTGGTAGTTCTTGCGCTTGCATAATATCCTGTATATTTATCGCTATAATAGCTGTCAGACCTGAATAAACTCTGTGGGTAAACATAGCGGACGTTTTGCACTCAAGTCCACGTCTTCCCAAGCAATATCATCGTCAGAATCGACCGCTGACTCTTCGCCCCCGTCATCGCCATCCTGTAATAGATCTTGATCTGCCGGCAGTTGTTGGGCATCGCTTCTTTCCACCGCCTCGCTCTCATCAGACACTACAACAACCTGTTTCTCTTTTCCCTTCCTCCGCTTCCGGGCTCTTTCCACCGCATCATTGTCGCTTCCTGAGGTCCACCCCCTCTTCGAATCCTCCGCCAACATCTCTCGAAACACCTCTGGTACAAGTGGTTCCTGCACTCGTTGTGCATTCCGGCGTGCGCTACCACCGCGCACGCGTTGCTCGGGTGCACGCCGCCGGGAGGGCGATACCTGCGATTTGGTGACTTGGACGGAGGAGTCCGGAGAGTGGCTGCGACGCGGGGAGTCGGATATTGAGATAATGTCGAAGACTTGTTCTTCCGAGTTGATAGGCGTGGCCGCTGCTGCTCGACGACGTTTTCGTGGCATTGTGTTGATAACGATGGAAGCGACGATAACGTTAGTGGTTAGGAAGACGCGATCCTCATGACGCATACTTGCCTCCGATGCCTCCGATGCCACGTGACATATTTCATGTGAGCTTCGCTTCCGGCTCTCCTAGAGTAGGCGTTGCCCACAAGCTTGCTATACTACAGCCGGGTAAATTTTCGAATAATGTGACCGATATGTTTAGAATGTTAGAACCAGGGTTAAGGCAGCAATAATATCTCCAGTCTGGACATAATTGACATCATCCTCCCACTTCATCTACTAGATGCTTCCCAAAATCGGCAACAAACAATCCCTCCCAGTAACAAACGCATTTTTAATACCGATTATTTCTTGATCAGTCCCACGTACATTCTGGTATAAAGTATCGTCTTAGGGCTAACATGAGTAGATTGTTGATATGGCAACTCTCAAATCACTCTCGATGGAGATACATTTGGCAACTGTAGATAGCATATCTCGGTAACCGAGATTTGAAAGTCGCTAAACATCATACTGTATTCACTCTATTTAGAGTATGACAGACTCCTACTCCCCTCCGCCTCTGGGCAGGCCGGCTAGATGGCGGAGCTCTATATAATCGCTAAACATGTTTCGCCTAGTTAACCGTCATTTTTCCTCACTATCACGACCATATTTTTGCCGGAAGTTTTGGGTAAAGTGTTAGACGACTTCGAGAGTTCCTACGACGGCTTGATTGGATCAATCTTTCAGATACTCGAAAACATGTTACTGGCACCGTGTGATTTTGGCAAAGAATAGAGCGAATCAGAAGTTAGTAATGGATGCAACGACTGTTTTATGTTTATCTTGCTGAAGAATCTGAAGGATCTTAAATCTGTAACCATCTGTCCCGGGCACTTCTTAGTCTCAGAATCATCCTCCCATTTTACGGTGTTTTTGACTGCACTAAGCGCGGCCAAGATAAATACTTTGGTTTTTGAGGGTGTGAGGAAAGGATACTATCCAGGACTTTTCGACCATAAGCTTCCAAAGCATAGCAACGATTTCTGGATCAAGGAGTTTACTACTAGACGCAACATGATTACAAAACCCGAGCTATGCAGTTCATGCATGTCGGCCAGTTTCGCAAAAAGTCCTTATTCCAAAGTTTTCCACGGCTCACGTCTCTAAGCTTGATCAGGTTGCTTTGCATAGCTTGTATAATGGAGACTTAGATGTCTTATTTACCCCCATGGTTTGGATATTGGCTTTGAGTGAACTCCAGACCTTAGTATCTTACAAGCTGATCCGAATACACTAGGTGGGGCGGCATCATTCAGAGGCTTCGAATGTTTGCTGTCTCAACGCATATATGTTCCGACCGATACGCGAACTTTGCCCGTTCGCGAACTGGATGGGCCAGTTTGCGAATTTTGACCGGTTCGCGAACTGGGGATCCAGCATGCAACCTTGCCAAAGCACGAGATTTAATCCCACAAAAAAGTCAGGGAGTTATGCAATAAAGATTGTGTAAGACCTGTGATAAGTCTCGGTTGCTCCAAGGACTTCAATACTCGGTCTCCTATCAATCACAGATGGTCATGGCCGTCATTTTAGCAACCTTAAGCACCTCGCACAGTGTTGGAAATCTGCTTGACACTGCGCCAGGTAAGAATCAGCCAATTTTGGTCTTGAGTTCGTGTATATAGTGACTGGTAAATATTCATAATCCAAGAAGACTACATGAAGTAATATATGGATATATTGGCGATGACTTGACAAGGGCTCAGAGATTGCATCATGTCGAATTCGATGAAAGTTGTGGAGCCAGTTATAGCTAACTAGTATCATGTCCATTCTCGCAACTTATAGTGACTTTAAATGGTAGAGTTTACATAAACTGACTAGTTCGCGAACCTCTTGTCCGGTTTGCGAACGGGATGAAATATTGCGAACCAGTCAGTCCAGTTCGCGAACTGGAGGGTTCGCCAATGGGTCGGAACATATATACTAGGATGCTAGGCGGCGGTCTGAATCCACAACTAGATCATCTACTAAACGGATTGAAAGAATTGAGAATAGAGTGCGACGAAGGTGACTACCTCGATTATGTGACAGAGCTACGTTCCATTCTTGTTATGCTAGAAGGCCACCGACTGCCCAACTTCAAGACATTTAGGGTCGAGGGAAGACAGTTTTTTTATAGGGAGGAGGGGGGAGGGCTAGAGATCTCGTGCTTCATGGGTTCTTGCCACCGTAGATACAATAGTCAAGTGGGTAGGATGGGGGGGGGCATTCCAATGGATTGAATGTGCATTTGATAATTCAACAATGTCACGGTTGACATAGCGTTTGTACTTCTAAAACAATGTAGTACAGAGCTGTCTACTATGGCATTCGATATTCGCAATGAATAAATGCACTGTTCACAATACTACATCTCCTACTTGCTAGGCACTTTCTAAAGTTGTGGCTTTGTACTGTAGATTTGGATTAATATGTGGTCACTTGTTTACGATCACATTACCCTTACACCACCTTTCCTACCCAACTTCCGGACGCCACTCTAATCAACCCCAATGGCACAAACCCTCAAAAACACCTTGTTTTCCCTTCTCATGTTACTGTCAATTCCCTCGGGGAGGGGCTTTAGCTTCCCTCGTTTCGTGGTCGAACCAACACTTCCGAGCATTCAAGAGCTCCAAACCGATGTCCTCGCAGATCCACTCGCCAAAGCATTCCCTGCAAACACGCATCAAAACCCCGCCTACTCTTCAGTCTTGATCTACCTCTCGTCCCTCAAATCCAAACCCTCATGCCACCGTGCCGCCACTGCAGCTTTCATTTCCGATTGCAACAGTCTCGACACTACCCGCTCCGACCTGCGATACCGCTATGCCGCGCGGTTGGCAGTGTGCGAGTTTGAAGCCACCGGAATCTTGTATCCACCCGAGTGTCGAGACGGTGACGGCCACAAAAAGTGTATCAAGCGCCTCGAGGAACGCCCGCAGTGGTGGACGACGCTGAGCAATAACATCCAAAATGCTATGGTGATTTGTGCGGCTGTTCGGCATGAGGTAGAGAAAGGTAGGTAACGCTATATGTGAGGAGAAATATGGTGCTGATGTGAGCAGATTCGTTGTTGGAATTGCATAGAAACGTCACGAAAGTGCAGGAACAGCTCTTTAAGGCGATGGATGACTCATTGAACCAGGTGTGGAGAAACCAAGGCGAGCAGAAGGACTTCGTTGGCGACTGGAATACATTGCTGCATCGTGTCAAGGAAGATTTGTCGGAGCTACAGCTCGACGTCATGACAAAGGTGCAGATGGGTGGACACACGCTCGAAGGAGTGCTATCGGGATTGTTGGAAAGGGTTATGGAGGAACAGAAAGCTCATAAGAAGGAGTGGGAAAAGATGAATGCAGTATGAATCATCTTCCATCATGACGAAGTATTCATTCTAATTACGTCTAGGTGTTTCGGGGGGTAACTGAGGAGAGCATTTTGCGGTCGAAGAAGTTGGAAGAAGCTTGGGAAGATGCGGATCGAACAGTTTCCCTGCATTTGAATGAACAACACCAAGAGTTGTCGAAGACAGTGCGAATAGTTGAACAAGTTCGTAACTATTCGTACGTTTAACAGTGCACAAGCGCTGATATTCGATGCAGATAAACACCATACTCACTTCTACGACTGTAAAATCCGCTGAAGACTTGAATAATGCCGCAAAATCTCTTTCCACAGATCTTGTTAGCTCTTTACTTCCTTTCATATGACACTACTAACCCCCGCAGGAGCTGGCGGTACTCAGTACCCACCAATTGGCCTCCCTTTCCTCGCTTTACATTAGCTTTCTCACAACCCAAGATGCACTATCAGAATCTCAAAGGGAACAAGAAGCGCGTCAAAATCGTCTCCTTCAATCCCTTGAACTTCTCGAGCCACGCATTGAACAAATGGTATCAACTATGCTCACTAGTGCATCTAAGGTCGAAAAAAGCCTCGACGACGCAGAGAATCGGATTCAGTCTATGGGAGGGCTTTTCGGCACGAATTCACTATCACTAGGTGTCCTGGCGTTCTCGCTTGCACTCTGGTTGGGTAGGCAGAATTGGAGGTCTACGACTGGAGTTTTTGGGATTTTAGGTACGTTCTAGGTTTCTCTTGTTGAGAGGAAGTCACAAGTTAATGGTAATAGTGGGAATCTCAATGTTTTGGTGTGCTAACCCCCAGCTGCACCATATACCGCAATGGTTCAGAATGCCGGACTACGAACTTCTTCGACGTGAAGTTGCAGTAGGAGAACCTGCCCAGAGGGATTTCGCAGTTTCACTCCTCATGGACATTACATCGATTAGTATAGGATTCTACATAGTCCTATTAACAGCCCTGACGATTTCATCGGCGGTTGTGGCGGTACGCATGTGGTACCATAAACCTCATTTGTTAGACCAGAAGCTTCCGGCTTGAAAGAATTAGGTGATTTGCTTAAATACATGTACTTAGATGACGTTCATTTGCTTAGTTGTCGATAGTAACTAGTAGATTTGAGCAAGATAGATGAAAGACACACCTTTGCGTTGTTGCTACAGAAATGACATTGATTCTTCCTTGCAATTATCTAACAGTTATACACATGATTGCCAGCTCGAAGCATTCTCATTGGTTGACAGGTGATACATACCGACATACTATGGCTAAATATGGTGTTCTCATTGGTTGACTGGTGGTATAAACCTACATACTGTAGCTAATGTGTAGCAAGCTTGAAATTAAAACCAAAGTCGCCCGACGAATTAAGTCCATGAGTTTTGTTCTGATCACAAAGCATTCTATACATGAAATATATATACATTAACCCCCTTTCACCTCCCAGTGCCTGTTATGTGTATGTTCTGTATATAACACATTGTTATTAGAGTAAAACTCGTGGAGTTAATTAAAATTTAATTGATTGAGGTAGCTGGGTGGAAAGGAGGTATCTGGGTGGAAAGCCTCTTCTAGGTTGCCAACGTGTTTCTCCTGTCTACGGAGACGGTAGAGTAGAGATAGACCCACTGAGAGCTGAAGAAAAGTCTATCTGGGTCACCCTAGAAGGCGGCGAAGCCGCCACCGTACCTTGTACATATCATGAACATCGAGTTTGTACTTAAATCTTCCTGACGTTTTCAAAGACACTCATACTCCACCAGGTATCCATATACCTGATGCTAACCACCCTTCGTACATGATAGAAACAAACAACTTGCGGAACACTAATTAACATAGCATAACTCTGTATAATTCCACCAACTTCCATCTTATTCCACAACTTTCCAGAAATTACTAAGTAATTACCGAAGACGAATGAAATATGAGGTGACGCTTAACTAGGGTCCCAAGTAGCATATTTATAGATAACGAAATCACAACCCACGTTCATGCAAGACAGCCTTCAACTTTTGCTGGAAAGAGAACACATGATCGGGTCCGACCATGGTGTGGAGGGTTCCATCGGCAGCGTGAAATCTAGGCTCCGACCTGGCGCATTCCCCCCACTTATAAAGATGGTCCGAGATCCACCCCTCCTTGTCTTCCGATACTGCAGGTGGCGGGGCGGCGTAGAAGACATCTATAGAATCAACGGTGCCGGTCGGTTCGTACTCCCGCGCCATTGTGTAAAAAGCATGGGCGAGATCAGCCCACCTTGCAAGTTTCTTCTTGTCAAAGGCAAGCTCGCCAACTCGCTTCCTTTCGGAGTGCTCAATGATGAATTCCGAGACTTCTTCCTGCGAAAGGTATTGCAACTTGGGGGAAATTTCGCGTGCATATGATTCTGTGATCAGACCCAGGAAGTACGACAGTTCCAGGATAGTTTCGGTCCATTCCAGCTGGCGTATTTGGGTCCCGACGCATGGCGGTGGGTTGAAAACACCAAGGAACGGGATTACGTCTCCTCCGGCTTCGAGGGCTTTAGCGACTTCGACGGCGAGAATGGCTCCGTAAGAGAAGCCGGCAATGGCGTATGGTCCCTCTGGTTGCAGATTCTTGATGGCGGCGTGGTATACGTTCACAGCATCTGGTATATCCCTGAAAAAATCCTCATCTCCCTCAGTTCCTTGTGCACGAAGTGCATATACTGGCCGATCGGTGATGTATTTCGCGAGATCTAAGAATGCTAGGACCTCCCCGACTTCGGAGTGAATCAACCACAGAGGCGTCTCTGCTCCTTGGCTCTGCAAAATGACAGCTGGGTTGTATTTCGGGGCACTATCAAGATAGTTCAATGCGGCCGCCAGATCACGGATTGATGGATTGGTGAGAATAGTAAGGACTGGAATCTCAATTTTTAGGTCGAACTTTCTCTGGAGTTCCTGTTTGAGTTGGATAATTTGGATGGAAGTGATACCCAACTGAAGGAGACTGGTATTGACCTCGAATTTACTATTGGGGGCGCCAAGAAGATCACAGCAGGTGTTCATGATAATTTCCTCGGCTTTATTTAATGGGTCTTCACCACGCGTTCTGTAGGCCTCAATCGCCTGGTCGTTGGCTTGTTGGTAGCTTCTGTACTCCCCGCTTTCGAATGCAACCCGGATCTTTGTTCTTGAGATTTTCCCTAGGGAAGACTTCAGAAGGAGTTGTTTGTTCAAAGGAATCACCTTGTATGGCAGAACTCCACAGTGACTCAGAATGATTTGGGATATGCCGTCTGTCGCTACAACCCGAGCACCCTCGTCTGCTGGATGATACGTGGGTAAATAAACGATACAGATTTCCTCGGATTGAGATCCTTCTAGCCGATGAGGAAAGACAACCGTGTAAGAAGAGGCGACTCCTTCGATTGACGCGTGTTCAACCACACCTTCTAACTCTCCGGGGAAATGTTTGACGCCATTGGTGATGATGCTCTCTTTTGCTCTGCCGGCTATGTTGAGACACCTAGACTCGTCGATAAAAGCCTGGTCACCGGTGATGAACCATCCATCTGGGGTAAAAGCCTCTGCTGTTGCCTTCGGATTGTGGTAATACTCCTTAAAAACGATCGGGCCGGTGACTTGAAGATTCCCAACCTCGCCCCTAGCAGCCGTCATTCCATTTTCGGCCATAACACGCATATCAATTCCTGGCACACAGCGCCCGAGCGATGTTACCCTTAGCTCGTTGTAAAGATCGTAAGTTGGGCAACTTTTGCTATATATTGATCCTGCACAGGTCTCTGTCATCCCAAATCCCGGTCTGATAACATGCTTCGCGGCACCAAACCTTACGAGAAGGTCAGAGATTGCCTTACATGTTTCTACGACGCAAGCTTCTCCTCCGCAGACCAATGCACGCAAATACGACAGATCCAGGTACTTTGCGGCGTCTGAGCGGGATCCAGCAAACTCTTCAAGGGCACGCCTCAGTCCGGCAAGATAAAAGCTTGGAACGAATGTGTATGCGATTTTGTTCTGGTTGATCATTCGGAAGAAGATGAGAGGATCTTCAAGAAGGTCCGCCGCCTGCACGTGCACCTGACTTGCATTTAGGTACATAGCTTGGAGATGTATCTCCGTTAAACCCGCGACATTATCCAACCCTATCCAGTTAAGAAAGGTATCATCGCTACCGGTTTCGTGATACTCGCTTTTTGCTCTGATGGCCGTCAAAATTTGGCCGTGTCGGAGACAAACGGCCTTCGCTTTACCAGTACTTCCAGAAGTAAGCGCTAAGACTGCCAAGTCGTCCTCCTGCTTTGAAGGTCCTTTGTCATATACAGTCGGTGTTACAACTCCGAGTCTACTGTTTGCTAGAAGCTCCTCAATGGTGTGGATGTTGAGAGCGCCTATCCCATCAAATTCCTGGAGAAGGTCCATGGTAGTGATGATGACTGGATTATGAAGCAATGTTTGAAGGTGTAATATATGCGTCTTTCGTTGCTCGAGGTCATTGACAAAGGGCGTGGAGATGACGGGCAGATATCCCGCCACAACAACAGTCCAAAACCACTTGATAACATCGAGATGGCTATTCAAGTGCAGTAAGACAACCGAGTCTGCAGTAATTCCTTTAATGCGATGCACAAGAGTCGTACTTGACTGAGCTTGATGAAAGAGGTAAGCGTATGGGACGCTGACGATTGGCTGTGCGACCCCGTGAGCGTGTCCATATGAGAAGACAGTGATCCCTTTGAGCCAACCGACTTCTAGCTTTGGACGGATATCGGCTACTTGAGCGAGTAGCTCGTAAAGGTTGCAAGGAGAAGTCATCTTTTAAAAGTAATGAAATGTTTCTTTTCTTTGACAAATCGATCGAAAACTGGCAACATACTCTAGATTATAAATTTTGCATTGAAAACCTAAAAAACAAGTTAAACGGGTTTACCATATATCAGCAGAAATCAAAGGCGACATCACACCACCAAAAATGTGCAGAGATCTACATATCGATCGATCGACTGCAGCTGCAGAGATATGTTTCGGGCCAACGCATTGCACCGGCAGACGATACGATGTTTGGATATTGCTCTGATATTTCAACTACCAGGAATTTGATCGTTGATTTCCTGCACAACAATATCAGACTGCAACCGGCCACCACCCAATCGGGAGACTGGTGCCACAGCCTAAAATGTGACCACGTTTGCCGCTACCAATAAAATTACGATTTTTCTGGCTGGTAGCACCGGTGATGTGCACCTAGACGATCTCGTGATAAAACCCGGTCACCGGTTGACTCCACATAATTGCAATCGTCACGGCCAAAAACGTTTGAAGGTGAGATCGACGGGATACAGCGTTTAGTGGGAATTCCGTATAAATCGATGCGCTGGACTAATACTTTCTGAAGCCTGGAACGATCCCGATTGGCAAACTATTAAACTTTCCACTGATCATGAAAAATGACTCTTCTCAGTGTTCTCATTACGTGCACACGGCCATACACAAAGCTAGCCTATAATAAAGTACAAGAACACACTAATTGCGGCACAGCTACATGGAAAGAATCAGGAACCAGCTGCAGGGGCTCTTGCCAGGTAAAATTTTGCGAAACGTGAATTCATCATTCAGAGATATAGACGACAACTACGAAAGAGTGACTGTCACAGGTTTTGAGTTTGCGATTGGTGTTTACAGTACCGGGTGTTTATAACACCATAATCTACCTGTTGTGCTAAGAAGTTCATGTTTATCCGATGATGTTATGACATGATGGATACCTTATTACTGGGACACAAACACTACACTTCCATTGTGCTGTCACTGAGATCAGACGCCAGTGCAGTACTACGTAATATGGTTTGCATTTAGATGCAAAATCGTCAGTCTTAAAGTCGCTGAAGGTACCGTAAAACGATATGAGGAACATGACTGCCTAGTCTATAAAGCTGGTGCTATAAATCCAGGTGCAGGTTCGAAACCTGTGATATTCACCTTTTTTACCAGTCTTTTATCTCGTCGCTTACAGCACTACGATTTTAGCTGTAACGCAAAAATCGTTAGGACTTCCATCAGTAGTCAAACTAGGAGTCGTTACATATATTACAACCGACCCAGTTTCACTTCCTCAATGGATAGTACACCAATTCTTTCTTGACAACAACGGGCATACCTGACAGCACCGGTGCTCACACTTTTTACCCTGCCACTTCATTCCATTCCAAGCCACGAAATTCCAGATCTCGTCGCAATGGCAGCATTTCCAGTACCTTGGTGCATCCTCGGTGGGTTTACTCAGCTTCGTAGGTTTTGTGGCGAGGTTGGTGCTACTTATGGTTGGGTTTGATTGTGAGATGGGACGGATAGGGCGGATGGGAGGGATATATAGTTATCTCGCAGGGGATTCGTGATGGGGATGCTACGTTCATGATGACCATGAAAACTAACGTTCAGCAAAAGAAGGGGCAGACAACCTCTTGAACCATGCAAGTCCCTAAAAACAGGCCAAGTGAGCAAGAAGCGATCGCTTAGCTTTGATGAAAGAGCATGGTGTTGTAAACGCCAGGTGCCAGGGCACATGTATGTAATGCTTGCTCTTTTGCCTTCTATTGTCCTGTCGTTCACCGTACTACGTTTTGACAGTAACACGAAAATCGCTAAGATTACCAGACTAATACTCACAAAAAGAAGTTCTGTGCCAGGTAGATTCGGTGATAGAAGGCCCTGAAGATATGGATAATGCGCAAGCACTCATCGTTTAGCTTTGATGGGTGAACATAGTATTACAAATACTCGGCGCTGCAAACGCCAGGACACAGGTTCAAAACCTCTGGTACTCACTATTTCTACCCTTCTTTGTTCAGTTCGTTCACTGCACTGCTGCTTTGGCACCTGCATAACTGTAACGACAGAATCAATAGGATTGCCAGACTAACAGAAGAGGGAGTTATGCGACGGGTAGATGATAGTTATCTTTGCGAGAGAACCCCCTCCGAATAGCTAATGAGCAAGAGCTAATCTCTTAGCTTGATGGGATAGCATGGTGCTTTAAACATTAGGTGCTGCAAATGCCAGGCGCGGGTTCGAAACCTGTGATACTCACTCTTTTTGTCCCTCTTCGTCCAATTGCATTTACACCAAGAACTCAGACTCTGGCTCCCGTTTCTAGTTTTCACGAGGCGACAACAGTCCTGGGGAGTATCTCTAGCATTCAACCCAGCGAGTTAATGATGGAAGAATTCTAAGTCTCACATTCTTCATCACTCTCACCTTTAAAGAGCGCGTTCAATCCGACTAACGAATTTGTAATACCGTATTTTAATGCTCAGTCACCTTGCACAAGGCCACAGAAATAAACAACAGAACATACAGGTTCCAAGCGATATTTTATTCATTCATGCACAAACTCAACTAAATCTACATGCCTACCCCTACCCCTCCATCCCTCCATCTCCCCTCCCGCATCCTCTCCTTCACCCTCTCTCCCTCCACTTACCACGGACCCAACGCCATATTCCTCCCATTTGGCATAAAACTTGGACTCTTCGCCATCGCCAGTCTCTCCGCAGTCGCAGTCTCCAACTTCCTCATCCAATGCGCCGTCAACTTAGTCTTATACTTCCCCCACAGCACGGGCAAGAACTCCACATCCTGGACACAATACTCGACAATCTCTGGTCTCACCGGCCTCTCATTGAACACCTCATAACTCCCCCCTTTCTCCGGCGCAAACAACTTAAGCCCCATCTGTTTCCTCGCCTCAAACTCACGGACCTGATTCCATCGCAGCCCGGCGTCCGTGCGGATACACCGCGCAAGGCCGTTGACACACTGTTTGCGCCCGGGACGAGTGGCAAGCTCCATAAGCTGCAGATCCCAGATCCCCGCCATGGACACGCCGAAGAGGTTATAGAGTGCGTCTGCGTCGCGGCGGACGTCAAAGAAACATTTTGGCACCGATGGAGACTCGAGGATGGATTTGAGGGCGGGAGTGAAGGCGGAGGTGCCGAGGACGTGTATGTCGAGGAGGTAGGTGTGCCGCGCAGGGAGGACGTAGATTTGCATAATTGAGATTGTGCCGCGACGGGAGAGTTCGACGCCTTCGAGGTCGATGTAGAGGGAGGGTGGGGTTGTGGGGAGGTTGGTGAGGGCTGGGATCATCGCGGTGAGGGATTCCGCGGTGTCCACGAAGGTGTAGGAGGATGGGGTAGTAGTCATGGTGGATGGAGGGGCTAGACAGGGTGGTGGTGGTGATGGTGGGGTGAACGTTGTTGAGGTGACGGAGGGGAGACGGAGAGGATTAGGGCGTTGTGAATAGATATTACAAAGAAAGCTCTGAAGGTGGGTATTACGACAGAATCCGTAGAAGCTTCGCAGCATAACCTGACGATTCAGAATGGCTAGAGCTTTAGGAAATTTAGAAGACCAAAAGGCTGCTGATGTTTGAAATGAATGTCCGGGAGGACGATGTTTTATACCAAGTATACAGCGTTATAATATAGGTTGAGTATATGTTCAACTCGTAAAATTTTGAAAGCAATAGGACTGCGGCTAACCGTAAGTATCACTTCTTGAAGATCATGTAACAAGTTGGTGTAGACTGAATAGAGTGTGTGCAGTTGCGCGCTGGGGGTACCAAATGAAACACTGAAGATACTGCCTAGCATTCCTCAACCCCAGGACAAGAGGATGACTCCAAGCGTAGGATAGGTGATTATGCGGGTCGGCGGCACAGTCGGTTGTTGCCAGCTGGTTGGTCGTTTTCGATTAAGCGCCAGCCGTATTTTTAACACCCCGTAAGAACAACATTCCTTCCGAACAAAACTGTGGCTGTGAGCCATACACAATATTAATCCTTGGTGTTTTGTGGGTTAGATCGGTTATCAAATGATGTGTACAAGTACAAGTCGTGTGGCGCATTTGCCATCGTACGCATTCTTTGTTCGCGGAACATCGTAGTGGCTCCCAGCTGTTTCACTCTCAACATTAGACAAGGTCCTTACCTAGCCCTCGTAGGCAGTGTACTTGCTTCTAGCGGCGACAGCCACGATAGGGTGGGGGAAATGTGTACTAGTGGTTCGACGGTGCTATCATTAACGCCGGCGACCATGTCTGTCAGCTTCCGATGTCCTTCAACCTCAATACGAACGATATTTCAGGGGATTAGACACATGAACTGATGATCAGATGACTGACGCATTGACCCAGCAAGTCTGTGAGTTTGCGTACCGACTTCCGGCCGGAAAAGAGTGTGCTCGCCCTCCCAAATAGGTAGTGTTGGATTATAAGCCATATACAAAATCCGTTTGTGTACGTTAGATTTAATGGCTCGGATGCGGTTGCGGCCAAACCAACGTGCGCAGGCGGTTTTTGTATGTGATTTTATGATCCGACACTGCCTATTTGGGAGGGCTAACACGCTCTAAAGCGGAGTTCAAGTACTAGGAATCTTGAAAGATTCGATTTCCGACCAGGTTAGAGGTAAGGTTCTCCTGACGTAGTTTGTGAGACCCCCCAATCGGATAGAATCCTGCAGTTACTGAAATCCACAATCTACACTTCCATCCAATCTCTTCTTAGTGGTACGCTACCGGAATGCGTGCAGAGCAGACGCACTACTCTATTGGGAGTAAGAGAGGTTTTACCCCCGGCTGTCGGTGGGCCGACTGGAGGGGCAGATGTTGACCTCTTGCCTGACGGGCGGAAGGTGGTGGAATGCTTGATTCGTCTCTCCTGAAATGAGGCTAGAGTTGGTTGGTGAAGAGGCATGACAAGTGTTGTGGAAAATGCGAAGTGGAAGTCGACACTAGAAAGCGAAGCACAAGCCAAATATCGTGAGGGTCATTCCCACAACTCAGATCTTTGTGCAACACACCTGTTTCATGGAACCACGTCAATATACTTGCCGCCCCCAGGCGTAGCTTGCCCTGATATAGAATACCTCTTGGACAAGGTAAGATTCCTCCTAGTGCTTGTATTGATTGAACCTGGCTTTGGTGCGGTTGTCGGTCGATATATGTAGCAAGGCTGATTCGATCAGTAGCTCAGGCATAATGACTCAGTCATCGTTGTACCATTGTGTGGTATTGAATCTTCCTTCTTAGTATTCGAACCCAAAGGGGCAGTCTGTAGCAGATGGTACATCCAAAGCCACAAAATCAACTCAAATCTTATCCGATTGCCTCTTGGACACCCGAGATGATTGTCCTGCTAGCTCCGACTAGGTCTATATAGGTGAATGAGAGAGAACTTGAAGAAATATATGCCTCTAAGCACAATCACAACGGAGGTGCTGAGGACAATTGTCGATGGCTGTAAAGATCCATGTGATCAGTCAATTTTTTGGTCTGGAACATCCGGTGGTCATAGTAAGCATGTCGTACTTCTTCTTCCATAATGATGCCAACTCTGTTGTCAACGAAGGAATTTTCGTTATCGTACTGGGCCCCGTGCATGGTTGGTTTATTTCCTCTTAAAAGAGCATTTTCTCCCAGACGCGCCGCAAGAGAGAGGTAGCCAGGTATTCGGGAGAGCTTTTGCACAGCTGTAAACGCGAAACGAATAGTGTCGATGAGGAATCTGCAAAAATTCCCTTTAGATTAAGGATATTTGGCTTCTTCCATTAGTAAACTGATCCACTCGAGACATCTCACCAATTGGGAGCGTACTTTAGAGTCTCAAAACTTTCAAGAGCAGATCCTGAGACATCTTGTCTTTTGTCTATCTTGCGACGGTCACTCTGTTGAAATTCCGGCTCCTCTTGTGCCTAGGCTTTCAGTTCTGTGAACAGCTTGTGAGCGAAGCAAAGTTTGGTTTATGAGAGCTACTTTCGACAATTAGACGCTGCTCTCAGTACAAAATGGAACTCGCCGAACATATCCCCAGCCCCCACATTCCTAAATCACGGGCGTCGACCAGAAATTTCAATTCATGTGCTATGGTTAAGAGAATCTGTAACGTCTGATGGTGTGAGCATCGCTTGTAACATGAGCTGATCCCTGCAGAGATTAGGGTTCCGCTCGCGGGTGCTTCCCCTTGGGCGATTGCCACGCTTACCGCCTCAGCTAAACTGCACACCTACGTCATCTTCTATTTCCAATCCACCGACGTCACCTCTGACCAACCCATAACAAACAAATTTTCCATCCTCCACGCAACCTTAAAAGTACCATCGCAAAAAATCTACGCACCACAAAACCCTTCATTTTCTCGTACCCCACCTCCATCCCCCCACTTTCTCCTCTCTAACAACACAGAAAAATGTTCCGCCTCACAACTCGTTTCACGCCCACCTTCGTCGCAAGCGCCGGCCGTCGCACCCTCGCATCATCAACCTCTAAAATCCCCCACAAAGACGACCTTGCGCCAACATCGAAGGAGTCCACACGCTCAGGCACAAACGACGAGATCGCGCACGACGATGTTGCATACAACTCCGATACGAACCCGGCGTCCGAGAAGGCGGCAGCGGGCAGGGAGGTATGCTCGGTTGTTTCTTTTCCTGGTCTACGTCGGGGTGGTATCGCGGCAGCGGCAGCGGGAGTAGAGTGGAATGATGTTGATTTTGATTTTGATATGCATGTTGGTGTGATGTTGGGGGGTTTCTGGTTGTGATTGTTTTTGCTGCTGCATACCCTGCTACGTCGGTTTGCTTGCTTTACACTTGTTGGAGTTTCTAAGCGAGAAAAATGGAGTTAGAGCTGGAGGTGTATTGGTTTGGAGTTTTACATGGCCTTTTTTGGGGGGACAGGAGAGGTGTTAGACGTTTCTCTTATTTTGTGCCAGTTTTTTCTTGTTTATCTGCCTGTACTCGGTGTCGCAAGTTGCCGGCGTCTCGGTTCCTACTGCTTTGTGTCATGTCGTTTCCTTCTCATCCGATCTTTAGTATTTCATATCTAACCTTGGACTACAAACTCCACAGGAAGGACTCGCCGAAAAAGGTGCTCAGAATCCTCTCGAGTACTCTCCGGCCACGCCCGAGGTTTCATACCAGAAGCGCGATGATCGGAGTGTTAAGGGTGGGGACAAGAAGCCGAGTGGTGGGAGTAAGAATGCTTAGTTAAAAAGGGATGAGGGGATTGTAATTAGCTGGCATAGATGTTATATACGGAATGCGTTCTTAATCTCTATAAAACGGGGGTGTAGACTTTTATGTGTGACTCCCATAAGTTCAAATACTCGTAATCTCTTCCCCTGCCATCGTTTCCTTCATCTACTCCAAATATAATTTCTTCAACATGAACTCAAATCCACCATCAACTCGAACCTTCCCTCACATATAACCCTCCCCCACTCCCCCCCTCCTCCCACTAACCCCCATCCACAACAACCATGACCTCCTACACCACCGTAATCTCCGACCTCAGCACAGACCTCTACAACCTCCAATCCTCTCTATCCAAACTCATCGCCTCCTCCCCTCTCCCCGCCTCAACACTAGACGAACTCGAAGCCCACAATCCACATTTCAACAAGCCGTGGGATACGACCTCGCTTCCGGTCAGTAAGAACCCTCTCTTTGACGAGCTGGAGAATCTACACAAGTTATATGCAGACCTAGTACGGGAGGGAGCGTTTTTAAAGCCCGGCGTCAGGGAGACAAAGAAAAGTAGGAAGTGTTACGGAAGTGACGCGGAGCATGAGGACTTGCTGTTTCGGTTTGTTTTGGCTAAGATAACAGCAGAGAGGGCGATTGAATTAGGGAAGGGTTGATCAGGTGATTTTTTTGGATTTTTGTGTATGTTTATTTCATAGAGGATGAGTTATTCAGAAAGATACTATTGATCATATCTCCAGTGTCTCAAGTAACATAAATTAATACCCATATTGCTCTCCTCTAAGTTCTTTATATCAAGACGAATCGCGCGACCAAATGCCACCAACATTCTGCAATCCCATCCTTTGCCACACTTCACCAACCAGTTCTGTGAGCTCCAGAAATTCCGCATCGCCCAATATATCGAGAACCATCCCCTCGGCCGCCTTCAACTTCCTTGCCTTCTTCTGCTCCGCTGTTTCTGGATTTGGTGGTGGAGTGGGACTTCTTTTGCGTTTAGTCGACTCTAGAGTAGGGGTGGTTGGTGCTTTGGGAGTTGGCTTCTCTGCTTTCTTTTTCTCCTTAGTATCATCCTGCGATTTTACCTTTACCGCTATCTTTTTATCCTCAGTATCAGCCTTCGCCGCAACTTTTTCTGGTTTTTTCGCAGGACTGCGTTTTGGCGTCAGCAACTGTGTAGGTTTGAGGATTTGGGTGGGCTTCTTCAGTGGTGGAAGGTCGAGGACGCTGGTGCTACTGCGTGAAACTGTCGACGGCGTCGTGAGCGACTTTGTCGGCTTTGGTGACTTGGGTAACTTGGGTGACGGCGGTGTGGGCTGCACAGAAGGCTTTTGGGACGCCGATTCTTTGCTTTTTTTGCTTGTTTCGAATTTAATTGGGCTCCGTGGGGGTGGGAGGTCGTCATCTTCCAGTTCTCTAAGTATAGGGATGATATATGGCGGTTTGTAACTTGTAGATGGCTTTGGAGAAGCTTGGTGGGGTGAAGGGAGGCTATAGCCAGATGGTGAATCGAGGGAGGTAGTGGGAGGAGCTTGGTTAGACGCAGCGAGGCTGTAGCCTGGAGGTGCAGGGAGGGGCGTTTGAGGACGGTAGACACCGGGGCGCGGGAGTGGGAGCGAGCGGTCTTGTGAGGGTGGAAGTTGAGGGTCGCTACGTTGATGAAGCTGCTGGAGCTGGCGGTATTGGTGGTGCTGTTGCTGAGGGTACTGAGGGGTTTCTCCAATATAGGGGCTATACGTACTGCCCCGATAGCCTATGGTAGACGATTCTACAAATCCTCCTTGTGACATAGGCTCTCTTTTTGGCACCCTTCCATGATGCGCGGATTGCATTCGATCAGATAGATACGCTACCCGTGAAATATTCGTCAACTGCGGCGGCCCCGGTTGAGTTTGCTGTTGTTGCATCTGTTGGTCCCTTCCTTGGTGCATTTGTGACATATTAGACATCGGCTGCTGCATCTGTGATTGAGGCTGCTGACGATGCATCTGTTGATCCCTCCAATTGTGCATACGATCCGATGGATATGCTGGATGCGATGTCACATGATGTGGTTGTGATTGAGGTTGTTGTTGAAGAACCTGCTGAACCTGTTGAACCCTTCCATGGCTCTGGGACTGAATACGATCTGGCGGACACGCAGTCTGCGACATATTCGCCAGCTGCAATGGTCGTGGTTGAGACTGCTGTTTTTGCATCTGTTGATCCCTTCCGGACTGCATACGATCTGACGGATATGCCGTCTGTGATATATTTGGCATTGGAAGCTGCAGCTGCGGCTGTGTCTGTTGAATCCTTTGGTTCAGCCCATGATGAACGGAATGAATACGATCTTGTAGATATGCAATTTGTGACACATTCGGCCTCGCTTGCTGCGGTTGTAGTTGAAGCTGTTGTTGCATATGTTTGTCCCTTTCATGGTGCACCTGTGACATATTCGGCATCACTTGCTGCGGCTGTGGTTGAGATTGCAGTTGTTGCATCTGTTGATCTCTTTCGTGGTGCTCAGGCTGCATAGAATTCGGTGGATATGGTCCCTGCGACATATTCGGCACCATCTGCTGCTGTTTCTGTTGTGAATCACCAGAAGACCCTGAGGCGGCGGGCCGCAGCTTGACCGAACATCCACACTGCTCAAACAGCGTTTTTGCTGCCTCAAAGTCGCTGCTGAACTTGAACCTAACCTGGAGCCTACGGACCAGCTGCTCTTTCGGCAAGGTATATTTTATTGCCAGCATTGGTGGACGGCCTAGCACGACAATCGCTGTGTCGGGGACAATCTGCTGTTTCATCAGCTCGCCCAGATTAACCTCCTCCTACTCGAGCGTCAGCTTAAAATGCGTAGGTGGTGGTAGACGGCGGTGATGGACCAAAATTTGGATATTCCAGACAATTTTGAGGGTAATTTTTGCTGAGGCAAGTGGGCTGTCGTTGGATGGCTTGTTGAAAACGAGGTAGAGGGAGTCACGATGGGGGAAGTGAGACCTGCGGAACGAAATGTGAACTGCGACATTTTATTGTGGGACGAAATAGTGCTTACCATTCGACCTCGCTGGTGCTGGGATTCGAGGGGTTGGAGTAGGAATATTTATCAAGTGGCCAAGTAGAAGCATTGGCCGATACAGAAGACGGAGTTAATGACAGAGGTAGAGCCATGATTGTAGTCGTGGTGAAAATGGCTGAGCATCATAAAAGAAGTGTGTGATGTAGGGTGTGGTCTTGAATCTGCAATAGTAGGAGTGTGATACCACCTGTAGGACTAAGTACTTCCATGGCAATCGACCCCACCCCACAATTCAAATCCCACTACTCTACAGATAAGTTCTAATCTTGCGCCCAGCGCATCGTACGTAATACCCATCACCATATTCCTCTTCCTCTTTTTCAGTACTGACCATTAGCTAAGTGTCCAGCTATCCAACTAAGTGTCAACGTCACATTCGAAGTCCTCACATTACCATTCCACCACTAATTACAAGTTGTGTTTCCTGACGAAATCTTTGAGCTAGTTGTACTAGCTACACAGTTCCATAGACCAACTCAAGAGGCGGTTTGGATGTCATTACAATGGATTCGACACCTCAGAAATTCAGAACGGCAATTTTCGATCCGAGTCTTGAACCGAGTAACAGATTGAGTGGATATCTGCATATTCATATAACTGTTCTAGCACCTACTATTATCTAGTAAGGACATAGCTGCAATAATATTCTAGTTCTCGAAGCCAGATGCACTTACTTCCATCTCAGACCTCAATAATTCCCAGCTAGAAGCTCTGCCCTCGCAAAAGGAATATTCTCATGAAAGGCAGAGCCCGATTAGGATTTAGCGCCATGCACATTTATAGACTCACAGTAGCCGTTAAAAACGGTATAGTATGTACACAGTTAGCTCCAATTAAGAATACAGTTTTGGGCCCGCGAAGGTGTTGGATTGTGGTAACAGCAGCACTCCAGTATTCGACGAGAATGGAATTGTGCATGAAATGGCCACTGCAAGGCTTCAAGCATCGATATTGGAATAATGGTGCCGATATCAGAAATATTTTCCGAAGCGCGCGAGGCAGGTTATGATCTTTGTCTGGCATAGTTCAGTCCTGGTTTCTGCTGTGCTTGCTGTGTTTTGGGTTTCTGCGTATTGCAATGGTTGCTGGGTTTTGCGGTCCTGAGTTTGCGGTGTTTACTAAGAAAAGTCTAACCTCGACCACAAGAGGATTTATCAGAGGGTACTATAATGCTATGCCAAACCAAGGTTTCACACCATCAAAGATATCAAGGATAAAAATAGCACTTGACTATGACCGTAGATTAGTACACAATCCAGGTCTACCCAGAAACACAATTGCCAGAAACTGTTGCCAATAGCTGATTCTTCGTAACATGTTATCAGTGAACGGGTTGACAGTGCGATATCTTAGTGATGTTGGTTATAGTAGTGTTCTGTAGTGTTTGGATTTAATGGAGCTATTGTGGTTTATAAGTACTGAAGTACGTCATGTTGGCGGTTGTGCCTCTGCTTCGGCAACCAAGCACCTAGGTCACTAAGTACATGTATGTATTGTTCTTGTTACAGATGTACATGATGTTACAGGTCTGATACACGGTCACGGCTGCAGGGGCTGGTGCCTCCTGTATATATCTCGAGTCTTTCTCCTTCTCTCTTCTCTGTACCATAGAATACGCGCACACGGTTCTCCCCAACTTCCATATCGTAACAGTTCTCACTACACCAGTCCCACTCTCTTCACCTTGATGTCTCACAGTTCTATCATTACGCAAAGCATTAACTACATCTACTACCTATTACATACATCCTCTACCAACAACGGGAAAGTCCTGCACTCGGTAAATTTCGCAACAAGCATTCAATCGCTTAATCCTGAACTACAGATGATCTGCGTGGGCTTCAGGCACAACAATCTAGAGTTGCTAGGCAAAAGCTTATTTTCGGGTTTTCTCGTTTTTGAAGCGACTGGGGAAGTTCGATTTTCCCTTCTTCTGCCGTCACTCCTGGCAGATGAAGGATTGAGATACATTGGCGCAAAGCAGGAAGTACGTGCGTTCGTCCAGAAGGGTTGTCGAAGAATCTATGGAAGATCAGTCGGAAGTGGGAAGGATAGGCGCACGTTATTGTAGCTAAAAGTTTTTAAAAATGAGAACTGTAGGTGCCGGTGAGAAATTGTGGATTCATTTCACCGCCACTACACGCTACGAACAAATGCGCATTCAGATACTTCTCCACATCATTATCTGCGCCACGACCAACTAGCATTACGTTACACAAAAGGCTGAACAACTGTCTGCTTGCGCCGGGACTACATAGTTATCTCCCGCATTGATGCTATTTATGCGGTCAGCATATTAGGCGGAGAAAAGCAATTATGGTAAGGCACGCACTTTAAGTTCTACTCAGGGCCCATCGATCCAAGCGTTCCTCCTCGCAGCTTTCGACACCGAATTTCCATTGGTCGATTTATCCTGGGAAGTAGCACTCACTATCAACAATACCCAACTTCAGCATGCCAGTTCCGTTCGGGTTCTCGGTTAGCAACTTTTTGGCGGTGTCAAAACTGACTTGGGATGTGGTGCACGCCTTGAGAGAGAATGCAGGCTCTATACAGGAGACTCAGGCTATCCTTAAGACTCTAATGTCTTTTCAGCAAGCCATCTCTACCTATCAAACAATTGCCTTAGAGTGGTCGCAGTTATCTTGTGGAGATGTCACTCTGCCTGAGCGCTCGTTGGTGAACGGCGTTAATCACCAGCTGAAGCTCTGCCATGAGAAGTTGGAAAGACTTACAGCGAGGATTGATCAGTATACTTGGTCTTTCATGAAACAGTTCGGTACGAGAACGGCTCGTGATCAGCTCGTCAAACTGAAGTGGATGTTCAACAAGACGGAGGCAGAAAGTCTTCAGAGAGACCTAGTCATTCATGTTCAGGAACTAGAGGCTTTCATTTCGGCTCTGGGAATGTGAGTGTCTCTTTTTCGCTCATCATCTGCGCTCATTGAATCGGGCTTTGAGGACAACCATACTGGCGTAGTCTCCAGCCAGAATCTCACTACACGGTGTGGAAGTCCGGTCAAGTTCAGCAGGGAAAGAAAATTTGCAGCATCTAATACGAAGTACCTTACTTTAGGCAGGTGATAATGCGGACGGTGCAGAAATTCAAATCGTACACCGCAGCAGTGAAGTCAACTGGTCAAAAGATTACAGAGATACACGGGCTATTAAACAAATTGCACCAGGAGCTTCCCAAGCTTCTAGGGTATGCATGGAAAGGGAGATTTTCAGCACACAACCAACCTATCATCCTTATAGATGCTCTCCGCAGAACAGTGCTAATTCCATACTTGTATTGCACATCCCCAGCAGTCAATCTCCGGGATGCAAAATAGAACATAGTAGACTGATATACATACAGATGTTTCACGCCTTTCTTGAGCTGATGTTCCGCCATCTTCCTGGTCATGATAGAGTAAAGAAGGATGAATACAACCTAGTGGTACAAGATACTGAGGAGTTAATCCAGACATCTGAGTGGCCCCGTATGATGTCTCCCGGCTCCATCATCCTCATGAACATTGCGGTTCTAATCTCATCATCGCCCTGGGACCTCGAACGCGGGCTCTTTATCCGTTGCCCCCATTGTCATGATTTCGTAAACCAACAAAATGCTACCGCCAGGTGGTCAGTCAGACAATATTATGAATGCTAGACGGCGTGTGTTACTTACAATGAGCGGAATACAGTCGTCGCTGCTACCGAGATTTCGGATTCTTCGAGAAAGAACGAATTTTGAAATGCGCACCCAAGCCTGTTAGACCACCGTCCGCAACTCTCACTAGGTCTAACTCAAGTCCTATGAATCCCATCCGGGCCGAACCATCGGCAGTTCAATTAGGAGCTGACCGAGCCGCAGAGCTAGTTCATTTCCAAAGAATCTACTTTACGCGTGAGCGGTTGGTGCAATCGTGCGTCATGCCAGTCGACTTAGTTGACGCCCGTCCCTCTACTTTACACCTCGCTGTAGAAAGCGGTTTGCTCTCTAAAGTAGAACGTGTTCTTGAGGAGAATTTTGACCTTGAGGTTCGAGGTGCGCATAATTCACTGATTAGTGACAATGAGGGCTACGGATGGACACTACTACAACGAGCGGTTTATCTGGGTGATCACAGTATTGTGGATTTCCTAGTGTCAGTAGGCTCAGATGTCAATGCTCTTTCGCACTTTGCGTACAGGACTCCGCTCCTAGCAGCTGTACAGTCAAATAACATGATTGTTGTGGAGCTACTCCTCCAGGCTATATTCAGGCCAAGGGCGCTCACTGGCCCTACACATCGCAATAGAATTGAGAAACTTGATGATCGTAAAACTACTCCTCGAAGCTGGGGCAGACTTCAATGGTTATACTGATGAAACGGTTTTATGCACTGTAGTGAAATTGACAAATATGGCGATTGTGGAACTACTCCTTAGAGCTGGGGCAGATGTCAATACTCCTCCGCATACCGACAGCGAAACAGCTCTATGCACCGCAGTACAATCCGCAAAAGTGGGGATTGTAGAGCTATTCCTCAAAGTTGGAGCAGAAATTAAAGTTCATTCAGGCACGATTGGCAAAATAACTCTGCAAATGGCGGTACAATTCAGAAACATGGAGATGGTGGAACTACTCCTCAAAGCTGGGGCAGATGTCAACTTTCCTTCACGTTATCGCGGCGAAACGGTCTTATACACTGCAGTGAAATCGAGAAACCCAGCTATTGTGAAACTACTCCTCCAATCTGGGGTAGATGTCAATACTCCATCTGGTGAGGAAACATATCAATGGATCCTCAAAAGTCCTTCGGAAACAGCTCTATGCGCCACGGTACGGTTGGGAAAGTCGGAAATTGTGGAATTACTTCTCGAAGCTGGGGCGGAGAACCGCAAGTAGATTGCAAAGCAATAGTTACTGTCAGCCGTAGTGGCCCTCATAACCCTACCCCCGGTGTCACATTTATGGTGCTCGTCCGATTTCATTCGTTTCTTTAACTTTACGAAATTTACACCTCTATTTTGTTGCTTTGGTTGTTTTCTCGCCTTAATCACATGTAGGGTTCGGTTCGGTTCGATTCGATATGGTGTTTTGGTTGTTTGTTGTCTCGCACTTTGTCCTGTCCTGTGAACATCTCCCAGTTGTATTAGGGTATGATATCTTCAGACTAGACCTCTTGTTAGACCTTTTGCTCTCGTTCCCAGAGTTTTGTCACTCGCAAACTCCTCTAACGTCTGGAACAAGCAATCCAACAGTCCAATTCCCTAAGCCTTACATCCATCTCAGAATCGCACAATACGGTGACACATCTCGATCCAACTCCTTTAAGTCTGAGATCAAATTCCCCAATGAGCGAATATACCCTACGGTATTAGCCCGAAGTCAAAAAACAATCATAGAACTGTTCGCCGACACGGAAGATGCTCCAATCATCAACGATGTTGGTGTAATCTGATGGTCACACTGCAATCGAAATGTTTTTGGTTAACTAGTCTTGGGTGAAGTAGACTCCTAAAACAATTCCCCACCCTCATAGATTTCGGACTGCAAAGCAGTTGTTGGTGTGGCTGGAGGTGAATGTACCAGATGTTATCGAGCATTTTTCCATCAAAAAGAAGTACTTGCGGGGTAGTGCAAGCTCTGGTTCTTCTTTGTTTATCTATTACGGGAATGGGCTTCCATCTTACTATATAGTATGTTACCTCACACATTGTCGATGAATTGGCTTACATTTTAGAACATCCTAGGCGGTCATATTGGGGGTCCAGGGCAAGGAGGTATCAGACCTATTGTTCAGTTTATTTTTGCCTTATCGGGGTGGGTTTTTTGGACAGGATATCGAGATGGTGTTCTCTTGGACGGTTCAGCGTAGGCTCAGAGTACTCTAGTTATTTTAGATCTCAGTACATATGCAGTTGTTTGCGCCGTATACTGTGCCATCATAATCACCTATACGCACCGTGATATGAACTTCGTGGTCGATCTACGAAATCTGTGGCATATTTGGTTTAGGTGTGATTACACTACTGAAGCGCAACCGCTCCTACTAGGTACTAAATTCTTCTGCATATTCGGCGGATGTCGTCGTGGATCTTCGCCGATATTATTGCGTTGGTGCTGTTGAGGTGTTGCTAATCAACACTAAACAAAAAGAGAGTAGCGGCACGTGTAAACTTGTGCGACAACTTGGCTTTTGGGGATCCGGGTGCACATAAGCCAAGTAGAAGTCGCGAACCTCACTTATCCACAACTGCGCAGATCCCAAGAGAGCGATCCATTTCACTCATTGCGGCTGAGAAGAGTCGGATGCCCATCTCCCACAGCTAGCGACCCATTGTGGCCCTAATAATTCTCGCAACCAGCGCTTGAGCCCCAAATCAACTGCCGCATATACCCACCCAGTATTGCTATAGCGGACTCCGTTAGTTGTCGGCCGCTTCATCTGTCGCGTCTCCAAATCGTCGAAGATATCCTTCATTCACGTCGCTCAAATATCTTTACGTGTCGGTTGAGCCGCCATCAGCCGCAGCATCATGTCGACTCCTGCAACGCCGGAGCCGGAAAGAGAGAGAAAGAAAGGAGGACCGTGGGCGAACCGAGTCGTGAGTTCAGAGGTCGTGCACACACCAGAGTACGATGCGTTCATGGCAAAGCTGGCCGAGTATCACGAGAAGAGAGGGTGAGGATTCTTCATGACATGCTGTCGTTGTTCCTGTTCCCATTTCCGCTATCTCGTTAGCTCCGTCGCGGTCTGTTGGCCTGGATCTGACCCGAGATTCTTCGTTGTTAGTACAACTCTCACTCATGAACCGGAACTCGGACGCAAGCTACTCGATCTGCACAAGCTGTACAATACAGTTACTAAGTTGGGTGGATACGACAAGATCACGGAACGGAAGGGTGGGTCTCTTTTTCTGGCGCGCTCCGCCTGTTCTGACTGACTGTTGCAAACGCGTTTCGACAGGTGCCTGGAGAGACATCGCAAATACTTACAGGTCCCCCGTCAACAACTCCAACGCCGGCTATCTGCTAAAGACAATCTATTACAAGAACCTTGCGTCAGTCTTCTCACGCCTCTGTTGCGGATAGGATGGTGCGCTGACAGTGGCATCACAGTGCCTACGAAATTGCAACCTTTTTCCACAAGGAGCCTCCTCCGAAGGAGTGGTTGGAGGATCGATCTGCTGCTGGAGGTGCGATCATGACAAGAACAGCTGAAGACTTTATGGCGGGGCAAGCAGCGAGTCCGAAGGCAGAGGCAAATGGTGACTCTCAATCACCGCCGCCGACGTCGGAAAAGAGAAGTAAGTTGAGTCCGATGGCCGTTCCTTTGTTCTTTTGCTTGCTTGGCACTCCCCCACTGTGCCACTTTTTGTTTCAATAGTTTCATCAATCAACAACCTTGTCGCCGTCGAATTTTAAAATGCAGGCTAACACGGGAGATTCAGGTCTTCGTCAACAGCCAACACCCCGCTCCTTCTTCGCGCCCGATACTACACCTCAACGCGCTGCAAACTACTCCAGGTCGTCATCTCAGCAGCAGCAACAGACTTCACAGCACCAGCATGGCCAGCCACAGCAATCGCATCAGCAGCCTGCTACTAATGGAGCCCACACACAAGTTTTCTCTAGCGGAAACGCCCACCATTTCCCGGACTTTCGACCAGGACTCCATACGTTGCCCATGGTACGACCAGTTCTTACGCCCAGGACGGCGCCTGGCTCATTCAATCGTGCCACTTTTCGCAGACCGAGGCTACCTGAAATCAATGGCCTTCACAATCAGCAAATGGGAGCGAGGATTGGAGGTGAGTTGGTCATATGGGCCTGACAATTCAATCACTAATTACTTTGCAGCTGGCTACCCGGGGCCTAGTTTGATGCACCGCGTCACGATGAGTTTGAAGAGTGAATTGCCTGATGATGTCGAATACGCAATGGGACAACTGGTGCGCATCTCCCATGATGCTGGTGATGAGCTGCGTGCCGAGCACTGGCCGGCCCTCTGTGAGACCCTCTTTCGCATGCTCGGATCTGTTGTGCAGCTGGTCAAGGTTCACGGGACCGAAGATACAGTGTATAGTGCCGAATATACTGAGAAGCTCGAAAAGATTATCAATGCGGCTCTTATCCTTCGGAATATGTCATTAAACACGGATAATTCTAAAAGATTTGCGCTCGTAAACTGGCCCAAGGATATCTTGTTAGAGGGCCTGAAATTACCGGATTATCCGAACTTGACAGAGCTGAGGAATTACCTCCTCGAAATCACGGAAGGGGTAGCCGGTTGGCTTCCATTTGGTGCTGGTGATGCCCTGCTGGATGTGCTTGCAGAAGGGTTGGGATCTAAGGACCGTGGCAAGCTATTGGGTTCGATGAGGGCTATCTGTCGCCTTGTCGTGGGTCGGGATGACTTCAACCGCTTAGGCGAGATTCCATTCACTTATATCACGAGGATAACGAACCTCTTGATGCTCGAAGATGACGAACTAGTCTCAGCGTGCTTGGACTTTCTCTACCAATACACTACTCACGAAGAAAACATTGAAAAGCTGATGCAACCGCCGGAAGGACATGAGTTGGTCCGACAGCTAGTGCGGCTGCTTCTTTTCCAAGGTATCACAGGTGAGCAGCTGGTATACATCAAAATGGTTAAGAAGCCCAGGCCCCCGGTCCACGACATTCCGCATCTCCCCAACGAAATCGTTCAAGATCTTCTCACCTATGCGGAGCCTGAACGCGCCACTAAATGGTATCCGCTCTCCCGTCCCCCCTTCATACACAACTAACGCTTTACAGGATGCGTTGCTGCTTTGAGGAAGACCCAGATGCAGACATCACCCAGATCGCGCTATGGCAGGCATACCAAGCACGCTTCAATGAATACGTCTCTGCGGGCTTCCCTCTTCTCCCTGCCGCAGAATTCATCAAGAACGTCTCTGTAGCCTTCCAGACTGCGTCCGCTATGGTCCTCCCCACGACGCAGGGTCAGAAGTTCATCATCAAGGGCATCCGTGCAAGAGAGACCCCAATGAGCACAAAGGGCCACATCTACCTCGCATGCAAATGGTTCAACACCCCGGGCAACGCCGTCTCCAAATGCACCGCGCAGCTTGCCACTCCTCAAGACCTCTGGGCTCACATCCTGGGCACACATCTCACACCACCGGCCGACTCCTCTGTCGCCGGAAGACCGCTGTGGTGCAATTGGGCAGGATGTCCACGCTTTGGCACCGACGGAGAAAAGAACCGCTTCAAGGTCATCGCACACGTTAGGACCCACATGCCAGACATGAAGAAACCTAGAACCGTCTCAAGAGAGGAACAGGAAATGCTTGATGATCCAGACGCGAGGGTGATTATCCGCAGGTGTCAGACGGTTACGGATGAGCGCGGCGAGGCGGGAGGTATTCCGCTTACTAGCATCTTGGTCCTAAGGAATCTTTCGAAGCGGGGCGGCGCAACAGCAAAGATGTTGATTGATAGCTCGAGAGAGGACCTTGCGGAGGTGATGGCCGTTAATAAGCCCCTTGCTACATGGGTGGGAGATCTTCTTGTCGGTGGCCTCAGTGGCGTGGAGTAAGGGCAGGTTGCTTTTTATGTTTGATACTTGCTATTATCCGTTGTGTTTTTCTTTTCTGAAAAATGGAATTGCGTGTTTCTTGTCGGTTTGGATGTATTATCGTGGATAGTTACTTTAGATAGTGGGTGTATTTGGGATTTTTTCTGTGAGGTTGGTGAAATCTTTGGGGGCTGCTGTACGTTTGATGGGTGGCACTTTGTTGGTCAAGCACCGCTATCACAATCATACCTTTCATTCATTCTCGTGTGCCACATCTTTTCTCCCAGTCCTTGCGAATGTTTGTTACCACCATCGCCACCCTCCTATTCTGCAACACCGTAAAACCCACGACGGCACCCACCCACCAGCAGCAACCTGGCTTGTGGGCACACTCGTACGTAATTTCCACGGTAAACATGCACAGTTGGTGTCACAATATCGCTCAGATGCAGGGAACCCAGCACGTAGGGCTTAGGTTCTAGGGTTGGAAATGTTGTGACACAGGATGGGCTGGATGGACGGGAAGGAGTTCTGTAGGCCCGGCTAATCTTGATTTTGGTGTTGTAGCTACGGAAGAAAGACAATCTCAGACATCATATGTAATTCAAATCTCGCCACAAGCATAAGCAGACAAAACACCATATCCTATAACAGAGAAAGAAAAAAACTCAAAACACAAGATCTAATAATACAGCAGCAACTACCATAAATGCAAACCAAAAGCCATGCAAAACGACACTCCGCTTAATCATTATTAGTACTAACCAGCATCTCCCTCCTCCACAGTCTCTCTAGCGCAGCCTCTACCTCCCCACCCCTCCCATCAACCCCCAAATCATCCCTACTCCCCCTCCGCATAACATTCGCACTCCCGTTCCTTATCGCCGCTCCCCCACCCCTCCTCCCCTCTCCCTCCTGCAAACTCCTACTCAATCCCAACTGCACCCCGGAAACAGCTGCCGCATCCCCCGTTGCAGGCCGCTGCTGCTTCATTGCCACCCCGCGCCGCGCCTGCATCTCACGAACACGATCCACCGCCTCCCCGAGCGGGTTCTTGAACCGCCGCACGTTGAGATACTCCCGCGCCACACGGTCATACTCCTTCTCTGCGCGCGCCGTCTGGACCACGTACCAGTCTCGCCCGTGAAGTGGGTGCGGCGCCATAGTTGCCGGCGGGATGTGTGGGAGCTCGGCATCGACCGCCGCGCGCTGAAGCCATAACTTTTGCTGTGTGCGAGAGGGTGCGGTGCTGCTGGTTATTGAGTATGCGCTTTCGCTGCGCGAGAGGGCGGGTGGGCCGCGCTTGTTTGGTGTGCTGTCGGCGCCAGAGGAGGGGGATGTGTGGATGAAACGTGAGGTGAGGGGTTCTTGTGAGTTTGGAAGGGAGTGGGCGGGGGTAATAGGGGCGTGGTAGGTTGGTGGGGTTGCGATTGCGGTTACGAAGGAGGTTGGATGTTGTTGAGGCTGGGTTGGAGGCGAGGGAGGCGCCACGGCTGCCCGTGTTATCATCTCTGTTAGCGCGTCTGGTGACTGTGCACGTCGCTGCTGCTGCTGTTGCTGCTGATTGTGGACTGTAGCCTGTTCCGTCTGTTGCTGCTGTTGGCGTTTGCGATCGCCTGACTTTGAACGCGCTCTGTCAGTAGTAGCCTTATCGGTGGTGGTGGAGGTACCGCGTCGCGTTGCCCGGTGCTTGCGTGATTCGTGGTCGAGCGATCGTGTACTCGAAGATTTCTGCAGGCCGATTGCCGAAATATTGTGTGGTAGGTTCCCGTTATGCGAGTCTGTACGAGCGAGGCGGTTGTTGGAGTCTGTACGAGCGAGGCGGTTGTTGGAGTCTGTACGAGCGAGGCGATTGTTAGAGTCTGTACGAGCAAGGCGATTGTTGGAGCCTATTCTTGCGATCGGTGGAGTAGGCTCGGGCTCCTCCTTATAGCTGCTGCCGCCGTCAGTGGTCGATCCCGTTGGCGATCCCAGCTCGAATGTCGCGCCTCCTTTTCTTGTTGATGTCCTCCCAGGTCCTTCACGCTTTGGCGATGTGGCGTGCTGCGGATGCTGCTTGCTCCCCAGCTTATTCAAGCCGCGGCCGAAGGAGGGTACGCGCGGGTTGTGGCCGTGACGGGAGACAACAAATTGCTTTGGCTTGTGGTGGCGGGAGATGTGATCGCCTCCTCCGTCGCCATTATTGGCTTTGCTATCCGTTGCGGTGATGGAGGAGGTCGAGCGTGTGCGATGGATCGAGGATGACAGATGGTTGTGGTGTGAGGTGTGATGCGGGGTCTGCGTCTGCGTCTGTTGGAGATGGGTTTCGGACATGTGGGGCGTAGTAACTGTGTATGGACCGTAGGCAATGTTGTTTGGATGGGGGGGAGGGGGGGTTGCGTGTTGGCAGGAGTGGTGTGTATGGACTGACAGGTGTGATGCGTCGCAGGTTTCTGCGGGGGTTGTCGAAGGGTGCGTAGGCTTGTGAGGAGAGGTTAGAGGCTGCAGGTCGCGCAGTGCAATGCTGCGCGAGCGATTGGATTTCGGAGGACGCTTTAATCGCTAATAGCGGACTTGGTGGATGGATGGTTGATCCAGGCCAAGAGCGATTTTGAGCGCGGAGAAGAGAAGTAGAGGGGAGAAAAAGTGATGAGAAGGAGTAGTAGAGAAGGGGGAGCGGACGTTTGGTGCTACGGAGGAGGAATCTGCCGAACGGGATCAGCCGGCTCGTGACGGAGCACCGAAAGTCTTGTCATGATATCACCATAGCCAATTAAACCCACATATGCCAGTGTTATTGACGCCGACATTCCAGGCAACGATGTTAAGAATAGACAAGGTTCACGCCGATTTCACTAATTTTAAAGATAGTCAAGTCATATATTCTCACTCAGTTCAACAATTCTTGATGGAATTGGCCTGAGGTGATGGTGCCTTCGTTTAACTCCTTGTGCGACAAAGGACCCCCGACTTGTGAACTCCGTGTGACCACTGTTATATTGGGCCCTCAGGGAAGTCGGAAGTTCAGGCTGCTTGCGTTAGGTGTAATACGTTTGCCATACAGCGAGTGATACACACGTCCTCGATACCACATACACCTTCCAACCTTTCACCTCTAGCAACAATACACTTGCGAGAAGCGCGTAACAGTCTGCCACAGCCCCGGCACCTTAGTTCGTAACTTGTAAGAGTACCTACGCACGTTTCCGGAAGTGGCCTCCACCATCTCCATTTTTCAGCCGGCGAGGACTTATCCACCAACGTTACATACTAAGTACTCACTGACAGATATACAAATAATCCAAAAGCAGGAGTAAATGACTCATAGTAGAATTAAACATAATACCGGATATATGTCGATCGTAAGAATACCGTCAATAGTCTGTCGACAGCTTTGGATACGGTGTGGCGTAACGCCGTATCCAAAGCCGTCTGCAGATTATACCGCCAAATGATCATTGCTTAAGCATTCCGCCATCTCTAAATCGATTCTTCTAGAGCTTCAACGTCCCGCTTAACTGCATTTCTAAGTTTTGTGCTCAGTAGTACGGATGCGGACCTATGGTGTGGCTTGGTATACCGGGCCCGTACGGGTGCTATCATCCGTCCCGTAGGGTCCTCATGCCGCTTCCGGCTCATGGAGAATGTCCTCGGGGGCAGTTGCAATTCTATCCCGTTCTTCCAAAGTAGGTATCGGTAAACCAGGATTTTGACCACCAACGCGGCGGCGCACTCAACGCTTCCGAAAATGGAAAGAAGTCTGCATCACCGCTCGTAATCCTTGCTCACGAACCGGGATTGGCGTCGGGATGGAGAGCTTCGGAGAGGGACGAAGAAAGCAATCTATGTTCCCGAGGAGGCGAAGCGCGGAGAAGTGAAGGTAAAGAGAAATCGAGAATACGGGTGCAGGAGAGACGTATGGGCTTCAGACTTTTGCTAAGGAAGGCAATGAAATGGAGGTGGATTGTGAAAAAGAGGAGGCGGCGCCGAATGTGTTGGCTGAAGACGAACTCGCGATTGCTGCGTTAATGGGAACAACGAAACAACAAAGTGACCTGGTTATTGCGCACGCCTCTGAAACGAGTGGCTGGAGAGACGGCAGATCGGATGGAAATGAAGATGATGCTTATCGAAAGGATGTGAACTCGCGGCTAGACATTCCTACGCTCGAAGATTACGCTGCCGTTCTGGTCGAGGAGTTCGGTGCTGCTTTGCTACGGGGGATGGGGTGGAAAGGCGGCGATGAACTTGGCGGGAAAGGGAAGAAGCCCGGAGATAAAAGCGGGAAGCTTAGGCTTGTTGAAAAACGACCGGCGTTCTTGGGGATTGGCGCAAAGCCCGTGACCGATATTCCAGAACTAGGCGCATGGGGCAAAGGGGACAAAAAGAAGCACGGGTGCCCCGATACGACGTACATAGCAGTTGTTAAGGTCGACAAAAGGATAGGAAAAATTGTGGATGAGACGGCTGAAGCGAAGAGTAATAGAAATGAATTAGAAAGGAAGAATGGCAGTGGAAGAGAACGGAGCCGTGAATTGGAACGTAATGGAAGTGGAAGAGGGGACAGGAAGGACGAAGGGCAAGATAGGCATTCTAGAAGAGACAGAGATTCCAGGAGAGATAGAGATAGAGATCGCGGTGGAGACTGAGATCGTGATCGCAGTGATCGTAAGAGAGACAGGGACGTAGGAAGGAGTGGCGAACGCAGAAGACGCGGCAGCTGTGATAGGGATTACGAAAGACGCGACAGACAATAGAGACCATTGGATCTAATCTTTATTATCACCGTTATCTTGCGTTATAGGCGGTATATGTACGGTACTTACTCTTCGGCGTACCTATTTGTACCATCAGGTTCAATGTATGAATTATGAGATTGCAAAGCTGGCTCTTTTGTTAGCGAAATTGAATAGTGAGGGGAACGTCATTCGTATGTTGGAAAGCATAGCGTGGCAGATGGGTATTTCCAACGTTTTTGAAGTTGTCGCTCAGCTCTATCTCAGTACACACGCTCTATTCAAAGACCGAGTACTCTTGAGCTATCCAGGGTATTGTCAGATATGGCGGAGCTATTGGTATCTGATATATACATTTATATTTGATCGATATTTTTCCATACAAGTTTCATCTACGTAGCCGTAACTGACTCTCGTAGTCTTTGGGTAAGTGCTCCGATAGCAAGGAGATCTTACAGCCTCCACTCCCGCCAGGCCCGAGGTATTCGACTTCTCATCAGCAGTTGACCAGGAGTACACATAACCCAATGCTTAACCGATCTCACGTTCTCCAGCGTCGGTTTTCAAACGGTACTAGTGGATCCGGATATTGAATTCTATATCGACAAACGGTTATCTTCTGCGTCATTGAATGTGGAGTAATGGTATGCCACTTAACCTGAGAGTGTACTATTCTCAAAGCCGCACACAGCCCATCGATGACCGAAGATCTAGGTGCCAGGCATTAGGTAAGGCGTAGTTGAAATTCTCCCGTTTTTCACAAAAGAATGGTCTTCCCAGCACCAGCTGTCGGATTGGTTAGCCATGTTATTTCTCTACGAAAACGTCCCTAGGGAGCTTACAAATCTCATTTAGCCAAATGTACGGGTTTTCACTGCGTAGCGACTATTGGAACTGACCATCGTTCCTCAGCCAAAGGCCAGTGCCTGTCATGCGTCGCTCACGGGTCGAATCGCTGTCGGATTTTGTTTCTATCTTGCAGAGCCAAGTGAAGATCCTCGAAGCCAACTCCTCTTTAAATTTCGAAGTCAGCCGAATACTGAGAATCCACGGGGGCGATTTGAGACCACGAGTACTATCATAATTCGAATCCTTCAACCGAACATACAACAAACCCACACCACAACACAAAGATCACATATATGACTCATGAAAGCATCAAATAAAGCAATTGAACTACAAGATATATTTTTAAAAGCAATGCATTAGATCTTTGCTTTAAAATAGTAAAAATCATAACCTACAAAAATACACAAATTCCAGCCAGTAGCCCAACTATTCACACTCATAGACATTGGTTCAAACATGGTCACTGTCCTAGATATATCCTCTTATAGAGCAGCTTGGTACTCTCATATAAAACTGGCACTGAACGCACTATCTCTCTTCTGGTTTGCAGTGCTGGGACAATTGGCTTTATTCCAGCTTGTTCAGAGTCGCATCATTTGTAGACGAAAATATGGTAGACGAGAGTCTTTTGGAGCTTGTGGACTCTCTGCTAGTGACAGAAATCGTTTGTGAATAAGAAGACAAGGAATTGACTGTTCCTCCGGTCTCAACAAATAGTGGTGCGGGGTCAAGCAGATAATCCCAACATCTAGTCTTAAAGAGCACGGTGATAACAAATAAACAAATTCGTCCCTAACGCTAAGGCATTAAAAAATGGTGGAGTTGGTTGTGATAATTTGTTGTTGGTGGTGGTCGTCGTCGTCGCGAGATTCGAATTATGATACTCGTGGTCACTAATCGCCTCCGTACCTCCATACTTGGACGGCGACACCTCCGACAACACACCACACCACCTTTTAGTTTTGCCAAGACCGATTTTATCCAATCAAGTTTGACATCGCGAGAAAATTTTTGCTTCGGTTTTCAACTGAACGAACTTCAGTCACCCAGAAGCTAAGCATGATGAGCCTCTTCGGAGCAGCAAGAAAAACTTCGACCTTCCAGAAGGCCAAGAAACGAATGGAGAAGGCAGAGGCCGAGTTTGGAACAGTACCAGACGTCTCAGCCAACGACAGTGTTTCCAGCGGAATAGGAGCACAGATGATTATTGCCAGGAACCTCCAAAGGGACTCGGATGGAACAGCTACAACTTCTGAGATCGCTCGGGAGGAGTTGGGTGAATACCTGGGGCAGGAACAACCGGTGTGGTGAAACGGCGAAGCTAGAGGACAGAGAGCCCATCGTCAACACTCCGCCGCACCTCTCGCGGCATCCAAAAAGGAATTCGTGAGAAAGAGCGGTTCTGGCTCGAGGAGCGTAGGAAGAGGGTGAGAAGGTATGATACTACCCAGCTGCGAGGATCCACGCAATTGCGCGGATCCACACGAAGTCTCGGAAAGAGCGAGTGAGATCAAAAGATGCGAAAGATGGAGTGTGTCAATCGTTGTATGATAAGATGGTATGAGATGAGATGATGCGAGACGAGATACAAGATGCGATGCAAGCCATCTACCCCGGGGTCTCCCGAATATATACCCCCCGTCACTCGGTCCATCTCCGCCACCCCTGATCCCCGTACGCCCCCGTCGCCCAGTCCGTCTCCATCATCCCTGTATCTCCGTACACCCGCCGTAGCTCAGTCCTCTGCCAAGCTGAGTGGCGGTGGTGGTGAGAAACGGATTTTCCCGCCACAACTCCTCCCTGGCCCTTTGTGCGAAGCACACCTCTCCTCTTCCGTATAGCCGTATACGCAAACCCGAAAGAACATAAGAATACCATAAACCCAAAGGGAAGACATAGACGCAGACTTTGAAGGAAAAACACAAACGTAGACTTAAAGGAAAAAACATAAACGTAGACCCAAAGGAAAAACCATGAACCCAAAGGAAAGCTATAAACCCAAAGGAAAACCATAAAACTCTCACTCCTTGCGTACCCGCTTTCTCTTGCCACCATCTGTATCTGCCTTCCTTTTTCCTTGACCACTTGCGAAGTACGAGATGTTGCCAAGCCGAGTATCGAATCAAACTATCGCCTCACGCATTCCGTACACGGCTGCTGTGATTTGTGCCCGGGCCTCTGTGAACAACTCGGGATCTTCGTTTACTGCTTGTTGGAAGATAGGTACGGCTTTGTTCCCCATTTTTCTCTCGTGGTGTGCCAACATCTTCGTCTCGTCGTCCATCATTCTCTTGCAGTCCGGGTCAAGGCCGAGCCATTCTAGGAAG
>Ga0307514_10000597_pt1 | contig 67725 bp, 89 predicted proteins | sample 16_EM_MG_FD_203088 | JGI IMG/M metagenome (GOLD analysis project Ga0307514, IMG submission 203088) | Populus trichocarpa ectomycorrhiza microbial communities from riparian zone in the Pacific Northwest, United States - 16_EM | ecosystem: Host-associated > Plants > Roots > Unclassified | place...
TGATCTTATCTCTTCTAATCTTATCTCTTGATCCTTATCTCCTTTTAGTATTTACATGTTTATTTAAATCGTTCGGATTAGCTAAATAATGGTACATGCAGATAGCATGTGCGACATTGTGAGAAAGGAAAGATGAAATGAGTGTGTAAGGGGAAAACATAGTAAGCATAGATGAGTCAAAGGAAAACATATGAAAAATGGGAATAAACATATGAAGAGAAAGGGGTGCAAAACGAATGAAATAAGAGTTGGACTTAGTGAAATAAAAGAGTTGAGCAAAAAGTAGCGTGAAGCTACACGTGCGATAACAAAGGATCACATCCGCTCCTGTATCAAGAAGCGCCTCAGTGGTCTTCAGCATAGGGACTGAAACCTTAGGTCCATCGACAAGGCACTCCCATATCAAGTGACCTGACTGGTGTTGGTTGACGGTTGGAACATCGGAGACAGAAGCGACTGTGTGCACGTCAGGGTCTGGATTGTGAGCGGGACTGGGGTTGTGTAATTCGGAATCAGAGAGGGTCATGTCAGAGACATTCGGGATGGTGCAAGCGGTCGGAACAACACTGGAGATGGTCACGGCATTACTGGTTTCAACGAGGCTGGAGATCGTTGCAGGGGGGCTGGAGGTGACCGTGATGGCACTGGAGGCAGTTGCGACATTACCGACGGTTGCGGCGGTGCTGGAAGCTACGACAGTTCTCGTCGCGAGATCAGAAATGGTCGGAGTGTCGCATGGTTCAGGTTCAGGACTGGAGATAATAACAGCAGGTTTCTGGGGCTGGACGCAGTGATGAAGTGTTGATAACACGACAGGAATGAGGGTCCTTGACAGCAACAGTATTGATAAGAGGGGCAGTAGACTCGGAAGAAGGGAGGTTCGTTCCATCCTCTTGCGTCGTTGTCGTACTCAAAAAAAAAGTGGAACGCTAGCGATACGCTAGCGAACACTGTCAGACTAAACAGAGTGGACAACGCTCTGATTGCTCATAAGAAAGATGTCGGTAGCTAGATCTCTAAATATACTCACCTGATTGCTCGTAAGAAAGACGTGAGCAACGGCGCTAATCTACGAAGATAATGTTCGAGTCGCGTCGCGTCGCGTGGTTGTAATCAGCATGATTACACGGGGTCCGATAATTACGCGCTGACCAGCTGGGACACAGAGGCAACGACCGTCCTGTCGTACCAGCCAGGGAGTACGAAGACAAGTGGGAGGCCTAGGCCAGTTGGAGAAGATGGATGAAGAGTCCGGCCACTACGGCATGTTGCATTTGCCCATGAACAGTGAGATATGCAGCCCATAAGGTGACGCCAATGACCGCCAACAACCAGAAGGAGAGCTCTACTTGAAACGATGACTTGCAACTGAGGCCTGAGGCCTGAGGTTGGAGGGGTGACAAGATATATCTCGCGTGCTATCCCGAATGTGGGGTATATACACCGTTTGTTCCCAGCATCGCAATTGCAGCAGAGGATGGTGCAATCACGGTCACGTGACTATGAGTAACTTTGGGTACTAGTAAGTATGTGTATACGATACAACAGTTGTATTACATTGCAGGTATACAAAAGCCCATGGGACGGATCCTTGATCTTGTACAAAACAAGTTCCACTTCCGCAAGCGTCCGCGACCCGGAAAATTTACTTGTTGACCACAGAATCTGGAACGCCTAACTGCCCTGGCAGAACTGAGGCACTCCCATCTGTTCATGGTTCCCCCCCCGTTCGGTGGATTGAGGCCAAGCTAAGGTACTTTGAAGTATAAAATGGAACTCACCCGAAATGATATGATTAGCAGGCGGTGGTCCAAGAGACCCCATGACTGGCTCGTCAACATCAGAGATGTCCCCAAGTTCAACCCCTCCTGTAATCGAGACGTCGTTCACCTGGTAACCTGGAGAATGGACGCTTGTTTGCGCCATACTACCGCCAACATCCATAATGTGCAGGCCGGTGGCATAGCGCATATCGTGCACCATCGTATGCCTCCGGGTTGCATCCGATTCCCCACCTTCCGTGACGGTCGCTCCATCCGGTTTTCTTCTCCCTTCCACCTGCTTCACGAAGTTTCCCCAAACAGCTCTTTCATCGGTCCCCATGCTCTCAAAGGCAGCCTTGACTCCATCGTCAGCTCTCCTCCAGACGCTCCGATGCCGACAAACCGTGCTCTTGACATATCGACAGCCAAAAACCTTCTCAAATGCGCACCTTTGGGTAAGCGTAGGCTGTTGAGCGACCAATGAGTCCATCTGCTTGAATCCATCTGAGACCTCAGAGACGGTGTAATCGTTCGGCCACCGTTTCAAAGGAGGATGAGGGTGGTGAGGAAATGCAACGGAAGAACTACCAGAAAAAGAGCCGCTTGGCAACGATTCCTTGGGTGTGGGGGTGTACGCAAATATTTCGTCCGCTGCGGCCCGTTTGGAAACTAGGGGGGAGGGGAATGGGGGGGGACTAGGGTATGCTTGATTGGAGGTGGGCGATGGTGAGGGATATGGCTGGGCATCGGCGGAAGAGACAATGTAGCTATTCCCTAGAACCGTAGCTGGAGAGAGCGTGACCCGATTAACGCGATAGTACTTGGCAGAATGGCCGCTGTCGTCAACACTGTCAGGAGCTGAGCGTTTGACGGCGGTAGTGGGAGCGACAACAGTGTTATAAGATACAGTTTGGTGAAGAGGCCTCGGTTGAAGAGTGATCTCCTCCCTCAGCCCCGGACATTCGTCATCGGAGAGCCCCTCGAGGAAACTTTTCCGGACCCTGTACAGGACACGTTGCTCGCTTTCCACAGTCCTGACGGTGGAGACAGCGTGTTGTTCCCAGTGTCCCGAAACGGGATTGTAGCAATCAACGAAGCATGCTGGGTTCAATCCCAGGTCTGAGACCAATTGCGAGAAGTGAGAGAGTTGGAAAAGGGGAAAGGTTGATATCTCCTGGGTAAGACGGATCGGGTCGTAGTGGAGCTGGTGTGTGAAGTCAGACGGATGGGCGGAGGACTCGTAAACGTAAGGTTCAATCAAACCTTGTACCAGAAAACGAGGGTGATAGACCGTCTGAGGGATTCTTCTAGGGCCTGTCTGTCGAGGGTGTGCAGCTGGACTTGCTGACCCTGGAGATGCTGCTGGTACGCCGTCTGCTGGGCGAGAGACATTGCCGCTGACGAAACATTTAGTGTGCTGTGCAAAAACGAGAGTCGATCAGATAAGATACCTGTATAGAATGGAGAGACTGTGGAACCTCACTTGTCCTCGTCCAGGGACCTCTTTCCTGGGTTATCTAAGCCGGTCTACCGGACCTCCGCTCCCGTCCCGATCAATGGGCTCCGGGATCACGTGCATTCACTCCCGCTCCGCCTCAGAACGCCGTCCTCCGTTCTCATCTCTGGTTCTCATCATGCGAATGTTCAAAGACTCGATACACGGCTACAGTACGCTTGTATCCTCCGCTCTGACCTTTTGACTGATGGCTTCATGTTTATAGTGCCTTTCCACCCAAAAATATGTGCATTCATTGATACGCAAGTCGCCGCTTCTGTATACTTTGTCAATTGCTTTAGTGTTGCCTTCGCAGAGCACATTTTCAGCGGCTACGCTTTATCAAGCAACTTGGAACGAGTTATAGAGTTTGGCCCGGTGCAGCCCATAACCGGTTTGAGCACTGCTTGGGTGCCCTTCTACGTACTCCACGTGTTTTCCGACTGCTCAACATCTCCAGGTGTCTCCCATTTGGCCCGTTGTATGGTTGAGCACCTCAAGAACCAGCAGCCAGAACTTTGCATTACAGACAGAGATGTCGACTGTGTCCAAGTTGCTGGTCTGTGCCACGATCTTGGTCACGGTCCTTTTTCCCATGTGTGGGACGGCCAATTTATCCCAGTTGCGCTGTGGGTCATATCGTGTACATTATTCCTATTTCCTCCTTTATTGACCAAAAACCTTAGTCCTGGAATACATTGGAAGCATGAGGACGCCTCGGAGGTGATGTTCGATGATCTCGTCGCCAAAAACAACATCGATCTGCCTGAAAACGACATTAAATTCATCAAGGCATTGATTGCTGGTGATCCCAGCAGTTGCTCGTATGTATCCCATGGCTTTGTTCTTTCAGTCTTTTCATGTCGCATTTCCAGCAACAATCACCCCCAAGAGAAGCCATTTTTGTTTGACATCGTCGCAAACAAGAGGAACGGCATTGACGTTGACAAGTGAGCACCTCAAGCGCTTTAAATCCTCCGCCTTTCACCTTTTCACTAGATTTGATTACATTGCTCGCGATTCGAAGGTTACGAGCGACATCGCATCGTCGATATGTACGGATAGGTTCGTTGTGAAGGATTTTAACCATATTCGCCATTGACGCATGGTCCAAGACTCATAAATTGCGCCCGAGTCATTGATCACCAGATTTGCTATGACATCAAAGATGCAAACATGGTCTTTGAGTTGTGCCATACACGCTACAGTCTTCATAAATTGATTTATACTCACAAGACAGGTAAATTTTAAGAGCTCATTTGTACTTCTCCCTTCCTCACCATATACAAGCCCGGGCAATCGAGTACATGATCGTGGATGCGCTCCTCGCTTCAGAACCTGTAATGCACTTCGCGGACTACGTCACCAACCCGGAAAAGTATTTGCACCTTACCGACAGCATCATCGAGTTGATTCAGATGTCAAGCGATCGAGTGAGTTTGTCCCACTCTTTTCCTGGTTGGTATTTACCATTTCCAGAACCTCGTCGAGGCACAGGCGATCTTGAATCGTATAACTTCAAGGGACTTGTATAAAACAGTCGACTACAAAGTCTTTGCTTGGGACTGGAAAGGGCATCTTCGTAAATTCTTCAATCCTGAGGCAATTGTATCAGCTGTCAAAGCGCGCAAACCAGAAAACGACGAAGAGCAGACCGCCCTTGAAGAGCTATCTACACAGCACGTAATCATCGACGAAGCAGTGCTTCACTACGGCATGGGGAACAGCAATCCTATTCATAAGATTCGATTCTACTCCAAGAGAAAACCACAGGGTGTGCATCCTTCCTCTTTCATGCAGATTCGGCTGAACTTGGACCCTAGAGTGTTCCAGAGCTGAGCCCGGTGACATATCCTCATTAATGCCTGCGACGTTCGGTGAAGTTCTGCTCAGGATATATACCCGCGATGTCAGGTTCTTTGGGTTGATCCAGCACGGATATCGACTTATTCTTCAAGACTTGCCTTCATCGCCAGAGGAAGAACCTTTAACTTCTGGTTCTGTCCAACCATCTACCCCACCAAGAGTTGAGACTACATCCCCAGTCCGGACTTCTGGTGGGCAGGTGTTCTCGAACAATTCTTTCACGACCGTGGAACCAGGATACATACCCCCCTCGCCAACTGCGGAACATGTTAAACGGAGGCGGGAAGACGGAAGTGTTCAGTCTCCCCGCAAAAAGCTACGGTCCGGATGATGTCACGTTTCTTCAACCTTCTCATGCCAGTTTACGATCCCCACAACCGTGTAGATTACCTTCCATTGATGATCTACTTTGTATATTAATAACCACAAGCTCTCACATTCACTGCAGAACAAGCACCTCATAACCTCGTGCTAACCTCGGCTCCGTTCTTCTCAAGGACATTTAAGCCAGTGCTGCTGCTCCCCTCCCCGACCACGGGTGAGCTTACCAGTGGTTCCATTGGGACCTTCCTGGAAGAACCCCTACCCCTGGCTGCGGAGGATGTCCTATCCCTTTCTGGAGTCTGGTGTGAGCCAGATAGCTCGATGGATGACGCATCATTCTTTCCGTACTTCTTGAATGTCCTGAGAATCATCAGAAAGTTAACCAGCCCAAGGACCACAAAGGCAGTGATTGCCAGACGAGGTCCAAGGGCTTGAGCAGGTGTGAGACGAGGCCAACCACCGCTCTCCGGGTCGTTTGTAGCTCCAGCTCTCCACACGTACGAAAGTATCGAAACTAAGAACATGATTACCGACCAGGCTAGCCATACCGAGGGGGTTGCCAGCAGGACCCAGACATTCCACAGGATTGACGTCCGTGTCTTTTGCGCCTCCTGTCCGGGAATTCAGTGACCTATACACTTGTTGTCGGCACGACTCACTTCTGCCCAGGTCGAAGCACGATGCATACTCCTCATTGTGCCAAAGCGAATGATGAAAAGACAACCGAAGGCGAGGCTCATCAGTGCAAAAACGAGGGACATGAGAGCAGCGGTTCGCGTGACTGGGTCGTATGCCATTTCTGGTACTTGGAACATGGTTACGATCGCGCTTCAACGAATCGCGTTAGTACAGTGGTTTGAACTCGTCAAACGGAGAATGACAAACGAGCAGATGAGGGCGGAGACGAGGTTGATGGTTTTCCACTCTCTAAGCAGCGAATCTATGAAATCTTCCCAGGAATTCTTGAACCTTGCCAGGGCGGGAGACACTGCGGGAGGAGTCCAATCTTCCGGGGGTGGAAGCACCGGTGGCACTGCATTGTTTACGGCACGGCGATTTGAAGTCGATAGTTTGCTGGGACGGTTGGATTCGATGATCCGTTGCATGTCATTCCTACTGACCTCGGCGTCCTCAAATATACGAGCCACACGGGAGAAGTACACTGCAGGGAGACGGAGAAGAAGGCAAAGATACAGCTGGCGCGGAAGCGTATCAGAAAACAAGCCTCGGTCATCCGAAACAGGCGTTATTGGGATGCAACAAGTGAGTGGGAGTGATTGATCGTCGGCGCTTCTGGGAGAGCAAATCCGGAAGTTCCATTTGAACGGGTCGATGGGGATGAAGGGTTCATCTCGCGAGTGGGTCCGGTGGAGAGCCCATTGTTGTAAAAATCGTAACGGAGAGGCTGCGCGCGAAGCGGATCGACTGGGTGTTAGTGAACCGGGTGTGACACTTTCGGGAGTAGTAGGGTTATCCCCGACAGGTTTTGCAGGACTACGATTCCGGGGGACATTTCCTGTATGTTTTGCAGTGCTGAGGCTGCGCGGGGTGTTCTCCACATTCCCTGAAGCTTACAAGGGAGGTGGATGAGGAAGGGCGGTCGTTTGGAATTTGGTACATACTTGGATGCGCCCCATGGGAGGTACTGCCAATGCAGGGGTCACTTTCGAAGGAGACTCGTGGTTGCTTGGGAGAGTATTTGTTCCCCGCAAGAGCGCCGTCCGACATGCTTCCTTGGTGGAAGTGGGCAGAATGATATTGAGGGGAGGGGAAGGATTGCGTATTGGCGTTCATATACACGCCCTCATGCTGTTCTGGAGTGGCCATGGAAGGAGGGTGGTGCAGACGGGTTGACTGTTCTGGAAGAGAAATACTGAATGAACAGGTTTCAGCGAGTAGGTGGTAATAAGTGTCCGACGAACCAAGCCGGTGGATATGTTCTTCTGGAAAACAAGTTCAGATATACCTCTGGGAGGAAGGTGTAAGAGGTAGAACCAAGAGGGATTGCAAGGACGTCGACGTAAGTGTGCCAGTTCGGCAGCGGACACCAGATAAGGGTGGCTACAGAGGATGTCACAGTTGTTCCGGTCGTTGACCGTGCTAACCACAGATGCGTAATTTCACAGATGCAGCCCTCCCTGTGCCACAGAACCCCTCAGCTGGTCAGGCGGGTCAGCAGCAGTCACTGTCAAGTCGTCGGGATCAGGTTACTGGTCAGTAAAGTTCGGTTGACAATCCGCACGTGACCGACGCGTCTCCCTCAACATGACCGCGACATCCCCCACCCCGAAAGCCATCCACTTGGATAAACACCATTCAATATCGGAGTCTATGGCCGCGAGACTGACCGCAGCCGTTATTCAGCATGTCCTGTTCTTGAAAAACCAGATTCCCTTGTAAGTCACCCAAAACCACCTTCCATCCGGCCTGCTAAACCTGCCACAGTCCGGTCGCGCAACTCAGCAGACTGCCAATTCCACCCGGTTCGAAATCCTCAAAGAAACGTATTGACCTACTGGATGCTGTCGATACACTGTCTTCTCATTTATATTCAACGTTTTCCGCCCTTTCTTCATCCCTCGCCCTCAATCCGCTAAAATATCCCAACAAATCTGGCCATGCCCAAGTACACCTTCTTATCATTCTGGGACCCAGCCTATTTGTACCACGATCTCGTCTTCTCCTTACGATTGACGGCCTAACGGTCCAAGCGTGGGACCACGGGGCCGATGGAGGGGTTCTGGCACCCTGCAAGGACGAAAATGAATGTAGCGGAAGAAACACCGGTTGTGGGCTGAACCGTGTGCGCACACTAGACCAACTCCGTTCGCCGCTCTCTTCTATACCACTCCCCACAACCAACGGTCCCACCAATCGCGAGCGGACGGAGAATCGTACATCGTTGGATTTGACAAAATCTTCTGACTTTTCCTCCCCCCCGTTGGACGAGCCCCTTACCGGTTACCTGGGAGAACAACAAGACCTCTCTACTGCTGAACGGTTGCTCTCCCGCTCATTGGCAACGGCCTGCGCTGATAACGGCGTCACGCTCAATGCAGAACTAGGTCCCAACTACTCTTCTACCTCGAGTATGAGTACTGACCCTACACTAGAGCCCACTCAGATGCATATACTTATACAGGCCCCGCGTAGATTCCATCACCCGTCTTGGATACCGAGACAGAATATGTCACCTAGGCTGGAATCCGTCCTAGATGAATTGCGAGGCCACGAAAGGATGGGGGGGAAAGGGCGAGCAAGCGTAAAGACGGATGAGGTTGTGATCCGTTGTGACTACGCAAAAGTTTCAGCAGCAGAGAGCGACAAACCGGAAGGTGTTGAAGTTGATGACCTGATTTGGTGGAGCTGGGATGGGAAAATCGTTGGTTTCGGTGATTTGTAGGCTAGCCCATTGTTTGGGCCGTTGGTGCTTATTGGTTACTCTCCTGTCCTGTATAACCGTCCGTCCACCCGTGTATTACCACCTGTGCACGAGATCTAATTAATGTGTAACAGAAGAGCGACTGGTGGCAAGCGAGGGGAGAACACATTCTTGGACAAAATAAGCATGGAAACGAGGATCCTCGGTCAGCTCTGGGTGAAAGCTAGTGAAGAGGTGGTTGCCCTGTTGAAAAGCAACGATCGTCCGGGGGTTTAAAGGATTGGCGAGTTCTTGGTTTTCTGGAACCAGATGTTGTGCGTCTGGTAGGAGTTCAACAGGTACACGAGCAATGACCTGCAGGGGAGGGTCCTCAGGAGTTTGATCGACCGAGAGCACGACCTGAGGGAGAATATCGGTTTGTGGCTCGAGACAGGAGAGATGAGGACGGTACTGGGGCACGAATGAAAACTCCTGGAAATGGCTTTTCCGGTTGCGGTAGTGATTGAATCACGAGTGGCACCTCAAAGGATTCTACCTTAACAGATCGCTGTCAATATGGTAGTGCAGTGAGATTGAACCGGTCGCCCTACTTGAGATCCCCACCCATTTCTGGCGGTGGTGACGGAAAGACCCCCGAGAAGGTCCTGGCCACCCTTCTTGGCGTTTGCAACATTACGGGACATGAGGATTGCACCAGCACATGAACCCCAGACGGGGCTGGTCTTTAAGAACTCCCGTAAAGGGTCGAGTAGACCAGCGAGTTTGGCCAGGAGAGCGATGGTTGTCGATTCTGTGAGAGAAAAACTGAACGGAGGTGGGTCAACGCAAGATGGATAGCATACCTCCTCCGGGAATGATAAGGGCATCACATTTCTGAAGGTCTTGAACGCTTCGAACAAGACTTACAGAGATCTTGACCCGTAGACTCAACTTTTGGAACATGACCTGATGCTCGACGAATGCACCCTGAAGGGCTTCTGGAATGATAAGATAAAATGGATTATGAGTGAAAACGAGACGGCACCAAGTATTCCAATGACCAAGGACTTGGATCCATTCTCAATGAGTTCGCCCATAGACGCGATCCCTCTCAATCTGCGGAACAAATCCAAGTGCAGAAACGATCTGACTCGCATCATCATCACACAAGTGAGCACAGCCACCCGACCCGATCCTCCTCCGCGGGGTGAAAAATGCCAAAAAATTGTAGAAAGCATTGGCCAAGAGTCTGAGCGGTCCGGGCGATACGCAGGGCGAGCGAAATTTCTTTTAACTTACGCTCACCAGCTGAATTCAGAAATTTCCGATCAAATCCGGGAGGGTATTAGGGGGGTCACGCAGTCACGCGCGTCGCTCCCTCTTGTCTCTTTCCACCACCACTCTCTCTCTCTTCATCCCTTCCGTCATGGCTGAGCTCGACACTGACCTCTATGGTGGTCGGTCTCCCGTTTACCTTTTTTCTTGTTTGGTTGACTAACACGACAAAAGATCTCTACGGCGCCGACGACAACGACTTCGCCAGCGCAACCGAAACCGCACAGGATCTATCCAAGCTCGACTCCCAGGAGCCCGGTGATAGCGAAGAACCCCTCAGTCCCCCAAAGCCAACTGAATTTGTGTTGAAACCTCCACTCAAGTCGGAAGTAGTCCAACAGTCTTCAACCGCCCCGAAACTCGAGCCCTCTCCACCTCCCGCTCAACAGATTCCCACCTATCAACAGCAGACCCCCGACTACAATCAAGTCCCAACGCCTCGAGCCGATGAATACCAGAACATGAATAGGCCTGTTCGGCCTTCGGAAATGAAGGAGGAAGGGTAAGTCTCCACTTGCCTCCACTCGCTGATTCCTCCCACGGTAAGACTTCTCGGTGGTCATCCGCCGAACTAGTCATGGGTTGTAGTGGCAAGCAGCGCACGTAGCACATGCGTCGTCCGTAGTTCTGTCGTCGTCCGTCGTCGTCGTCACTGCTCGCCTATCAGTCTAGCTAGACCTAGGATATCACCGTGGCCCCGTCTACGTCTAGGCTACTCTACGCTACAAATCACTCGGTCGCACTTCTATGTGTGCGGGTCCTCCTGTTCCCAACACCTATCTGTCTTCCTCCTTCTGCCTTTGCCTACAACGTCAATTACTAATAACAATTCTCGTTCTCCCTCTGTGGTTCCCTGGCCATCTTTCCCTCACTCCAGCAAAATGTTTATCGGCGGACTTAATTGGGATACAACAGATGGTATTTTAGTTTATGCCGTTTGTCGACCCGCACACCCGGGAGCTAAAGTCTCAATTTCAGAGGGATTGAGGAACTACTTTTCCCAGTTTGGCAAAGTTGAAGCTTGCACCATCATGCGCGACGCTGGCGGTCGGTCTCGCTGCTTCGCCTTTTTGACCTTTGAAGATCCTGCGTCGGTCAACGCCGTCATGGTTCGCGAACATTTCCTTGATGGGAAGATAGTGAGCATTGTTGACCATCTCGATCACTCATCCACGTTTTCTCACATCGATTCTTCCGTAGATTGATCCCAAGCGAGCAATCCCCAGGCAAGAGCATCAACGTGCAACAAAATTATTCATAGGCGGGCTCGCTGGTAGCGTCACCTCAGAATCCATGCGGGAGTTCTTCTCCCAATTCGGCCGGGTTGTCGATTCAACAGTCATGTTGGACAGAGAAACAGGCCGCAGCAAAGGGTTCGGGTTCGTTTCCCTCGAGAATGCAGACGTGGACTCCATCCTTGGTTTTGGAAAACTTCAGATTGACGGAAAACTGGCAAGTCCTCTCCTGACAGTGTCCCCCACGCGGTCCTGTACTGACAGACGTGGTTCACAGATCGATGTCAAGCTCGCCCAGCCTCGGTCAGCGAGAGATGGAACGTCTAACTCAGGTGCTGATGGTGGTAACACTGGTTTTTCTGGTACCACCACGGCAGTATTTCCTGGTCAAGGACAGTTTGGAAACGTGGGCACCATGCAAAGCGCCACAGGAGGTGGTAACACGCCATTCGATGCCAACGCCCTAGCCTCATTGTGGACTCGCATGTTCCAGCAGATGGGAGGCGGTATGAACCCTATGATGGGCGGCGGTGCCATGAATCCTATGATGGCTGCGGGTATGGGTGCAGGCAACATTGGTATGGGCATGGGCATGGGCAACATGGGCGGCATGGGACGCGGAGGGCCGATGCAAGGGATGGGAAATATGGGGATGCAGGGACCCAACGCTGCCACTTTGGCGGCGATGGGACGTGGGATGAACCCAAACATCCCCCGAGGGCCACGCGGAGCGCCTGGAACTGGACCCGGTGCTGGTTCGGGGACAGGGGTCGGGCCGCAGAGGACTGGTCAGCGAAGCCAGCACGGTTACCACCCGTACTCTCGTTAGGTAGCTTCCACCCCCTAGACCAGGCGTTTGCTGTTTTTTAAGTACTACTTATTATGTATTTTCACGACGTTCGACTTGGCATAAAGTATCATCACCATTATTTCTGGTTTAATGTAACATCTACTACCACCTGGCCCCCAGATTCGGGGGTGTTGAGCCTTCGAGCGCCTTGTGTGCGCTTGATTGAGTAGTGTGATGCAACACGAACCGCGCGAGAAAAGTCTGGTGACAGATTTTATACAAGTACAGGCATGACAGATGATGAACTGTAGATATGTCATTGAGAGTTGAGCATGGCAGAGATTTTTGCATCGTAGAAGAGCTCATCCAGTTCCGATACGTCCTCGAGCTCGATCTGTGCGCGACCGGCGAGTGATGCAAGAATAGAGGCAGGAGTGAGAAGCTGTAGGACGTAACGTAACGATCGAGCGTCCCCCTCCTGTGCAAGACGGTCGATAACGCCGGGACCGAGCTTGAGACCTTCAATGTTTGCCCGGAGTTGCAAGACCTTGGCAATCTGATCCGAGTTGTAAATATCTGTCTTGACGATTAAACATCTACGGCGGACGGTAATCGTCAGAGCGTGCAACTGGAAACGACTTATAAAGGGGCATATACCGGTCCAAGAGGTCAATAGGGATTCCGTGTGGTGCAATGATATCGGACGTTCCACGGACTAGGGTTGTACCTCTGTTGGTGGCTAACACCACGGTAGGCGCCATGGGGGACTCGAGGAGGGAGTTGAGGTAGGTAAAACACTCGATATCGAGCATGTGAACCTCATCGATGAAGACGACTCCCGGAATGACCTCCGCAACACCCTGGTCGACATAGCCCTTGACGACCTTATTGACCTCTCTACGAAGTTTATCGGTGATTTCTGTCCTGCCACTCTTGACAAGACTGCCCATGACGCTCATAATATCTTGGCCACCTTGTGGTCGAGAATTTGCTGCGTCAAGGTCACCGAGGGTGACGTCCTGGACGAGTTCCTTGCGCTTGTGAACATCGCCCTTGGGCAGGGGGACATAGGTTTCAGACTCGAGGTCATATGAAGATGCATAGGCGTCCGAGCGGCCAACACGTTTGACGGCACCAGTGTTTGCCTCGATGTAGATGACGTCGCCAACGACGATTTTTTCTTTGAGGATTGCTTCATAGATACTAGGGTCTAGCCGAAGCTGTTTTGTGCCTTTTGCGGTCTTGAGACCGACGACGACATGAGAGACGGTTTTCCCGTAGCCACTGAGAGGGTTTTCGGACTCGGTTGGGGTCAGTTCGGTGACCTCTCCTTCATAGACCTCTTTCGTTTCCTTTATTCGAAGGCCTTGAGGAAGGTGTGATTAATGAGAAAAGAGAACGGGTGGAGGTCACGCACCAATCGCCCGTCGGAAAGCTTCGGCGAGAACTTCAGTCTTTTTCACCTCCGTGCTATAAACCTCAGAACCGACCATAGGGCAGAAGGGAACTTTCGAGCCAAGTTCTTGGGAGATGGCAAGAGCCAATGCAGTTTTCCCGGTCCCGGGGGCACCGACGAGGAGAAGGGCACGACCAGAGAATTTACGCGACTTGATAAGATCCACGACGATACCACAGGCCTAGGGGAAGACCCTAACGATTTGTTTTCACCTTGGACGGGGTAAGAGAGGATGAATCGTACCTCTCTGGCGTTGGTCTGACCGATGAAGCCAGCGGCATCGGAGGCGGCGTAACCGTCCTGGGTGAGGCCAAGACCTTTTATATGAGAGTGAACGGATATCCGCGACGACCGTGCGACGGTTGTTGAGGAAGGGGGAGGGAGGGCGTTGTGAGCGACGGTGGTTTGCTGTTGCATGGTCGGGGTCGGGTAAGTGTCGAAACCGAAACACGTGTTCCGACGGTGACGAGTTTTTTTCTTTTTCTTTTTTGCGTGGACGGGGTGGATAGAGATTGAGGTTCTCCTGGTGGGCTACGGCGTACGGATGATGTCAATGCTGTCCGCGTAAATGTGGGCGAGGTTGACGATGGGATGGTGGGGATTGCACCGGTTGGATGATCTGACTGTCTTGTCCACAGCCTTTCTCACTCGTACTCTCCCCGTTTTCTGACGGAAGATTTTAGCAGACGAGGAATCATCCTACGCTGTGCCATCCGATGCACCGGTGACTGTTTTCCTCGTTCTCCTTCGTTGGTTCTCTCTTGCTGGTTCTCTCTCGATTTCTCTCTCGAAGATTGTGCGGCGCGGGCCGTGCTACCACCACCAAAGGCGAACTATCTTCTTCCGTCTTCTCTTGTGTTTTTGTTGAAAAAAAAACCGCATCGTTCTCTCACTCGAACGCCCGCTCGTCGTCTTTTACCTCAACCCTTGGCTGTGTTCCTCCCTGACGCCCGACGGTCCCGGTATACGTTCGCTTCGTTAATCCCCAGCCTCCTCGCCTTCCGGCTTCATGTTTGCCTATGTTCATTGCCGTTCACCGGTGCTGTGTCCTCGACTTTCCTCTTATACCTCGTGTCCCGATAATCCTATCGCTCGTATTTGATGAATTCCCTTCGTAGATCCACGCCTCACGACACCGCCAGCAACTGACATTCAGCGATATATATGCCTCTTTCTCCCCACTTTATCCTCCCTACTCCTTGTACATTTATGACTTCTCACGGTCCCCGTCTTCCCGGCGTCCGCGAGCTCTTCCCAGGTGCGTGCTCATTAACATTCCTGCCCTCTCGCCGTTTACAAACGTGCGCCGTAGACCTTTTCTACCCACGACCCACGACTCCCCAGACTTATCCTCTATCCTCGATTCACGACTCACGAGAACATACCCCTTATGACGTGAGTTTAATCTCTATTTTCTTATTTGATCCTCCTAAAACCGTTCATAGGTGACGAACATACCATCTGTATCAACCTCCTGCCACTCCCGACCTCCACCCTCCGACCGGCCCACTGCCCAAGACACCGCAATTGACACCACCGATCACCACCGGTATACACCCGTTCGTTTCAACAACCCTCCATCCCATCATTCCCACGTGCAGCCCAACATTCGCATAACACAGCGGTGGCCCAACCTCGATGTCGTTGACGCCATGCTACCCAGCCCCCACACTTCCCCAAGATCCGTCTCCCCAGAAGTCCCCTTCCCTTACTCTCAGCCCCGCCAACAATTCGAACGTGGAGCTGGCCCATCCAGCCTCCCCGACAACGAACAAACCAGCTCTCCTATGACATCATCACCGCACATGGCGTCTAATTCGACGGAGTTCGCACCGCGACCATCTTTTGAGCAAAGGTCTGTCGATACCCATCCCGGCAAAAAGCGGCACAAATGCGATGTCTGTGGTTCATACTGGGGACGACCCAGTTCTCTGAAAATACACATGGTCAGCCATACGGGGGTGAAAGGTGTGTCATAGTCAAATTTTCCAGTTTGCAAAAAGAAAAAACTGACATCAACTGTGTAGAATTCGTGTGTTCCATCTGTAAGCAAGACTTTGGGGTCAAATCGAATTATACCAGACATATTCGAGTCCACCACAAAGACTCGACTGAAGGGGCTCAGACCCGAATCGCTGGTCGGCGGCGGCGTGGGTCACGCCGTCATCAGGACGGTGGGCCCGTACGGTTCGTAGATGAAGGCCCCAGGTTCCAAGGACAGTGATACGATACACTACTTTCCACGATTGACAGTCTTTTGAAGAGCGGTCGACTGCTTTACTTTATTTGCTTTCTGTCCTTTGCTATCGTGCATTAATCGACTCTTGGTAACCCCATTTATAGACGGTCTTGACGATACCGCAATATTATCTTATCGCACAACATGTAGTATTTATAATCTATCTATGTACGTGTAATGTACAACCAACCGTCGACGGGAACGAAATTTTTTGATCAAGGCCATCCTCTGCCCGATACCCTAAGATGTCGCCCCCGTACGACGGTGGTGAGTAGACATCCAATCGGTGGTCCTATGGCATGCTGAATATGTTTAGTCCCGGTGCTCGTTGGTATTATTGGAGGCAGTGGGCTCTACCACCTCGATAACCTCACTCTTGTGTAGGTCGCGGTTACCTTTATTCAGATACCAGCACCGCCGTCTGATAAACACCCTTGCAGAGAGACCGTCAACCCAGAAACCGTACGCGAAAGTTTACTGCATATGTTGCTCCCTATCCCATCACAATCCCCCTTTCTCTAGCCCTGGGGCTTCCCCAGCTCCCCAATAACCATCTGTTCTTTCCCATCTGGGACAAAGATCGCCTTCCTAGCTCGCCATGGAAAGGGCCATGCCATCTCCCCGACCAATGTCCCGTCGCGAGCAAATATCTCAGCTCTCAAATTTCTCGGCGTGAAGGCAATCCTTGCCTTCTCTGCAGTTGGCTCCCTCCGTGAGGAGATTGCGCCTGGGCACTTCATTCTCCCGTCCCAGATCATCGACCGTACAAAAGGTGTCCGCCCGGTGAGTTTCTTTGAGGGAACGAGCATTGTTGCCCATGCTACGTTCGGAGACCCCTTCAGCATCAAGCTCGTTGCTTGGCTAGAGAGTCGAGTGCGACGGGTGTTGGAAGAGGAGGGCAAGGGTGTAAAGCTCCACACCGATAAGACGATTATCTGTATGGAAGGACCCCAGTTCTCAACCCGCGCGGAGAGCGTCATGTACAGAAGTTGGGGCGCAGACCTGATTAACATGAGTGTCTTACCTGAAGCCAAGCTAGCCAGAGAAGCGGAGCTGGGGTATGGCTATCCTGTGATCTCCATTGTGTTACTCCCATTGACTCTCCCTTCACTTGTAAGGTACGCTCTCGTTGCTACTGCAACCGATTACGATTCGTGGCGACCGAACACGGAGGCAGTCACCGCTGCCGATGTGTTCAAAACCTTGCGGTCAAACGCAGATACTTCGAGGCACGTCGCTGCAAAGATCCTCGAGGATCTACACGATGCGGCAAGCAAGGGCGACATTCTGACGGAGCAGGTCGGCTCTATGAAATTTTCGATAATGCCCCGGAGTGAAGGGCAAAAGGAGGAGGATATTCGCAAACTTAGTTATGTCCTCCCAGAGTACTTCCAGCCTTCGTAGCACGTGACTCGATAGCCTAGCCTTCTCTCCCTCGCACACATCTCAGTGTCAGTGTCACTCATCTCGGTCCATGGCGTCCGCCCTGGACTCGACCACAACGACGACAAATAACCTTATAGGCAGCCCAGGTCAGGCGAACCGTTGAATGCAAGCATAACCTTTGCGCTGAAATCTAAAATATAATTAAACAGAGCCACCGCGTTTGTCTCTTGTGATTGATAAACCACCATCGTCTTCGCCCTTTCCTTCCCCGTCCTCTTCATTTTTACCTCCACCCAGGCCTGGTGCTCACGAATTCGCAAGTAAACCGCCCGCTTCTGCCAGATTTAGTCGGAAGAAGAGTGTTCTGAAAGAAGACGTCCTTGACAACCAGCGCACGCAGGATCAGCAGCTGCAAAGAAATCCGATGACGGACAAAAATGCCAATGAGCCCCAGACCCCTTTAGCATCTACCCCCACTCGTGACTCAAAGCTGGTGTCGTCGAGACCCGCTCCGCCTTCCCCTGCGATTTCTCGTCGAACATCAACAGCCCTTTCACAGCGGTCTACCTCGTCCGGGTCAGAGATCCCTCGCATACCCTCCCCTTCGAATCCCAAGCGACTGTCGAGACTCAACCAGGAAGTCAAGTTCGAAACTTCCTCTGCTGAACCCCCGCATACGACCACCAAACCACAGCGATCACTGTTAGTCAAGATTCGTGATTTTGCGTTCCCCACAACCGACGCCCGATTCAGTGGCCGGGGCCCGGACGTGCCCCGGGCCAACAGGCACAACAGGACTGGATCTGACGTATCCTCGGATGACGACAGTGATTCAGATGGAAGACGTAACAGCGGATGGGGGGGTTTCTCGTGGACCGGACTAACCAATCGACTAAGTTGGACCTCATTGGGCGGTGGAAGACACCAACAACCTGAAGGTTCAGAACTCCCATCAAAAACGGATTTTGCCCGCAACTTTGACGTTTCTTCTCCCGCGGAGGAAAAGGGTGCATTCTCGTACGATGGGGCTGATGAAGACGACGGTGATGGAAACTATGACGATGAAGACGAGGAAGACGGGGGCCCTCTCATCCCCGGCGGATATCGCGCGCTTTATGCTTTCGAACCCGAGGGAACCGCAGAGATGGCGTTGGAGGAGGACCAGGTTGTGAACGTTATAGGCCGGGGTGGTGGCGTTGGCTGGGCCGTGGTGGAGAAGGAGGATGGGGGCCATGCTCTCGTTCCGGAGAGCTATCTCGAATTCATTGAGGCCTCTCGAGAACACTGATTTGCTTTGTTTCGTGTCTGTTGTCTTTCCTTGTTGTTTGCACACTATAATAAGGTACGATATAGTACTATATCTTATTGTCAGCGTGTGAAACATCGTCCGACCTTTAAATTTCATCTCAGATTGTCTCCTTCTTTCTCCTCAACGTCCATTAGCCATGGCCAGACAGAGATTCGAGGATGTGTTCTCTCGCATTCGATCCGAGCTGATCGACCATATCACTGCCCAAGGCATGCCTAAGGAGGCAATCCAGTGGTATACCAACGTACGTACCGCCACCACCTCGCAACGTCCCGACGTGTGCTCACCTTGGGTAGAACCTCAACTACAATGTGCCAGGCGGAAAGCTCAACAGAGGCATTTCCGTCGTAGACTCCTTCCAAGTCCTCAAAGGCACGGCCTTGACAGAGGATGAATATCAGAAAGCCGCAATACTCGGTTGGTGTGTAGAACTTGTGAGTTTCGCCTCGGCATCTCCTGGACCGCCCCCTTGTTTCTGAAGACAGCTTAGTTACAAGCGTTCTTCCTTGTTTCCGACGATGTCATGGATTCTTCCATCACCCGCCGAGGGCAACCATGTTGGTACAAGAACTCTGAAGTTGGGCTCATCGCTATCAATGACTCGTTCATGCTTGAGTCTGCAATTTATCACCTCATCAAGAGTCATTTTAGACAAGAGAGCTACTATGTTGACCTCCTTGAACTCTTTCACGAGACAACTTATCAGACGGAGATGGGGCAGCTCATCGACTTGATCACTGCTCCCGAAGATCATGTAGATCTTTCGAAATTTAACTTGACAAAGTATGTGGACCGTCGTTGTCGATGGCATCGTCTGACCTCTCCACAGGCATCGACTGATTGTGGTCTACAAGACTGCTTTCTATTCATTCTACCTCCCGGTGGCTCTTGCTATGTACATGGCCAGAATTCCAGATTCGTGTCCGAGCCCAGCTTCTCCCAACGAGTCCATCAAGCCCTTCGATGTGGCCCTGTCCATCCTGCTACAGATTGGGGAGTATTTCCAGATACAGGACGACTTCTTGGACTACCACACTCCACCCGAGCTGTTGGGTAAGGTCGGTACAGGTACGAAAGCCGATATCGAAGGTGGTTCAGTGAAAGCTGACGCAGGACCAAGATATTTTGGACAACAAGTGCTCTTGGGTGATCAACACCGCCCTTGCGGTCCTTGATGCTACTGGGACATCTGCGTCCGTGACGCCTCCGTCGTACGCATTGGAAAGCAACGTTGCATTCAACAAGGTTAGGGAGACTCTTTCTGCGACCCGTAAAGTGGAGATTCGTGCGATCCTGGATGAGAACTACGGACGAAAGGATGGGGAGAAAGAGGCCAGGGTTAAGGCGGTGTTGAAGGAACTGGACATTGCAAGCATCTACAACGAATACGAGGAGGGCGTGTACATCAAGTTGAAGGGGGAGATTGAGAAGGTACCAGAGGGAGTGGGGCTTGGACTTCGACGAGATGTGTTTACCATGTTCCTCAACAAGATCTACAAGAGACAGAAGTAGATTACCTAATAATAATCAATCCCCTTCCCCTTCAACGACCATCCCGCCACCTCCAGCCGTTGCCGCCTCCCCACTGACATACTCTTAATCCTCTTCTTCGACGACGGCGATGATGGTCTCCGACATGTCTTTGGGTTTCCTCCCTGGCACAAACGCCAACTTCTTGTCTCCGAACGAGTCTTCAAGTATTTCTCCTCCGCAGGACGCTACAATCGCTCCCTGGGTTTCTGCCCAGGACGATGAACCAGTCAGTCTTCAAACCCTCTCGCTGCCCCTTGCATTCATCCTCTTTCTAGCCCACACCGCCCCCCAAACCCAACCAGCGACTCATGCCGAGCAAAGCATCACTATCTTCTCTCGTATCGGGTGCATCAAGCCGTTCAGGGAGTCTCGTTAACCTCCCCTACATTCATCATCGCTCTGGCAGGCTCAGCGATGCCCAAAGTTTTGACTCATCCGTTGCCGAGTCGTTCAACTCCTCTTCAAGCCTCCCTTATATCGATTCTCGCACAGAATTGCGGAAACCAAAGTCTTCCATGAACCTTCTTACCAGCATGATGAAGAAACGTTCTAGGAGTAAACTAAGAGACGATTCTTCTTCCTTCCGCTCCTTAACTCACCCGCCACTCCCACTCTTACCCCTGCAAACCCCGAGGAAGGATAGATCGGTCAAAGGCAAGAAGAAGGCCACCTGGAGTTCCCATTCGGATTCCACTGTTTCCCTCAACAACCCCGCCACTTCATCTGAGGCAGCTTTCATGCTCGACACAAACCTGGACGAGATGGAAGGAATCGTTGATTTGAACCATCATCATGACAGCAGTTCTCTTAGCAGCGGCATCGATGGTCAGCTTTCCAACGTCAGTTTCCGCCATGTTCCATATAACTCCCCCCCGACATTCAGTGACCCCTTCCTACCTTCATCCTCCGTCGTAAGGCGAAAGCACTACGACAATCGAAAAATTTCCCCAAATACCGTCCTACCAGACATCAATATCTTTAGGGTAGACGACGATGCGTCCACTTCTTGGACGGCTCCTGAGAGCTGGGCAGTCGAGAAGGAGGGCGTGACGAAGCCAGAAGAATACGGGTCAAGTTCTGAAGAGGATGCTTCTGCGGTTACCTCTCCAACTCCTGGTCTTCCAATGTCCACCGCCATGAAACGAAAGTCCCGCCGTAAGGCGCAGTCTTCGCGACAAAGCGGCGGGAGACCTGGTTCTTCACACGGTAAACCGTACAAGATACGAATATACAGGGCAACCAACACATATCACGTCGTTTCAATCGGCCTCACCTCCACTGTTGCCGATGTTACCTCTCAACTAATAAAAAAGTTACTCGATCCTGACCGTGAGGTTCACCGACTTTATCTAAAGGAGAGGAATCGGGAGCGCGTCCTTGCAATGACGGAACGTCCCGCAGACATCATGCGACGGAGGCTTGAGCAGGCCGGTTACACTGCGGCAGACGGACTCGACATGCTCGGTGCCGACGACATGCGCTTCCTCTTGACATTCGTTTACAAAAGCACCCTTCTCGGTCCCGCTGTAAGATACGCCTTTCGCTCTTTTGCACTTCTCGCTTACGCGGCATTTTCTAGGAGGAAGAGTTGATTTTTGATGACTTTGAATACGTTGACCTCACTGGAAGGAGTCTCAAAACTGTGCCGGTGGTTTTACACAAACATGCCGACACAATCAGTGTTCTCAACCTCTCGCGGAATCCTATGCTCGAAATCCCACTCGACTTCATCCAAGGGTGCACGACTCTTCGCGATCTACGACTATCCTACATGGCCATGAAGAAGGTTCCCCAGAGTGTCCGGCATTGCGTTACTCTCCAGGGCCTTGACCTCTCTTGTAACAGGATCGTCGACCTCGAGGATGCTGCTTTAGATCACTTATCCGGGTTGACGACATTGAAAGTGCAGAACAACAGGATGGAACGGCTCCCCTGGTATTTTCCGCGTCTGCGGTCGCTCAAGTTCCTGAATATCTCGAACAACAAATTCAAGACGTTCCCAGAGGTAGTCACACAAATGGAGGGTCTCGTAGATCTGGACCTTTCCTTCAATATGATCTCCGAACTTCCTGACGGTCTAGGACGTCTGCGCTCACTGGAGAAATTGGTCATGGTTGGGAATATGGTTTCGAGGGTGCCCGACGACTGTAGTCACCTTTCAAACCTTCGTATCCTCGACTGTCGGAGAAACAACATGGTTGACCTCACCGCCATTTGTCTGCTTCCGAAATTGGAGACTTTGCACGCCGACCACAATTCTGTTCACACGCTAGAACTGTCCCTTGGGCCTTCCGTCACAGAGGTAGACGCATCTCACAATGACATCACTCAGGTGACGCTGGTCCCCGGTCCAATCGGACAACCCTATGCCCTTTGCACCCTCGACGTATCTTATGCCAAGTTGTCCACCCTCGATAACTTCGCGCTCTCGAACCTCACTTCCCTCCGGTACCTGCGGCTGGACCACAATCGCATCCGTTACATCCCAGACTGCGTCGGAGACCTCCACTCCTTAATTTCCTTGTCGTGTTCCAACAACCAACTTATCGCTCTTCCATCAAGTCTCGGGCAGTTACAGAAGCTGGAAATTCTCGATGCCCACAATAACAGCATCGAAGATATCCCAGCGACGATCTGGAACTGCGCATCTCTGACTCACATCAACTTCACCTCGAACCTCATTCACACATGGCACGAGCCTTCCGCAGGGGCCCCTCTCTCTGAACTATCACCCTCGTTGCGGTCGGGTAGCATCACTTCCATCCGAAAGGGGTCGACCGCTGGTTCGATCTTGAACGAGCTCCCGACCCCCTCCCACCCCCCCTTAGCCTACTCATTGGAACGACTATTCCTGGGAGAGAACAAGTTTGGTGATGAGACCCTCGGCCTACTTGGATTCTTTGCGGAACTCCGTGTGCTAAATCTCTCGTTCAACGAGATCCAGGAATTGCCCCCACCGTTCTTCGGGAACCTCACCAAACTAGAGGAGCTATACCTCAGTGGCAACAGCCTTTCCACCATTCCAACGGAGGATCTCCATCGGTTGACACGGCTTCAAGTGCTCTTCCTCAATGGTAACAGGTTGCAGACTCTCCCGCAGGAACTTGGTAAAATCCAGAGTCTAGCCGCGCTGGATGTTGGTAGCAACGTTCTCAAATATAATATCAACAACTGGGAGTTTGACTGGAACTGGTGAGTTAACTGAGCCTCATTCACCGAATCGCACGAACCATCATACCAGGAACTTCAACCAAAACCTGCGATACCTCAATCTTTCCGGAAACAAACGTCTCGAGATCAAACCGGATACGAGTCCAAAAATTTCCAGGGACCAAAATCAGCGGAAGGTACTCGCGGATTTTTCCAGCCTACTTCAATTACGGGTGCTGGGTCTTATGGACGTGACCACAATCTTTGTCCCAACCATCCCTGACGAACACGAGGACAGACGCGTCCGTACATCATCATCGGAAGTCAACCAGATGGCCTACGGGATTGCCGATACCCTCGGAAAGACCGACCACGTCACGATGTTCGATCTGGTCCAACCCCAATTCCGTCAAAGTAGCAACGAAGCTGTATTTGCGCTGTTTGGAAGGGCACAGCCGATATCGAGCAACAACCGGTTCTCGAAGTATATCCGTGATAATTTCCTCCCCGTCTTCTCCAAACAATTGGAAGACCTCAACAAAGATGACACAGTTCCAGACGCTCTCCGACGGACGTTCCTACGGCTCAACAAAATGGGCCACGACTTTCTGCATTCTAACGCATATAACCTACGCAAAACTTCACATGCCAGCGTTTCTACAATCTACTACCCCGAGAAGTCAAGCGGCCGCAGTGGCGCTTCAGGAATCGTCGTCTACATCTCTGAAAAGACACTCTACGTCGCCAATTCCGGGAACGCTCTTGCGGTCATTTCCCGACATGGACAGGCAGCTACTTTATCCCGAAAACATGACCCGTTTGAGGAGATCGGGAGAATCCGCTCCGCTGAAGGTTGGGTATCGCCGAAAGGGTTAGTCAACGACGAGATCGACGTCTCTAGGTCTTTCGGCTTCTTCCACCTACTGCCTGTCGTCAACGCCTGCCCGGATATCTTCACCTGGCCCATATCTGAAGTTGACGAGTTCATCATTGTTGGGAACAGGGGGCTCTGGGATTTTGTCTCCCCGCAAACGGCCGTAGATATTGCCAGACAGGAACGGGCTGACCCGATGATCGCCGCTCAAAAATTGCGCGACTTCGCAATCAGCTACGGAGCAGACGGTAGCACGATGATTATGGTCGTCAAAGTTTCCGATATCTTCAATCCTGGACCACGAGAGGCCACAAGACGGAAGAAAAAGGACGACATTTCCAGCCGCGCGATACGCCGACTGGACGACGAGGTCGACGCCCCCAGGGGACACATCGCATTGGTCTTCACCGATATTCGGAATTCGACAAGGTTATGGGAGACAAACGCGGGGATGCCCGCCGCGATGAGCCTACACGGTGACATGCTTCGTCGGCAGCTTCGGATTTGTGGGGGATATGAGGTGAAGACCGAGGGAGACGCTTTCATGTGCTCCTTCCACACTGTTCTCTCCGCGCTCTTGTGGTGCTTATCAGTTCAGATTGATCTCCTCAACGCGGACTGGCCGGCGGACATCCTGGAGAGTGATGAGGGGAGGGAGATTAGGGATCAGAGTGGCAAACTAGTCGCGAGGGGGTTATCCGTGCGCATGGGTATCCACTGCGGTTCTCCTGTGTGCGAACCGGACCCCGTCACGCACAGGATGGATTATTTTGGTCCGATGGTCAACAGGTCCTCGAGGATCAGCGGCAGCGCGGCGGGGGGTCAGATCATGTGCAGCGCGGACGTGGTTCGGGAAATCAACGCCAAAATTCTTGAAGCAGGTCCGGAAACCGAATTCTCCTACCTACAACCCCCTGCGGTTATCGAGGCGATCCGAGCCATTGGGGTGATTATAGAGCCGGTCGGTGAGGTCAAGTTGAAAGGGCTTGAAGTTCCGGAACTACTGTCTATCGTCTTCCCGCGGGAGCTCGAGGGGCGCAAAAACATGGAACAACACGAAGCGATGAGTGCCCTCACGTCGAATCCCAAGGTTCAATTCACGGCAGAGCAGGTTCGGGCGTTGGGGGTGCTGTGTTTGCGATTTGAGAGTCTGACCGCGTCGCGGGTATTTAACCTTTTGCCAGACCGGAAGGGGAGTGCGTCTGGGTTATCTGATGATGTTGGGCGGGGCGGACTAGTTCGGTTCGCTAGCAACCCGAATTGCCTGTTGCCCTCATCCGAGAAGCTTGCGGATGACGAACTGTTGTCTGTCCTTGGCTCGTTCACGGTGCGGATAGAGAACGCGGTGAAGATATTGCTGCTTCAGCATCACACTGGACAAGGGATTTTTAGTCATGACGGTCAGTCGAATCCGATGGATTCGAACGAAAGGACATTGGAACAATTGATATCAGTACTCTGTTTGTAAATGCGACCCCTGCCCCCCTGCCTGTAATCTCATTCGCGGCTTGCTTGTTCGAATAAGACAATCGCGCCACACTTTCGTTTGTGACATTCTTTATCTCTCACGCGCATTGCAATCCGTCACGCGAAGCCAAGACGATCTGTACTGTTTTCACGTTCACCCTCCAGACTCTCTCATGTCCCTCAACGACAGCCTCATGATTTCCGAGACTCCCGATGTCGATCAAGATCATTCAGATGGCGGAAACCGACCCCCCTCCCTCAGAATGCAGGGGACCTACCAGCATCCACAAATACGATCACTGATTTCTAAGCACTGCGAGCAGCTTACAAGTGGGCTTGTGGACATTTTCAATGCTGAGGTTGAGAGGGAAGTAAAACTCCGGGTTTCAAAAGTTATTGTTTCAGAGGCTACCGCCTACTGCGAACAGTTAAGGTCAAAGGATGAGGCTCTCCTAGCTGCAGAGGCCAGATGCAAGGATCTACAGGAGCAACTGGAGCTCAGCAAAACAATGTGTTGTCAGCTCCAGGAGAGGGTTGGAGAACTGGAGGCCACAGAGGTGGAGTTGAAGAATGCTTTGAACGAAAGTCTTGAAGTTGTCAGATTGTTTCGCCTGAGGACTCTTTTTTCCCCATTGACTCACTTTCCTTGCGGTCACAGGCAGGGGCCACCCCACCCCCACTAGATAGCAGGCACCTCGCAATTGTCTATGAGAGGAGGGAGAACACGATGTTGTGTCGAGTATGCGTGTAGGTTACCCCCACATCCAATTGAGAACCACTAAACCATCTGTCTTGACCCTAGGGATGGCCACTCCAAAGACGAGGCTCTGCGAGTGACTTCATTCAAAGAGGATGTGAAGTTGTCTACACTAGCGGGGCACATTCTACGTCAGCATCCGCAAGAATATCATGCGTTGCTCGGCATGGCAGAGGAGCAGCTGAGCGAGGTAGCTAAAGAAATGAGCCGAGTGGGAGACTAAACACCGCGAGTTCTCTGTGATCCCGAATTCATATTAGCAGGAGATTATGTATATCTGGAAAGTCTAGGTTAGGTCCTGTATGTAGTATAATCCCTCGCGTCTCTACTGCTTCTTTTGTTTTCCGTATCCCTCCACCTCGGCCTCAGCCCGGAGCCCCTCAGCCCCTGCCTCGCTGGCCAATCTCTTCTCCAGAGCCTTCAGTTCTTGGGGGCTCTTGGCGGCCTTTTTCGCAGCCTTTACGCGCTTGACGTAGTCGTGATACTTGTTGTCGGTCCCCATGATGTAGTCGCACCAGCGGAAGGAGGTGGAGAAATTGTTTACGAAAGCCATGTGGTGGAAGTCGTGGTGATCAGCACCGGCCCAGAAGGGGAGGATGTGCTGGAGCGACCAGGGGAAATCGTATCCGCTGTGAGCGTCAATGGCCTGGAAGAGACGGAGGACGATCCAGATGTGCATAGTAAAGATGTGAAAGTTGCCGGTGCAAAGGACATAGAGAATCGGACCAGTGATCGTCCCAGCACCGAGGATGAAGACTTCAGCTGGATGGGCGTACTCAGCAGCAAGTCCGAAGGGAGCCGAGTACTTGTGGTGAATTTTGTGGACGTGCTTGTACATGGGGCCCCAGTGGAGGAATTGGTGGGCTTTCAAACGCGCCGGGTGAGCCCCACTTTCCACAGAGGAAAGCAGTTCGCTTACCGAAGAAATGGAACATGTCTTCGTAAACGAAGAAAAATGCAACCTGGAGTGCGATATTAAACCAAGAGGGGAAGGGAACCTGCCAGGTGCTCATTCCGAGACCCTCGGCAATTGGGTGGAACAACCAGATCTCGAGCGAGAGGTCAGAACGCGAAGAATACGAGCCAAAGTTGATGGCATACCACGGGGAGCTGTACGGTGAAATGTGAAAAAAGCACGCCCTTCGTGCACTCCCACTGTTCCTTAGCTGTAGGAACGTTGTCTGGCTGAAGCTTCCACCGGCGAAAGTAAGGGATGGCGTCGACGATGATCCAAGGGACGCAACGTCCAAAGTAGACAATCTGTGGAATTCGTGTCGATGAGGAGAATCAGCAGCGAATGTGAGGTGCATACAAACCTCATGGAGGAGGAAACTAGCAAGGCCGGTGGCAATGACGGGGTCACCGATCAGCAGGTACCAGTTAACCCATTGTCGCTCGACCCAGTTGAGAGAGGAAAAGTCGGTGCCAGCGTACAGCTCCTGTGCGGAATATTTGTGGAAAATAGAGGAGGAAGCGGAAGTTGCATTAAGGGACATGACCGAGGGTGAAGAAGGGGACAGGGTAGAGAGTTCGGGTGTCAACTTGCCTTCTTGTATGTACTGTCACCATCACTTGGAAAAGAATCGGACCACTTTATTTTTCCCACGACTGCTACACCTCTCTATCCGTCACTCGATTCTTAATTATTATTATCGTATGAGTAGTGTCTAAAATGGTTCGAGTCCCAAACTACCCTGACATGCTCCCTCAACGTCCGCGATCTGTCTCTTTCTTCAGTACAAACACTCACTCATCACGCTCCAACCATGTACTCACCTCCTTCGGTGCGTTCACACTCAGAATCGTAGGTTCAGTCGAGCCGATCAGTATGTCGTCCTGCAGCGGTGGAATAAAGTCACAGGCGATAACAATTGATGAGATAGTTCACGAACCTCAATCCGAATCCCGATGTTGTGGAATTCCTTGGGAAAATGAGGCGAGGGGGGTATGTATAATCCTGAATGCGTCAACCTGGCGTAGCATTGCATCTTGGACGGGAGGCTTACCGGGTTCAATGGTGATGACCATGCCTTCACGAAGCCTTGCCCGAATCAAAAAGGAATATTCGTCGGAAACAACGGAGGTGGGCTTACCGCTCGTTCCGATCTAAATGATTGGATTCGTGTAGGTCTATAAAGGTGTCAACGTTGGTTGGAGTCCATCCATAGAGTCGGCAAACCAATTCCAATGTGATGGCCGACAAAATGCGGGTAGAGTTCCCTTTCTACCACACTACGGGTGGGTTGGAACCCAACGCTGATTTGTTTTAGTTCCACAGTCAGGAGCTCGGTAGATTTTCGGTGAAGATCCATCAAGCTGACACTTGCAGCCTCGGAACACATTTTTATAAGTTCCTTTTGCGCATTCAAGACCGCCGTGTAAATATCCCGTTGGGGAGAAGAATATGTACCGGACACGGGGTACGTTCGTGCTGCGCCAAAGAAAAGAAGGGTGGGCTCGTGTGTACAATGGACAAACGGACATGCATACTGATGTCCGAAGCATAGCCGCTGAAAGAGATGGATGTAGGTGTCAGCGGATGCAATTGGGTTCCGAAAGATGGGATCTCACTTGAACTCGCAACCAGCATCAATTAAGACCAATTCCCCTGGACGAGCAATCTGATTGTTTGAGGTGTAATGGATGATCAAAGAGTTGGGACTTGGCGAACGACATGAGGAGGTTAAGCGGAAGTTTTAGACTGGCGCCTACCCAGAAGCAACAACAGGCACGTAGGCTGGTCTTTGGGAACCAGCGATTGCGCATAGGTATTCAAAATGAGACGCAATGGTGTGTTCTGACATGTTAGGTTGGGTGAATCGCATCGTCTGAAGGTGAATTTAGCGTTATGTTTGGTAGCAGCAGGGGATGCGAGGGATCGGTTGACCTTTGCAAAGGCAGTGCCACTGATGTCTGCAGCTGCCCGTATGACTGCTTGTTCTGCGGGGCTTTTGACGGAACGCAGCTTGGCGACTACGGGGGCGAGAGGTTTCCTCCTCGAACTGTTGAGGGCTTCCATGATGGTGTCGTATTCTGACCTCGGTTCTGAAGGTGACAGGTATTTTAGGATTGATCTCGGAGATGATCTTCGAGAGGAGGGGTTGAGAATGTCGACATAGACGTCGTCGTAAGCGGGGAGGAGTGAACGAAGCGTTCTCGGTAGGACGTGGAAAGGAAGAGATTCATCGAAAGCAAAGTGGGCCTTGGCATCCGCAGAAGTCGTCCTGGGTACGGATTATGGACGGGGGCAGGCTGTAGGAGGAAAGAGTACCAACCTTGCACCGTCCCACTTTTCCTTCTCTGGATTCGAGCCGGACGAGAAGAGAGACATCTTGAACCCTCTTCGGGAGGTGTTCTTTTCTGATCGGGCCAGGGTTGAGCGAGCGTGAACTTAGAAGAGGATGGAGAGATGAACCGAGTATGACCGCTGCATCGGGTTCGTCGAAACCAGTTAGATACCAGAAGTCGGACGCTTGACGAAACTTGTAACTTGACGGGGTCAATGGCCAATTTGAGGTGAGGTAAACAGCGCGACGCACAATATCTCTGGCCTCGAGACGGTGAGGACGGGAGGGGGTACGGCAGCAAGATGGGGACGTACGGTTGCTCATGTATTTGACCTTTCCACCCATGAGGACGACGAGAGAGTTTTCCGGGAGAGTTTTCATAAGTCTCTCTCGCCTAGACTCGTACTCGCGGGCGGAAATCCCTGGAGTGAGTTCATCTCTCTTGACTGGGGGAAAAAGAAATCAGAATATTCTGGTAAAAATGAAAGAGGGGAGTGGCAGGACTGAGATGGGGATGCGAAGCAAAGACCGGTTGTCCCAACTTTTGGGGTTTGGTCACCGTCGTGGACCACCTCCGGATGAGGGTGGGGAGCATGTGAGGATGAGTTACCTGCGACCTTCATCTGGCTTTCATCCCTCCTTTGTCTCCTGTCTCCCTCTCCCTTCTCTCCCCTCCTCCTGTTCTCTCCACGCTCTCTACTCTCTCCCACCCCACCTCTTCGTCGATCCAAATGAGCTGACCGACGACCACAACCTTCAGACCGCCGTCGACCTCGAGGCGCCCGTCTTCAATGTCGACCAACGTCCGACTCACATCCTCTACAACATTACCGAAAACACAGCTCACTTCCACCAGAATGGGACTGTCTGCTTTACCCTCCCCATTCATGCACGTTATGGGGCTCCCTCTACCTCTGATCTATACCCTTTGTCTATCGGTTGTCCTCAAGTCTTCTCCTCTTGTCCCCGACTAGGTATGTCTATCCTCCCCCCCTTCATCCCTTCATCATAAGCCTAACCAGCGACATTGCTAGGTGGCCTCCAACCGATATCAGAGGTAGACGACGTTGATAAGTTTTTGTGCATGGAGGATGTCACTCTGCATGTTTTCCAAAAGTCAACCGATTGTGCCGCTTCACTCCTTTTACCTGTCGGTAACCCCAGCGCTTTGAAAGATATCCAACTTGGCACTACTCTTGTTCTCCTGTCGAGCGCTACCTACTGCTTGTCAGCATTCATCAAGACCTTTCGCCGACTACGAGCACAAAGAATAGCATACAAACAGGATTAGCGGCCGTAGTCAGTGGGACCGCACCTGCACCCACAAGAAAGGGTCAGGTATAAAAACCATAGTGATATGCAGTAGATGATGGTCATGCAACAATACACGCTCGTCTTTTACCAATTTTCCCCCATTTCCCCCGCATGCTCTCCCGGAGCGCAAGATGAAACACCTCTTGGACACCCACTCCAGTCTTGGCTGAACATTCAATATACTTTGCCCCAATCTCCTTCGCCACCTCGGCTCCCTGTTCGGACGAGACTGGCGTTTGACCCTGCGCACCAAGCATCCGTCGCGTCTGTTCGTCGCGTCGAAGATCCGTCTTGGTCCCGACCAAGATCAGCGGTGTTCCTTCACAAAAATGTGCGACCTCTGGGTACCACTGTAAACGTTCGGTGAGAGGACGCGTTCCATCACGTGTTGGTTGAGAGGCCTTTCGTACCTTGTCTTGAACGTTAGCCAGGCTTGTCGGAAAGTCTACGGAGAAGACTATGAGGATAACATTGCTCTCTGGATAGCTCAGAGGTCGCAGTCGATCGTATTCTTCCTGACCGGCAGTATCCCAGAGTGCGAGCTCGACCGTCTTGCCATCGAACTGGACGAGGGTCACATAGTTCTCGAACACCGTTGGCACGTATGACTGCGTTCAGGTTTCAGCGGGAAAAACAAGGGCCACTAGTTTTGCTGGCTAACCTCGGGGAACCTATTTTCCGCATACACAATCAACAGACAGGTCTTTCCACAACCACCTTTGCGTCCCGAACGATCAACACCCAGTCGTGAGTCGAGAGAGAAACGGACTAACCGTCGCCAACGACGACCAGCTTTCGTTTCAGGTCAGGTCTTTTAGGGTTATCCATAGAGTGCGTGTGGCAATCAGTTGTGGTCAAAGGCAGGGTTGTACTAAGAATTCGACGTAGTGACGTTCCTGCACTGGCGCATATTCTTCCGCATCTTCCCACGAATACTCGTCCTATCGTCATTCCACAAACGCACGGTATACCTCCGTCTTTTCTTCCTTTCCTAAAATCTTCACCTCCGTCTCCGAGGCCACGAAAAATACCTCCCCTGTGGTCGCTTCCAGCCCCCCTCCCGGCCATTCAATTTTGCAGCTGCCTCCAGTTACTATCGCAATGCTCGGTCCCTTGAGCTCCCGGTGCACCTCCTCGCTCCCAGAACTAAGCTCTGTCTGCAATACAGAGAACTCCGAGATTGGAGGATCGAACACTCGCGTGTGGGAGCAAGACTCGAACGGCGCCGCCCTCACCCCATGCTTGCTCGCATCCGCTGCCTCATACGTCAAACTGGAGATTAGGCTTGGGATATCTCGCAACTTTGGAGTCAGCCCGGCACGAATGACGTTATCAGATGCCGCCATGCATTCCATTATATCTGAAAACTTTTGGTCAGATCGTCACCCTCACTTCCGTCTCCATCCCCTACCTCCAGACACGTAGGCGTGTGGCTCTCCCGCCCCTAAAAATATCGCTTCACCCCTCTCGAGCTTCACGTAGTTCAGTACAAATGGGCAGAAAACGCCAATGTCTCCTGGGAATTGGTCGTTCAACCGTATCACCAAGTCCGCCAATCCATTTTCCGTTTCGTTCACTTGACCCTCTCCGTATCTTCCGACCAACGTCTTCAATGCTGGAACAAACCGACTTTCCTCAGCAGTCATGAGTGATGCGAACAACTCTCTCAGTGCATTCCTCGCCTCCGTGGAGGTGGCATGAGGTGAGGCAGCAGCGATGAACGTTTGCTGGACCTTTAACGGGATCAAACCTGCAAATTCTGGAACCACCTCCAGATGCGATACAATGCGGTCGATAGGAAGGAATCCGCAGAGAGCCGAGAACGGTGTCAGAGCGATTGCCATCTCTGGCTTGTGATTTCCATCTGTATTCTGCGTGAACGAGCAGAACGAGAGCCATTCACATGTGCGCACCTCTGTAGATGTGAGGTTTTTCGGCGTGCAATTTCTCTGCAGTGGCTTTGTCGGGGTGCGTTTGTATGCTCAGAGCCTTTTCGATGGACAAGACCTTGAACAAGAAAGGCAGGACCCCGTTCGACACGCTGAACCTCTTGACGATTTGTACACCTATGTCATCCTGGTTTTGTTTCAAGTAGTCCGAGAGCAGGTCACCCGATGTTGCAACCTTGGAAGGGGAGGAAACGTGGGTTCCCATCCACAGCTAATACCCCGGTTTTAGTCCAGGCTAACGTAGACGGAAGATCAGGATCACCTCAGCATACGGTGCATTCTCGTCGAGTTGAAAATCGGGGAGATTTGAAGCTATGGCCAGCTGCGCAACCTTAGACTTACTTCCCCGTTTGCCCCAGTCATACCTCTGTGTAGTGGGGGTGATTTTAACGACAGAAGGCATCGGGAGAAGTCGGTGCTGACAACGTCGAGGTTCGAGATCAAGACAGACCCGCGATCGATTATGATGCATGCAATGATTGGATAACTCGATGGTAATCTATGTTCAAGTGTCCCAACTGATTCTCATAAAGCACCCTCGAATAAAAGTTTCCGGGGTTTTTGTATCGTAGGCGGGGGCGTGAATAGCGCAGGTCTACCACACCTTGATTAGTGATAGACGAAATCCCAAGAACCATACACTGACAACGATGTACCACAGCTCGAGGCTGGATTCCCAATGATAATGCTTTCGGAAACTCCAGAGATCCCATCAGTCTTCCCCGCTGCAGACGCGTCGAAGAGGTGGTCAGTTGTTTTTTCGAACGATGCCAGCATTAGCACGCTGTCTTTCATCTTGGCCACCCCAAACCTAGTGATTCCCAGCACCTCCCCCTGAGCGCAGTGTGAGTAGAGTACTGAATTGCCGCCACGTTCCACCACTCGCCTTGTATGTCATGACATCGCCCAACAACATCACATGCCGTGGGTCGATGCTCATTCCGTGTGATTTCATAGTGTACTGGATCTCGTTGATAATTGTTTGTCGTCCAGCCTCGATTCCAAGGACTTGAGCAACTTCGATTACGTGGTTGGAGGTGGTATTTTCTCCAACGATTCCTGTGAATGCTGGGACACGGAGAGATTTCAGGCGAAGGAATGGACGCTACCTTCCGTGATCATAACCTTTTGCAGACCATAGCCCTCCACCAAGAGTTCCTTATCCCCTTTCTTTCCACGAAGATCGTCTTCTTCCTTGATGTTGATAATCGCTCTGTGAATACTTGGGACTCCCTACAGGCACATCAGGTAAAAGATTAATCCAACGCCTGTCACCACTGCGTACTTTGACAACCACCTCTGGCAGGGCACGACGAAGTTCCCGTAGCTTATAATACTTTTCCGGACCGTCGATGTAAATTCGAAGGCGGTTTCTTCGTTGTATCACTGTGATACACTGTTGGAATTTGAGAAACGAGAACAATGCGACCAACCAACACCCACGTCGTGCTTTATCTTGAGTTTCTTAGCGGATACGATAGCCCATTTGATTTCATCGAGGGTCAGTTCAAGCTAAAAGCTGTAAATAGATGCTTGGAAGAGGAGTCACAAAATTTTGTACCTGCAGCTTTCGAATGCTGTCCACGTCAACAATAATACCGATGTATGTGTATTCAGGCGCCCAAGCTTCTTCAAGCACGGATGCGATCTATAACATACCTTAAGGCAACTGATGAAACAAATAAGCGAGACCCTTACATCACCGAGGTGCGTTTTCTCCAGCCGGCCCTTGACGATTCGCGCGGATGCTTCGTTGTTATTCGTCACGAGTTTACAGCTGATGATGGGAGTGCTGATGGCCTTTGCGGCGTTGATGATTTCTTTGATTCGAGGGACGCCGAGAGTTACATTCATAGATGCCACCCCAGCAAAGTGGAATGTTTTCAAAGTCATCTGGGTCCCTGGCTCTCCAATTGACTGTGCCCCGACCGCCCCTACCGTAGACCCTGGGATGACGAGGGCATTAGCGGAGCGCAGCAACGCGCTGAGAGGGAAATACCAGGTTCAATCTTCGCCTTTACGAATTTCGCCTGACAAGATGTCAAAAAGTTCCGCAACTGTTCCTCGGTGACTCTTGCGGTATTGTCGATAACTACCACGGGCGTGAGTGGTTCAACACAGAATGAAGTCGCAGAGTGAAAATTAAGAAAACCTCGGCTGTTCCCATTTGGACCATGCTGCAGCCGCTTTCCCAGTCCATCTGGGAGGCCATGCCGTTTTCGGATAATCACCAAAGGAGTGATTATGTGCTGTTCCACGAACGTTCGGATTGTAGTAATATATGCATTCGAGCACTCCGCGCCGAAATTTGGGTGGGATAGCTCACGATCCACAAAGTCCGCGATCTCGTACGGTAACAGCCCAGGAGTCACCTGGGAGCTAATGGACTGGAGTAACGTTAGCATTTGGTGGTAGCAACGATGATGGTAGTTTTCTTACTCGTGCATGGCTCCATGTACGGATGAATTCAACTGGTTTTGCATCACCCTCCAAGCATCCCGGGTCTAGTCCATCATCCCCATATGTGAATTGTACCATACCTCCGACCGCATTCCTCACGGATGAATCATAGTGAGTAACCAAGTCCTCCAGTGCCTTCATGAGACGCCGCTGCATATACCCTGTTTCTGCTGTCTTCACCGCTGTGTCAACAAGGCCCTCCCGGCCAGATATTGCATGGAACAAAAATTCCGTTGGCGAGAGTCCGGTGTAAAAGCTGTTGTGAACAAAGCCCTTGGAAGGTGGCTCCCTCGACTTTTTCGGGAAATGGGGAAGGGACCTATCTTGAAAGCCATCCGGTACCCTATGACCCGCGATGATTTGCTGTCCAACACATGCGACCATTTGGGACACATTGATAACGGAACCTGAAAAATACATCAGACTATCGTGCCCGTGTATATTTTCTAAGAACGGGTCAACCCTTTGAACCACAGGTGGCCATGATCAGTGGTGCGTTGTGCCTCGAGAGCTCTCGCATACAAATTTCGCCTAAGAGTATTAGAATTGTGGTACTAGCAGGGCCAAATGCCATGCTTACCGACTTTGTCTCGAACCTGTGATAGTACGGAAGATATCATGGCTTCCAATGTCTGCTCCTGGTTACACCCCGGCTTGTTCTCCAGCTTTCCTTTTTTTGCGAGGGCGATCAAGTCAAGACAATCGGAATATGCCTTTTGCACCAATGATTCTTTTTTCTCTGAGAGGATGGGACCTGGGATGACGTCGTTGATCCCCAAGGAGAAACCTATATTCGCTGTTCCATATGTAAAAATTGAGACCCCACGGACCAGATTTTGAAACATACCAAGCCAACGGGCGCAGACTTTCGCGAGCCTGTTCATGGCCGCAGCCGCCTGATGAGGGCCATAATCACGCATTATGACACCGAAAATTGACTTCTTTTTTCCTCCAACCGTGGCCTTGTCCATAACTCCACACATAATCTCGCTATTGACGATTACCAACCTGCCGTCGTTAGGTGAGAGATCTGGAGCCAGGTTCTCGATCCTGGGGTAGTTGGCTGGATTTGGCTTTTCTTCCTTGTTGCATTTGCATTCTACGTTGACCATGACATTAGAGCTGCGGTTGGGACGCATGAGGACGTTGAATATCTGCTTGCCCGTCCACAGGCATTGCGGTTTCCATATTGTCGGAGGCGGGATGTCTATGTGTAGATCGGCGTCTGCGAAGTAGGAGCACACTTGGGTAAATTGTCTGCGGTCGAAAAATCTGTCCTTGGAGGACAAGAGCCACGATGCGGTAATAAAATCCTGGATAGCTGCAATGACTGGCTCTCCATTCCTTGGCGTTACCATGTTGTGCTTCACATTCATAAGCTCGAGGGCTTCAGTCCTCGCCTCCTCCGTCTGGGGGACATCTGATAATGTATTTCATTGTCATTTCATGCAGAATGTGAATATTTGAACTTACGAAGGTTCATCTCGTCCCCGTCAAAATCGGCATTGTATGGGTTGCAGACGCACTCGTTCAATCTGAATGAACGCCATGGACGGATTTTCGCCTTGTACGATCGTGTAGCTCAGGTGCAGGGATAGGTGGGGCGCACACATACCTGATGACACATAATCGACAGCTGATTCCCTGTCATTGGAGTTCATGAGGTGAACGTGATATCGAACTCACACGATGTAAGCTTGGCTGTCGGTTGAATAATACAATATCACCATCGGCTATATGTCTCTCGACGGTGTCGCCGACTCGCAGGTTGTCTGCAACTGCCTTCCTGTTTCCAAACTTGAGGTATTTTTTAAACCCGCTCGAGCCAGTTGTCACGTAATTTGCGCCCGGGTGTACGTCGCAACCATTTCTGACAGCGGATCTGAGCACTTCCATGTTATGCTCAGTAACCCTTTCGGGGTATGTGAGGACCTTGGCTACCCGTTCTGGGACGGCAACTTCGTCGATGCGGAGGTTCGGGTCTGGAGAGATTACTGTGCGACCCGAAAAGTCGACACGCTTTCCGGAAAGGTTCCCTCTGAACCGACCTTGTTTCCCCTTGAGTCTCTGGCAAAAACCCCGCATTGGTTTCTGGCCCACTTGGGGGGGAACACCCGGTAGTTCAGAATTGATATACATCGCCACGGATACTTGGAGGAATTCCCATTGTTCCTGGCCAAAGTCGTCAGAAGGACAAACCAGTGACGAGGCAGGAAGGGCATGCCATGAATTGGGAGATCGGAGCACCTTTGGCGATCCCCTGTTTTATGAGTGCGTTCGTGAAAACTATCTCCGTGAGTTTGACGGTGATATCGTCCTCGTTCGAAGCTCCATCCTGAGCCACGGAAGGACGAATGCAAACTGGAGGAACAGATATATATTGCCAGATGTACTGTTCTGGTCTCCCGAAGTCTGAACGTAAACCAAGGAGTTCACAGTCCTGAGGTAAATTAAGACATCTGCTAGGAAGTATGTTTAATCAGCGTTGACTTACCTCATCTGAGATCCTCTTGAACAAACTGAGGACCTTTGCGGGATTGAGGTCTTCGTGCACAGCCTTGCTCAGATACGAACCGAGTTCTTTCTGGCTCTCGACAGCACGAGCGAAGGTTGATTTCCATCGTTCCTTGTCATCTGCAGTCTTTTTGGCTCGAAACTTGTCATGAATTATCTTGAGAGCACCTGCTTTCTTTACGGTTCCATTGATGGAGCCGCAGTGAGGACAGTCTACTGCCTTTCGAGAAATTGCGTTTATCGCCTTTGTAAGAGACTGGCGGGTCAAGTTCTCGAGATTTGGCCTGCGGAAACGGGCAAGGTAGTCCCGTCTGTCTTTCTCTCCTAGCAAGACTTTTGCACATGTCTAAAAGCAGCCGGTCAAATAGCAGACTTGGTTGATGATGTGGTGCGCGAACCTTGCATATGCACTGGAGGATTGATATCGTATGCTTGAAATATCCGATATGGAACACCGGAACGACGAGTTTTATGTACGCGTAATGGCCGACACAGTCGACAGAGCTGAGACCGCAAGTCTCACAAAACGCGCTTTTATCGGTTGTTCCCTAGACGGTCAATCAGCGGGTGGGGGTGGGATGAGGAATGAAGGGAAAGCACCAGACGTCTGTCCAGGACGCCGTCCTTGACGGGGAGACGGTCTGCGGCCGTGTACAGCTCGCGATGGGTGACTTGGAACTCCGAAAGCTTGACTACATCCTGGGGGCTGAGGAGAGAGAATTGCAGTTTTTTTATCACTTTTGGGTGGTGATGGCTGACTGTGTCCTTCATCCGGCGGCCTGGTGGCGGTGATCGAGAGAGATTGCGCGTCCTGATCAAGAACCATGTCCAGGACCTCATACGATAGGTGAGCCCATCTCCGCCATCTCCGCCATTCCTTGCTGATAACTCCCAGGTATCTCACCGTTTTCTCCCCAGAGGGCCGTTTATATCAAGTCGGTCAGTCCCCGTTTCCTATGACACAATATCGTTCACCAACCCTCTCCAAGAGTATGCCTTCAAGGCAATCTCAGGCTCAGGCCACACCGCGATCTCTGTCCGCGGAAAGGACACTGCAGTCGTGATTACCCAGAAAAAAGTTCCGGTTGGTCCTAGTCACCGCCGTCCCTGGAGAACCAGGCGTCCTGATTCACCTGAAAGGACAAACTTCTGAACGCAGACACGGTCACACATCTTTTCAGTATTACGCCGACTATAGGTTGTGTCATGACTGGTCTGATCGGTCGGTATCCGTCCACTCTGCATTCTGTCTATTCTATTCACTCCCCTTGAAAGCCGATGCGAGGAATCAAGTGGCACGCGCTCGCTCAGAAGCCGCTGATTTCAGATATAAGTACGGATACGAGATCACCCCAGACGCACTTGCAAGGCGACTAGCAAACATCAATCAAGTGTACACACAGAGGGCTGCCATGCGACCACTTGGAATCGGTTCGTCCCCTCCTCCTCGTTAATTTACGCGAATGCTACATCACCTACGTCAGCCATGATCCTCGTTGGTATCGATCCCGAATTCGGACCTCAGTGTTTCAAGCTCGATCCTGCTGGTTACTTTGTTGGATTCCACGCAACGGCTGCTGGGCAGAAACAACAAGAAGCCATGAATCACCTTGAGAAAAAGTGGAAGAAACTTGACAACGGCGGCGGGGCTGAGGATGCCGCAGCTGCTGGAAGGACACTGGTCAAGAACCAAGTGATCGAGGTCGGTTTCACTTTCCCAAGTTCAAGCGGATTGCTTATGCTCGTAAACCCCAGATGGCCATCGAAGCGATCTCAACGGTGCATGCCACGGATTTTAAGCCGGGAGAAGTCGAGATCGGGATTGTTTCAGATAGCGAGGATGAGATGGCCGAACGGAGGGGGCAGTGGCGAGTGATGGATGAAGCGGAAGTGGAGAGACACTTGCTCGCGTACGCGGAAAAAGATTGAAGAAACGTGTATCATACTGCCGTCTGCGAAAGCTAGATATGTAATCTAATGTAGCGTCGCTCCCCCACTCTGGATAGGCCCTATAAGCGTGAAAGTGGCGTGGATGTGAGGTAGGCACTGACCACGACTGCATCGATTTCCTCCTCAGAGATAGTTTTTACCCGGCTGTTCCAATATTTGGGGGGTGCCTCCCAAAACTCTTGGTGCACATGTACACCAGACCTCGACAGGTTGCCGTTCTCCCTCACTGGAGACCGAAACTTCTTGAGGAAGTCCGTAAATGATCTCTTGAGCTCTTCGGGTGCAGCGGGGTGCGCGTGTTGCACGTCGGGTGCTATCGATCCGTCAGTTTAACGAGACACAGTCAAACCAGAGTTACGCGTACTGGATGGCCAGGATCGCTTGCCCAGGAAACGGATGAGAGGACGGTATCCAGCGGTCAGCCTCGCGGTTGGGTGCATGATGCAAGAGCGTTGTTTACGTCTGTTTACAAAGATCTACCAACCCTCGACCTCATCATTGCTGCCTTCATCCTCCACCGGGGGCCAAAACGGAACGGGTTCTCCTAAGTCTCCTGCCCCTCGCCCTCTTCGTAGATCATCCAGTGCACAGACAGATTTTCGGAACAAATCTTCTGCGACGACCGCGGCGGAATCCGCACACTCCGAGATCAGCGTTGTGATTTGCGGTACCAGCAACCGGCCTTCGCGTGAGAGGGATGTGCCATGTTCCAGTTGCGTATAAAACAGGGAAAATAATGGTTTGATCGGTTGGTCTTCCTTGGTGAGGGTTAAAGTAGCTTCAAGATACGGTTTAAGCATGATCTCGGGCGAAATACTGGAATCCTCCAAGGGGATCGATAGGTACAAAATCCCTGGCCAATTTATCAGAGCTAACGATATCAGACCAATCCATACATGGGAGAGACGTACAATTCCCTTTTGGCGCCGACATGCTCCCTTCACCAGTCACAAAAACATGAGCCGCAGTGGTTTCCGAACCGCCAAGGAGGACAGATGGTGGGAATATAACCAACGCTGTGTCTACCGCCGTGGCCGTGGGTTGCGGAGATCCCCTAGTAGGAGTATCGGCCTCTTCTTGGGACACAAACATCAGAGGCTTATTGATTATAGCAACACATCGCGCTACCGCGCTTATGATACCGGCGTTGCTCGGATCAGGGGGCTCTATCGAAGATATAAGCAAATCACAATTTATCGTTTCGCCCAGGCCGTTGAGCAAGACGGAATAACAACGGGATTCTGATGACCTTGCTGAGGTCGAGGACGTGCCGTGGCTCAGAACGTAGGTGCTTCCATTAACGGCTGAGATGCGACAAAACCCTTGTGCAAGCTCGCCTAGACCCCCATAATGGCCGACGAGGAAAGGGGAGGGTCCATACCGGCCACTGGAACGAAGGTAATGGCGCACTCGCTTCAGTGTCGGTAGCGTTGGTTCTGTCATTTATATGAGCATCTGCGGTTCGATGGATGAGGTGACCACAGACCTTGAAGGGATGAACAAAATGCAAGGGCGAACACAATCGTCTCCGCGATGGTTCTCTCTAGTGTGAATGTCGAGGTCAAGAAGTCGATGAAAGGTGTCGTTTCCTCTCCGTGTAACTCCGGTTTGTCCTCGAAATCACCAGAGACGAAAGTGAAGAAGCGCATGATTCTGCGCTTGTCAATGAGGGATATATGTTTGCTGTTGAATACATCCTCCTTTGCACATGGAAAAATTTGAACGCGACCAGGAGAGCGATAGAGAGCGACTTTCTCAAGGAGCTTGAATCCGCCGTATCTAGACACGCCAGAATTCACCAAGGTGGATATTAGGGGTCCGATAGAAGGAATGATGGAAGGTGAGAGCGATAGCGAATACTGCCTGGAGGCTGGAGGCGGAGATCCGTGGTAAGATACAGAGATGAATCTGTTCCGTTGGCTTGCGAGATATTCGTTTGTGCTTTCGTTCTCAACAGAAGGGGAACGGAGGTTGGCCCAGGAGATGATCTCGTCGACGTTTAGGGTGGCGTGATCGCCGCCATAGTAGTCGTTTGGGTCGACGTGGATGACCTTGTACCCCGCCTTCGCCAACGCACTTGTAAAAGTGAGCACAAAAAATGCAAAGAGATAACAGAACGGACGCAGCGAGGATTGAGGATGGAAGGTCGGTTCCAAGGAGGACGACGTCCGAGTCCATGATCATGAATGATCATCAGGCGATCGGTGTGACCTTGTGACCAAAATTTCTTCCCTCTCCCAAATGCCCAAGCCGGCCAACGTGAAAAAATCCGACCAAAAACCTTTGAAAAAGCGACTGCCCGCGAAGCAGGAGAAGCCATTCAAAGACATCAAGGTTAAGCATGCTCCTCCAGTCTCCTCCAAGGATATCATCGCCAAGGCTGAAGCAAACGTCCGGTAATTTTCAGCCTCCTCCTCTTCCTCGCTGATCAGCTCTCTTTACATAGGCCGCTAAACCACTAAAATCGAAGCTTGCACCAAAGCCGGCCGTGACGAAACCCATTTCTGAATCGTCCTCTTCGGAGGATTCATCCAGTTCAGAGTCAGAATCCGATTCCCAGCCTCCGAAGACGGTTATTCACAAAACCAAGACCAACGGAAAGGTTATATCACCTGTTCTTCCCTTGTACTTTGTATGTTTACCACGTCTCAAGTCCGTCCTTCCCAAGAAAATTTCCCCGGCAAAAAATCAAAAGGTTGCGATCTACCGCTTCGTTCAAACCGTCTCTCATCTAGTATATAGACCCAGAAGGCACCTCCGAGCGACTCTCCGGACGAGAGTAGCTCTTCTGACGATTCCTCGGGTGAAGATGGGGCGCCCGCAAAGCCCGCCCCCACTGCCAAGGCTAACGGGACTGTGAGGAATATCAGATATCCTTCTCCATCATTTCTGAGCTCATCACCATACTCGCTTTCCCTGTGTTTAGTCTAAACCCGCAGAATCGGAAAGGAATGGCGAAGAAGATAGCAGCGAGGAAGATGCCAGTGATAGCTCAACCGCTAGCTCAAAAAAACCCTCAAGTGCACAGAAAGCTGCTCCAAGCGATGACTCCCATGACAGCGAGGACGACTCTAAACCGAAGGCCAAGCAGATTAACGCGGTACCTAAGCCAACTGATTCGTCAGACGAAGAGTCAAATTCCAGTTCTGAAAACTCTGACTCTGATACCCCTCCGAAACCCCTTACCGCCACACCGAAAACAACACAGCAGACTAAGGACTCATCATCTGACAGTGACTCTTCCTCTTCCGACGAGGGAAGTTCCAGTAGTGGCAGCGATGTGGATGTCGAAATGGAGGAATCTGCCCCTGCAGTGGTTACTACAGGTAGACGCGTGGTTGTTTTCGCCGTTCCCTCAATCGAAGCTTACGCCATGTTTTAGGGAAACGAAAGGCAGAGGATAGCCACACTCTCCCGGCTAAAAAATTCAAGACGACAACCGGGTCTCCAGCGGTCACCAAACCTGAGGAAGGTTTGACCAAAACGATATTCGTTGGTAACCTTTCTTGGGCCGTGGACAACGATCGATTGTCCCAGGAATTTGCGGACTGTGGGGAAGTCGTGTCTGCTCGTGTGCAACTGGACAGGAATACCGGAAAGTCTCGAGGGTTCGGTTACGTCACCTTCGCTACAACCGAAGCCGTCGACGCCGCCGTCTCCGTCAGTGGCATCAAGGAAATAGATGGCCGGACCCTCAACCTCGACAAGAGTATCGATGTCGGCTCCAATAGAGAAAAGAGGGCGCATGCCTTTGGGGATGTCCGCAGCGCACCCTCAAAAGTCCTCTTTGTGGGAAATCTGAGCTGGGACACTGCAGAAGACGCCCTTTGGGATGCCTTCAGCGAATACGGTGAAGTCAACAGTGTCAGGCTTCCTACCGACAGGGAAACTGGCAAACCAAAAGGCTACGGCTACATAGAGTTTAGCGCCGTCGGTTCCGCACAAAAAGCTATTGACACAATGAACGGCAAGGAACTCGATGGCCGCCCGATCAGACTTGACTTCTCACAACCCCGGGATGCCAACGGTGGCGGGCGCGGACGAGGAGCAGGCTTTGGCGGAGGCAGGGGGCGGGGCGGTTTTGATGGCGGGAGAGGGAGGGGCGGTTTCGATGGCGGGAGAGGGAGGGGCGGTTTTGATGGTGGGAGAGGGAGGGGCAGCGGTCGCGTGGGTTGCTTTGCCCTACCCCACATTCTTCGCACTGATAACCTTTGTCACAGGGTCGTGGGGGCGATCGCGGTCGCGGTAGAGGTGGAGGAAGAGGTGGAATGCGAACCGGCGCCATTGCTACTCCTGAAGGTAAAAAAATCACGTTCTGACATCGTTCTCTGTCTTTGTCCACGTCTGCGGTTCCCGTACCACAATATATTCCAAGAACGACACACTGAGGTGACACGTCCGTAAGGTTACACTTGGTATGCATGAACCCAGACGAATATCGACAGCCTTTCAAGGGAACTATCAGGACACCGACCGTCGCATTGGGTCGTGGAAGTTGTCGCCAAACTGCGCATCTGGAAGAGCAACACAACGGCCATTCGCTCAAAAGCCAGCCAACTTCCCAAACTACCGGGGCCGGGGAGGACTGCAATCCGGCCCACTTCGACCCCAACGAGTGCTGACACCACCTCAACACCTATACTTCAGTCTCATTGGTGTATGCTATGCGGAAAGCCTCAGACCTTGACGAATAGATTTTGGCTGCGTGGTGAAACCCAACTGCAACGGATATATGCATTTCTAGTCTTACGGACTGGTAGTCACCCACTGATTAAAATTATGTAAGTGGAAGACTTAGGGTATTGTGGATGTATGAGCTATCGTAAACAAGACATGCCACCAACACCTCTCAACCCAACTTGCCCTGTTCTACCGCCTTTCTGATCGGATTTTGGTCAGGTTGGATGGCCCCACTTTTCTCAAGCCTATCGAACAATACGAAGAGTTTTTCTGCCTCCCTCTCCTTCTCTTCGTCCGTCATATCCGGAACAGTGGCTGGTTGCTGAACAATTCCAGTGATGGGGTTGATCGGTGCACCTGTGCTTGATGTTGAGGGCCCGTATGTGGCGTTCGATGAGGTTGACGATTGTGGTGGAGGACTCATGACCCCTTTACTGAATAGAAAGCCTGCGACATTCCCATAGCCCACTTGGGATGCGAGGATAGAAGCTGTTTATCCATCGTGTCAGAGTCAGCGACAGTTGTTCCACCCTTTCCGTGCGTACCGTCGGAATCACACATCGCATACAACATTTCCCCTACGGCCTTCTTGAGGTTAGTATGGTAAACACTGCCCAATAATCTTAAACATCTCCCAAGCATGTCTGAACGGGCCTCTAGCGGACTTGTGCGATCCAAACGGGAAGGTATGAGCCAGTCACGCAACCTCGCTCGCGACGGTTCGTTGCCAATACAAAGCCGAGTGACGAGCAAAACCAACGGAGTAACCAGTTCGTCCAGGGTCGTGTCATCGCGCTTACACTTCTCCCTCACAGATGCGTCGTCGGGGTCCAACGCTTCAGGAAGATAGTATCCTAATGTAACATCTAGGAGATTGTAGGCGTGTAAAAGCGTGTCTTGGGGGCTGGGTATATTCGGAGATGTCGATCGCGACGGCCGTGAGTAAGCAGACAACATGGAGAGTGCTCGGTCAATCTTTCCTGTCTTGACCTCCTTTGGTGATGGATCCAACGCCAAGGTGGAAGAGAGCGTTGGGCTGCCTTTCGAGGAGGGAGAGGAAGGTTTGGACGTGTGTGGAATATGGGAGGATGTTTGAACTGATTTGGGGAACCACATTTGGTGAAGAGGCGTGGAGACAGGGATCATAATGAGACTGTGGATGAGTTGTGTCATGGGGGGTGTAATCGGTGAAGGGAGGGATGGAGGTAAAGAGTTAAACGTTCGTAACAGCGCTGGCAGAATGCTACGGGGAGGGGACGAATGAGGTGGAGAACGATCCACTAATGTACAGTGGAAGACGTACCCTTCGAGTTGGCGCGGCCACGTGCCTTGCATGTCGGTGCTATCCCAATCGTCTCTCGATTCTTGGACACCAACGATCTACAGGGGCCATTGAATGACCAAATGGAGGAGGAGGTGGTGGTGGGAGAAATACCCTTGGATAAAAGCACAGAATGTTGAACCCGAACTTGAGCATTTCCGACATTGCTTCGCGGGCCATCGGGGCTCCCGCCACCATTAAGGAAAGAAGGGTATCCAATTTTGGAGCAAGAATATCGGCAACATTTTGACCATCCTCGGAAACTCTTCCCTCCACCAAATCCTTGATAAAGTCGCCTGCAGCAACGGAAGAAGCGGTTGAAAGGAATAGCAGCCTTGAGGTCACAAATATGAGGTCAGGCGAAGTTGCCCTCTGACGGCGGGATTGAGTACGATGACAATCACGTAGACGGGCTGATTATCACCTGGAACATTCCCAGAACTGCAGGGCCGCCGCCTACCTCCTTGGTGATGAATTTAGAACGGGAATCTGCAATAAGGAGTAATCCATTGGCGATACAACGGAGAACTTCGCTGGTAACATTTGGGGTATCCTTGAACGCCTCTGCGGCGGAAATCAGAGCGGACAAGGTAGACGGTCGTGTGATCAGATCAGAGCCAGCAGGGTTGCGACCAAGCATCTTGAGAGCAAGTACAGCCTGGGCCACATCTGTTGGTTGAGTTAGGTACAAGGTAGGGATGGAACATTGGAGATGGAACCTTTGGTCGAGATCTTCAAGTTGTCGGCTTTAGGATGCTGTGCGCAAGAGTCGATATCCTTCAGCAAAAGCTCGACGAGGGATATCCGGGTTCTACTGTTAAAGACCTCCGGACCAGCTGTGAATGAGTGTGAGGACGAGGTGACGAATGGGTGGTTAGATTGGCTCGGCTACCGCTGATTATCTTTCCCAATATCGCCTTGATTTCTGAGGGGTCTGAAGAGGGAGAGAGGGAGGAATATTGTTCGAGAATATCTGCCATCTCTTTTTGCTTTGTTGGAAGGGAGGAGGCAAAATATTGCAAAAGGGGACAAGGTTTCAGATCCTCAAACTCCCCCACTGGCGGTTGTCATGATCACCCACCCCGCGCCTCCGACGTCCTCCTCTTCCGCCTCCGTGCCCGCCGTGCTTGCGCCATCAACATCAACTCCAGCGCCCGACTCACCCAGGTTGTCCCAGACTCCTCCTCCGACTGGTTTGCATGGAGATCTGGAGGTCGAATTACTTGGTCTCGCGAATGCACTCTACAATCTTGGCACGACGGTCATAAGTGATCTCTCAAGAGAGAAGGACAAGCCAGGTGTTGGGAAACAGGTCGGACTCCGTGTGTAAGCGAGACGGAGGTTCTTGGTGTGCTGCTCACGCTCTCGCAATCACCAGGAATCAGGTGGTGGATCACCTTGCTGCATTGGATCAGAGTTCACAAAATGTTCAGACAATGATCCCAATGCAGGTCCTCCTGGACATCGACAACGCCAAAAATCCAATGGTACTCACAAAAGACAGACTGGAGCGGGCAGCGACGGAAAACCAGTTTATGAACGGGAAGATAGCAGCAATCGAGGTTTTCTTCCTTGTCCCGGATGCCAGCCCGTTCGCTTATACTTCTGCAGTCCTACAGATCCTACCTTAATGAGGCCCTCGTTCAAAGCTTCCCAGAACTAGCACCGCATCTAACAAGGCATGACATGACAGAGGTCAAATTAGAATCAACTCTGGATGCACCGTGATTTGCAAGGCCTGGGCGAATAGAATATGTTACATTTGCCTCAAGGTCACGACCTGGCATGAATTTAATGGGGACAAAAGGTACATGAGATAGTACACAATCTGTATACCACGAATATCCATCATGAGCGACCGGCACCTGGCACGTTTTTCCTCTCGCGCCTCGGTGCCCTCTCGGGTACCGCGCTGGTGGGGATAACAACGTTGACAGGAACGCTATCAAAGTTAAGGGCTCGGAGGAGGTCCTAGACGAAGTCAGCTACATGTCGGTTTTGAACGGAAATTTGGAAGGGCATGCCTTGGTGTCGGGGTCGACGTCGAGGCCGGTGGTTGAGGTATCGAGAGCAGAGATTTCAGGAACGTAGTTGTCCTTCCTCTCACGTTCCTCCTCCTGTAATTTGAAGGAGATACCTCGCACGGGTCCCTTTTGAATTCGCTTCATGAGATGGGTTGTGAACCCGGCGATTTTGTTGCGCAGACGCTTCGAAGGTACTACAGCCTAGAGGAATTTTTGATATGCCGACTCGGGAGTAAACAGCGAGGTTTCTGGCTTACAACTTCATCGATGATGCGTTTGTTGGTATGGAAATCGAGGGTCAAACGGGGATAGCTATCCAAGCAAAGATCAGTGGGCGATGGAGAAAGGAGGACAGGGACAGACTATTTCTCGATTAGAACCCGAGAGGCCCTTTTCGTTGTCTTTGTGCGAACGCGACCCTAGAAAGAACTCCTGAGGAGGATACGCAAGGGTAGAACAATCCGTATCTGCTCACCATTGCTGCTTGTGTGGTGGATGTTGTCTCCCGTCGGTCGTGGTCGGTGGGGAATACCTTGATCGGGAAGTGACTGTACAGTTAATCAGCCACAATCCACACCCTTGCTCCCCGACCAGCCAGTATCATTCGACCATCGACGTCTTCGCCATCGTCGCCAGCCATCCCTCCCTCCAAACAAAAAACCCCTCAAGGTGAATCAGTCATCCAATCGTGCTATCGGAGATGCGCAATCGCCGGCACTTTGGTCAAAGTCCCGGTCTTGACTCGCGCTTTCCATAGCGCGACACTCAGACTGGGTTCCATGTGTGCTTACCATTCCCTCACTTACAGCCTACCTCCTATCCCTTGGTCCTTGACCCGACATGGTTCGAGTATCCGTTTTGGTTTGTCCATCAGGCTTTTTCCTTCCCCCCACCCCCAGATCTAACATGGCCTCACGTAGAATGATTGCCTTGTTCGTCCGCTTCAGGTTTTGACCTACCTCTGATTGTTAAGAGCCCATCTCACGGCAGAACAACATCGTCAACGCTGAGAGACGCGGAAAACGACAGGTCTTAATCCGCCCCTCTTCCAAGGTCGTCGTCAAGTTTTTGAGTGTTATGCAACGACATGGTAAGCCCGCTCCCGCTTTTTTTCCTTTCTCCGGACGATAACTACGGTTGGCGAGGGTGATCTACCCGTCATTCGTTTTAAACGGCCGGTATATCAACTTCATTGTCTCTTTCTTTCCAATTAACCCTCCCTCCCTTTTTCTCTTTCATGGACGCTTTGGGTTCACTCTGGAGACTACAACATTTGCTCATGCACTGGTGTTCTCGCTTTCCAGGTTACATAGGAGAGTTCGAGATCGTCGATGATCATCGGTCTGGAAAGATTGTCGTTCAACTGAACGGCCGACTGAATAAAACCGGTGTCATCTCGCCCCGTTACAACGTCCAAGTCAACCAGATCGAGAGCTGGGTAAACTTGCTGCTCCCAGCCCGTGGTTTTGGGATTATCATCTTGGTAGGTCATCGGCTGGAAGCGTTTTCAGTACCTGGCGCTAACTTGACAATCCTAGACGACCTCCTCGGGCATCTTGGACCATGACGAGGCTCGAAGGAAGAACGTCGGAGGTAAACTGCTAGGATATGTGTATTAGACCTCGTTTTCGTTTCCTATACTGGTGTACATAGCGATTTACAAATCCATCTCCAAAAAATTCACCAGTTGCTCCTCGCCTGCGCAGCCACGAGCTATCCACCCGCCTCGTCATCAAAATCAATCCGGACACGGCCACGACACCTTCTGTTCCCGACCACCCTTGTAGCTTCAAGACAAACCGCTAGAGATACCCCTGCCTAGATGACCCTCCCCGCAAACGACGCATTCACGCTCGGTCTTGCCCACGACGACACAAGGAGACGACCTCACCAATCACGCTCCAGTTCCTTACCACGTTCTCCCTCCCCAAAAATCTCTTTCTCGTCATCCAAGTCCACAATTACAGCCACGCATACGTCCAGAGTCGAGCGTGGCCTTGCCAGAAGGGCAAGCAGGCACGCCTCCTCAAACCAACATAACGATGATTCGGGGCCTGTTGGTGACGTTCTCCCCAACTCCACAACGGCCGCCCAACGTCCTTTACAAGAGATAGAAGAGAAACGGGAAGATAGTCCAAATCCCTCTCCAGCTACTCCTCCTATTCAGAAGGTGGATTGGGAAATCCCTCGAAAGATACTTCACTCGTCTATGGGTACGACACCCATGATTTCCCGATTACAGTCTCGGCTCACGCGCACCCCCTCCAGGATTCTTTACTTTGTATCTGTACTACTCGAACAGATCACCCAGACCAGTCGTTGTTGGTCTTGGATCTGCACTCGTCGCTATAATTGCACCGGCGGATGCAATTCGTCTACGCTCTCCGCGCTTTGCGAGAGTCTATGAAAGATGCCTGGGATTTTTAATGCGAGAGAGCGAAAAGGTGAACCTCGTTTGCTTTGATTTTCTCCCCCTTGTGCTGACTCGGTTCCTCAAGAAATCTACAAACGGCGTGATCTGGTATATCCTTGGGGTCCTGTTCGTCCTCGTGTTCTTTCCCTTAGATATCGCAGTGGTGTCCATTCTTGTGTAAAAAATTCCTCCGTTAACTCAGTAACGTCCGCCGCTGATGTTTCGAGCAGACTGTCTTGGGCAGATACCAGTGCTTCCACATTTGGACGTCTCTGGGGGAAGAAGACGAGGGCACTTCCCCGTAGTTTTTTAGGTCTACCATTCGCCCCGCGCAAGTCCTTCGCAGGGTTCGTTGCCGCCTCCCTCACTGGCGCTTTGACTGCTGTTGCCTTCTGGGGTTGGTTTTCCCCATTAGTGGATCGCCCCGTTTCGTGGACCTGGGTGGATGGTTTTTCCGCTTCATCCGCAACCGGGGGTTATACCTTCGATAGCGTCAAACGAGGACAGGGGTCCCTCAAGTTTGGTGGGTGGGTAGGTCTCGGAATCATTGGTGTTTTTGCTGGGCTGGTATCTGGTGTTGCGGAGGCATTAGGTGATTTACTTGTCTGACCCTTTCTCAACTCTTCCTGACCACTGCCCAAAGACTTAGGATCCGTCGATGACAATCTCAGCCTACCGATTATTTCGGGTGCCTGCCTTTGTGGATTGTTCAAGCTATTCACCTACATATCTTCGTAACGGATTCAACATTTGATCCTATTAATTTTCATAGTACACTACCTCGATCTTACGCGCGATGTAATACCCCTACGTAGGTCTAGCAGATTGTAGTACACCTGCGTTTTAATCCGTCTCAGCTTCAACCTGTAGTCTTGTTACCCTCAAAGGGATGCAAGTCCATAGCGTTAACGTCTGTCCTGGGGTGTGTGTCTAGTAGACCCTTTGGTATCTATCCTGACATACTCGTTCTCCTCCCTTCTTTCTTCGTCCTCTTTCTTGACCGACATGTACGCCTCCCCGAGGATCTGAAGGGCAACGGCGCGAAGATTCGCTTTTGCAGGCGTGATCGAAGGATCTTCCAAAACATTATCGCAGGTTTCTCGCAAGACGGATTCAATTTCCAACTTAGCACCCTGTAGTGTAGGGTCTGTGAGCGGGATTATAGGGGGGAGAAAGGTGTGACTAGCCTTGAACAATGCCTGCAGTCCTTTTTCTGCGGCTTGTTCTTCAAGTTTGCGTTTTTCCTCGGGGTTAAGATTTCCATCTCTTTCTGCAGCTTGGATTTGGTCGAAAACGGCTTTCAATTCCATAGCAGACCGTACGGTCGAGACACTTCATGGTAAAAGTGAGTACCAATGAGTACGTCTGTGTTTGAGGGACGCACGTCTCGCTGAAAACATGGTATTTTCCTTGTACGTTATGCAGCCATCCTCCGACTCCAAGGAATGTCTGGTGGGTTGCCAGATGGTGTTTTGCTTTGGCTACATACACGAAGCCAATTGCCTTGGAACAGACGGTGAGTAAGGAAGGAGGCGACAATGCAGAACCGCAGTACATGCAACAGGTCTACCCCATAGCTCTCTGTTTTCAAGTCCCTGTATGCGTGCCAAAAACCTGAATAAATAGAACCACGAGTGATGTAGCTGACGTACTGTGCTTCAAGGTGGCATATAGCCCGCCAACTGGCCGTGACCTGAGGATCACCTGTACCGTTGGCACTTTCGGTGAATATGCTTAATTTGCGCTCAAGGACTTCAACAAGCTTGTCGATACGTTGTTTTCTCGCGGCGGCCTTCTGTACGGAACGTAGTGTGAGGATGTGTAAATCACGGAGACAAACTTTGGTACCTCCGCAGCGACCCTCTTCGCCTTCTCTTCTCTCCTAGTCTTCTCTTCTGGGGAGAGAATTTCCCGTCCTTTGGCGTCACGAGGAACTTCCTCGTTGTTGTCTTCATCCTGGAGAGCGGACTTCATGTCTTTGGCGAGACTTATCTCACCAATGATTGGTAAGAAACGCTCGCCGCCGAAGATCGCCCCAAAGACTTCTTCTGGGTCAACATACCCACCCTCTGGGGCACTTTCTTTAGGACCAAATTCGTTATATTTCTTGCGGAGTGCGGGGTCAGTGAGTGTCTGGTAGGCGATCGAGATTTCCTTGAATCGGTCTTCAGCATGTGGATCATCCCTGTTCTTGTCCGGATGGAACTTGATAGCAAGCCGACCTTGATGATTGAAGATGAAGAGGAGTGGAGGGCGGGAAACGGGAGGATGACTTACGATACGCCTTCTTGATGTCATCCGCTGTCGCGTCTACGGGGACACTAAGGAGGTCGTAATAACCTGTTTCTAGGGGCCGTTCGTCCGTTCCAATCTTCCTTCCCTTTCGACTTGGTCCGGATAGTATCGAGGGCTTACTCGGCCCTGGATCGGTAGAGTTTGAAGGAAGTTGGCCGGGATAGAAGGCGTGGTTGAAGACGGTCTGACATTCGAAACACTTGACTTGGAGGAGAGTGGATGGCGGAGGAGTTGGAATTGGGATAGGAAATTCTAGGGGGATATTGCAGTTGCTGCAACTCGTTCTGATATGCGGGATCACAGGTCTGGACGAAAGGATCGGAGACATCGCGGTCACGGTTCAACCGAAACGACGACTGGCGGTATGACCCTCGAGACCAAAGATGACCTCGAAAAAATCACCATCGCCCTTAACCAGGCCGCCCTTGACCCCCCAATTCACAGCCTACCACCCGCAGCATTCGGAGCGGGTGGTCCCATGTACATCAGCAAATTAGTGAGGAAATTATATGTCATCGTAACGCACTCGCGATGCCCCATAATGACCACGATGCGCGACGATGACTAACGACGACCGGGTACCAGGATCACCTCAATGCGATGACATCGCGGTAACATGATGAATTTCATAATATATTGTGGGAAGTCACGATACTTCCAGAATGTTCCAAACCATTGTCGAGGTCGACCGACAGTTCTCGCCAATCACGATGCGTTGTGTGTTCCATGACGAGAGGCACACATCGCGATGGTCCGATAATGTTTCGAGGGGTTGTTAATGTGCCATAGGCCTATTTAGAATTCGCGATCCTCGCGCCAGGTTCACAACTTTCGCGCCGGGTTCATAATTTTTGGACGAGGTTTACAATTCCCACACGAACAAGGGCTGTGAGAGTAGTTTCATATAGAATTATATAGCGCTACAATAAACAACAAACATGGAGGACGACTATAGTGACTATAGGCTGGCCTCTGCCCGCGTTCTTTGTTCGGCGAGCAGATCGCGCGAGAGGCTATCACCCGCCATAGAATCATCATCGGGGTTTGAAGAAATTGGGAAAACCTTCCTGCGATTTCCCCTGAGACATGTTGGATGCCAAATTGTGTCGCAACTCACCTATTCCACCATGTGAGTAGGGCCTTGGTCCGCTCCCTGGCTTTTGGACCAAGGTCCGGAGCTTCGAAAAAGTCGATTATGAAGTCGTACAGAGCGGAGAATCGATAATCTTCATGTTCGTGTACCCAATTTGGCGCCTCGGATAAAGCGAAAATGAGCTGGCATTGAATGAGCTGAGGTATTTGCCTACGAGAAAGAGAACGAACCTGAACCACAGCATATGCGAGTGCTCTCGGTGTAACCTGGTTTTCCATACCAAGTATGTTCGCAACTGTCCGTTGTGATGGCTGGAGGCGACGGGTTTTTCGTGTTGATTGTAGGTTGTCCGCAATGGCGTTCGCAGAGGATGGCGAAGTAAAGATGTGCTTAAATGTCTGTCGGACATAGCCAATTAGTCTATGGCTAATTCGATTCGAATATACACACTTTCAGGAGAAGGGAGCCCTTTAAGAATCCGGATTCAACATTGTGCGGGTCCCCGGTCTCGTTGTCGTAGAGACATCGATGGAAGAAACTCCGCTTGATGTCATATTGGGGGTCTCCGGCCTTGAACTTCTGGCGGACACTAGGACATGAGATTCAGCACCGGTTCATCCGTGAAACACTATTACCCACACTGGATCATCCCAGTCATAGTTGATGGGGCATAGCAAACGAGCAGTGACATCGTGGTGCAGCCATCTGCCACTCCGGTCTTGTTTGTTCAGTGAGAGTCGTTGCGGCTCCGTACTGCTGATCCAGTCAACGACAACCTCCTTGAGACGGTGAACGTCATCACCTCTGGCGTTGTTAGCGGCAGTGTTGAGCTATAGAGATTTGGTGAAAACTGATATCGCACAACAACTCATGTCACTCTACCTGATGATAATAACCAAGGAGGTCGTCGTCGTGGAGCTCAGTGGACTTGTCGCGGAACTCTGGGATTAGGCGGCAGAGGGCGAGATACGATCGATATTGTCGGTGGCTTCTGCGAGTGATTGGTGATATCACCGACTGGTCGCGATTGATCAGGAAGAACTGTGGCTTACTCGAGTTTTAGTCTTCTCTGTTCTTCCTCTGACATCGTCTCATCAGCATCAGAATCACTGCCACCCTCCTCCCGGGTCAGGGCCACAGCGACGAGGACTGAGATGTTAGTGTATAGGCTCGCCACCTTTCGGATCCCCCTCGCCCGCTCTTCCACGGTGGGATTATTTAAGTTCCGTCGCTTCTTCCTGGTCTTGCGAACTAACTGTTCATACTTCCGCTTCAGCATATCGTATGTTTCCTGCGTTCCAGCGCCACTACTGTCAGAAGGTAGGTGCGTAGGAGAGCTGGGGTTAGACATGGCAGATGGATGCGGGAAAAGAGTTAATGGCGCCTCGTTTCGTGCCGTTGGAGAACTTATAGAATTTCCACAGTCTTCGAGTCATCGCTGGGTATGTTCATGCGTGTTCTAGCTTGTTCTTCCGAAGTGGAATTGGTAAGCACGGTGGTGAGTGTTGGATCCGGGAATTGGAAATCCCCGGAATAAAAGCACAGTGTGTTCACCCGGACCTAGGACCATCCACCTCCACCACAATGATCTTTACTTGCGTGTGCGGAGGCCACTGGAAGAACCAGGGATCGCTCAGCAGACATCAACGCTCTTGCAAGCCGTGGCGCAACCGATTGCCAAGTGCGAAACGGCCCCTCCCCACCTCCGCAGGCCCGATTAAAAAACAAAAGGTTTGAGGGATACTGAATTTAATGTTACAATCAAGATAACTAATGCATTGGTTCGATAGCTTACACCTCTACGTGAAAACCTGGGTCAGGTTCACACTGGACTTGACGTGCCAATGGAGGTCGATAATCCAACCACCGATCCCTCAGCGCTGTTGGCTACTGATGTCAATGAGCCGCCCGCATCCACAGACCAACCACTCCAGGCACCACAAGGTCGCACAGCACCCACCACCAAAACCGGGCGTCCGAAGCGGAACCGGAGGCTTCCTGCTCGCTATCGCGACGAAGTCCCCCAATCGGCTCCACCAGTAATCATCTCCCCTCCCAATCCTGAGCCCGAGCCCACATCTCGACTTCCCAGGATCTTTCTCATCGTGCGGGATGGGTTAAAGACTGTACTTGGTGCATTCGGGCTCTGGAGGAACTACGCTCACCGCCCCTCCTATGATCCAGATTCAGTCGTTGGCGATGATGACCTCGCCAAACCCCTTCCTGACTACACCTCCAACCTTCCGAGACCCACTCACCCCGGACCTCCCTGGCCATACTCGAATATGTCGATTTACCGGTTCATGATGTGGTTGAACACTGGAAGCAAGTCAAAGTCCGAGGGGGAGGTGCAGAGACTGGTGGACGAGGTCCTGCAGGCGGAGGACTTCAACCCCTCAGACCTATGCGGACTCAATGTTCGCCGCGAGAACCGGCTTCTTGACCTGTCAGAGAAGGCTCTTCCACTTCTCGATGGCTTTAAGAAAGCATCGGTTTCAATTGAGGTTCCATCAGGCGATAAAAATGTTCGGCCTACCAAGTTCACAATTCCTAGTCTACACTATCGAACACTGACTTCGGTCATCCAAAGCGCATTTCAGCACCCCCTTGCCCGCCACTACCATCTCTCCCCATTCAAACTATTCCACAAAACTCCTGGAAGTTCTGAGAGTGAGCGAGTCTATAGTGAAATATATAATTCAGACGCGTTCATCGAGGAACATGATCGTCTCCAACGACACGGTGAACTCCCGCCGGATGATCCGCATTGTAAACGCGAGAAAGTTGTTGCCGCATTAATGTTCTGGTCAGATGCAACAATCCCTACTCAGTTCGGCACCATGAAGCTGTGGCCCATTTACCTGATGTTTGGTAACCTGTCGAAGTACATCCGTGCTAAAATGGATTCTGGAGCCTGTCACCACGTAGCATACATCCCATCTGTACGTAGCTCGAAAAACCTCAGGAAGTCAGCGCTTACGCCCATTGTAGCTCCCGGACTACTTTCACGACTTTGCAGCAACGTTCCATAGGAAGTGGAGCACACAGAAGAAGGACATTCTGACGCATTGTCGTCGCGAACTAATCCACGCTGTGTGGAACCTGCTTCTCGACGATGTGTTTGCATATGCGTTCAAGTATGGCATGGTCATCAAATGTGCTGACGGGATAGAACGCCGAGTCTACCCACGATTCTTCACTTACTCTGCCGATTACCCTGAAAAGTACGTTTCCTGGTCTACCTTCTTTCCTCCGTGTTGAACACGTTTATTAGAGTTTTGTTGGCAACAATTCGGGACAAAGGATTGTGTCCTTGTCCGAGGTGTCTGACACCGAAAACCAATCTTGACTTGGTGGGTCGGCAGAACGACTCACGGTCCCGAAAATCGTTGAGGACGTACATGCATGACCTTGTTGCAGCAGCCCGTTCCCTCATCTACGATACAGCCATCCCAATCACAGGAGTGGCCGCTGAGGACATTCTCAAACCAATGTCCTTGGTGCCAACCTTAGTACGGATATTTTCAACATGCTCTGTGATTCCCTCGCTAACTGCGCCTTCTTAGAATGCATTCTGCGAACGTCTTGGCACTGGTATAAATATATCAAGGATGCTTGTGGTTGATTTCATGCACGAGTTTGAGCTTGGGGTGTGGAGGACCTTGTTCACGCACATAATACGCGTCCTCCATGCAGCTTCATCTGCTCCAAACGAGCTAGTTGCAGAGCTTGACAAGCGGTGAGAAATCTTGATGATTCAACCTAAATGACTTGTTTATGCGTCTGCCTCACTGCCAGGTTTCGTATGGTTCCAACGTTCGGGAATGGCACCATCCGGAAGTTTTCAAACAACATATCGGAAATGAAAAAACTCGCTGCGCGTGACTTCGAAGACATCCTACAGGTCGGTTTTTCGTCGCGACTGCGGTTCTTCACTATTCCTGATGAGGTTCTAGTGCTCTATACCCGTTTTTGAAGGACTTTTGCCGGAACCGTTCAACGACATCGTCCTAACATTGTTATATCAAGTGGCGAAGTGGCACGCACTCGCCAAGCTCAGGGTACATTCTGAATCAACATTGAACCATCTTGAAGCACAGACGAAAATCCTAGGCCAACGGATGCGAGCGTTCCGCAATGCCACAAAAGATGCGTTCAATACAGTGGAGTTGGCCGGTGAGACTGCAGCCCGAAAACGTCGATCGGCTGAAGGTGATACCACTACCCAGCCACGAGGTCCTCTGAAGAAGGCACTCAATTTAAACACATACAAGTTTCATGCTCTCGGGGACTATGTCCAATCAATCCGGCTCTTCGGAACTGTTGACTCGTATTCCACACAACTGGTATGTATGTGCACCTAAGGTGGTTATTTGTGTGGTAGAATGTTCATTGCCCCACAGGGTGAATTCGCGCACAGGGTTGTTAAACGTTTATTCGCGTTGACGAACAAGAAGGACGCGGTCACTCAAATCGCGAAAAAGTACCGCCGTGAAGCTCGTTCAAGTAACGCGATGGCCGCAAACATTGACCATCAATTATATACCGAGGAACCAGAGGCAGTGGCGCCGGAACTGCACCACCACGTCTCGCACTCACGAAACACCCCTCTCGGGCTCAGAGGCTTTCTGCGTCATAACCCTGAAGATCCCGCGAAGAAGGTGAGCTTCCAACGTTGTGAAGTAATGATCAACCCTAATTATAAATCGAAGGATTTCCTTCCCAAACTTCGTCAACATCTTCTTGCACGAATGTTGGGTCGGGACACCGACATGGAGCTCCACGACCAGATCACAGATGAAGATTGCAACCGGGTCTGTATTGTCGGTAACAAGATATTTTCGGTCCAGACCCTCCGTGTTAATTACACAACCTACGATGTTCGCCGGGACAAAGACACCATCAACCCCCGCACACACCCCTTTGTCATGGTCAGGACCGGCGAAACCGCGAAGAGTGCTCACCCGTTCTGGTATGCGCAAGTCCTGGGGGTATTTCATACTTCTGCGTTCGACACGAACGCGGAGTCCACAGTGCGATCCCCCGAACGCATGGAATTCTTGTGGGTACGTTGGTTAGGTGTTGATCCAGACCACCGCTCAGGGTTTCGGTATGCTCGTCTACCAAAGATGGGCTTCATTCCTCATGATGACCCCGACGCATTCGGGTTCTTGGATCCGTCGCACGTTATTCGTGGCTGTCACCTCATTCCGGCATTTGCTGATGGGAAAACGACATCGCTCATGCCTTACCAAGGGGAGACGTTTGCCCGTGCTCTGGGTGAACTCGAGGACTGGTCATATTTCTATGTAAACATGTGAGTGCACTAAAGTGTTCTGCAAAACACCCAGGACTAAGTGTTCGCAGCTTTGTCGATCGCGACATGTTTGTTCGGTATTTAGGTGGAGGGATCGGCCATGGCGGAAACACTGCCGACATTGAACCACCTGCTGTACCTGACGATGAACCCGAGGACAATTCAAATAGCCAGCCTGATAGGGATCATGTGAAGGATAGTGATGATGAGGTGGCAAGCGAGGATGAGGATCCTCTGGGTAGCTACGGCAAGGAGGATATTGAAAATCGATATAGCGATGAAGAGCCAGAGGTTGAACTGTAAATACAAAATCCACTATATAATGGCTCTCGGTTCAGGTTCAACCCTGCCGCACACGTAAATCTGACACCAATATATATCATTGCGACTGAGACAAATACTCAAGTATCCCTGCGGTCGTCCGGTGTTGCTTTGAGCTCCGGAATCAATTTGCGGGGGCCATCGCCAAACACCACCAAATAACTCAGTCACGATCCGAGACGAGCCTACAAAGTCGTCCCCAACCCAAACGTTCAACGTTCAAACGTTCAGGAATAGCATATTTAGGACGAGCATCCCATGGTTGTCTCCCAAACCATCAGTTTTCGACCCGGAAACCTCGTTTCATTTTTTTCTCCCCCACGTGGGACACACAACTCGGGACGATTACATCGCGAGACAGCCAGTGAATTACAAATAACCCACGATGAATCCACAACATACAAAAATGTTATTTATGATTAGTAATCTTGTCCGGACCTTGTGACGACCGGAAACCGAGCGCGATGGTCCCGAAACCGTGACGATGGATTGTGGGAACGGCGATCGCGGGAAATTTCCTCCCAAATTTGCTGATGGAGCCAATGGGAAGTGGCATAATTCTATTAAGCTGGTTCGCTCCTTGCGGCGAATGTCTAGTGAATGCGCCAATGCCATGGGATCGAGGTATGGGTAGATCTCTCCACGTGCCTAGCCAAACCCTGCACGCTGGTGAAACTTTAGCCCCACCCGATCTCTCGCGATCTGCACTTGAACTTGAACTGAAACAACAACACAGCATGCGCCTCACCGGTCTGGCAGCCACAACTTGTCTTGTTATCTACGTATCTGGGGCTGCGGTCTTCCGGTACGCCCCTAACAGGAAAAGACAAGGACAATTTCTCGACGGCATTGGGCTCGCCGACAGTGGAACGACCAGGACGCTCGGGAACCTACCAACAACCATAAGCACTACCATACTCATCCCCCATGATGCTACAACCACTACCAAGGCTTTATTACCCAACCTCGGTGATATTCTATTCCCACTGGCTGACCCAACTACAACCACAACAACTAGCTCTTCTGCCTCATCCACGGCCTTGTCAACCTCTTCACCCACGCCCACCCGCACTCATACTTCTTCTTCCTCGCCTTCTTCCTCTTCTTCCTCTTCCTTCTCTTCCCCTTCTGCTACTAAGTTAGCCATTCCATCTGGTACCCTCACAGTCTTGCCGTCGAATGGTCCAGCACCGGAGATGACGGTAACTTCTTGGAAGCCAACAGTCTCGGTCTCCCCTTCATCGACATCCTCCGCCGTTCCTGCCTCTGCCGCCTCCGCCAGCTCCACCTGGAAGATCGTTGGAATAGCCGTCTCCGTTATCACTCTGATTGCTCTCACGATACTCCTCGTCGTTTTCTACGAACAATGGACTGCATTCCTTAGAGACGTTTTCCTCTGCCGCCGCTCGAGCCGTGATCAAGATCCCCTTGGTGATGAGGAATTCTTGCCTGACAAACACCACGAGAACTACGATACCGGCATCAGGAGCTACAATCGAAACTGGGCCCGGGAGATCAGGGAATCGGCGAGGTTGAGTAACATCAGATATCCGACTGACGTATTCTACGGGGACGGGAGCACCCTTGGACCCGGAAAGGCTGGTATTGGCGCAGGTGGAGGCGCTGGAAGGAGAGCGGCTGGAGTCGGAGAGTTCGGTCAGTTCGATCGTCCACCAAGACCCTCGTTTCTGCAACGACTCAGTATGATTTCGCTGCGATCTGCTTCTCCGGTTTCTCCGAGGCTCAGGATGAACGGTCATTCCCCTAGTATCGGAAACACTGACGACACTTCTGCGCTGACTCCACCAAAGATGACCACACTCTAAACACTTTGACTCGTTGTTTGAACACTGTCGTTTCTAGCATAGCTTTCGCCTTGTATTTTCTTTTTCCTTCTGTTGTACTGTCGCTCACACTACATTCGGTTCTTGGATGAGCTGAGGCCGATATTGAGACCTGTTTGTGTCGGACTCGGACTCGCCATCGGGTATGAGAACTCGTGGGTGTTTTATTTGTCTACGACGAGCGATAGGTTTACTTGGGGAGTGCCAAAATCATGGGCACGATGATTATCTTCTCCTTGTCCCACTATCAGGCCAAGTTAGCGAGACCCCCTGAGCGAGTCTTGGGGACAGCGAACGTACGACGTTGTTACTGTAGAAGGCGTCACCCTCAACGATACGTTTCGCCTCCTCGATGGAAGATGCCTCCACAACGAGCAGGGAGCCGTTCATCTTTTGCTCAGCACCAGGGAGGACGGATTCAGGTGTGAGAGTTGGTCCGAGGACCTCTGCCGCGTCGCGCGAAGCTGGTTAGCATCCCTTAACCACTGTACTCTTTTCACACGATACGCACTCAAGACTCCGTTCGTGATAAGGGTTCCGATGCGGTCGAGATGCTCCGGACGGTGTCTCAACCGTCGTTGGAAAGCCTCCGGATCAGTGTGGTCCGGTATGTAGGCCATAAAGTGGTGTTTCTTGGGTTCAGCAGTGGCCATCTGTCGTATGGATTTGAGAAGAGAGACGGAAGTGGGGAAGCGTGTCGGGGACTTTCGTGAAGCGGTTCGACTGAAGCTTAAAACCCCTGATCTGATAACGGTCATCCCCTGAGATCTTGGACTACCGCCCGGTTGGTAAGTAAGTCGATTATCAAGCCCAGAGTGATTGGCGATCGCGTTTGTAAACCTCCGGGTCGGCCAAGACGGGTTGCGTGTAAGTACGCGTCGTCGTGCAGCTCGGCCCCGACGTGTAACTCTCGGACCGACGGAGGCAATGCAAAGAGGCGGTTGCCGAGCCTCTCTGATGCATGGTGATCAGATTGGCCACAATCCTTTTGGTCATTCCCAAAGAACTTGCTTTGCTCGTTTAACCTCCCCGTTTGTCGTCAAAGACTGTTTCTTGTTCCGCGCGTGATGCGGTCAAGTATGGCCGCCTCTGGAACTCGTACCAAAGAATGAAGCCTGTCCATTGACGGGGTCTGGTCCTAGGCCCTGAATATCGAATGCCGTGTCTTTCTGGATCTTTGTGACCGCGTCTAGGTCGTACGCTAAAGGAGTACGTTTTGTGACTTTACCTCCTTATCCCAGGCGTTAAGGCAAGGCGCTTTGGTTCGCCTTTGTATCTGGCCTCGTCAATGTGCTTTGGACCGAATAACCTCCTTGCTATATAAGCTGCCCAACAGTTCCAAAACCTCAGCCAGACTCACCGTCCTATCCCTCCTCACCTATGCGGCAGTTCAGAGACCTGCCGGCTTGTTCTGTTCTCTCATCGCCCTGTACTCATCGTATCCCTGACTTCGCGGAGTGTTTACCGACGCCGGGGCCAAAAGCCTAAGTTTGTTTACAAAAATACTCATTTCTACGCTCCCAAAATTAACCCTCATTTCCACGTAGGAGGGACCGTGCTCCCTTTCGTATGTGTAGGGAGGAATCCCAATGGCTTATTTACCCTACTCATACTCCTCATCCGGTTGGCGTTGGGACACCCAGGTTTGATCTTGACATTATTCGTTCACGGTCTACCAACTTTGTCTTCTCTCTCCTCCACCACAACCCCAGAGCAGTCGACGACACTCTCGTCTTCACATCCGCCCTCTCCTGAGCTACCTTTGGCGGGATCGTCAGTCGATCAGCCAGCATCCGATTTAACCTCTCTCGGACTACCCTTGGCGGGACAATGGGAAGACGCTTACATCTGCATGAAGCGGGGTGTATAGCCAGTTCCATCCCTGCGCGTCCCCACTACTTCCCCCAGCCTTTCCAGTAACCCACTCCCAGCCGGCGCAACTGGCTATCACCCAACCTGTCGCACCGCCACAACTTGGGGTACAAATGGGACGAGTTACCCCGCAACTCACACGGTACGCTCCATCCTATATCAAATCGTTAATTTTCGCGACTGACCAACGATGATCTCAACAGCTGATATCGAGCAGCATATGTGCTCGCCCGGACCCCCGCTAGGCATCCCCGGTGACCAGCGGGGACGATCAAAATTTTTCGAGTCGATGGTTGTGAAGGTGGACGACGGAAGCAGGCAAGAAACTCGACCGTCACCATGCAAGCGACGTTCCTGGACAGGTAGGGGTTGAATGCCCCGATTGTGGATGCATTTTTTCGGGATCGGATGCGCGCGGAAAAGGTGTAACCGACAGGAGTGGGATGACATGTGTGAATTATAGGCCGTCGTATTTATCAAACCATCTGTTGTGCGGCCAATTCGAACCCGTTAGATTTACCCTTTTCCGCCAGTTTTCTGATCGGGCCGCATAAAACATTTTACATCCTTGCATCAAGTAGCTCCTGTGTTTTCATTGAACGAACTCAGCTTGCGACGTGCGCCAGCGTATTCCACTCCAGACCTCGGGTTAAGGAAATCGAAATAGCCGTATTTGGAATGGCCGAGCTCCCGCCCGAACGGCGAATGCCGCAACGAGTCGTATACGCCGGCAGTCGCCGACTTGCCTAAACACGCCTCCCACTACGTCGCAAATCTCTCCGCCTACATCGTTCGATGTTAGTCGTGTTCCGCATAGCAAGAGGCAAAGGAAAGCAGGGGAGTTGGAAGGATTGGGTGTTAGTTGACTTCGAGCGAGCCCAGTGAAACTGTAACTGAAAGGGTGGGATGATGATGAGTACTTTCGCGGCCTCGGGATCGTGGGTGTTGACTGGGAGAAATGTGAAGTCTCCTGTGGCCATGGAGCGGGTATGGAGGGGTGCCAATGGTTTGGAGGCCATGTGAATACAGCAACTTTCCTGAATCCAGGTTCGAGAATAGTTGGAAAAAATATCAATTGTCCTTCTACGACGGTACGCCGGCTTACAAGGTCGAGAAGGTCAAAGGCGTTTCCAACTCATACATGACCACGAAAAAGCTACGTATCGCATTAGCCAGGGCCAGTCCTCGTCTCTGACCCCCCTCTCGTTGCCTACGTTTCTTTTCCGCAATCACGAAGGTCAAAATGATGTATTCCAACATGTCCATTCCTTCCGGCGGGACTTCGAGTCGCGCCTGCGACTTTTCGATCTGGTTCTTCGGGGCGCTGTGGAATTCAGCGATCATTGTCTTCTTCATATCGACAGTGACCAACTTCATTACGTGGTTCAACGCCAAGGAAGGTAGTGAGGCGAATCATGTACTCACCTTGGGCGAGTGCAATCCAAGTGTACCCATCGCCCACCTATACTGAATGCCATCCGATCCAGTGAACATGTAACTCCTGGCGTCCAAAATCGGTTCATGTCGTAGTCACCAACAGGAAACTCTCACGGAGAAGTTACTTACCCCTTCAGATTCCCGCACCTGGGCACGAACTCGGTCCGGAGGTATACCTTCCCTCGAAAAATGATCCTATCCGACGCGATCCACTCCCACTAGATCCTCGCAATCTCATCGCTAGTCTCGGGGAATTCCGCCCCCACCTCCTCGTCTCCCTCCTTACCGTTCTTATCTTCCATGAACATGAGTTTCTCCTCATCGGTGATACCGTCGCGGCAACTAGAGTCGCCGTCATCGTCCCAATGATGGTGATGTTGTATGGGCGAATGAAACTTCCTGATCCGAGTGACGGATCTGGTGCGCTTTTTCGGGGTGTCGATCTGGTATATGGCGTGGCCAGTAGCTTCGTCGATGAGCGTCGTTCGCAGGCGAATAGAAGTGTACAGCCACCCCTTGTGTTGGAAATCAACAAAAATGGAGTAGCGCTCGTATATGTGACTAGAAACAGAATTCGGATGGTATCGCCGAATCTGCGTCTTACTGGGAACGGTCGATCTCGAATGATCAACGTTCAACGACCATCTGCCCTGTGCGTACAGTGTCCCTGCTTGCGCGTAGCACCCTGAAAAATTTTACGCGTCAGCCTAGTTGGAGCGACGAGAAACACGAGGGCGAAGATGCGCCGGACCGGTCACAAAGCAAAGCACAAAATGGCTTGTACTATTCTCCTGAGACCGTGAAGTTCTCACCTCGACTCGATGCATTATTCCTTTGTGCGGCTCCATCGATAACCAGCGGCAATGAGGTAAGAAGACAGGCGAACTACAGTGATCGGGCGACTCCGACCAAAGCGTATCATCTCTTCAAGGCCATTTATGATCAAAGACCCATTGTCATAGAATCCTTTCAACCCACGGCCGAGGAAACGAGTGTACTATACTACTTTGTCCTCTCGTCTTTCTATCCCCCTCTTTCGTCATATCTCGATGATACGGGGTTCAAAGGCAACAAAGAACGGAGCCGTTCCATTGACGTTCATCTAATCTTGGTCACTGAATGCAATCTCTTTCGAGCTCTTTGTCCTTGAATCAGGGTCATCTACCATTGGGATCGTGGTTCGTCAATCTATCGCCCCTATCCGAGTGTTCGGACAATTCAGTTCGATTCACCTTTGCTGTGGCCGAAATGTGGTCGCGTCAAAGGATCACGGACCTGAATGCCCTCCCCGTAATTCGTTTATAAGCCGTCCAGAAACTTCAACTTCCAACGCAGACTCACTCTACTGTTTACCCTCACTCATGTCTTCTCGAGATCCACCGTATCATAGCGGGGTTCGATACGTACTCATCGTATCCCTGAGCCCTGCCCAACCCATTCGGCTGGCAGGACACGCCACAAGGTACGTCCGGTTTCGAACTACATCCTTCTATTCCATGGTCGACTCACGTTGATCTCCCCAACAGACAGCACCGGGGACGTCCTCGCCAATCCCTCCATCGCACAGCGATGTTCTACAGGGTACGTGGGTGCCTGCAGTCCTCCAAATTTTGACACCTAACCCTACATAGGCAGGACCTTCGAGCACGATTTCCCACTATGTGAGTATACAAATCATTGAACATTTAATTCTCTTGTGCTCACACCTCCCCCGCAAGCACGACATCCCGATTAGTAGGTTCTCGACTCTCGCCGGCGCATTGGGCCCGGTGGACTCCATCCTGCAAGAGGATGGGATTCTACCCTTACCACCGGCACCTCAGTCCGCACCCCGACCCGTACTTCAACAAGTACAACTTCCTGCCGGACCAGTTCTACCTCAACTGGTCCAGCTCGTTTTCAGCCAACCGGCGCAACCGATTCACCCCCAGCCGGTTGCGCCGACTCACTTGGGGGTCCAAACGCAAAAAGTGGCCCCGCAACCCGCCACGACGTACGTCCCATCCCAGATTTCATTCTTCGGTTTGATGGCTAACTGACAGTGGCCTAGCCAGCACTCAACGCCGAGCATACGTGCTCGCTAATCCACCCACCAAGCGTCGCAGAGAACCTGCTGGAACACCTCTGTTCTGCAGGGTTCGTGGGTGCCCGCGGTGGACCACGGAGCACGGCAAGAAGCTCGCCCGTCGTAGAGCGTCACACTTCCCGGGGCAGGTGGGCGTTGCGTGCCCCGAATGCGGTAGAATCTTCTCCAGGTCAACGCTATGCGAGAAACACTTAACAACGTGTGACCCGATACGCTGGAGCCAGATGAGCGCAACAAAGGGTACGCAGGACGCTTGGGGGATAGGGGTCGGGAAGGGGCTTATCCGGATAAAAGCCTGATCGAGGGTGAGTATACCCCTCGGCTCAAGTACAAACTCTAAGTAGTGATTGAGCACTTGCAGGACACACTTAAACACCCACGGCCCACAACGCCGGGACGATACAACCACGGCGAGGTTCATGCAAGATGGTCCTGGGTTTGACTGTTTCCCGCCGCTCCCCTCCACCTTCGCCTCTGCTTCCCTTCCCCCTCGCGCTCTCTCGCATATTCCCTATCCATCGCACAGACTCCGATCCCCCCTGCTCACCACATGGATTTCAACTGGACCGCTTACCCCACGGCCCCCACGAAGCAGCCCTGGATCCGCACCTACCCCATTGGTCATTTCTCGGTCATTACAGATACACCGCGTTTGGATTCTATAGGAGCGCTACTACAATGATTGTAATACTAAACGATGTCTCTACGAGTGTAGTGTAAATGTTATTGGATATCGGCACTTTGCCCAATTTTATCTTGTCCTCGATGATCTCCGTCGACGTTCCCAATCCATTCTTCTGTCTCTTATGTCGCGATCTACTTAAGATCACTTTGAACAGTTTTAAAGAAGGTTATCGACAGCCCTCCAGAGCTCCAGTGCGGGTTTGGACTTTACCGTGTTGGAACACATCGTTCGACCTTTCCGGCCGCCCGCACCAGTATCTCAGTGGATGAACGAATGTTAAGTGATGTTACTGGCCAATTTCATCCAAAATTATGTGTCCCCATGAAGATATCGGTAACTAACCGGCGACGGGAACCTCCCGGGCAATTCGCGGGCTCAAAAATAAGCTCAGAGGAAAATCAGCTGTACTGTGCATGGCGTAAAAGGGTTCAATGACATTGGTTATGGGTTGCCAGAAGGTACATCGTTAAGGCCGGTCGACAAAACCGTTACCAACCCCATGCTTTGAGAGAAATCTGACACG